>JAAUYD010234517.1_pt1 | contig 11388 bp, 12 predicted proteins | sample 7278101 | NCBI WGS metagenome assembly JAAUYD01 (sample SAMN14350128, study PRJNA611818) | marine sediment metagenome | isolation source: surface marine sediment (0.6m) | place: French Polynesia: Moorea | collected 2018-08 | reverse complement strand
TTGTATCTTCTTTTTTCTTAATGATCCCAGGGCGTTGCCCTGGGCTGAGATGGTAGACCCCGTTGGGGTCCACCTGCCGCCATTGCCTTAGGTTAACGCATATGGGGTTTACCCCCACGGTAAAAAGATATGTAATTCTAGGTGTTTAAATCTGCTGGGATAAACCCCGCTGCTACATTTTGGTCCCGAAATCGACGTTTCGGGGCGAGCACTAGCTAGAGAAAATCAAATTTTTCTGGTGCCAGCTATGACAACACTATTATGAAGTCTTATATTTTTAATAATAGTAAAAAAATTTATAAATAACGGAAAGCTGTGGCCATATTATTCACTGAGGAGAAATAATGAGAAACAATTCATATTGGCGAATGGTTTTGGCTCTTTTAACACTTCTGAATCTGAGTTGTGTCGATATCGGCGAGGGTGATGAAATCGATATTGGTTTAGATACCGATACAAAAACCGGAGCTGACACGGATGCGTATGCCGACTCGGATACGGACGCCGACTCAGATACGGACACGGACTCAGACTCGGACTCAGACACGGATGCGGATACCGATACCGATACGGACTCAGATACGGACACGGATACCGACACGGACACGGATACGGATACAGACACGGACACAGATACCGACACCGATACGGATACAGACACGGACACAGATACCGACACCGATACGGATACAGACACGGACACGGATACAGACACGGATACGGATACAGACACGGACACAGATACCGACACCGATACCGACACCGATACGGACACGGACACGGACACGGATACCGACACCGATACGGACACGGATACAGACCCGATTTGTACGGGCGGTGTGTTGTTATATGGGAAATGTTGGTACCTGGGTGATTGGGGGGATGACTGCTACGAGGCATGTGTGACCCACGGCGGCTACGATCCGAGCACGTCGAGTTACATTGGGACTGCAGCCCAGGGTGGCAGCCTGGCTGAGTGCTCGGCGATATTCGGAGCATTGGGGTTGTCCGGGTCGGTTATCCATGGAACACAGGTTACAGGATCTGGATACGGCTGCCACCAGTGGAGCAATGGTCAGCTGTGGTGGTTGTCTTCACCCAATTTTAGCCCTACCGCGAGCACGGTGTACGCGCGTATCGTCTGCGCTTGTATGGGGCACTAGATAGAAATTTTCCACCACTAGAGCTGAGAGATTCCCGCTCAATACAATACCCAACACAATCCTCTTAGACTGTCATTGACTTCTGGCAGCCCGTGCGGTTTCTGATATAAGAACTATAAATAACAAGGAGCCAATGAGCTGAGATGTCCACTGTGCTCGCCATCGCAAGAAACACGTTTAAAGAGGCCATTCGCGATCGCATCCTGTATGGCTTTTTGTTCTTTGCCACCTGCTTGATACTCTTTAGCCTGGTCCTCGGACAGCTGTCCTTTGGGGAAGAAGTTCGGGCAATCATCGATGTGGGGCTCGCTGGCATCTCTTTCTTTGCCGTGCTCATGGCTATCTTTCTGGGGATTGCGCTGCTGCGTAAAGAAATCGAAAAGCGAACCCTATACACGGTGCTATCGCGCCCGATCTCCAGAAGCACCTACCTGCTGGGGAAGTTTTTCGGACTCGTCAGCACCCTGATCGTACAAATCGCCCTGATGGTCGCCGTGTGGATAGCTGTCTTGTGGATCCAAGGCAGCGCGCCCCAGGGCGGCATCGGGATGGCCATGGTACTGATAATATGTGAAGCAATCCTGGTCACGGCCATGTCCCTCTTTTTTACGTCGTTTTCGAGTCCGTTTTTAAGCGGTCTCTTTTGCATGGGCATTTTCGTCGCCGGCCGCAACGCGGATCTCATCGGACAGCTGGCCGAGAAGGAATCCTTGGCTTGGCTGGCACCATTTTTAGACGGCATTGCAACGGCGTTGCCTAACTTCTACCTGTTCTTCCCGAGCGGCAAAATGGTGGCAGGGGCGTGGGCAACGGTTCACGGTCAATTTGTCACGTCGGGATATCTGTTTTACGCCGTGGGATACAGTGCGATTTATACGGCCTTCTTCTTAGTTCTATCGGTGATGCTGATGAACCGCCGGGATTTCATCTAGTGGATCCCATTAGCCGCAGGCTTATGATCGGCCGATACATCGGCGGTATCCTGCTCGGCCTCGCTGTACTCGTGGGCACTGCCACGCTGCGAATGATATCCGACGGCAAGGCCCATCTGGACGAAGCGCGACGCTTACTGGAATCTGGGAACCGACAGACCGCGGTCACCTACTTTGAGGATGCGGCCAAGGCGTACGTGCCTGGCAGCCCGTATCCCAAACGCGCCCTGCAGGAACTCCGAATTCTGGCAAAAGGGGCGGAGATGCGGGGTGACTTGCTCGGCGCTGTGACCATTTGGGAAGCCATGCGACGCGCTGCTATTGCAACGCGACACCTGTACCAACCCAACCAAACAATCCTCGTCGATGCCGAGCGAGAGATTGTTAGGCTGCGCGGATTTAAACAGCCCTCGGAAACAAACCGCCCAAATCCGATCCAGCGACCTCAGGATCCAACGCCTCTCGGGGCAATAGCACTCTTTATCGGCGTTGTGAGCTGGATTTTTGGTGCCATTGTCCTGTGTCTGATACCGCCATCCAGACAGTTAACCCATTCCATCCGTAGGAAGGGCGCGTGGATTGCCTGCCTAGGCGGGCTCGCACTGTGGGTGACGATGGCATGGATTGTCGAATGAAACAAAGGGCTCAATGACGCGCGATGTCCCAACCCTATCTGTCCGAAATCTATCCATTGCATTAGACAACGGTACCTCTCCCAGAGATGCGATCCAGGGCATGAGCTTTGACGTGCCCCGGGGCAAGACCGTGGCACTGGTCGGTGAAACCGGATCGGGAAAAACCCTGACCGCTCTCGGGATAATGGGTATTCTCCCCACGCCGCCTGCCCGCGTAACCCAGGGCAGCATCCGCTTTGAAAACCGCGACCTCCTAACCCTCTCTGATCGAGAGATGCGAAAGCTGCGCGGCAACCGCATTGCCATGATCTTTCAAGAGCCTGTAACCTCCTTAAACCCAGTGATACCAGTGGGAAAGCAGATGGATGAAGCCATCCGAGTGCACCAACGGTTGGGAAAAAAAAACGCCCGACATCAGGTCCTCGCGTTAATGGAGATGGTCGGTATTCCAGATCCTGAACGCCGGTATCGCGCGTTCCCACACCAGCTATCCGGTGGTATCCGGCAACGGGTGGTCATCGCCATGGCCCTGGCTTGTCGTCCAGACCTTCTCCTCGCCGATGAGCCCACCTCTGCTCTCGATACAACCGTCCAGGCGCAAATCGTGGACCTCCTGTCTCGCCTGATCCGGGACATGGGCATGAGCGTCCTCCTCATCACCCACGATTTGGGCGTGGTCGCTGCCATGGCAGACCGTGTTATCGTAATGCACACAGGCCGCATTATGGAAGAGGGAACCGTGCGACAGATATTGAAAGATCCACTTCATCCCTGTACCAAAACCCTGCTGGTACCAGGGCAATCCACCCCTCCCAACATCCCAGCTTCGCGGTTGATCGCTACACCCATATCCCACGCTGCGTCCCAATCGGATCAGGAGGGATGCTTGTTTGCGTCCATCTGCCAGCGCGGAGACGAGCGCTGTCACAAATCCAACATCGGGCTCGTCGATATTGGCGAGGGTCGAAAAATCCGATGTCTCGCATTGGACAATCGAAATGGACCACAATAGACCGGAAAACCCACCGCTGGTGGCGGCCAATGGGGTGAGCAAGGTGTTTCCGGTCCGCCCTGGGCTGTATGCCTCTGGGCGTCGGTATATCCACGCGGTCGACCGGGTATCCCTGAGCGTTTCAGCTGGCGAAATCGTCGGGCTGGTAGGGGAATCGGGCTGTGGCAAGACCACATTGGGACGCCTGCTGTTGCGCCTGGAAACCCCAACCGGGGGATCGATCTTCTTCGACGGCGTGGACATCACGAGGCTCCGGGGACGTCGCCTGAGGGGGATCCGCCGGGGCATGCAGATCATCTTTCAGGACCCCGCCTCTAGCCTCAATCCGAGGTTTACGGTCAGGGAAACGTTGGTCGAAGCCATTCTCGCACATCGACGCCGGCCCAGTAACCGGGACCTCAATGCTCGGTTGGCAGCACTGTTGCAAATGGTGGGCATCTCGATCGCGACCCTGGATCGCTATCCCCGTGAGTTCTCAGGGGGCGAGCGCCAGCGTGTGGCCATTGCTCGGGCGCTGGCCGTGGATCCGCGGTTCATCGTCGCAGACGAACCCATCTCTTCCCTCGACCTCGCACACCAGGCCCAAATCGTCGCACTCCTGGAACAGCTCCGAAAGGAGCTCGACGTATCGTTCCTGCTCATCTCCCACGACCTCGACGTGGTGCAGCGCTTGTGCACCCGCGTAGCTGTGATGTACCTCGGCCGCATTTTTGAAATAGCACCTGCAAAGCGTCTCTTTGATCATCCCCGCCACCCATACACCCAGGCATTGATGGCCGCTACCTTGTCTCCGGATCCGGACAGTCAAAAACGCCCGCTCATCCTCCCAGGCGATCCCCCATCCCCGCAGGATCCACCAAAGGGATGCACCTTCCATCCGCGGTGCCCCCACGCGGAAGCGCAATGCAGCGCACTGGAGCCACCTTTAAGGAAGGCAGCACCGAACCACTTTACAAAATGCTATTTCGATGTTTGATTCAGACTCAAAGATAATAAAAAGGCCCCGACACACGGCAAACACCGATACCGTTGCTCCCGTCAAGGCCTGGCGGGTTCTCGGGCTGCCGTTGTCAGGGCCACAAGCAGCTCCTGCGAGCCATCCCGTCTCTACCACGGCCACGCGCACCGGGCAAGTACCTATCGCAAGGGCATGGCTGACATCCAAGCCTTTTGTTAGCGGAGTACGCCTTGTTTTGGCGTCGGCAGAAAATTGCGTTTCGCGCCCAGAGGAGGGTATGATTTGCCTAAAGGAGGTCCCCACATGATTGGCCGGAATATGGGAAGCGCAGTTTTTGCGATGGTTCTTATTGCGGCGCCTGCCTTTGCAGTAAGGGCACAAACTCGGGAAGACTGGCGGGCCACCGAGGATAAACAGGGCCCATCGCCAAAGGTGTTGAACCAATCCTACAGCGGCGTGGTCCCAGGAGGTGGCAACACATTGCCGCGGGTCGAAGCGCTCAAAGGCCGGGACGGTACATGGATCACATGGCCGGGCTTTCTGAAACGCCCAGGCGGGGGATCGCGCATTTTTTTACAGACGACCGGTGCGATCAACTACAAAGTCAAACAGAAAGATCGTTTGATTACATTGCACTTAAAGGACGCGCGGGTCTATCTGAGCAACAATCGCAATCCCCTGGTGATGACCCATTTTAAAACTCAGGTATCCCGCGCCTTCCTCAAAAAACGCGGCACTCGAGTGGAACTCATCATCGAGCTCAAGGAAAAGGCATTGCCCGAGATTTCTCAAACCACGGACGCGGATGGGTACCACTACCTATTCGTGGATTTTCCTAGCCAGACGCCGTAGCAATCAACAAGATGGCGGCGGTGCTTATCGCTCTTTTGGGTCTCGGTGCCATGGGAAGCACCGCGACCATGCCTGCTGACACTTGGGGCGACCGCATTGCCATCCAAGCGGATCAAGTGCGCGTGGATCCAAATACAGACCAAATCGCGGCAATGGGCAGGACGCGCCTGCGGATTGGTTCCCTTACGATTGACGCCGCCTTTGTCCGCCTCGACCTTCGGGATAACATTGCCGTACTTAACACCCCAGACATCCGCGGCCATGACAACGCAACCATCACGGCACAGCGCCTGATACTAAATTTTAAAGACCAGACGTTTCATTTGGACAAACCCCGCTTTGATGTCGTTGCAATGGGATCCACGCCTTTCATCTTTGAGGCAGCGTCTGCGGTTTGCGACCCAGATGGGTGTATCCTTTTCAGCACACAGGGTACCCTGTGTGCACATCGCCCATCTGGGTATGAACTCCAGGCCGACCGGGTGGTCATCCATCCGAGTGGCGATTTGGATCTTTATCGGCCCACGCTGATGATGGACAATCTCGCGATTGCCCGCTTGCCCTGGATACGACTTAGACCTACTGGAGCGGCTGGCTTCCTCGCACCCAGGTTGGCTTGGGGACCGACGTCTGGGCTTATCCTCGGCCCGGCCGGATATATCCCCATGGGTCAGTCATCGCATCTCGAGGGATATTTTGCTGGCAGGATACCACATGGATATGAGTCAGAAAGCCGGCTTGTCACGCCCCACCTCGATATTGCCCTCAACCATCTCTATGAAGAGGGCGCCCATGACTGGCGGCTTTGTGCAACTGCTGGCGTAGGTGGAGCACACGCATCCCTGGTCGCTGATGTGGATGCCGTCACCCAAAAGCGCATTATCGACGCCCTTACATTCCATCCATTGGATCGGATCCTGACCCACACCAGCTCCCGCGTACGCGCCAGCGCGCAACACAGTGCATTTTTACTCGAGTCCACCGCGGTTTTCCATCGGGTCTTTTTGCCCACGGCCGGGCCCGTAGGTAATGCCGCTTGGGTGCCGACTGCCGCCGTGGGCATAACACTCCCATCAAGCCCCCTGTTACCCAGGATTTGGCCCAATGTAAGCCTTTGGTTTGATCGGCTCGGACCAAGCGTCTCATCTGCAGTGCGCGATGCCCAGGGCAATCGTTTGAGGGGACAAAACCGACTGTCCCTTGCTTACGGTATGGATATCCCAGGGCGTATCGGACCGGTCGCGGCGACAGTACAAATGGCCGGGCGGCACCAGATATGGCTGCCTGAACAGGCACCTGTCTCATCCTCAGTACAGCATATCGCATCTGGCGCGGCCTACCTCAGCCTGCCCTTGTCGCGCCGATATACCGCCTTGTTACATCGCATCTCGCCCTATGTTCGCTATCGCCTCACACCTGTTTGCCGTGGGTCCCCAGTGATCACAGTTGTGGATGACGCCGATGTGCTGCGGTGCGGCCATGGCATCGAGGTGGGCGGAGCCACATTGCTCGCCCGCCTGTCTGGCACCGCAAGCCTTAGGGTGGATGTCCGAGATCGCATCGATCTTCCTGGCATCCGGGGAAAAGGTGGCCCTGCATACCTGGCGGCAAGCGCGACCGTAAATTGGGGCAATGCCACCCTCTCTGGAGATGGGGCCGTGGATCATCGCACAGGTGCCCTCAGCGAGGGCGGTGTGCTCGTGCGACTCCACCCGGAGGCGGGCAATGCCCTGGCCTTGGGTGCCCGATGGCTGGGAGCCGGGCGCGGCCCCCATCGAGATCACCCCTTTGCTGCCACAACTGGACCTTGGATCGTGGGGCGCTGGACACCGTATCTGGGTGAGTATCTGGCGGGGTTTGCAGATCTTACTCTTTCTCCGACCCGTCGGATAAAAGCGGTTGCTGGTTTGCGCACAGGCCTCTGGCCCACGCCCGCACTGCACGCGCTATGGTATGGATTTGAAATCAGTTCGGCGTGCGGGTGTGCGCGTATCGGCATCAGAGCAGCGCACCGCTTTTCCCAAGCCATACCAGATGTAATGGCGACCCTGCGTCTTTTTGGACTGTAGTGAAGCGGTGCTGTTTTGGTTCCAACCCGCGGTGTGCCTAAGGAAACCAGCATGATCCAAAATGGCAAAAAGTGGTCTCAGCAATGCATTTTTTTGTCACACTTCGGCACCAGAGGGGGCATCCAGGATTGACTCAACACAGAAAATATTTAAATAATTTCAAACAATTAAACCAAAACACAAGTCGTCCGATTGTTGCTGGTATGATTCGTGCTAGAAAATAAGAATATCTGATGGGGTAATGGATATGCAGTACTTACTAATATATTTGGCTATCGGCGCTGGTGTGGCGATCCTGATGGCTTATTGGCAGGCACGTCACCGCCCCAACCAGTTGCGCCGGTCCAAGCTGGGTATATTGCTCGGTGCATACTTGTTTATCGCCCTTGCTTGGCCAGTATCTGTGGCAGCGTTTTTCTACGGTGCCTTTTCTCAGTTACTCGAAGGAACCCAGGAAACCGACCAGACCTAACCGTCGCTTACACCCGCCCCTTCGTCTTCAGGGGACTCTAACCATGCCCTCCTTTTTGGACACATGTATATTTTTTAACACTGGTTTTTAACACTGGGATATAAGTAGACTCATCATGAAGGACGCACGTGGCACATCAGACCCCCCATTGTATGCCGCTCCTTCAGGTCCGCTGCGCGTATCCCCGAAGGAGATGTCTGGAACCGGTTCCGACGTTCGCCTTTCGCTGGTGATACCGACCTTCAATGAACGGCAAAACATCGAGGCACTCATCTCCCAACTCTGTTCACTGCTGGAGGCACCGCTGGCTGGTGCGTTCGAGCTCATTGTCGTAGATGACGACAGCCCGGATGAAACCTGGCGCTTGGCACATGAACTCGCAAGAGACAACCCTCGCTTGCGCGTCATGCGGCGAACTACGGAAAAGGGCCTCTCATCGGCAGTGATTCGCGGCTGGCAGATTGCTCGCGGTGATATTCTCGGTGTCATCGACGCAGATCTGCAGCACCCACCGGAAACAGCGCTAAAACTCTGGAATGAGATCGCGCAGGGCGCAGATTTGGTTGTGGCCAGCAGGAATATCAAAGGGGGGGGCGTCAGCGACTGGAGTATCATCCGCCGCTTTTTGTCCCGCGGGGCACAATTATTGGGAACAATCGTATTACCCAAGGTGGTGGGCAGGGTCACGGACCCGATGAGTGGCTTCTTTTTCATTCGCCGCCAATCCATTGCCGATGTGGCATTGAAACCACTCGGGTACAAAATCCTCATCGAAGTCATCGGCCGCGGACGTATCAAGTGGATTTCTGAGGTGGGGTACGTCTTCCAGGAACGCACCGAAGGCGGCAGCAAAGTTACTTGGAAGCAGTATATCGATTATCTGCGGCATCTGATGCGACTTCGGTTGGCAAGCGGAGCTTCGCCTCAAACCGACCAGCATGAATGACGTGCCCGCCTTCGCCAGGCCTACGGTGGGGTTTTCGACTTTCAAGTCCAAGATCCCGCCCGCCTCCGCCAGGCCTACGGTGGGGTTTTCGACTTTCAAGTCCAAGATCTAAATCCAAGATCCCGCCGTAGGCCTGGCGGAGGCGGATACGTCATATAAACACCTATTAATATTTGATTATTTTATATCGTTGAACGATACTATCCTATGTCATCCTTTCTCGTACTGCAAATCTTTTCAGTGACCCAGTCAACCGGTTTGTACAATCCGGTCATTATCAAACCTCGGGTAACTGACAAGCCGACGCTTAACAAAGCGTGAAACAGGTCGTTTACCCAATCAGGAGCAGATCGCTGCTGGGGGGTTAAATGAAAGTAGATCTCCATAAAAATGAAGACGGCACCGTAATCCTGACCGGAGATGCAACGGTTCACTACGTTGAGAGACTATACGAACAACTCAAAGATCTCCTCCAGGACGCGCCCGACCACCTCATCATTGATCTAGGCAAGATGCAAAGCATCGATCTCGCCGGTGCGCAAGTGCTGATTGCGTTCAAACGCAGCGTTGCACCCACCACTGTGTCTCTTAGGGGTTGCAGTGAATCGGTTTATCTCCGTTTGGAACGAACAGGTCTTCTCGCACCTATTTTAGGGGAGCCATACAATGGATAAAAAAACAGTGTTGATCGTGGACGATACGAGGATGATTCGCGCCTCTGTCCGGTACTGCCTTGAAAAATCAGGCCTCGCAGTAGAAGAAGCGGAAAACGGACAATTGGGGTTAGACAAACTAAAAGAAATGGACCAGGGCGACATCAGGCCCGCTCTGATATTGTCCGATATCAACATGCCGGTGATGGATGGCATCACATTCATAAAGGAAGTAAAAAAGACCAAGTCGCGATTCATCCCGATTTTAGTCCTTACCACTGAGACCAGCGAAGATAAGAAGCGGGAAGGCAAGCAGGCCGGTGCTGCCGGATGGCTCATCAAACCCTTTCAGGAAGACGAGCTCATCGGCGTGGTACGCAAATTCGTTCCAGAGCTAAACGCCTAAGGAGCGATCGGATGAAAGCAAATGACGATTTGATTGGATAGGAATGGTAACAAAAGAACAACTTCGGGATATTTTCATCGAGGAGACCGAGACCCTGGTGGCAGACCTGGAAGATGGCCTGATATCTTTGGAACAGTCTCCAGAGGACGCCGATCTCATAAGCAGTGTGTTTCGCTCTGCCCATTCAATAAAGGGCAGCGCTGGGATATTCAACCTAAGGCCAATCGTAGATCTGACCCGCGCCATGGAGGCCCTCCTGGATCAGACGAGGAAGGCCGCGATTCGACTGGAATCGGACATGTTCGATGTGCTGTTGCCGCTCGTGGACGCTATGAAGCGCCTGTTGCAGCAGTTCAAGAATGGACAGACACCGGCGCTAACCGACAGTGATAGGGAAACGCTTAATGTCCTAAGGAGGTATACAAACACCTCGGACAACCCATCCGATCCCGAGGGGTCCAAGACTTCGAATACGCCGAAAAAAGAGGTCTCGGTCTCAAGGATCTTCTCCATTGCGATGCGGTTTTCAGAAGATATTCTCGAAACAGGACAGGATCCATTGCTGCTCATCGATGAGCTGGCAGGGCTTGGTCGAATCCTCTTTGTCAAACCGGATCTCAAATTCCTACCTGCGTTTGAAGGGTTAGATATTTATAAGACATACATCGCTTGGAAGGTAACGTTGAGAACCACCGCTTCCATGGAGACCATCCGCAACGTCTTTATCTTTACCGCTGATGAAAACGAGATCGAAATAACAGATGTAACAAGCGAATTTGAAGGCGACCTTGCACTCTCAGACGCCGACAAATGTATCGGAGAGCTTTTGGTGGAGGAGGGCTACATATCAGAGAAAGACGTTTCCGAAGCCCTCAGTCAACACAAACGCACGGGAGAAATCTTAGTAGCATCGGGCAAGGTCTCGCCAAAAGCCGTCGAGGCGGTGGTGAAACGCCAGCAAAAAGTACGGGACATCGTGACCGCATCGGCGATGCGGATCAAATCCGAGAAGCTGGATCAATTGGTGGACATGGCCGGAGAAATGATGGTTGCCGCGGCCCAGCTTAAGCGCAACATATCTCTGGATAGCGTTACCAAAGCAGAAAAGATTGCAGCCACTGAAACCTTGGCGGCGTTGAGCCATGAACTCCATCAAAAAATTCTGGAACTCCGGTGAGTCTAATTCGAAGGAGTAAACCACTGGCCTGCCAGTGGTATGAACAATGGCTACGCCAGTGATTAGTGGGAGCAAGAGCAGGTATTCCCCCTTCGACGAAGGGGGTTAGGGGG
>JAAUYD010019883.1_pt1 | contig 11389 bp, 12 predicted proteins | sample 7278101 | NCBI WGS metagenome assembly JAAUYD01 (sample SAMN14350128, study PRJNA611818) | marine sediment metagenome | isolation source: surface marine sediment (0.6m) | place: French Polynesia: Moorea | collected 2018-08 | reverse complement strand
GTGGCTTCGTTCACGCGCTCTGGCAGCACGGTTTCTATCGGTACAATCAGCATCGATATCACAGCAACCACGCTGTTTGATGCCGATGCCACCGGTACCGGTATTCTGGACACCACATACACTACAACCAGCAGTGCAACCTTCACGGTTGCAACTCTGGACATTTCCTCGCTGACGGACTCTGCTGCAGATCTGACGGATCTTGAGGACATGATCCAGTCAGTGGATACCGCTTTTGGTCTGATCACCACCGGGGCCAGTAACCTTGGTGCAGCCAGTAAGCGCATTGAGCTTCAGTCTGAGTTTATTGGCAATTTGATGGATGCTATCGACCGTGGCGTGAGCCAATTGGTGGATGCTGACATGAATGAGGAGTCGACGAAACTACAGGCTCTGCAGGTGCAGCAGCAGCTGGGTATTCAGGCCCTGAGTATTGCAAACTCCGGTAGCCAGAACATTCTGTCGCTGTTCAGATAAAATCCTGACACCTTCCCTTAAAGGGCGCGTCCGATGCTTCTCGGGCGCGCCTTTTTTCGTGCGCGCTTTGCCGGCGTAGAACAGAAGGTTCGAGATGTGTTCGTCCATGTGCCGAACCCGGTGGCCACGATGTTCGCCAGCACGCGGCAGACATACTTCCTTTGCGCCGGATTGTTGTGCGGTCCAGCATGATATCGAGCAACGGCTAGGGTCCAGCTGCCTTCCCTCTTTCTGAGATGCTGCAAGAACCTGGCGGCATATGCCACGTTCTTTTGCGGCTCGAACATCTCTTCAAGAGATACAAACTCCGCCTTGTGCCAATAGTGATTGATTTGCATGCATCCGACGTCGATCAAATCTGCGCCTGAGGCTTTGGCGCGCGCAAACGTTCGCAGCGCTTGTGATTTGCTGGCCGCAAAAACGCTCCGCCCTTCGATGTTTAGCGCGAAAGGGTGCAAGCTACCCTTCTTACCGGTTTCGGTCAAACCCACTGCATAGAGTATCCCAACCGGCACATCGTACCTCTCAGAACTCTCAAGAATGTGTCGCTCGCACAGTCCGGCATGTTTATTCGCCAAAGCGCTCGCGGGATCAAATGTAGATGTCGCCAGCAGCGCGGCGGGCACCACCAGAGTTTGTAGTCTGATCGTCTTCCAGCTGAACATTTTGGTACTCCCCGCCTGCTCGGCGTTCATCGTAAAGATCATCGAAAGTGTTCGACCAGCCTTCTCCAGAGTCGGCTTGGTCCAACTCATGGTCCGCCACGACATCCTGCCCATCCAGCTGCTCTCGTTGCGCGACCGGATCCACGATGCGCACGACGGCCGGCTCCGTGCCCGAGCCAAGGGCGCCTAGTATGCGCTGGAGGGCCAGGCGATCCTCTTTGAGCATCATCGCTGTTTCAGCCAAGGACGGCTCAAGCCTTATCTCCAATCCCTCGGCGGTTTGTTTAAGTTGTGCGTTGATGCGTCCAAGTGTGTCGGGTTGCAGTTGAAGATCGATCACTTTCACCGTGGTCGGTTGACTCGTGCGTTCTGATGGCGCCGGCGCCATCTCAATCACCCGTGAACTCTTTATCCTGACGTCCTGCAGACGTGGAAGATCATCTGATCCACCAGCCGACGAGTTCGGAGCGCCAGTCAGTGCGCTTTGATTAACGCTCACCGGGTCTGACTGTGGAGCCGGAGTACCGACGGACTCAAGCTGAACGGGTGTAGCCTGGGTCTGAGGCGAAAGTATACGTGCACTCGCCTCGGCCTGCGCGGGTGCAGCTGTGGGCGTCGCCCGCGGTGGTGTGGGAGCCGAAGGCGGGTCCGATCGTCGCCGGTCCAATGGCCCAGCTTCGGGACGCGCAACGGCTAGATCCGCGCGAGCAATGACGGCCTGTTCAATTTTGATTTGTGCTGGCTGCGCAGCTGGGTCTCCGAGAGAGACCGGTTTGACCTCAGATTTGGCGTCTACCGGCGTGTTCAGCCGGCCTTCCATTGGCAGCGTGGCGCTCAGATCATCCAGAGGCGCCGGCTGCCCTGCTTGCAGCTGAACATTAGATGCGCCAGCAAGTGTTGCAGATGGCACGGCCTGCCCACCAGCCAAATCCCCAATTGAAGGCTTAACAATCTGGCCTGTGGCGGATGAAGATGGACTAAGCTCAGGCAATTGACCCTCGTTCAATGGCGCAGCTTCTATGATCCTTGACACGGCCACCAGCGCGCCGGGCTTCTCCAGGTCAATCTGCAACGATGCATGATTTGGCACGGCCGGAGCCTCTTCGCTTACTAGGGGCTGTGCCTGGACGGACGGCACTTCTAAGGGAACCTCTTGCTGAGGACCAGGCAGCTTTCCCATCAATGCGGAGAAACTCGTTGCTGCCTCTCGCTCTCCGAGCGGACCTGGCGATGATTCTGAACTGTGCGAGCCCGGTCGGCCAGGCACTGTTTTTTGCGACTGCAGAGGATTAACCGGAACATCTACTGGATTACGCGGCAAGGCTGTCATTGCTCCAAACTCTCCAAAATGCCATTCACCTCGGCCATCAAAGGCTCAATTCGCTTAAGGAGATCGTCTGAAGACATATCCCCATCTTTCGCTGCCATATCATTTGCCTCCTCTTTAGCTGGCGCAGCAGGTGGCCACTGCGCGATAGCGTTTCCAACCTTGGAAGCCTTTTTCATGATTTGCTTATCGTCGTCGGAAAGAATTTTTGTATCGATGTTATCCAACGCGGTGAGTCCCTTTTCGGGCGCGTCACTCACGAGATCAGCCGCCGCCTTGTAGAGATTTGCTCTCGTGACTGTTTGACTGTCACTGGGGTCGACCTTAGCCGCGTTCGATGAAATGAAACGGGCGAATGCCATCCTGCCATTGATGACCGCTTTCTTGGCAAACATCAGATAGATCTTCTTCTGCCGATTGCCTGGCGTCAGTTTGACCACCTCAGAAAGCTTCTCCTGATACTCTTGGAGCGCGTCATCATCGAACTTCACAAGCGTCGTCGCCAAGTTCTCATCGAAAACAGGACCGAAGACTGACTGCCCGAACTGCCGATAATAGATGCTCGATGTGGTCACCAATTGAGGCAGATCTTCCTTGGTCTTGAACAATACGAGAGACCTTCTCAGCGCCGCCTCATCTATCAATGTTCCCGGCACCAAAAGCCGTGAGATGGCAAACAGCCTGGCGGCCGCCTTTGGATCTTCCTTCGCCACGAGCATGGCCTTAACCAAGGCCAGTGACCCGCCCAAGTGCCCGGGATACTTCAGCGGCTCGAAGGGCGCCAAAACTTCTGCTGCAACGGGATACTCGCGCGATGCGAACGCCACAGCTCCTTTGAGTATGTCTTTGTACTCTTCCGCCAGAGCCCGGTTGTTGAGTAGCCACTTGCCAACCTGAGGATCTCCGCCCGCCAAGGCAAAAACGGCTGCGGCTTCACTGTTCTTTTCATCAGCCCAAACATGATCTGGAAACTTGATGAACTTGGTACCGATGTGATCAAGAAGCTTACGTTGCACATCGTAGGCGACCTGAGACCCTCCAGCGATTTGGTCTTGCGCATGTTGAAGCGTGCGGATCAGCTTATAGGGCTCAGGTTCGGCATTTTGTGCGTACGACCCAGTGCCTAGGGCAAAGAACAGGGCTGCCAGAACGACCTGCCGAACTCGCTTCATACCTTGCCGTCCAGAATTAGAACTTCAATACGGCGGTTTTCAGAAGAGAAAGGCTTGTTCTTGTTCTTGAGGCTCTGAGCGGCATGCCCTTCCACGCGGATGAACCGATCGCTGTCAAGACCACCACGGATCAGCATGTGACGGGCCATGTGAGCGCGCGCTGTGGAGAGGCGCCAGTTATCATACTGATCCGATCGGAACGGACGAGCATCCGTATGACCGCGCACAACAATCCTTCCGTTTTGTTTCTTTAGAACTGGCGAAATACGGTCAATCAATCTGACCAGCGCCGCCGTGGGCCTGGCCGAGGAACTGGCAAACATCTCAAAGCCGACACCCTCAGTAAGACTCACCAACAAGCCGCCATCAGCAGCCTCCACCGTGAGGCCCGCCAACGAGCTCTCTTTGGATTTGCCGACCACAGATGCCAGTTGCTTTTTAAGATCTTTCAGACGTTTGAGCTGTTCGGCTTTAGCTACTTCTGCATTGGCGGCCGCATCTTTCTTCTCTGTTTCCTTGGCACCATCTTCAGATTTTGACTTCTTCTCAGCTTCGCCTTTACCCAAGGACTCTTCGCCCTTCTTGGCCATTTTGGTTTCGGGTGTTTCTTTAGTGTCTTCCGTCTTCTGCGGTTTCTCGACAACCATCTCGCCAAAGAAAGTTTCGATCTTTTGATCGGCCTTTCGCTCAGGTTTCTTCTCAGTAGGGTCCGCCTGAGCAACCTCGGCTTCCGTCGCCCGGCTGCGGTATTCTGGATCAAATGGATCGCGAAAAGTATCCGCATCTTTAGACCCCGACTTATCGCGGGTCATAAGAAACGCTTCATCTTCAGATGGACCATCGCCCACCTCGCCTGCAATCGCGTTCAGCGTTTGGTATGGGTCCTTGAAAAGAGCATCGTCGGATTTGCCGATCGTGTCTGCGGCCTTCGTGCCGCTCTTTGAGGCTTTGGTATTGGTGTCTTCGCTGGGCCCACTTCCTTGCGCCTCCGACACTTCTGGTTCGACTTCAATAGACGTGGTCGCGTCCATGTTTTTCACGCCCTTAGGCGCCAAGACAGCATCGGTCAACTTCACGGGGTTAAAGTAACTTGCGACTTGCGCCTTGGTTTCTTCGTTGGCGGCGTTGATCAGCCACATCACCAAGAAGAACGCCATCAAGGCCGTCATGAAGTCGGCAAATGCAATCTTCCAGACACCGCCATGGTGATCGTCGTGATCATCCTCGACGCGCTTCAGGATAATGAGCGGACGAACGGATTCTTCTGAGGAACTATCACTCATGCGACCTCGCCCTCAAGCGTAGTAAGCCATTCATCAAGGCAGGTTTCTATTCGTGCCTCTCCTGCCGTAATGACGATCTCCGAACCATCAGTCTGAACCATGGTCCAAGCCGGGCCCGTAAGGCCCGACAGATGCGGTTCCAAAAGCGCAAGCAAGTGCTCCGGCCCTTGAATCTTCAGTTCACAATTGTCGTTCAGTAAGGTCTCAACCAGCGCTATCAAGTCTTCCACGCAATGCTTTGTGCTCAGGGACCGCAATACAGGACGGCACCATGCGACCAGGCGATCGGACATATCTTTGTTATGTTGAGTTACTTGTCTCTGCAGCGCTTCCGCCAACTGTCCGACCTTTTCCTCATAAGTTGCGCGTAGCTCGTCCAAGCCTGCTTGCAGCTCCTCGTCCTTCGCCTTCACCAGTGCATCGATCTCAGCTTGGGCCTCGGCCCGCGCCACGTCTCCAGCCGCCTGCAGCTGTTCTCGCAACTCGGCGATTTGCAGCCTTGCAGCCTCCAGATCGTCTTCGACCGGACCGGCCACAGGAACAACAAAGGGCTCAGCGATTTCGCCCGGTGTACCAAAGTTCGGGAGATGGTCAGCGACTGACGTTGCTAGGCTCATGTTGCTGCGACCTGGGACCACCGTTTAAGTACAGTCAGCGCCTGTTCTTCGTCTTCGTCCAGAAGCTCTTTGAGACGTGCCTGGGGGCTGAGTTGGTCGTCAAACATTTGATCTGACATGCCTCCAGGCATGCCGCCCATCATGTCCCCCGGCATTGCGCCTGGCATCTCGCCGGGTGCGTCTGCCCCGATCATGGGTGCGAAACTCATCTCATCTGGATTATCGAGCGCCGCCACATCGTCCGCACCCGGCAACTGCGCGGCGGAGCCGCTGTTCCCGTCTGCCACCATCTTTAACGCCGGGCGCACACCGAGCATGATTACCAACAACGTGACCACGATTATCGTAAGCGCACTGATTGCCGTGCCGCCATGCTTTGCGAGTTGCGCCACGAAACCGGGGCCGGCGAGCGGCTCCAGGCTCATATTCGCGTTCATAAAGTCCACGGACGAGATCTTGAACGTGTCACCGCGGGTTTGATCGTAGCCGACTGCAGAGGACACGAGCTCCTGGATCTCTGTCATGAGCGTGTCCTTGTCTTTGGGACCGTTTTGACTATTGAGAAGTTCGGCCACGCGTCCTGAGTTCACCACAACGGCGATGGAAAGCTTCTCTATCAAATAGCCATTGGTGAGCGTTGATGTCTCTTTTGAGTTGATCTCATAATTTGTCGTTTCCTCGCGGCGCTCCTTGTTTTCTTGAGAATTCTCTCCAGGCGCATTGGCGCTCTCCTCGAGCGGCACGTCTTGTTGAACCGAAGTGTCAGATGAGCTGCGTTTGTTCTGTGCAGAGTCGACTTGCTTCACCACCTTGGTGGAGCGCTCCACCCTAGCTTCTGGATCAAAGACGATTTCCTTGATCTTGCGCTGGTCGGTGTTCAAGCGTACCGCCACGCTGGCCTTGAAATTGTCAAACCCAAGGAATGGCGCCAGGGTCTTCTTCAGGTTTTCATGCAGCCTAGCCGATACATCCTGCTCCAGGGAGATCATGTTTCGAGGTGCCGCGGTCGCCGCATCATCACCGGAAGCGAGCAATGTTCCATCCGTGCTCATCACGGAGACCCGCTCGATGGACAAACCCGGAATGGCTCCAGCAACCAAATGACGGATGGCAGGCGCCGATTTAACTTTCATCCCCGCCCCCGCTCTGATTACAACTGAAGCAGACGGTGCCTGACGATTGGAGCGGAACGAACCCGGATCGGGAAGCACAAGATGCACGCGCGCAGCTTTGACGCCATTGAGCGACTGGATTGTTCTGGCGATTTCCCCTTCCAGCGCACGGATGCGTGTCACTTCTTGCATGAATGACGTAAGGCCAAGGGAACCCATTTTATCGAAAAGCTCATAGCCCGCGTTGTCGCTGCGCGGCAGTCCTTTTTCAGCAAGGAGCATGCGCGCACGCGCTGTGCGACCAATAGGCACTTTGATCGTTTTGCCGTCAGTGCTGATATCGAAAGAAATTCCGGCCTCGTTCAACACGGCACCAATGCGCGTCACATCCTCGGCATCAAGACCACTATAAAGAGTCTCGTGGTTTGGCCGGTTGATGTAGTAGCCGCTAAAGGCGATGGTTGAGAACAACAACACTCCCACAACACCCAGAATGGAAAGGCGGCGCGGCCCAAGAGCCTGGAGTCCGACGATGAGTTTTTGGAGCTGTTCTGAAAATGACATCACTTACCTGGTGCGACACAAGCAAAAAGAACCTACGAAACCAATATCTTGCACCGAGCTTGCGCGAGCGTTGCCACCCCGTCGTGACTGGAGAGAAATGTCAGTTCAGCCAAGAGTGCGCTAGCCGCCCACGCTACGGCGAGCCCTTGTGGTCAACAGGCGTCCAATACGGACTAGTGAACGGCAGATTTGGTTCTAGCGACCGGCGATTTCTGCGTTGAGCTATAGATCTGGCCCAGATTGTCGATAAACTGCTTAAGCGTCTGCTCAAGCTCACCAACCGTCGTCTTGGTTTCCAGTGCCCAATCTATGTGGTGAATGATGGCATCCTCAATCACGCAGATATAGTTGAGCTGCCATGGCGTTGGAGTTCCTTCAGGACCCACTTTCAATACGTCGGCAGCATAGTCAACCGCCGCTTTTGCAACCTGCTCACAAATGCCCTCATCCGCCAGAAGTGCCGTGGCCGCGCAAGAAACAGACTGATCGGATAGGAACAAAACGCACCCTCGCATGTGTTCCCTTCGGTGGTAGACAGCATTGGTTAACAATGTGTTTACCACCCGGAGCCAAGCAAGTTTCAGCCCCAGGCAAGATTACGGTCCCATGATCTCCCTGCGTGCTTGATCGCGCGTAACAAGCATCAACGCCCGCGCCAAGGGACATTGCGGCCATGAACCTGGAACACCTCCTGTATGTCTGCTTTAGTTGCCTTGCCGTGGTCTGTGCCAGTTGGTCAATCCATCTCTTCATGAGCGGACCAAAGACACTCCAACCGCTACCGTTCCACGAGTACAGCACGATAGATGACCCCCTCTACCGCCCGCCCGACAAGCTCCACATCGATCCGCTGGAAGTCGATGACGAGCTCACCACCGGCTCAATCTCCAAAACTGAAAACCCGACCAAAGCTACGCGCACCAACGTTTCATCCAGCTATAACGTTGTGAGCGTTTACGATCAGATGGCGGTCGTCAAAAACAAGTCCGGCAAAATCTGGACCTTGGTTCTAGGCTCTGAGCTGCCGGAGCTCGGCATCGTATTGAGCATCGACGCGACGGCCGAGCATTGGATCGTCACCGGCACCCACGGCGTGTTAGCGACTATGCGGGCAACGAACAAAAACAATTAGCCGTGCTTGGAATGACATCCCGTTTTCAAGATTTGGTGCGAGAGGCCTCCGACGAACGTCGTCCCCGAAAGGTTTCCACGGCCGGTCTGTTTGTCGGCATGGGGACCGAAGCCGGGCTCTGGGGACAGAAGCACAATCAATACAAATCGGATGAGCAGGAACCCGAGCCATCTTTCGATGAACCGGATATGCCTGAACCTGTGGTGGACGAAAATCAAATCGCCGCTGAGCTTAATCTCACAGATGACCTGACCGTGGGTGAACTGAAAGCCGTTCGCCGAGCCTTTGCCCGCGAGAACCATCCGGACACAGGCCGCGGAGATGCGGCAGTATGTGAAAGCCGGATGAAAATTGCCAACATGATCATTGACGAACAAATTCAGTTACGGTCCAAGATCTAACGAAGCTGATTGACGTACGAGATCAACTCGGCGACCGGTTTATAGAACTCCATTGGGATCATCTGACCCACGTCAACACCAGCATAGAGCCCCTGGGCCAGTGGCTTGTTCTCGAACATAGGAATGTCGTGCTCCTCGGCCAGCTCGCGCATGCGCAATGCGATCAGGTCCTTGCCCTTTGCAACGACAACGGGCGCTGCATCTTCCTCAGGTTCATACTTCAATGCGACACTATAGTGTGTCGGGTTGTTGATAATGAGCGTTGCGGTGGGAATGGTCTCGATCATACGATGACGCTGCCGCGAGCGGGCCAATGACAGCTGCCTTACCTTGATCAGGGGATCACCATCCGTCTGCTTCTGCTCATCCTTCACTTCTTGGCGCGTCATCTTAAGATTGTGGCGCCATTGATAACGTGACCACGCAAGGTCGGCGAGACCCAGCACTAACATGGCGCAACAGGCAACTACGACCAAACGCGTCGACATATCGAGTATGTGATCGGGTAGTTGACTGGGATCTCCCAGTATGGACAGGAAGATGTGATCCATGTCCGCTTTGATCACCACCGCCACACCGGTCGCGACAGTGGCAAACTTGAACATGGTCTTGGCGAATTCAACCGCGCCCTGTTTGCCAAGCATGCGCTTGAAGCCTTCTTTTAGCGAGATCCGTGACGCTTTGGGCTTAATGCGATCAAGCTTAAGCGCGGGAACATTCTGAAACAGCGATCCTGCCAATCCGGCAATCAGCAACACGCCTAAGATCGGAGCGATGTAGCTGCCTACTGACGCCGTCAGCTTTACCAGATGCCAGTGAGCCTCAGATTCTTGTTCAAGAACATATTTGTGAGCGTTTGAAAACAGGACGCTGAAGGTCCACGCCAAACTTCTAGAGGTATCAACCGCAAAGAAGATGATGGCAAAGCACATGCCCAACGTAGATGTGAGAATAGTAAGCTCACGCGAACTGGGCGTGTTACCTTTATCGAAAGCATCTTGAATGCGCTTCTCAGTTGCGTCTTCAGTCTTACTGTCTTCATCGGGTTTCTCGCTCATTCATCCTCACCCGATGAAGGAAGAGTAATCTTCTCATCCTGGGCAAGAGAAAGTGCGGTGGATGCAATAGAAACGCGCGCTTGCTTCGTTGCATCTTCAGGCACTTCGCGGGACGTGGACAGCTCAGCCTCCACCATGCGCCGCGCACGAGCCCCCAGCGTGGACAGGATCATCTCCACAAAATCAGCATCGCACCCCTGTACGGCCGGGATAATCAGGTCGCTCGGTACCAGGTCAAACAGCAGTTTCCGGGATGTCTCGTCCAGTTTTGGAATATCCTCGAATGAGAACAGCAAAGACTTTAGTTTTGTGACTTCCGCAGGCAGACTCTCAGACAGTTGGGTCAACAGATCTTCGCGCTGATCAGCATCCATGCGGTTAATAATGTTTGCCACTGCCTGACGATTGGCCGACGGTCCATCATCTGGATCAGCCAAGCTCAGGCGGGTAATGATGGCTCGACCAACCAGGTCTGCAATTTGAGAATCCACTGGCTTTAACGAGATCATGCGGCGGACGATTTCTGATTTTTGAGCCGGTTCAAAGCGCAACAGAAGCCCAGATGCGGTTTGCGGGTCCAACCGCGACAGCACATATGCTGAAGCCTGGGGATGCTCATTCTCAAGGCAATCGAACATGATGTCCGTCTCCGCTTGGACCACCTCGTTCCAAGTGGCCGCAAGCCGGGCGGCATCTGCCTCCGGGTCCACGGCGGGCCCGGCAGCGCTTTCTAACAGCTGGGACACCTCCTTAGGGTCATGGCTGCGGTTTTCATTAGAATGGAGTTCGGTCTCAAACTCATCAACAACTGACTTGAGCTGCGCGGGCGTAATCGGCCCAAGCCGGTCTGCCGCATCTTTAATGACGTTGATTTCATCTTCAGAAAAATGGTCGAGCAGACTTGTTACCCGCTCCTCTTCAAGAGCGAGCAGCAAGATGACAATCTTGTCCACATTGTCAGCCTCGTGGAGCGAGAGTTGTTCTGCTGTTGCGACGCCTGTGCTCAGGCGCAAAGAGATGTTCCTTAACTGCCTTGCGTTTCCTGGCTAGCAAGCGACTCCAGACTGATGCCAAATCTGTCCGTGCCATCATCCAACATGATGACGCTGCCATGGGCGATCACTCTTCCGTTCACCACCACATCCACCGCCTCTCCAACCTTGCGGTCCAATGGGATTTTGGAACCCTTCGCAAGGGCGGCCAACTCTGAAACCGTCATACGAGCGCTGCCCAGGACGATCTCAACGGTGATGGGAATTTGCAGAACGGCACCCAATCCATCTCCCGCCGCCGACGCAGCCGCCGGCTGGGATTCGGGCGCATGCATCTGCGGCTTAAAACCTGGTTCGGGTTGTGGCGCAGAAAAGTCTCCGGCAGGAGCGAGGTCATCCGGCGGCGCAAAGTCTCCAGCAGGCGCAAGGTTCTCGGGCAAGGCGCCTTCCTCCACCGGCGCTGGTGCACATGGTGCAAGCGCATCTTCAGCCTCGGAGAACACAATCTCAGGCTCTTCGGCTTCCGCGACACCGCCGTCCGGATTCGGATTGGGCGACTCTGGTCCTGACATTATGCCGTTTCCTCTAG
>JAAUYD010279660.1_pt1 | contig 11392 bp, 9 predicted proteins | sample 7278101 | NCBI WGS metagenome assembly JAAUYD01 (sample SAMN14350128, study PRJNA611818) | marine sediment metagenome | isolation source: surface marine sediment (0.6m) | place: French Polynesia: Moorea | collected 2018-08 | reverse complement strand
TTTACCCATCACGAGGGAAGTGGGCAATCGCTCTGGTGAAGCTACTACTCTCAATAATATTGGTGCAGTTTACGACAACATAGGGAAACCGGCCCAAGCAGTAGACTACTATCAACAAGCTTTACCCATCTGTGAGGAAGTGGGCGATCGCTCTGGTGAAGCTAGAACCCTGAGTAATATTGGTGCAGTTTACGCCAGTATAGGTCAACCCCAACAAGCATTAGACTACTTTCAACAAGCTTTACCCATCACGAGGGAAGTGGGCAATCGCTCTGGTGAAGCTAGAACCCTGAGTAATATTGGTACAGTTTACCGCAGTATAGGTCAACCCCAACAAGCATTAGACTACTTTCAACAAGCTTTACCCATCATGAGGGAAGTGGGCGATCGCTCTGGTGAAGCTGCTACTCTCAATAATATTGGTGCAATTTACGGCAGTATAGGCCAACCCAGCCAAGCATTAGACTACTATCAACAAGCTTTACCCATCATGAGGGAAGTAGACGATCGCTCTGGTGAAGCTACTACTCTCAATAATATTGGTGCAATTTACGGCAGTATAGGCCAACCCAGCCAAGCATTAGACTACTTTCAACAAGCTTTACCCATCGCGAGGGAAGTGGGCGATCGCTCTGGTGAAGCTATAACCTTGAGTAATATTGGTTTCGTTTACGACAACATAGGCCAACCCAGCCAAGCATTAGACTACTATCAACAAGCTTTACCCATCTTTGAGGAAGTGGGCGATCGCTCTGGTGAAGCTACAACCGTGAGTAATATTGGTGCAGTTTACCGAGATACAGATCGCCCTATTGAAGCTATTAAATATTGGGAAGAATCAGTTAATATTACTTTAGAAATGCGCCGAAGTTTGAAAAGGGAAGATAGAAAAGCATTCTTAAAACAAGAAGAAAATAGGGCTATTGCACTTATTGAACTTTTAATCGAACAAAATCAACCCGAAAAAGCCTTTGAATGGGCTAACCTTACCACAACGTTTGATTTAGCAGACTATAACCGTTTAATTAATGCCCAAGTTGCTAACCCTGAGATACAAAAAGAGATTGATGACTGGAAGCAAAAAAATAAAGATTTAAACTTTCTTAGGCAACAATTAGCAGATGAATTTTCTACAGCAAAAGCACAACAAGTTAATGAATTACAAGCAGAATTAAATCTACAAGCAGAAGCTATTGCCGATCAATATCCAGAAGTAGCAGAATTGTTTGAAACTAAACCCACAGATATTGCTATTTTAAGAGAAAATATTGAGCCAAATACAGCGATCATACAACCAGTAATCTTATCGGATAAAATTGCCCTATTTATTCTCACTTCTGAAGAATTAAAAGTAATCACAAAAGATATTGATATTGAAAATTTTAATCAATTAATTACTCAATATCGTGAGCAACTATCAGATTATAAAAATGCTGATGTGTTTGTTACTGGTGAACAGATTTATGAGCTTTTAATTCGTCCCATAGAATCTGAAATTAAAACCATTTCTCCTAAAAATTTAGCCATCATTGCCACAGGAAAACTCCGTTATATTCCCTTTGAAACCCTTTCTGATCCAGAAACAGGAGAATTTTTATTAGAAAAATATCCGATTCATTATTTAACTCGTATTAGTACCAGTAAAATTTCTTCTAACCGTCCTTTAGAAAGGGGGGAAAAGAGTATGACCGCTTTAGCTTTAGCTAACCCAAAACCTACCAATGAAAGTTTATTAGGAACCGAAAAAGAAGCGCAACATCTGACAGAAAATTTCCCAGGAAGTGAAGCTTATTTAGGAACCAATGCTACCCTAAAAACGTTTAAAGAAAATGCCTCACGTTTTCGGATTTTACATTTAGGAACCCATGGCTGTTTTGACCCTGAAGGTTGCCCAAAATTAGGGATGGAAGCCAATACTATTTTATTTGCAAATAACGAACAATACAACATTGCAGATGCAGCTTTACTAGGGTTAAAAGACACAGAAATTTTAGCCTTAAGTGCTTGTCAAACGGCTAAGGAAGCTAACGCTAATGGACGAGAATTATCAGGATTAGCTTTTGTTTTGGAACGTGCCGGCGCAAAAACAGTTATGGCCAGTTTATGGAATGCAGAAGATGATATCAGTGCGAATATTATGACTAATTTTTATACAAATATTCAACAAGGAATGAGTAAAAATGAGGCCATGAGACAAGCTAAATTAAGTCATATTGAAACAGGAGAAAAAAGTCATCCTTTCTTTTGGTCACCTTTTATTTTAATCGGCAATAATTAATAGTTTGTAGGTTGTAGGTTGGGTTGAACCAGTAGTAAAACCCAACAAAATCTTGATAATTATAATTTTTCCTATGATTAGATTCAGCATCATATTAACAATAAAACATATTTTTGTACACAAATGAGATGTTTCCTAGTGTTGGGTTTCGTTCCTCAACCCAACCTACATTATTATGTTAGGGATAAAACGAGTTAACAATGTTAAGAAAGCAGTTATGACAGCAACAATAATGGGAATAACTAAAGATTTAACCCCTTTTAAATCAGCAACTTCATTAACTAAAGTGTTTTGCACTGTTTTGATATCTCTGACATTTTCTTTGAGGTTTCTGAATTCTGTTTTAACTTCTGTAACCTCTATCTTTAAATCTTTAACGTCTTTTTGGATAGCTTCTAGCTTTCCATCAATTTTGTCAAACTTGTCTTCAATTTTATTAAATTTTTCTTCAATACCTTTTAGAATTTCAGGGATGGAATAAGTAACACTACCAGGTTCAGTCATCATTAAAACTCTTATTTGAAACTACTCTTATATAGTATTATACAATATTAATTTAACTTAGGAATAGATGGAGACAAAATCATCACTTGTCCTTTTTTATCAGTTTTTATTGCTAAAACAGGAGGAACTTGTTGTTTATCAGCATTCTTATCTAAGCCAAAAAAACAATAAATTATATTATTATTTTCTAGTAATAATCGCCAAACTCTCGGTTCTTTTAAAGTGGGATCATTGTCTTCCAATCCTCGAAGATAATCAAATAAAGTAAAGTCGCCAATAAAACGAGAATCCTTTAAACTAGGGTCATTAAAAACATCATCTAAATCTCGTCCTAAGACTAATTCTTCTTGAGGAAAAATGTAGGTAAATACAGGTAAAGTAGAAGTCTCATTAACCGCGTCTCGACGCGCATCATCCCATCCTTGACTCCTTGCTAACCAAAATAAAACGATTAATAACCAAATAACAATAATTAAATCTTTTCGTAAGGAAACAGGAATAAGAGAAACTAACCCTCGCACAAACTTAGATGGGGGAAATTGATGAAAATGCTTCGCAGATATCCTCAAACGACGCTGTACCTTCTGCCATTTTCTACGACGAGATGTACTGTTTAAAGGTTGAGATAACGGTAACATAAAATCCACTGTTAGGGGTTCCACAAACCAAAGCGTCATTTTAATAGCAGTTGCCACTAAAAATAATGCTAAAATAGTCTTAGTAAATGCCCAACCATTACCCACAAACACTTGAATAGGAACAAAAAAAAATGATCGCACGGGAAAAAATAACCGTGTTAATTCTAATTTAAAATAGCCAAAATAGGCCCAACGATAGATCCATCCTGTAAAATAAAGGAAGATTGCTAGCAACCCCAAAATACTAGCAAAGGTTCCTAAAATCTGTGTGTTATTTTCTGGAGGTTGACTATCGGACATAAATAACCCACTCCTTGATCATATTGGTAATATTATCCCATTAAATCATGAGAAAACTGTCAATTAAAATCATTACCCTTGCTTCTCTAACTGTTGGTTTAGGACTTTATTTCGTACCAACCAGTGGATTTTCTTTACCTTCCCATGAGATTAAGTCTACTAAAGCACAAAATAGTGCTGTCCCGGTAGCGTTACCCTCTGATGCCACAATAATATTAAACGGAAATAAAAAAATTTCAGGAAAAATCACAGAGTTTGATCAACAACAGTCTCTGATTACTCTAGAAAGAAGTAATCAAGCAAAAAAAGTTGACCTTTCTGATATTCAAAAAGTCGAATTTACGGGAAAAGTTATATTTATTCATAATGGAGAATCTCTTACAATAAGAGGAGGAGATAATGATTCTAACCCAAATACAACACAAACTTGGCAAGAACCTTTCACCCATTTTAAAATAACCAATGCTCAAAATGGAAAAGCTGAAGTCATTTTATCTAATATCAGTAAAGGGAAATTAAGGGGAATTATTACTGTGTCTCAAACCAATACGTATGTGGTTGATGAACTCAGTTTTGATCATGATAATAATCATATAATTTTAACCGTCATTCCCTATTCAGAGTAATCTCAAACATAATGACAATCATTACCGGAAAAACAAAACTATTAGGAATCATTGGTCATCCCATCGAACATTCTTTATCCCCTGTCATGCAAAATGCAGCCATTGAACATTTAGGAGTCGATTATATTTATATTCCTTTCCCAGTGAAACCCGAAAACTTAGCGATCGCTTTAAATGGGTTTGCAACCATCGGAGTGATGGGATTTAATGCAACCATCCCTCATAAACAGGCTATCATCCCTCTCCTATCCGAGATTACCACAACCGCCCAATTAGTGGGAGCCGTGAACACCGTTTGGCGCACAGAAACAGGGTGGAAAGGCACAAACACCGATGTTATCGGCTTTTTAGCCCCTCTGAAACCCCTAAATCGCCCCTGGAACACCATTAAACCCATTATCCTGGGAAATGGAGGCGCAGCAAGGGCTGTGGTGGTAGGATTAGCTGAATTAGGATGCCCTGAAATTTGCGTTGTGGGACGTGATCAAGACAAGTTAGATAAATTTAAGCAAAGTTGGCATAATAGTGAGCTTACAGCCTCCATAACCGTCCATTCCTGGGATGAATTATCGGGGTTGGTATCCCAAAGCCAGTTAATTGTGAATACTACACCTGTGGGAATGTTTCCTCATACTGAAAATTCTCCCGTTGACAGTCATTTATGGAAAAAATTTCCTTCAACTGCGATCGCCTACGACTTAATTTATAATCCCAGTCCCACTCAATTTCTCAAAGATGCACAACAGCACGGCTTAAACATTATTGATGGTTTAGATATGTTAGTCTATCAAGGGGCTGCGGCCTTAGAAATTTGGTTACAGCAACCTGTCCCTGGAGAAGTTATGAGTCAGGCGTTGAAACAGTATCTCTTTTCCTAATTTATGTAAACTGTGTACTGATAACTGATAACTGAAATGACCCTAACTAAAAACCATTTAACCCTCCAAGAATACCTCAAATATGATGACAAGACGGATACAACTTATGAACTGGTGAACGGAGAATTAGTGGCAATGAGTTTGGGAATGGGACAACATGGTGAAATTGCCGACTTTCTCAATTATTGTTTTCGTCAGGAAATTAAGCGTCTTGGTCAACCCTGGGTTTCAAAACAAATGGTAATTGGGATTCAATCACCCCGTGGAACTCGATGGGACACGGTTCGCATTCCTGATGTGGTGGTTTTATTAACCTCTCAATGGCAACAACTACAAAACCGTGAAGCAGTTATTCGACTCAACGAACCCTCACCAATTTTAGTTGTAGAAGTGGTCAGTGAATCAACCAAAAATATTGATTACCGTGCTAAACGTTCTGAATATAGTGTACTGGATATTCCGGAATATTGGATTGTTGATCCCCTTCAAGAAAAAGTAACGATTCTTTCTTTATCCGAGGGATTTTATGATGAGACGATATTTAGTTCATCAGATAGTTTAAAATCTCCTACTTTTACTGAGTTTAACTATACTGTATTTCAAATTTTACAAGGCGATGTTTTTTGAGATCAAAAGATTACCGTTGACTCAATTGGGATCAGTTTCAACATCCGTCTGGTTAGAGTTTTGTAAAGGTTCAATCGGTTCTTCTAACGGTTCAGTAACGGTAGGAGGTTGTCGACTGAGATGAATTTGTCGTAAACGGGGTCCTTCAGAATCCACAATGGTAAACGATAGATTTTCATAATGGAGGGTTTCTCCTTCGGTGGGTATTTTTTGCCACTGATACAATAAAAATCCTCCCAACGTTTGATATTCATCCGTTAAAGGTAAATCTAACCCTAAAACATTATTTAACTCTTCCAGATTCAGTTGTGCTTCTATCAAAAAATTATCTTCATCAATCATTTTTAAGGTATCTTCTTCTTCCGTGATCCCTTCTAAATCATTCCCTAAAATTTCTTCAATCACATCTTGTATGGTAATCAGTCCCGATGTTCCCCCAAATTCATCCACCACCATGACCATTTTTAATTGCGATCGCTGCATCAATGCTAATAGTTCATCCAAGGCCATCGATTCGGAGACAAATTTAACCGGTTTGATCCAAGACTCAACAGACGAGGTTGGGGTCAAATCCCCTTGGCTCAAAGGTTGTGCCAAATCTTTAAAATCAATAATGCCTAGAATATCATCGAGGGAGTCTCCTTTAACCGGATAACGAGAATGACCCGTTTCTGTCACTTCCTTTAACAATTCCTCAAACGTGGCCGTTTCAGCGATCGCCACTAACTGAGTACGGGGAACCATGACTTCTACCGTCGTCACTGCGCTAAATTCAAAAACGTTTTTGAGTAACGCCCGTTCTTGGGCTTCTAACCCAGTGGATTCGCCTTCCGTGGCAATAATTAATTGTAATTCTTCCGGGGTCACTTGACTATAACCCCCGTTGGTATTGTGTTTAATGCCAACACTGTGCAATAAATAACGGGTCGACTGATTTAAAATCCAGATAAAAGGGTTAAAAACTTGAGCAATGACACCAATAGATGGACCCAAAAAACGGGCGAGTTGTTCTGAATAAATCAAAGCCACTGATTTAGGGCATAATTCTCCTAAAACAATTTGTAAATAGGCCAAAGAGAGAAAGGCGATGGGAATAGCGATGCTGTGAGATAAACTGTTAGCGAGGAGGGGAGGTAAAGGTAATTTTGACAATATTTCCATCACCAGTTTAGCCATGGTACTTTCTCCAATCCAACCCAAGGCTAAACTAGAAAGGGTAATGCCTAATTGGGTAGTAGAGAGAAGGCGATCAAGACTACGCTGTAACGATTGTACCGTTTGTGCCTGAATATCCCCTGCTTTGACCAATTGAGTGACCCGCGATCGCCTGACTGAAACCATAGCAAATTCTGCGGTGACAAAAAAGGCGTTAATGGCTATCAACAAGAGAATTGATAAAGCCCGTATTAAGATAGCTTGGGTGGTCATATTGATGGGTCAAATTGATGGTTTAATAATCACCAAGATTATCGAATAACGGGAATTTGGGCGATATTCAGTTGTAGTTTTTGATCGGGATAATCCGTTAGATTTAAGGATAGGGTTTGACTATCATCCACTAACGCACTGGGAATTTTGACCTTACCCACAAAATTCTCACTGTTGGGGGGAAGTTCTTCAGGAAGTCCTTCTGTGATGGCACTTAAGGCACGTCCTTGATTATCTTTAACCTCTAAAAAACTATAAAGGAATTTGACCGGGGTTGTGCCTTCATTTTGTAAATTGACTTTTAATGATAAGGTTGTTCCTTCATTGGTTGCTTCATTCACCTGTAACTTGACCCCTTGATCTTTCACGTGTAAGGGTAAATTAGCAACGGTTTGAGAGGGTTTAATCTCTTGGGGGTTATGTTCCGTTGATTGACTGGTTTTGTCCTCGGTTTTGCTCTTGTTTTGGTCTTGGTCTTTTCCTGAGGCTGCTGCTTTGTTTTTCTTATGGGTATAATCGTAAACTTTAATTAAGATAGTTTTTTCGTCAATGGGTTTAAATTCAGTGGGTTCAGTGGATTTTTGAGATCCCTCTCCTAGTTTCTTGGTGGGGTTGTTTTCTGGTTGACTCACCCCTTGAAGGGCTTCGGTTCCCGCTTGGTAAGCCAAATAAGCACTAGCGGTTCCGGCTCCTGACATGATTAATAATAGTAGTAAACTTAGTTTTAAGGTTGGATTAATTTTCATTGTAATAACAGTGAACTTTAAAATTCTACTTGATTATAATAAACTACTCTCACAAGCCGCTACGCTTTGTGCGGAGTTTTTAGTAGCCCTAAGCTGGTGTACTTCGACAAGCTCAGCAACAGGGGAGAATGAAACAAAGATGCACCCTTTTATCGCTTCTGACTTCTGAGTTCTGTGCGATAGCGCCGGAACGGAGTGAGGAACTTCTGACTTCTTGAACTTCCCCCTCTTGTCTCAACAGATCAATTTTGTTAACCGAGCAGTATTGGTCTCCCCGTCTGTAAATAGAGCGTCATCACATCAGTAATGGCTAAACGGGATTGTACCCCTAAATTCCAGGAAGAAATATGACCTCTGTTAAGGTGATCACAAGCAGCAGAGGCAATCATAGCAGCGTTATCAGTACAGAGTTGTAGAGGGGGAAAATGAACGGTTAAATTGTGTTCTTTCCCTGCTTGTTGAAGGTGATTTCTCAGGCCACTATTAGCAGCGACACCACCTCCAACAGCAATATGAGTGAGGTTATGATCTAAGGCGCAAGCAATGGTTTTTTTTGTTAAGGAACGGGCAACTGTTTCTTGAAAACTGGCAGCTAAATCGGCAATGGGTAAGGGTTCAGAATTTTCTTGTTTGAGCTTTTCTACTAATCTTAAAACCGCCGTTTTTAAGCCGCTAAAACTAAAGTCATAGGGATGATAACCCCCTTGTGGTAAGGAGACTTTTCCCTCTGGTAAACTAAATCTTTTGGGATTTCCTTGAGTGGCTAATTTATCAATAATGGGACCTCCTGGATAGCCTAAATTCAATAATCTTGCCACTTTATCAAACGCTTCTCCGGCTGCATCATCACGGGTGTTTCCTAATTGTTCATAAATACCACAATCTTTAACATGAATCAGACTGGTATGACCCCCTGATACTAATAAACATAAAAAGGGGGGTTTCCAATGGGGTTCACTGAGATAAGTTGCATAAATATGACCTTCTAAATGATGGATTCCTAAGAAGGGTTTTTGATGAATCATTGCCAAGGTTTTAGCTGCTGTTTCTCCTACCATTAAAGCTCCAATTAATCCTGGTGCAACGGTTGCAGCGATGCCATCGATATCATTCCAGGTTAATTTTGCTGTTTGTAAGGCTTCTTCAATACAAGGGTTAATAGTTAAAAGATGTTGACGAGATGCTTCTTCTGGAACCACGCCACCATAACGTTGATGTAAGTCAATTTGAGAAGCAACAACACTACTATAAATCCTCTGATGATTAACAATAGCAACAGCCGTTTCATCACAACTGGTTTCAATTCCTAGTATGGTTTTCATAAGAGTTTTAAGGTTCTTTTTTTGTTATTTTGTTTGATTTTATTTCTTTGTTTTGATCTGACATCGTTTGAGCATGAGAATTTTGTTTTAACCATAGTGCTAAACTATTCGATAAATTCGTTAAAGAATTAATGAGTTCGGGGGAAAGGGTTTGTGCAGGTACATCACTAGAACGAAAATGTACATCGCTTTGAGGAAAAGGAATTTCGATGCCTTCTTCTCTAAATTTACTATCAATGTTGAAGTAAAGATCACTTTTAATTTGAAATTGTTTATAGGGTTTACTAATCCAAACCAATAAATTAAAGTTAAGAGAACTATCAGCAAACTCGGAAAAAAAGACTTGAGGAGATGGCACAGATAAAATATCTTTATGATTTTTAGCCGTATCGATTAAGATTTTTCTAACTGCTTCTAAATTAGAACCATAGGCAACACCAATAGGAATTTTTAAGCGAGAAATAGGACTAGAATGACTCCAATTAATTACTTCTGAGTCTAAAAAACGAGAATTAGGTAAAATAACAGAAATTTGATCCAATGTTCTTATTTCTGTGCTTCTGACACTAATTCTTTCTACCGTTCCCATCAATCTATTCACTTCAACAAAATCTCCAACTTGTATAGGACGTTCAAAAATTAACACTAATCCACTAACAAATTCTTTGGCAATTCCTTGAAGTCCTAAACCAATCCCTACCCCTAAAACACTAGCAAAAACCGTTAAAGAACTTAAGTCTAATCCCCAAACTTGGAGAACAACAATCGTTCCCAAGAAAATTAAGGTATAGTTAACAATTAAAGCGGTGGTGTCTTGAACTGCACGATTGAGTCCAGTAGCACTTAACAGTTTAGATTTTAACACACGGCTGACCATTCGAGTTAAGGTCACTAAACCGGCTAATAAACCGACTAAAATAAAAAAGTCAAGTACCGAATATTTTTGATTGCCTAAAGGGAAAACATCAGTAATTAAACTAATTTTTAAAATCTCAATAATCAAGTCACTCCATTGCCGAGTTTGAGGGAATAAATGAGTAATATAACCAATAGCAACAATCCAAATAATTCCCCGAATTATTGTTAATAATACTAACAATCCTACTAACTGGAACTTAAAAGAAGATTCACTTGGATGGGCTGTTAATGGCTGATGAGAAACAGTAGAAGTGGGGGGATTCGGATCGGTTGGTGTTGTCTTCAAAGGTTCCAGCCAACGCTGCCAAATAACTCCTAATTTCCACGATAAAATAGAGGCGAGAAAAATGACGGCGATCGCAATAATAATGGCTTTAATATAATATTGTGGGGTTCTTTCATATTCTGCTTTACTAATGGCAATTTCTAGGGTATTTTTCCAAGTTAACGCTTGTCCTTGTAAACTTTTTCCCATAGGAGCATCATTATAAGTAACCGAAAGAAAATAACGCTCATTAATGGTAATTACAGGAACTTCTTGGTTTGAATCAATTGCAACTGTAATGGCAGAGTCACTCTCTTCTAATATTTTTTCTAAATGATTATTTGCTTCTTCAGCCCTTTGTTGGGCGGTATATTGTCCTGATTCACTGACATAAAATAGGGTTCTTCCTTCTAACATAATAGGGGCTGTTGGCTTTTCTTGACCTAAGATTGGACTCAGACAAACAAAGAAAGTGAAAATTACTAAAATTGTCAAAATCCAGGCAATCAAAGACGTTATTAGATTGTTTTTTTGGCTCCAATAATACATATAAATTTAACAATATGGTTTAAAGATTGGATGATATTTGAAAGGTTAGCTCAATGGTTATGTTTATCATAACGAATCAATATTGTTTAAAACTAACATTTTTCACCTTGGTTTTTTACTAACCATAGTAGATAGGTGGTTTCCCAGTTCAAAAACTTGTTGTGTGTGTGGAAATAGACAAGATATGCCCTTAAAAGAAAGAGTTTATCATTGTCAACATTGTGGCCAGGTTATGGACAGGGATTTGAATGCGGCGATAAATCTCGAAAGTTGGACTAATGCCGATGGCTTATCGGTGAACGCCTGTGGACTT
>JAAUYD010259699.1_pt1 | contig 11394 bp, 6 predicted proteins | sample 7278101 | NCBI WGS metagenome assembly JAAUYD01 (sample SAMN14350128, study PRJNA611818) | marine sediment metagenome | isolation source: surface marine sediment (0.6m) | place: French Polynesia: Moorea | collected 2018-08 | reverse complement strand
TGATTTACCGGGGTTTGTATCATTTTAATGTTGCTTACAACAAAGGTAAAGCCACTGACCCTGTTCAATATTTTTCTGACCCTAAAAATCAGGATAAGCGGTATTGTTAAACGTAAAAGAAAACCTAACATAAAATTGATTGTTGCTCCTTTCCCTGACCAACAAAGAGGACAAGAGAACTTTTTCTTCCAAAACCCCTTGACACCTTGCTCTTCAGCTTAAGTTCTCACCAATGCCAGTGACAACCTTCTTTGGGTTTACCTCGTAATCGTACTTTTCCTCCATCCAAACTTACTTCTGATATTCCTTGAAGTGCTTGTAGCTGTTGGAAATCTCCTTCGCGGACTAGTTTTCGTTGCGTCGAGTGACCAACTTTTACTCCTGTTAATGCCTCAATCTCTATTTCTGCATTTTGGTATGATTCATTTGCCGATAGTCTTAAACAACACTTTTGCAACAATGGACTTAACCGGCTTCTTGGTCTCAAACCCAATTTTTGCAATTGTTTAGCTTTTAACTTGAGTTCACCAACCAAGCTTTTTATTTTCCTGGTTTTACCTATTTTTGTTCCAGTTGTTTGTTCAACAAAAAAAAGGCTATCTCAGGGCTGACATGTTCCAATACTTGCTTTCGTACTGTTTTTTCTATTCCTTCAAGATCTGTCAGTTGATTTTTATCAACTTCTTCATATAACAATCCTGCAAGTTCTTGTAAGCAAGCTTTGATACGTTGTTGTTTATCTTGGTTCATATTAACATTCGCTCCGCTCATTGCATAGGGCACGGGCCTTTTAAAAGGCGATCGCGTTCACGTGAGGGGCACCGGAGGTGTTCGGCATAGCCGCGTCAACAAACGCTGCTAAGCGCAGCGAGCGTGCGTCTCAGCCCATACCTGCGGCTTATCGCAATTTTGTACGCACTCCTACACTTAGCTTGATTATCGCACTTTTGGTTCCTGTAAAATTTTACAAAAATGGTATATCTTCCAACAATGGATGCTCCCATTATTTGTAACTGTAATTAACATCAACGACGATGATATGGTCAGATTGTCCATTCATAATAGTTGCTTTCGGACCAGCTAGAACACCATTTATGGCTTCGACAGATTCCGATACTTCAGCCATCTCAAGATCGGCATAACGAGCAAGCTTGAGCAGTTGCGTCAAGTTATCTTGAACTAAATTTGGTCTTTCTAATATCACTTTTTTGTTGCCTATAAACGCTACAATATCCTCCTTATCATTTTGATAATTGATGGAAATTCTAACTTTAGGGAGATTATTTTTCAGAAGTGGGGATATGGAAATTTTTCCTATTCCATTATTTGAAATGTCTGCGCCAGATTCAATCGTTCCACTTCCTGATACAGCGATTCGATATCCTGTAACTGGTGCATCATAGATAGCTTGTGTGTTGAAGGAAGAATTATCACAACCAGCAATAAAGATAGTAAATGAAGCAATAATAAACTTAGATAATTTCATATTTTATATGTTGATTTTTATTTATTTTAGATTGTAAGTTTTATAGATTAAAAAACAAGCACGTTTCAGTTTAAACTGAATGTGCTTATCAAAGTAAATAATACTCGTTAAAGTTCCTAGTACAAGGGAGAATCTAGAATATTTACTAGTTATCCTTGCCGATGAAGCTAGATGCTTCTAGGAAAACAGCAGAATCCAAAGAAGTATCACTAGCATCAGCAATCGCTAACTTGATGCGATGAGGAACCCCTGCTTCAATATTCGCTTGTGCTGTTAAAACTGTAGTAAAACCATCATACTCCACCTTAAACGGCGTGGGTGTACCCAAATCACTGGGGTCATTATCTTTGTAAAATTCCGAGTTAGCATTTTTGTTGACATTGTCAATGGATACTGGGGTCGTTGTTTCAGGAATTAGAGCAATATTTTCTCCATCCAAGAAAAAGGCAAATACATCATTGAAAGAACCAACAAATTCGTTATACTCTTCAGAAGCAAAAACGTATCGGAAACTTACCTGGTTTTGTTCTGGAATAAAGTCGAACTCCAAGACAACAGCATCGTTAGTGTTTTGAGGAATAAGAGCGTTAAGGTCTTCATCGCCAGGATTGCTAAAACTAGTACTACTTCCGTCACTATCGTTAGGTTCTGCTGCGTTAATTATATTTCCAGAACTGAGAATAATTCCTTTAGCGATATCTATCCCTGCGGAAAGTCCTCCGCTAAATATTCCTGCTGCTTGATTAGCGCCTGTAAAGGTAACATTATCAATGATGACACCTTCTCCCACTATTGATTGAGCAAGAAGTTCGGGGGTCAAACTGTTGAGGTCTGTGAGTGTGAGAGTTGTTGCTTCTTCTAAGGTAAAGGAACTGATGATATCTTCTTGACCCAAGGCGTTACCAGCTCTATCTGTTACCTTCTCTGCACTGATAACTAGCTGATAACTTCCTACAGGTAGAGGGTCAAAGGTTAGTTGTACTAGCTGGTCATCATTACGCAATTGCAAATCTATTGGGTTTAATAAGGTATTATTTTCTCCCAATAACTGGAATGTACCGTTGTTAACGGTTTCTGCTGCTAGTGCCTCAGAAAAACGAATACGTACTGTCTGGCGGTCTACAAGGTCAATTCCACCATCCGATGGGTCAATGCTAAGGACTGACGGGGCAAAGGTATCTGGAACTAGTTCAATAGAAAGTAGGTCAGATAATGCTGTGTTGCCACCAGTATCAGTTGCGCGAATTTGTAGAGTAGCTGTGCCAGAATCTGGGTTAATGTTGGGAGCAATGGCAGAAAAGTCAAATGGGAAGGAGACATCATTACGTACAACTTCACCGTTGACTAGCAATTCTACATTTCTTACTTGTACATCATCCAAAACATTCGCCTGAATGGGAATAGTTGTACCTTCGAGTACCTGAATGCCCTCAGCTTCTGGATCTAAATCGGTAACTGAAGTAGTAATGGTAACAGTTGGCGCTTCACCTTGGTTATCAAAAGGCAGATAATTAATTACTTGCAAGCCACCACTGTCATCAGCTACAAAGGCGATACCGGAAGCAATAGCAATGTCGCGAGCAAAACCAGGGGTATCAACTGTGAACAGAACATTATTAGTATTCTGTGGATCGGTAATATCATAGACACCAATTCCTTGATTTTTTGCTGCTACCAAAGCTATGCCTGAACCATTTAAAGTTACATTACGGGCTGTGGAGAAGAAGTCCGCATCACTTATAAGAGAGGGGCTACTGGGGTTAGAAATATCAATTGTTCGCAAGCCACTACCAGCTAGATAAGCAACCCCATTACCAACAAATACACCTACATCAGATGAAGCAATCGAAGTATTTAGTTGACCAAGTACATTTGCTGAACCTTGGTTAGCGATATCAATAACAGAGAAGGTGTCAGAACCGCTGGTAAAAGTGTACAGCTTTGTTCCTTCACGAGCCATGCCAGTTACAGTGCCAGATCCAGGCAGTACCAAACTCTGCAAACTTTCACCTGTTAATAAGTCGATTATTTCCAAAGAATTACCTACAGTTGCATAGGCTACACCATCAAAAACTTCGACTTGATTTGGAGTAATATTAACCGTTTGCTGTAATTTTGGCAGCATGGGGTCAGATACATCCACTAATTGTAACCCACCATTATTGCTGGCTACCGCTGTAATCTGCAAGTTATTATCAACTGCGATATCTGTGGCATCACCCAACAAATTGAGTTGCCCCATGATGATGGGGTTATTGAACTGCGATGCATCCACAATTGCTAAACCGTGAGAGCCAGTAGCGATATAAGCGGTTTGACCTCCGGCTTCCAAAATTGAGCCTTCTACTGTTACTGCTTTTGCTTCACCTTGTAGGGGTAGGCTAGAAATAATTCCTGTGGGGAAAGCCTGACCACCAAGGGGGTCAAGTCCTTGTTCTAGTTCTGCTGCATCGCTAATCCCGTCTCCGTCACTATCCGCGCTATTGGCATCTGTTCCCATAACTTCCTCACCAATATCGGGGATACCATCTCCATCAGAATCTAAGCCACCAAAAGTGTCAAGATTTAGCTTTGAGTCCGACTCACCTTGCCCTCCTGGAGAATCAGAAAATAGTGAAAATTCACCACTAGGAGAAGTAATGCTAGCTATTGAGGTGCTACTATTAGTTGATGGCTGATAAAAAGAAACGGTGAAAAACTGGTTTGGTGGCAAGACGAGGTTTTGAATTGGCTCACCAGGATCGATGCTTCCTGTTATTTCTAAGCCATTTTCCATTATGTATCGATAAAATACTTGGGGATTATTTCCAAATCCTGATACAGTTGATTCTTGAATAATTTCTGCATTCAGAATTTGATTTTCAATTTCCTGTGTATCAAAAATAAATGCATTATTTGCAGCATTTAGATTTTCTGACAAAAATTGAAAATTTTGTAATGTATTATCAGCAGAGTCAATATTAATTATTACATCTTCAAATCCAGGTGGAACTGTGAATTCCCCTTCTATTGGCACTTCAATTATAATTTCGTTGACAAATGGTGCTGGTCCTATTCGCTCATGCTGCAAAATCCAAAAATTATATAATGGAGGAAAAGGCGCTAAAGTGTAGAGATCGCTTTCATCAACTCCAAAATCATCAAGAATTTCTAAACGTAATGTAGCAGAATATTCCCCACTTCCCCCTGTTTCTGGACTATCTATTGTTGCTGTAGCATCAAAATATTCAATAAATATAGTTGTTTCCTGAGTGCCACCGATTAAACCTTTAAGACTAGGACTATCAAGTAATGGAAAACTAATATTATTAGGGATTGTTACGTTAAGGTTTCGATTATCTATTGCTCCTCCATTCGCTTGCATCTGAATCATGTTACTGATGCTAGTTTCAAGATTCCCAACTACTCCCTTAATAGTATCTGAATTTTTAGCTAGATTTGAAAGATCGCTACCAACATCATGAGTAAAAGTCCCACCTGTTCCAGCAATAAAACGATCAACAAATTGATCGGCTAAAGCATCAAATTCCCCGGATGTAAATATTTTCAAACCCCCTCTCAAAACAGATTCTAGTACTGAGTCAGGAAGAATTCGATCTAACAAAAAAGCCTGTTGAACTAAATTAGGAGTAAAAGTTCCATTTTGAATGGGAAAATCACCATTTAGAAAATCAGGACCAGATCCAGCTCCACTTCCTCTACTACCAATTTCAAATCTGCTACGAGTACCACTGATAGTAAAATGCCAACCAGGCGCTCTAATCCCTACACCCTCATCAGAAACAATACTTTTCCCATCTTCACTCACCGTACCAGTACCAATAATCTCCCAATCACCAGCATCGTGATTGAAAGTCCAAATCAAACTTTTCTCCCCTGGTGCTAACCCTTCCAAATTCGGGAAAGTCACAGGTGCTGGAACATCAAAATTAGTCGCACCACCATTAGCTTCCCGGTTGAACCCATTTTCACCACCAGCTTGAATCGAAATAACCAACCCAGGATTCGCTCCTGGCGGTAACGGTGCTGGTAATCGCTCTGGATCAACAGGTACAATCATCGCCTGAGTTGCAGCATTTCCCTGATCATCAGTTGCCGAACCTGCTACAAATGTTACCTGAGTTTGCTGCCATATTTCTGGATCAACATCAGGAAACTGACTTTGTAAGAATGCTAGAGAAGCTTCTCCAAATCCAACATTTGTGTCTTCTGTATCGGACAATTCCATAATGTCACTCGCCGCCATTGCAGGCAAGTAAACATCAAAGGGTTCCCCATCCATCTCTAGTTGAATTTCTTGTCCGGGTACGCTGTGGAATGCTTTACCTAAGCTGGCATACTGAGTACCTGCTGGAGCATCCTTAACGTTAGAACCATCAATATATACGTAAAAGTCCGGTGCGGGAACATCTTCTAGTTTGAAGTAACCATTTTCATCCGTTACTGCAAACACATCAGGTAGAGAATCTAGGCGAATTACTACCCCTTCTAAGGGAATATTAGAACCGTCTTCGTTTGTGTTGTAGGAATCGTAGACATAACCAAAGACATCTGTTCCGGGAATTTGTGTTAGGGGTAGAGTACGGAAATCTGCTGTTTCAATGCCACCAGGTATACCATTACCGTCAGCATCTAATGTTTGACCATCTCGACCAATTATCTTGTCGCCATCAACAAATACCCGCACTTCAGTTGATTGCGGTAGTGGCTTGTCATAGAAGAAAGTAGCAAACTCTTCCGTGCTGGAAACAACAATCCGTCCCTCTATGCGTTCCCCATTCGCAATTAAGTAAAAAGACTCCTCTGTAACTGTGTCTGGGTCAACCTTTTTATCAAAGCGAACAATTGTTTCACGAGTCAATGCTACCATCTCCTCGCCATTGAAAGGAGAAATTTCGACTACATTAGCATCAGCATCCACTATAAAACTTAGGACTTGTGAATCAGTCAAAGAATTACCAGCTAAGTCAACTACTGCCTCGTCAATAGCTAATTCATAAACTTGAGCATCTAAAGACTGTGTCAGATTGAGCCGTACTTTATTAGCATTTAGTTGTTCTACGGAAGCAATCTCAATCGTTTGTCCATTATTTTCTCCACCTTGAACAGCTAATGTGTAATTATTTGTCACAAAGGCAGAATCACTAACATCTTCGTTGTAAGAGACTTCAATAAAAGAAGTTGAAGTGTTAACAGCATTGGATATAGTTGCTGTAGGAGCAGTAGTATCCAGAGTCCAATTCACTTCAAAGGTACTAGAAACATTGCCTGCATCATCTTCAGCAGCCAACTTCAAAGTATATTCCCCATCTACCAAAGATCCACCATTAAGTTCCTCGAGCTTGTTTTGGTCAAGGATAAAACTACCATCAGATTGAAGGGTACTCGATACATCCAGTAAATCATCACCGAATCCAGCATGAAATCCAACAATTGGACTGTTATCAGTAACCGTTCCCCCCACAATAGGATCGAAGGTAACGCCATCAGTATTGTTGACACCCGTATCATTGACCAGAGCACCGGTGATATCTGGCGGTATCGTATCTTGATTGCTTTGGGATTCAACAATAAAAATCCGCGCATCGAGAATAGTAATGACTCCATCTCCATCTAAGTCTAAGGGGTCATCTAAACCAGAAGCATGTGTATTGCGAGCCTCGAGAATCGTACTTAGTTGTTTTAAATCAAGATTAGCGACATCACCCCCAGAAGCAGAATAGCTATTCACCAGTGCTGTCATCAGTGGATCTGTTGCTGGCACAATTGTATTCTGGTTTGGATCGAGGGGAGTTGAATTATTTATAGGTTCAATGTTTTCCATTTATCTGATATTTTTTATTAAATTTTTTACTGATTACTGAAATTTATTCTGGTTTTTGGAATATTGTTTTTTAAGTGAAGTTGCAAACCCAAAAACTGTAGCTGTACCAAGAAGAGTTAAAGGTTCGGGAAAAGGTTCAGGAATCTGGGTTTTCTTGACTGTGACATTACCAATTGGTTCAACAACTGGTATTGATATTCCCAAAGCATCTCCTAATGCATTCACTTGTAATTCCAATTCGCTAGTTCCTTGCTGAACTGCATCAAAGGTAAGTGTTGCGAGGGTAAAGCTTTCTGGTTGAGAGGTATTCAACACTCCAGGAAAATCAAATGACAGTTCGAAAATATTAGTTTTTCCAGAACCAGGGGTTACTCCAGTGAAACTACCAAAGGAAATATCGAGTTGATCTCCCAATACTGGATCGCCAAAATTTGCTTTATTAAAACTAAGAACATTAGAGTCGAAGATAACATCAAGATCAAAGGTGGAAACTGAAGGAGCTTGGAAATTTCCCAGGTCTGAAATTGTGATATCTACCTCAAACTGGTTACCTACTGAAACATTTCGGGTCGTGGGATTTAGACCCAAAGAAACAGCTTGTGCGACCTCTGCAAATATTACAGAAGGAAGCAATCCAAAAGCTAAACCCAGAAACCATAAATGCTTTTTCATAGTGAATTGTTATTGAAGTTTGTAATGAAAATTTTTGAGTAATTTAGCGAAATACGAACTCTAAAAAAACATGCCAAATAAAACCTTGAGAGATAAGACTAATCGAAGTTTTTGATGAAAATTGTGTTAATTAACTCTATAATCAAAGTAATACAAGTATGCTACTGGTGAAATTCTTTGTCAGAATAATCAATGTAAAAAGGAGCAAATTTATGAATCCACCAGTTCAAATATCATTTTGTTCTTAATTGCAGATAAAAGAATATTTAATGCATTTTTGCTTGTATCCGTAATAATTACGACAAGCGTCTATTTTTAGATATGCCAGTCTTTTCACTGATATTTACATAAACATTAAATTATAATCTTGTATGCAAATTAGCAAAATGCTTTACCGTGATGATTTTCAGAAAAACAGTTAAGTTTTATTTATAAAAAAATCTAAAGTATGTATATTCTTCAATAAGTCAATATGGTAATTATGTTTTTTTATGCTGCTCTGTTATGGTGTCATAATAGGCGGTCATTTCCTTTTCCTTGTTTATATCTTATAGAACTACAATAAGTTGTATCTGATATAACTTCCTACTTTAAGTAAATTATTCTAAATACAACAGTGAAAACCTACTTAAAATATGGGAATTTCAGGAAGAAAGAATAGTAATATCTCTGATATGCCCAACTATCTTAGAAGTTAGTACTGGCATTGATATCCCTGTAATTCACTTAGCCTCAATTTTTTATACAGTGATGGGAAAACTAAGTCTAAAAGACTTAGGAGATATTGTATGACATTTGGTTTTGATGACTCTACACAGAAATTTATTGCGACTGAGCCTGTTGGTAGGAGTGGAGAAAAATCAGAAGAAAAAGTCTGGGAAGCAGTTAAAGAAACATTTAATCTACGTGAGTGTATTGCATATTGGCAATATCCAATTTTTTCAAGAACAGGAGAAAGTCGTAAAGAGCCTGATATCTTAATTGTTGACCGCGAACTGGGAATTATCGTAATTGAAGTTAAATCAATTACAATTAACCAAATCCTATCTGTAAATGGACATCAGTGGGAGTTAAAAGACTTTTACACCACTCACATTAGTCCTTACAAACAAGCAGAAAACCAACTTTACTCAATACTTGGGTATTGCGATCGCGAAGAAATAATCCGGCGTCAAGTTCAAGGAAAAGCAATAGTTGCTCTTCCTTCAATTACAAAAGCACAATGGCAATCCTCTGGTTTTGACAGATTACCTAATTGCCCTCCCATTATCTTCAAAGACCAATTAGGGAAGTCATCTTTATTGAAAGGAATTGAGCAAACAAGTCCAGTTACTCCTGGTCAAACACTTAACCATGAACAATGGGAAGTTTTGCTTGCCGTTGTTGGTGGAACTTCTGTGCTTCGCAAACCACCCCGTGAGTTGGAACCAAGTGTTAAATCAACTCAAACTCGCTCTGGAGTCTTAAATATTTTACGGGAAAGACTTTATGAATTAGATGCACAACAAGTGCATATTGGTATTTCAATTCCACCAGGCGCACAACGAATTCGTGGTATTGCAGGTTCTGGTAAAACTGTTCTTTTGTGTCAAAAAGCTGCTCACATGCATCTTAAACATCCTGACTGGGACATTGCACTTGTATTTTTTACTCGTTCACTTTATGGGCAGATTGAAGGTTTAGTTGACAAGTGGATGCGTCGTTTTAGTTGTGGCGAATTAGGATACAAAGATAATGAACAGGTAAAATCAAAACTTCGTATACTTCATGCTTGGGGGGCTAATCAACGTCCAGGATTTTATCGTACTTTATGTGAAGCACATAATCTTAGACCACTAATAGTAAGAGACACGGATTATAAAAAACCCAATGAAGGATTAGCAGATATTTGCAAACGTTTACTATTAAACGATGATGTACAAAAAATCAAACCAATGTTTGATGCTGTCCTTATTGATGAGGGACAAGATTTAGTTGTGGATGCAGAAGAACTAAAATATGAAAACAATCAAGTTATTTATTGGCTAGCATATCAGTCTTTACGAGGATGTGATCCCAAACATCCGGAACAACGAAGATTAATTTGGGCATATGATGAAGCGCAAAGTTTAGATGCCCTGAAGATTCCTTCTGCTCCACAACTATTTGCATCTAATCCAGAACTAAAACGCCTAGTTACAGGTATTCATAAAGGCGGAATTAAAAAGAGTGAAGTTATGCATCGCTGTTATCGTACTCCTGGGGTAATTCTTACTACTGCTCATGCCATTGGTATGGGATTAATGCGTACAGAAGGCATGTTACAAGGTTTAACTGATGCTAATAATTGGAGAGCGATCGGTTACAAGGTTGAAGGTGATTTTCGCAAAAAAAATTCTACTATTAAGCTGTATAGACCACTCAATAATTCACCTAATCCTACTCCTGATTTATGGTCAGAAGATGTTATTAAATTTCAAACTTATAATTCCCGTCAACAAGAACTTACTGCTCTTGCAAACAACATTAAATATAATATTCAGAAAGATGGATTAATGCCAAGCAGAGAAATTTTGGTAATAGTTCTTGGTTCTGCAAAAGAAGCGATGGATTTAGAAAATCATATCGGTGGTTTTTTAATGGAACAAGGAGTAAATATATTTATTGCTAGTGCTAAGGGATTAAACCAATTAAATCCCAAATATCCCAATAGTAATCCAGATTCATTTTGGTACCCTGGTGGTGTCACCATATCAAGAATTCATCGTGCCAAAGGTAATGAAGCAGATATGGTTTATGTTGTTGGTTTAGACCATATTGCTAAAAACGAAAGTGACATTCAACTTCGTAATCAATTATTTGTTGCTCTTACGCGATCGCGTGGCTGGGTAACAATTTCTGGGGTCGGTAACTATCCTATGTACCAGGAAATGCAGCAAGTAATCAAAAACTGTACACAAGTTAGTGAATACACTAATAACGATAATATTGCTGAAAAATGCATCAAGTTAAATTGGTTCTTGTCAGCTTTTGGTGAATCTATTTTTGTAATCTAAGATACGTTTATGTTTTCCGCGTGTTGTACTCCAAGGAAATCAGGTTTTGTGGAATGCAGTATCTAAACCCCCAGTATATAAGCTTTTCATAAATTTAGCTGCAACTGTGTCCATAATCTGAAGAAGGCACAGAGCAGGGAGCAGGGAGCAGAAAAGAACTACACCACAAAGGATGTATGGTGTTGTAATTTTTTTATCGGGATTGCTTTTATTGTTTCTCCCTGAAGCTGGGCAATGAATGCCGGTCCATGTTTTATATCCAGGGGTGAAGAACCCTCAAGCACGAATAACGGTAATATCACGGTTATTAGGTGTGGTAAGAACTTGTGTAGATAAACGTTCTTCAATTGGTGGAGCGCTTTTGCGGCGATCAAAGA
>JAAUYD010049787.1_pt1 | contig 11395 bp, 12 predicted proteins | sample 7278101 | NCBI WGS metagenome assembly JAAUYD01 (sample SAMN14350128, study PRJNA611818) | marine sediment metagenome | isolation source: surface marine sediment (0.6m) | place: French Polynesia: Moorea | collected 2018-08 | reverse complement strand
CAGGAACTCATCGCCGATCTCAATCGGGTTAATAGTCACATAATGAGTACATCCGACAAGAAGAGACAACCCAAATATCAGGAGAACAAGATTTTTCATTCCTATCTCCTTTTTTATGATTTTTGAAGAACTTTAGTGACATCCATAAATTTATAAATAACTATCAAAAACAATCAAACAGAATTTCAATAATATCTTAGCGATTAAATTATTCAATATCAACTCGGGTTTGGGATCTGTAAGTTAACGATTCGGCGTAAAGCGGCACCAGCTGTGCATTTGCTAGAATGAATGAAATTCAGCGTGTGCCTACCCGAAATTTTTGGTTTCAGCTCAAATTTTCGACTGTCAAAATGCTCTTAGGAGCAGGAATATCAAGGGTTTTCAACATTTGAGATACTTCAGGCGTCAACTCATTTCGCCGAAAAAAACGATGTTTTAATGAAAAAAATTCTGTCACCTGAAGCCGGTGCAGTTGGTGCCGGATCTGGGACCAAGGTTGTTGGCAGGCAATCTCTGCAACCCGCTCAATGAGCAATGCTAAGACACAAATCCTGACATGGGTTTCGATCCGGCGAGGTACCCAGTGGAACATCGGAGTCATCTTAATTTGGGTGCGTTTCAGGGAGCGAAAACAACGTTCGATCACCATCAAGCCTTTATAGCCACTGGCTGCGTCTTGCATGCTGATGGTGTCATCGTTGGTTTCCAAAACCCATTTGCCGTCATATTTTTGTGCTTGGCGTACCTTAGCACGATCAATGCGAATCTTATTGCTCTTTGATATCGTTAAATATCGCTTGTAGCGTTTCGATGCGAGAAGCTCGATTGCCCATTGGGCTGTCGCCTTTTTGTTGGGATGCCGGGCAAGTTCTTTCTCTAAAATCTCAACCACCTTCGCACGGTGTTTTCGCTGCCGCTCGGCCTCCTTAGGGTTAAAACACAGGATATAGCGTTTTCGCATCTCGCCATCGCCGATGATCACTTCTTTGGCTTGCAGGTTGTCTTTGATCACCGTGTATCGTCCTCTTTTAGACAACACGTCGCGTTTGATTTCAGTGACATTGGCCATGCGACAGGCCAGCAGGTATTTGCCGCAAGCTCGGGCAAGCTCCTCACGATTGTCTTCTGAGTTGATGCCAGCATCAGCCACAAACAAAGCGCGGCCCAGAGACCAGCCCCGCAGATCCGAACGCACTTGCTCAACGGTAGCCGAATCAGTTGTGTTTCCGGGAAATACCCAGCAACGCACCGGCAAGCCCTCACGAGTGACAGCCAGCGCTACGACCACCTGAGGAGCCCATGTGTTTTCCTTGGATTTGCCAAATTTACGAAGACCGCCGCCGGAAGCATCGAAATCTTCATCTTCATAATCAATTGAAAAAGAAGCGGTCGTGGTATCGTAAAAGATTAGATCCACCTTCAGGTTAAACAGATTGGCGGTGTGAAAGAATATATTTTTTTCAACTTGTTGCCGATGCTCATAAAGCAGATCCATGGCTTCATACATTTGCTCCAGCTTCAGCGACTGGCACGAAGGCAGATAAACTTTCGATAGCCAACGATCCCAGACACCAAGCTTGGATTCAGGCTCGCAGAGCCGATTGGCAACCATCGCCAAAAGAGCTCTTTCATAAGGGACTTTAATCTTTTTGGCCTTGCAGATATCGCGCAGCTCTTTGCCGATGCCCAGCCGCTCCCACAGGGCTTCAATGACCAGCACACAGCCGAAGGCGAGCGTGCTGATAAGCTTGACGTTGTCAGAGATACCAAGCGAGTCTTTTTGCTGTGTCGCTTCAGCGTCTTTGATGGGATCAATAACCTTCAGTCCGCATACCCGGGCAATGGAGTTGCACAGCCGAGCCAGTTGGTTGAAATCAAGTTTATCGGCGCGGCCGAAGCTGTGGATGATCCGTGCTGCCGGATTGCGGGTATCCGGGTGTCGTTCATTATGAGCAAGTTGATAGTACTCGACGATGCTGCCGTCTTTGTTTTTTCTTCTGGTGGTTCGCAGATACATGATTGCTTACACCAGTAGCATGTATTCAATGTATAGTCAACAGAAAACTTACAATTCGTGTGCCTACGGATTTTGAGGTTCGCGAAAAACAAAAATCGGCTAACTAATTGATATTATTCATTCTGAATTGAAAATCTGGCGGTTTTTGGCTTCTTTTTTGCCTACAGACCCCAAACTAAAGTCATAGTCTCCATACCTTAAAATAAAAATGGGGTGGCTTCCCATAAGCCACCCCAATCAGAAAGGAGGTAAATGACGCTGTGTTAATACACTGCACAGGCCTAATATTATTTTCGGAACACAAGAAAAATTCTTTAGCTTTTTTATTAAAAAGGGTAAATTAGCAATTCAGGCTATCACCCGTTCTTATGTCATCGCTTCATATTATAAATCTGTTCAAACCAACTTAAATGCTCTTCGTTCGCAATTCCTAACCGTTTGGCGACTGCGGGCGAAAATATAGCAAATGTTGCGGTCGATCGGGTGCATATTGTTCCATCGCCGTTTGACAGGCATCCTTCCATCACTGCCTCGTGTTTACTTATTAGTTCTAACACCTTGCCTTCTACCCTCAACGTTTGTTCAACATATACCGGCTTCAGAAACTCAATCGCCATAGATTTAGTCAATGTGATCCGTTTTAAAAGATAAATTGCAGCCCAACTCATAATTTCATCAAGTATCGTCGACAGAATTCCACCGTGAATCAGATTGTTCCATCCGACCAGATGCTTCGGAACCGTTACCTTGGAATAGACCAATGAGTCGTTTGCGTAAAATTTCATCTTTAGTCCCGATGGATTGATGGGACTACATCCGAAGCAGTTATGAGCCTTGCTGTTGGGCAGGCATTTGCTATCTTTTTCCAATTCCATCGTTAGTAATAAATAAGGTCAAACAATTTGTCGGCGGCGTCTTCGTCCAATCTTTTTAAGATTTTGTATTCATCTAAGGCGGCAGCTTTATCGCCTTTTTGAAAGAGGGTATAGCCTAAGTTATAATGAGCCGGCGCGAAATCAGGATCGATCCGAATGGCCTCCTTGTAGGATTTAATTTCCGTATTCGAGTCTCCCAGCTTTCCGTATACGACGCCTAAATTGTTGTATGCTGGCGCAAATTTGGGATTGATTCGTAGAACTTCCTGATGAGCCTTGATGGCGTCCTTGTAGCGGCCTAATTTGGTATATGCTATGCCAATGTTGAAGTGGGCTGGAGCCGCGTCCGGATTCAGCTGTATGACTGTTTTAAAGGCATCTTTTCCGTCATCAATCCGGCCAAGCTGAGTGTAACTCAGTCCGAGCTTAAAGTATGCGGATTCCAAATCAGGATTTATCCGGATTACCTGCTTGTAGGATTCGATTGCCTCCTGGTGTCGACCGAGTTTAGCGTAAAAATTGCCTAAAATGAAGTGCGGCGTCTCGTCATTGGGATTGATTTTTATAGCCTGTTTATAGGATTCTATGGCGGCAGCGGGTCTGTTCAGTCCGACCTGACAGGAGCCTAATCCGTTCCATGCCATTACACTTTTCGGGTCTTGTTCAATTGCTTCCCTGAAAAGCTCAAGGGCTTTCTGGTCATCGCCATTTATTGAAAAACTGTGTCCCTGGCGACAAAGCTCTTCAGCAAGCTTCGGTTGCTGCGAACTATTAGCAAAGGTCCACAAAGAAATAGTCAGGCCGAGTTGGGCCGGTTTTAGATTCAGCACGGATTTCCCAGCAATGGCGAAATTAAGGTTTTGGCCGCGAACAAACTGAAACGTGCTGACACCAATGACTTCACCTTTCAGGTTTATTACCGGGCCGCCGCTGGATCCTGGAGAAATTGGAGCTGACATTTGAAAAAATTCTCCCACCAATGGAATTTCTCGAATCGAAGACACAATGCCTTCGCTGACAGTCTGCTCAAGTCCCATTGGGCTTCCAACTACCATGATTTGCTCGGCAATTGAAGGTAAATCTCCACTGACGTTTAACCATTTAACCTTTTCCCTGGGGATATCCACCAATACTTTTACAAGGTCAACCGATTTATTATCCGCCGCAACCAGCACGATCGGATAAGTGTTCCCATCCGAAGTTCTTACTTCTGCAGCATATTTACCATCCAGAACATGGTAATTGGTTATCAAATGTCCGTATTTATCAATAAAAAATCCGCTGCCGATCCCGCTAACCTGATGATTCGCATCATATACGACAACCGTCACGACGGCAGGGCGAATACGCCTCACCAGTTTTGTGTAGCTTACTTCGGCCATTAAAGGCCCAGTAACCGTCAGCAATACAATGACAATGATTGCAATTTTTAGTTTGGAATTCATATCAAAAGCTTTCTATTAACTATCCTTATATTAAGTTAACCTAAGCATAAATTTTCATTTTTAAAGCAAAATCAGATTCTTTATTCGCTTATGATAAAATTAGGTCGGGAGATGCCTTGGGATCTTACAGTTCCACTATTGAATCGACTTGACTTAACGGGGACTATCTCAGGGGTAAATCAAATTTAGCACGGGGTCAACCAAATAGGACGGCTGAGGTGGGTTGCAGATGCGATGATGAAAAAAAATAGGGGTGATCCTAATGGACCACCCCTTGCCCTAAGGAATTATATATCACAGTGTACCCGCCAGCACACTGATACACCCTAGATCGGTTAGCTCCCTAATAACTTAAGAAAAAAATGTCAGTGTTCATCACAGATTAGGATCCAAGACCAGTTTATCAATTTCTCATCTATATATGCTCGTTTTTTTTACAAAACCCTTTAAGCGTTCCGACAATAGTTTATTTTTTATCCCTCAACTCAATAATTGGCTTTGCGCAAAAAAGGGCTTGATTTAAAAGAAAACTCCGAAATGTCAAATTATTGACTAAAAAAATGGTTAACAATTCAAACTATTTGTATTCTTGACAAAATCTCTTATCAACGGTACTAGAAGATAAGGGGATCATAGCGAGATGGAAGCGATAATAAACCGGTTGGCAAATAATTGGGACATTTTCAGTATCTGGGTCACCAATCAACCCACTTTCGTGGAAGTAGCGTTTGGAGTGGGCCTATTTTACGTGATTCTACAAGTAATAAGGACGTTATACCACACAATTATATTTTTACTTTCCGGCTTATTTGGCGTTCCACGCCGTTTTAAAAAACAGAAAGACATGAGAGTCAAACCTCACCAAAAGAAATCAGCTGTCACGGACGAGGAAGTCCCGCCGTTTGTTTTCAGATAAGGCCATCCAGCGCTCCAATCCAATTCCGACCATGTCACAAAACACCACGAGTCGGCATTTACCATGCCATATTGCATCGGCAAAGTATTTCAGGCGCTCCTAACAATTAGAATCTCTCAAGCTTTTCCAACAACCCTTCCTTTCTAAATGGTTTGATGAGAGCAAATAAAAGTTCTGCTCATTGCTAAACTGACAATTTAGAGTAAAAAAAATGACGCTAATTGTCATTATTAGGTGTTGCTAAGAAATAGAATAACATAACTAACTGAAATTAATATATTTGTTAAGAATAAAAAACTGGCATAAAATTTGAAGAAGAAATTCTCACTTAGCCAAACGGCTATAGATTAAAACTTCTCAAATGTGCGTGCATCTTCTCTGTCGGGCTCTCACGACAAATGTAATGAGGAATCGCGCCGCACGAGAACAACGGCATTGTGGGAAGTTTTACTTAAAAGCGTGCCTTGCAGGGTTTGACATGATAGATTTATAATTGTCAAGTCAAACAAGGCTTATGATAAAGGATAAATTTCTAAATATTGACGAATCCCGTCTTGAATATCTACATATTCGACGGGATTTTATCCTTAGTAAGGAGAAACCCAATGATTCCTTCAGTCAATAGCGCGATTTCAGCACTGCAGGCAAATAAATCCAAGATGAGGGTCACCGCCAATAATATTGCCAACGTCAACACCGATGAATTCAAAAAAGACAGAGCAACCTTAAGAGAAGGTACCAACGGCGGTGTGCAGGTGAATGTCCAGCGAGTCAATACACCCGGCATTCGCTATAAGGCGTTTGAGGGAGATCGACTGGTTGAAAAAGAAAGCTCCAATGTAAATTTGGAAGAAGAGATTCCGGAAATGATGATCACCCAGCGAACCTATGAAGCCAATCTGAAAGTGTTGCAAACCCAGAATAAGATGTTGGGTTCAGTGCTGGATATTATGGGTTGACCCGCTTCGTTTTGCCTACATATCATATTATTTTCACTGAACTGTCGGAATGAGTGAAACAGATAATTCATTTCTTATCCCCAGCAAAAGTTTTTCATTTTACCTCAGTATTTAAAAAACATCCGGACGCGATACAATCAATCTGGAAAAAAGTACTTCCGCCTGTGAAACTAATTCTTGCCTATGCCGACTGACCCTGCTATTTTCGAGTCGAAAGGCGCTGTCGTTCAATAGTTGAACCTGTTAAATGATAACCAGTCTTAAACGTAAGCAATTCAATAAGAACTAATTTGTGGAGGATTCGTATGTCTGCAACTAAACGACAAAAAAGTCCCTTTCCATCAGCTCGCGAAGCCGCGCTTTCGGCTCGACTTAACGTCGACTCACCGCAATGCAGATCTGGTTCATATAAGTTGGCCTTTCAGGACCCGGATTTTCTCCTGAAAGACGAACTACGACCTGTGCGTCTTCAATTGGAGCTCCTTAAACCTGAGCTGATATTGCGCGAACAACATATAGAGTCTACCGTCGTGATATATGGCAGCGCCCGGATTAATGATCCGGAATCGGCTGAGACCCAGTTGGTATCAGCCCAAGCTGAATACAACAAAAGTAAGGACGACCCGTTGGCAGCCAAGAAAGTGAAGTCTGCTCGCCGGACCCTTGAAAACAGTCGATATTATGACGAGGCACGCAAATTGGGTTATTTGATTTCGAGCAACACCGGCATAGATAAATTGGTTGTAGTAACCGGCGGTGGTCCCGGCATTATGGAGGCCGCCAATCGCGGAGCCCATGAGGCCGGTATGCCAAGTATCGGAATGAACATCGTTCTTCCCCATGAGCAGTCACCAAATCCCTTTATAGCGCCGGATTTAAACTTCCAATTTCACTATTTTGCCGTTCGGAAAATGCATTTATTGATGCGGGCCAAAAGTCTGGTGGCATTTCCGGGCGGTTTCGGCACCCTTGACGAGCTTTTCGAAACACTGACGCTCATCCAGACCCAAAAAGTGCAGCCAATCCCTGTTCTTTTATTCGGTCAGGCTTTTTGGGAGCGGATTATTAATTTCGATGCTTTGGTAGCAGAAGGAACTATTTCATCTAAGGATCTTGAATTATTTTCATATGTTGAAAGTGCAGAAGAGGCTTGGCAGAAAATTGCTGCCGCGGTTGGGCTTTAGTAGACACATATTTAATTGGACCCAGGTTTGAATGAAACCGGCTAATAGGGGAATGCTACCAAAGCATCCGAGCGTCGGTTGATTATTTTGGATCTAAAAAATCCTTCAGATTGATGATCTTCTTGTCGCTACTAAGGGTTCCCTTGAGGCTCGTGGAGGTACCTTTCACTTTTTCTTTTCGCAGACTGCTGATCAAAGCCTGAAGCTCGCTGTTGCCGTCAATAAGCCGGTTGATTTGTTCTTTAAGCTTTTTCCAGTTAGCTTCCAAGTCCGGGGTGTCTATCTGAAAATTCCCCAGTTCGGCAATTATTCCCCCCATGTGAGATAAAAGGCCAAAATGAGTTGTTCCTTGCAAGTAGTAAGGGCAATGCGACCACAAACTGATACATTCAAAACCCCTTTTCGAGCCTTCGGAGTGGATGATAGTGTGAATAGCACTGGGACCCTGATAGTCTATTGGATTGATGTTGGACTCCGCCAACCGGGAGACCAGTTCCTCGGTTGATGCGACACCCGAGACAATTCTATCGGTATGCAGCACATTGTCATACATGCTTCCCAGAGTTATGATGCTACTGATACCTAGTTTTTGGCATATGGAAAACAACTGATCGGCCAATTGAAACCAGCGCATATTTGGTTCGGCGGCCTTCAAGATGACAAGATCACTCTGTCCGGCATCTGTTTTAACCGAGTAGAAAGAGCCACCCGGCGATCGAAAACTCTTAAGGATCCCTCCCACAATACTTACCTGAGGTCGCTGGTCATCATAGCGATAAAAGGTGTCGGGGTCGAGATCTGCAAAATGCATTGCTTTCATCCGGCGGATGAGATAGTTGACCATACCCTTGGAGATATTGAGGGCATTTCCCCATCCGTCAAATCCGGCGATGAGTAAAGGATTTTTTAGTTTTGGCAGTTCCTTTATATGAATTCCATGGTCGCTCATAGCTAAAATTTGGTCTTCTGATTAGGTATTGTCAAGGTGATCCTTGCCGAATAATTCTACTTGATCCCGATGGGCCGCTTCGAAATGCTGGATAAACAGCTCTACCTGGCGTTCCAGGGCTTCAACCTTTTTAAGATTGGATAGCTTCCAACGATACAGCTCTTTATGAAGATGGCGACTGTAGCCGTCCAGGGCTTCGATTATTTGTGGTTTTGCAGGCTCCCAAAGAAGATGGGCTTCCTCGATAGCAAGACCTACTTTTTTGAAATGGCGTCTACAGTTGCGAGTCCACCATTTGGAGGGGACTTCTCTATTTGTTTTAGCTCCCTCAAAATAAAAGCAGGTCCATTCTAACTGAGGTTGAGGAATGTGCAGATCTCTCGACACATCTCGGAAAACAAGCCTACCTTCCGGAGTATGTTTGTCCAATGCAACCCAGTATGGAAAAGCCTGATCAGGAAGCATCGGTTCATCTCGGAGCAATGGTTTTTCGATTACTGCAAGATAGGCGGCTGCCTGGATTACGGCTCTGTCCCGCGGCAATCCTTCTTGCTTAAAACGCATCGCATTTTCAATCAGAGCCTTTTGTTCATCCGACTTTTTCCGAGTGGCAATCCACTGCCAAAAAGCATCTGGTCGCATAATGGCGTCGGCTATAATTCTAACATGCTTGTCGTCGGTCGTGCCGTCTAATACTGCGGTATCACCTTCAACCAAGGCACTTGCCAGATAGCCAAGACCGGCGGCATCACGGAGTTTTGAAGACCGGGTGACTTTCATTAAAGCGGCGACTTTGCTGTGAAATTTCCTGTTAAAAACGAGTTCGCTGCCCAATGGCCAGCATTCTTCAAAAGTAATGATAGCGGTTTGTGTTCGATACCAATTTTTTTCCCTGGCGCTTAAACTTCCTAATAAGGCACTGGTAGTCAAAACCAGATCGGCATGGCCGCGTCTGACGGCCTTTTGCAACAGTGAGCGGTATCGGGCCTCCATATGGGATCGACTCTTAATCATGTAGCATCAGGGTAGACAGCAGCGGTGACCTCATCTGCCTCCTCGAAAACCTGGATTTTCAGGCGCCAGGACAGCAATTTCGTTGTTTTCTTCAATTATGACAGTCGTCCACTGTTTGCTCGAATACCAGACTCCAATCCGCTCGCCATTGTTATCCAGGATTAAGGAACCGTAGGGAGGATAGCCATAGATATTATCCATCTGGGAGACCCAGCTTCTCAATAGAGGTGTGGTGAGATTGATCTTCTGCCATGTCCCCGGTCGCAGTTCATAAACCTTATCAATTCCGATAATAGCATATGGAATATCTCCCCGGCCGCTGGTATAATATTTATGATCCGGAAGAATTCTGAATGTTTTAAATGTGCGGTTAACATCTCGGTCCCGTTTTAGCTTACCGTATTTAAAGCTGGGTAAACCCAAAGATTTTAGACTTGGGAATTCCAGGGCACTTATAGTTGACACCGGCCAAATTAAAAAAAGGATGAGAATTAACCAATTCAAATATTTTAAAATTCTTCCCCCCCAAAAAATCATTATCATGCTCCAATATATGAACAATTTTACCCTGGTTAGCAAAATGACTTTATCAGAAGTGCCGGCATAATTCCAGCAAGAATTACTGTTCACAGATTATGCTGTTTCAGCCAAGGGATTTAACGTTACGGGTTGATGAAACAGACAAATCTCAACAAATGGATCTTGTCTTCGTCTGAATATAGCTTCCTGGGGTTTGTTAATCTTTTTTTTTGCTGAAGCTTCATTGGTTTCTCTTGAAAATAAGAAAGGGGGGCTTATCATTTATGAAATATCATAAAACTTTACTTTAAAAGATTGTTTGAATTATGAAATTTGAAAATAGCATTGTCATCAATAAACCAGTGGAACAGGTATTCGAATTTGTAACAGATCCACGAAATAATGCTAACTGGCAGACGGATATACTAGAATTGGAAATTACCTCTGAAAATTATTCTGGACTGGGAGCTACCTATCGCTGTGTGAATCGGTTTATGGGAAGACGCATCGAGTCAGAAAATAAAATTACTGATTATGCCGCCGGAAAAGCATGTAGCATACGAATTACGAACGGGGTTTTGACAGGAAAATGCAGCATGTTATTCACAAGATTTGAGGATGGAACGAAATTTACTGCTACCGGGACCTTGGATATGCGGTATTTTAAGCTGTTGAAGATGATTGCAACGCGTAAAATTAATCAGCAAATCAAAGAAGACATGTTAAGATTGAAATATATTCTCGAAAACGGGAAAAAGTCTTAGTTGGTTATTATCAAAATTTCTGTGGATACTCCAGCCAAATATTCCATAACCAATTAGACCATCATTCGGTCAATGAAGCTCTATAATTAGATTGATTTTCCGGAGACAGACAGTCAAAAATATTCCCGTTACATATCTCATTTTGCTGAGACATAACATCGGCAAATGTGATTTCAGCCAGCCTTTTATACATGGCTTTGGCAGCTTCCATCCAGAGATAACGCGTCAGGCATGAATCCTTACGTTCACAAGTCTCCGGGTCTTGATCACATTGAATCAACGTATCACCGCCTTCAAGCACCGCTACGATCTCAGCCACTGTAATTTCTTCAGGCGGTTTTTTGAGTTCATGTCCGCCCTTTGCTCCCCGAAAGCTTCTCACGTAATCGGCTTTTTTTAACGGCCGAATGATTTGTTCCAGATATTTTAGTGAAATTTTTTGGCGTTTTGCTATTTCTCCCAATTGAATAGCACCCTGCCCGAAGTGCTGGGCCAGATCCAAGATCATGCGCGTACCATACCGGGTCCTTGTCGACAGTTTCATAGCAAATCTCCGAATGTCAGGCGTAAAGTCAGGTTGCAGACCAATTTCTACGGGATATTAATTCAACAATTACCTTAATATAAGGTATAGAAATATGACTAAACAGTCAAGTTAGAAAAGGGGTAAAAACACGGGTATGTTCAGATGCCCGGCATTAATCTTACCGCTGTACGTGTGAAAATCGTCATGATAGGTGGCTAACAGAT
>JAAUYD010045667.1_pt1 | contig 11406 bp, 11 predicted proteins | sample 7278101 | NCBI WGS metagenome assembly JAAUYD01 (sample SAMN14350128, study PRJNA611818) | marine sediment metagenome | isolation source: surface marine sediment (0.6m) | place: French Polynesia: Moorea | collected 2018-08 | reverse complement strand
CGTCATCGGGATTTTGAGGGAACGATTAAGACAGTTACTATCTCAAAAAACAGTGATGGGAAATACTATGCTTCTGTCTTAGTTGATGACGGTTTAGATTTGCCAGAAACCTCAACAGAAGGTAAAGCAATAGGAATTGATTTAGGCTTAACCCATTTTGCGATTACCAGTGATGGTTCTAAATTTGATAATCCTAGACATTTAGCTAAACATCAACGGAACTTAAAGCGTAAGCAACAAAAGTTATCTCGTCAACAAAAGGGAAGTAATACCCGTCAAAAAGCCAGAAAATTAGTAGCCAAAGTCCATTCTAAAATTTCTAGATGTCGGGAGGATTTTCTGCACAAACTATCCCGTAAGATAGTCAACGAAAACCAAGTTATTGCTGTAGAAAACCTCAATGTTAAAGGCATGGTTAGAAACCACAATTTAGCCAAAGCTATCAGTGATTGTGGTTGGGGAATGTTCTGTACAATGCTCAAATACAAGGCAGAAAATGAAGGAAAAATTTATATTGAAGTTGATCGGTTTTTCCCCAGTTCTAAGACTTGTCATGTCTGTCTAAATCGAGTAGGTAACTTACCTCTTGATATGAGAAATTGGACTTGTGAACATTGTAAAACTAGCCATGACCGCGACATAAACGCCTCAATAAATATTAGAAATGAAGCCTTACGGATACTGTCGTTAGGAACTAGCGATACTGCCAATGGAGGGAGTGTAAGACGGCTAGGGGGTAAGATTTCTTGCCTCTTAGACGCAACTCCCAATGAGATTGGAAGCCCCAACTATAATCTTTGATTTAGTTGGGGTAGTTCACTATTATCATTGAGTCCCCACCATTCATGGATCACAATAATCCCAGGTAAAGGGCTATCGGTATTGCTCGCAGAGGCAAGATAACCCTTGATAGGTTTCCCTGCTAAGTTGCCATAAGTGACTATTTCTACGTTAACTGTCTCTTCTTCAGAAGGGCCTTGCGTTAAGATATCTGTAGGAAGGGGCTGTTCCTGATGATGCACTTCCCATATATAATCTGCATAATCATCACTAGGTTGTACAGTTCCATGGCTAGTAAAAAGATTTGATTGCCAACCAACTACTACCAAAAAAGCTCCTAAAACCAGTGCAATAAATAAGCGCATAGATAATATTGATAAAGAACACTTTTAAGTTATCATAACTCTTAAAAAGTTGCTTTTTTATAACTTTATCAATTATCCATTATTAATTATCAGTTACTACTTTTGACTCAAGAAGATACCCATCTCCAACAAACTCGCGCTAGTCTTCAACAAGCCTTATCCTGGTATACTAGCATCCGTCGTCATTGGAATTATCCCCCAAACCCAGAATTACAAGCTGTCGTTAAACCCGATTTACAAGCTTTAAAATCTGCCCTAGAAAAGATAGAAAATAATGTCATTAAAATTGCTGCTTTTGGGTTAGTTAGTCGCGGAAAATCAGCCGTGATTAATGCCTTGATAGGTCAAAATATTTTTGATAGTGGACCCATTCATGGGGTAACAAAATGGCCGCAATCTGTCCGTTGGACTCCTCCTAATGGTAAAGTCAAAGTTGAGTTTATTGATACTCCTGGATTAGATGAAATAGAAGGAAAAGAACGGGAAATTATGGCCCGAAATATTGCCGATGAAGCTGACTTTATTTTATTTATTATTTCCGAGGATATTACTCGCACTGAATATGAGGCTTTATTAGAGTTAAGAAAAGCGTTTAAACCTATCATTTTAGTCTTTAATAAGATTGATCTCTATCCTGATAAAGATGTGCAAGCTATCTATGAACAATTACAGAAAATTGGACGAAGTTCTAACATTGATGAGAGATGTTTGATTGCTGTTGAAGATATTGTTAGGGTTGCAGCTTCTCCTCAACCCATTCCTATTTTAGTTAAATATCCTGATGGAAAAACAGCCGAAGAATGGCAAACACAATCCCCGAAAATTGATGAATTAAGAAACAAAATTTTAACTATCTTAAATCAAGAAGGAAAATCTTTGTTATGTTTAAATGCTTTACAAAAAGCAAAAAAAGCAGAGAACAATATTGCTCAAAAAACTATCAAAAATCGTCAAGCAGAGGCAGAAGAAATTATTTGGAAATATGTGAAATATAAATCTTTAGGGGTTGCTATTAACCCTATCGGTTTTCTGGATATAATAGCAGGAAGTCTCACAGATTTAACTTTAATTCGTTCCTTGGCTAAATTATATGGACTACCAATTACTAATCATGAAGCTGGAAAGTTATGGCGTAAAATTCTTGTAAGTTCTGGTGGTTTATTATTAGGAGAAATTGCTACAGGTTTAATCTTAGGATTAGGAAAAACAGCTTTAGCAGTGTCAAGCTTTATTGAAAATCCTGCTATCTTAACCACTTACGGAAGTACCGCTATTTTACAAGGAGGATTAGCTGCTTATGGGACTTATATTATTGGTAAAGCAGCCCAAGAATACTTAGAAAAAGGCTGTAGTTGGGGAGATTTAGGACCGAGTATGGTTATTAAAAATATTATTAATCAAATTGATCATAATACGATTATTTATCGACTACGAATAGATGAGTGAATTTAATATATTGTTTGAAATTTTGAATATAATTTTTAAGCATTGATCAAGTTTTTTTAATAAAGTATCCTCAATCAGTAAAAGGAAAAGGAACTAAAACAATATCACCTTTTTTAAGAGACATTAAATAGCTTCTCCATCGTTAATAGTATAGATATCTGGTTCATCATCAAGAAAGTCAAAAGAATGACTTTTTTCTGCTAAGTTCATAATATCTTTAGTATTCACTTCATGATCATCAAAAAATAATTTTTCTTCAAACATCTTACGTTCTTCTTCAGAAAGAGATTGAATAATGGTTATTAAAGAGTCAACTAATTTTTGATTCATATTTTATTACCTTATCTATTCGCTTATGTGAATGATAACTTTTTATCTATCTTTACTCAATAAATATTCTACTGCTCGTTGTAGTTGTTCAGTCCGTTCTCGATCTTTTTGTCTCTCTTCTCGCATTTCTTCAACAAAGCGATCAATTCTCCTATTTGTTGCAGCACTAATCTCCGCGAGTTCTTTAATATTTTCCTGAATTTTATTCATATTCTGTTCCATTTTGTTCATATTTTGTTCCATTTTTTCCATATTCGCTTCAATCCGATCTAATCGAGAAGAACGCCACCACATAATAATTATCTCCAAAGTTTTTTTGCTGTTTAAGTATAACATAAAGGAGAATGTTGGTTGATAATATAAAATATTAGTTCAATCTGAAATTATGAATATAATCAATAACTCAATTAACTAATAAAATAATAACTTTAGGGGAGCAATATTCATCCGACTAACCTATTAACGATCTTTACTTAATAAATATTCTACTGCACGTTGTAATTGTTCAGTGCGTTCTTGTATTTGTTTAGTGATTTCTCGATCTTTTTGTCTCTCTTCTCGCATTTCTTCAACAAAGCGATCAATTCTTCTATTTGTTGCAGCACTAATTTCAGCTAGTTCTTTAATATTTTGCTGCATTTTGTCCATATTTTGTTCCATTTTTTCCATATTTGCTTCAATTCTATCTAATCGAGAAGAACGCCACCACATAATAATTACCTCCAAAGTTTTTTATCTTTTAAATAATTTGCATAGTTTTCGGAAGATCAGCGATCGCTTCAACTATATCAACAGAAGCTAATCACCTGCGACGAAATTAGTAATTAGTAATACATAGCACTATATCTATATTTGACCAAGGGTGATTAATTTCCCGACCTGATTCTATTGCTTATTTCTTACAGATTAAGTAATCTTACTCACTGCATCAAAAAAACTTATGTAACTATTTATAAACTTTTTAGGATAAGTGATACCATATCTGATATAGAGGAAAACTTAATGATTAAAGAGGAATCAGAGCATAAACACTCATTAGTTTAATTAATCAGAGGGTCTACAAATTGTAATGAAAAATTCTCTAAGAAAGAGAAAAAAGAATGTTAAAAGAGTCTAACTATCGTGATATGATAAGGACTCGAAAAGCAGATAAGTGAATAAACGGTTGGCTACAAGCGACTTTTAGCAACCGAATAACTTTCTAAAATTTTCTCTATTACTGGTAGGTCAGGGGAAACCGACTTACAAACTGATAAATGAGAAATTAACGATGCCCATTCATGGAGGAATAACAATATGGCACAGGCCACAAAAGCAGGGTTTAATGCCGGCGTTCAGGACTACCGCTTAACCTACTACACCCCCGACTATACCCCAAAAGATACCGATCTACTGGCGTGCTTCCGCATGACCCCCCAACCTGGTGTTCCTCCAGAAGAAGCTGGTGCAGCAGTAGCAGCAGAATCTTCTACGGGAACCTGGACAACGGTTTGGACCGATAACTTAACCGACTTAGATCGTTACAAAGGTCGTTGTTATGACATCGAGCCTGTTCCCAACGAAGATAACCAGTATTTCTGTTTCATTGCTTATCCTTTAGATTTATTTGAAGAAGGATCGGTCACCAACGTTCTCACCTCTTTAGTAGGTAACGTTTTCGGGTTCAAAGCATTACGGGCATTACGTTTAGAAGATATCCGTTTCCCCGTTGCTTTAATCAAAACCTTCCAAGGACCTCCTCACGGGATCACCGTTGAACGGGATAAATTAAACAAATATGGTCGTCCCCTCTTAGGTTGTACCATTAAGCCCAAATTAGGCTTATCTGCTAAAAACTACGGACGTGCGGTTTACGAATGTTTACGGGGTGGTTTAGACTTCACCAAAGACGACGAAAACATTAACTCTCAGCCCTTCATGCGTTGGCGCGATCGCTTCTTATTCGTACAGGAAGCGATTGAGAAATCTCAAGCTGAAACCAACGAAGTTAAGGGTCACTACCTCAACGTCACCGCAGCTACCTGCGAAGAAATGATGAAACGGGCTGAGTTTGCTAAAGAAATTGGCACCCCCATCGTCATGCACGACTTCTTAACCGGTGGTTTCACCGCTAACACCACCTTAGCTAAGTTCTGTCGTGACAATGGCATCTTATTACACATTCACCGTGCCATGCACGCGGTAATTGACCGTCAGAAAAACCACGGTATTCACTTCCGCGTCTTAGCCAAGTGTTTACGTTTATCTGGTGGTGACCACCTCCACTCTGGAACCGTTGTGGGTAAATTAGAAGGGGAAAGAGGCATCACCATGGGGTTTGTTGACCTCATGCGCGAAGACTACGTTGAAGAAGATCGCGCTCGCGGTATTTTCTTCACCCAAGACTACGCTTCTATGCCTGGAACCATGCCTGTTGCCTCTGGTGGTATCCACGTATGGCATATGCCCGCCTTAGTGGAAATCTTTGGCGATGACTCTTGCTTACAGTTCGGTGGTGGTACTTTAGGACACCCCTGGGGTAACGCTCCTGGTGCAACTGCTAACCGTGTAGCTCTTGAAGCTTGTATCCAAGCTCGTAACGAAGGTCGTTCCAAATCTGGCGAAGAAGGTAACAAAGTTAACCGCGAAGCTTGTAAGTGGAGTCCAGAGTAGGCCGCTGCGTGTGAACTCTGGAAAGAAATTAAATTCGAGTTTGAGGCAATGGATACACTCTAATTCTGGGATAATTGTTAGCTTTTAGGAATATAAAAGACTAAAAACTAACAAGTGTGTCCGAGGAGGGACAGGTAGGCATCTATGTATCCCAAAAAAATTGCTAACGACACTGCCGAAGTAATACAAAATTACCTAACTTATCAAGCGGTGCGTATGATTCTTGACCAATTATCAGAAACCAACCCCAAACAAGCGATATGGCTGAGGCAATATACGGCATCCCATAATATCCAAAAGGGAGAACTCTTTATTGAGGGGTTAATGGGTGAAGATAAAGAGTTAGTGATGCGTATTCTTAAAGTGCGAGAATATCTGGCCTCAGAGGTGATGGAATTTATGCCTCAAATGGTAAGACACCGCATAAGTCAGGCCAATGTAGAACACCGTCGTCAGGTATTGGAGAGGCTTACCAGTTCTTCCTCCGTATCCTCAACATCTTCTGAGTCAGAGAATAATGACTCAACTTCTAACTGTGACTAACTTGAGATAGGAATCAAAAAACAATGAAAACATTACCTAAAGAGCGTCGTTACGAAACCCTTTCTTATTTACCCCCTTTAACCGACCAACAAATTCTTCTCCAAGTTCAAAATGTGTTGGATCAAGGTATGATTCCTGGGGTTGAGTTTGAAGAAGATCCCCAACCTCAGAGTCACTTCTGGACGATGTGGAAGTTACCTTTGTTCAGTGCGAGTTCTGCTCAAGAAGTATTAGCTGAAGTGCGTGAATGTCGTTCTGAGTATCCTAACGCTTATATTCGTGTGATTGGTTTTGACAATATCAAACAGTGTCAAACCATGAGTTTCATCGTTCATAAGCCCAATAACCGCGGATTCTAAGTTGCTTTAAAGCAGTTTGAGCGGTAAATTTTGACCTACCTACAGTTATTGTAGGTAGGCATTTTTGATCAAGTAACACCAAATCCGCTTTAGATACCCCCCTTAACAACTTGATAGATTAACAATTGAAAACCCTCCTGCCTCCTGCCTTCTGCCCCCTGCCTCTTCTCAAGGATAAGATGAGTTCCGGAACCGGATTTGGTATAACCTTTCTCGCTTAGAGAATCGTAGCGAACATTTATACTATGCAGAAAGGCTGCAAAAACTTCTCAAAAGTTATTATCTTAATTTTGTAAACGAGATTTTTCTGCAACACCAGTAACCAAAGAAAGAACAAACAAAGGTGCAGTAACAGCGCGAAGAACTCTTGAGCCAAGGTTAACAGGAATAAACCCTAAATTCACGGCTTCATTGATTTCTTGTTCTGTCCAACCTCCTTCGCATCCTGTGGCAATGATAACAGAATTCGTTATTTCTGGGAGTAGATAAGTTAGTAAATGTTTCGCTTTTTTCCGTGCTACACAAATATAACAATTTTCATTAGTTTGTGGTATATTTTTTAATGCTTCTAAAAAAGAAATAGGTTCAACAATAGTAGGAACGATTTGTCTTTCTGATTGTTCAGTTGCTTCTTTAACAATTTTACGCCAACGTTCCAATTTATGAGAACTGGGTTTTAATAAGGTTCGTTGACTAATAACAGGAATGATGGTGTTAACCCCTAACTCAGTACAACTACGAATAACCTCATCAAACCCTTTCCCTTTGGGTAAAGCTATCATTAAAGTAACAGTAATGGGTAATTCGGTTTGTTCATTTAATTGTTTAATAATTTGACCATTATCATGATTGAATTTGACAAGATAGGTGTTATTTTGACCGTCAATGACAATAAATTGATTATCTTCTTTTAAGCGTAAAACATTTTTTAAGTAATGTTTTTGTTCAGGGGTTAGGTTAATAATAGTCCCCTGTTTTTGTATTGGTTCAATAACAATACGATACGTCAATGATTTATAATCTAACTATTCAAAACACGACAAATTAACTTACCAACGCCATCAGATTTAAAGGGAATGATCTCACCTTCTTGGGTAATACGATGACGTTGACGACAATCATAAATTTCTATGGGTCTTGTTTCTTGATCAATTTTAACCGCAGCACGATATTCCCAATAATTCTTAGCACTCCGTTTGATTTTAGTAATGCAAATTTGTTGCCCATTCATTTGACGACAAAATTCAGCTTGAGCCGATGCAATCATTATAGTCCAATTAATGACTATTAAACTCAACATTATAATAATTTTTAACACTTTTTTCTCCGAAATTGATTAAAATAAAATAACGTCATTTTTTTAGTTTCCCATGAAATCTAATTTAACACAATTGACAGATAATCTTGTTTTAATTGGTGGAGGTCATAGTCATGCTATTGTTCTAAAATTGTGGGGAATGAACCCTATTCCTGGGGTAAATTTAACCTTGATTACTGATAGAAGCTATACCCCTTATTCGGGTATGTTACCCGGTCAAGTAGCCGATTTCTATGGTTTTGAGGAAACCCATATTGATTTAAGGTGTTTAACTCATTTTGCTCAAGGTAATTTTTATTTAGATACTGTTATCGGTTTAAATTTAGAAAATAAGCGAATTTTTTGTGCAGAACATCCTCCTATTTCTTTTGATTATTTATCCATTGATATTGGTAGTGTTCCTCAAAAAAATTCTATTTTAGGAGCCTCAGATTATGCCATTCCTGCTAAACCAGTGAGTCAATTTTTAACAGCATGGGAAAAGATAAAAACAACCATTAAAAATTATCCTAAACACCTTTATAGTCTAACAATTATTGGGGGAGGTGCAGGGGGTGTAGAATTAGCGTTTAATATGAGAAATTGCCTAACCAATATTCTAGAAAATGTCAATGAAAATATAAATAATTTAACCATTAATTTAATTCATAAAGGTAATCGTTTATTAACAGGACATAATCATTGGGTTAGTCAACGAGTTCAATCTCTTTTATTAGAAAATGGCACGAATATTTATCTCAATGAAACCGTTGTAGAAATAACCCCTGATTCTCCTCATTATTATACAATCAATTGTGAGTCTGGACTAAAAATAAGCTCAGATTGGATATTCTTAGTAACTCAAGCTTCTGCACCCCAGTGGATAGAAAAAACGGGAATAAGTACAGATAAAAAAGGATTTATTTTAGTCAATAATTATTTACAATCTCTCTCCCATCCTTATATTTTTGCTGCTGGGGATATTGCTACAATGCAGAACTATTCTAGACCCAAAGCAGGGGTTTTTGCTGTTCGTCAAGGTCAACCTTTATTTAATAATTTACAATCTATTATTTTAGGAAATAAGTTACAATCTTATCATCCTCAAACCTTTTATTTAAGTTTAATTGGTACGGGAAATAAAAAAGCGATCGCCTCTTGGGGAAGTTTGGGTTTAGAAGCATCTTGGTTATGGACATTAAAAGATTATATTGACCGCAAGTTTATGGATAAGTTTAAAAATTTATCGATCATGAATGCTGACAATAATAATAATATATTGAATAATTTTGCTAAAATAGAAAATAAACTTTTATTCAATAAAAAGTTAGAGAAAAAACAACTAAAAGACAACAATTTTATGCCTTGTAATGGTTGTGCTTCTAAAGTCGCAAGTTCCATATTAGAAAAAACGTTACAAAGATTAGAAATTGATCAAGAACCCGAAATTATTATTGGATTAAACTCTCCTGATGATGCAGCCATTATTGATATTAGTGAACAAGAATTTTTAGTAGAAACCATTGACTATTTACCCAGTTTTGTTAGTGATCCTTTCCTTTTTGGACAAATTACTACGAATCATTGTTTAAGTGATTTATGGGCAATGGGAGCTAAAGCTCATAGTGTTTCTGCTGTGATAACATTACCTTATGGGGTTGATACTGTAGTAGAAGAAATTTTATATCAATTATTACAAGGATGTCTCAAAATTCTCAATCAAACTCAAGTTTCTTTAATTGGGGGACACACGTTACAAGGAGAAAAACTAGGCTTTGGTTTATCCTGTAATGGCTTTATTTTGCCTAATTGCATTTTACAAAAAAGTGGAATGCAACCTAATGATAAAATTATTCTAACTAAAGCATTAGGAATCGGAACATTATTAGCAGCAGAAATGATCAATAAAACGAAAGGCTACTGGATAGATAATGCCATACAATCTATGCTAATATCCAATCAAAAAGCCTCAGAAATATTCTTACAATTTCAAGCCTCTGCTTGTACTGATATCACAGGATTTGGTTTAGTTGGCCATTTAGTGGAAATGATGAAAGCATCTCAAGTATCCGTAGAATTAAACTTAGATAAAATTTCAATTTTAACAGGAGCTATAGAAACCATTAAGCAAGGAATTACCAGTTCTTTATACCCTAAAAATTTAGACCATAAAATTTATTTAACCGATGCTCAAGACAGGGAAAATGATCCTAACTATTCTCTCCTATTTGATCCACAAACCTCTGGTGGTTTATTAGCTTCTATTCCTGAAGAAAATGCCGATCGCTGTTTGCAAGAATTAATTAAAGCAGGTTACACTGATAGTCAAATTATCGGTAAAGTTGGTCAAAAAAGTAACAATATTATTTGTCGACTAACTTGATCAATTGTTCTAATTATCCCACTGTAGGCCAATAAATGGGTGGCTAGGTAGCCACCCTTAACTTAAGGCTCAATTATCAATTATTTCCGATGCCAAGAAACTTTGGGTAAAATTTGCTCTTTGTCAACCCTTCCTTTATATTTCTCAGCAAAATTTAACAAAGAATCCAGAAGAGAATCAGACAAATAATGGGGTTGTAAACCTAAGTCTAATAACTTAGTATTCTTTGCATTGAAATAGTGTTCTTCTAATTCAACTCTGGGGTTTTCTAAGTTATTAATTTCCACATCTAAACCGATGGCATTCCCTGCTTTTTTTACCATCATGGCCAAATCTTTAACACTAAATAACTCAGTAAACTGGTTAAAGACACGGAATTTTCCTTCATCAGCCGGGTTTTGAATAGCGATATCAATACAGCGTACCGTATCACGAATATCTAAAAAGCCTCTGGTTTGTCCACCCTTACCATACACTGTCAAAGGATGACCGATGGCTGCTTGAATACAGAAACGGTTTAAAGCAGTGCCAAACACACCATCATAGTCTAAACGGTTAATCAGCATTTCGTCCATGCCTGTTTCTTCCGTCAAAACCCCATAAACAACCCCTTGGTTTAAATCAGTGGCTCGTAAGCCCCAAATTTTACAAGCAAAATGGATATTATGACTATCATGTACCTTACTTAAATGATAGAAACTGCCAGGTTGTTTGGGATAGGGCAAAGTGTCTTTGCGTCCATTGTGTTCAATGGTAATATACCCTTCTTCAATATCAATATTCGGTGTGCCGTATTCTCCCATGGTTCCCAGTTTAACGAGGTGAGTGTCTGGGAAGTCTTCTTTCATGGCGTAGAGAATATTCAGGGTTCCTACCACATTATTAACCTGGGTAAATACAGCGTGTTCCCTATCGATCATGGAATAAGGGGCTGATCGCTGTTCCCCAAAATGGACGATCGCTCCAGGTTCAAACTGTTGGAGGGCTTGACTCAAAAAACTATAATCGGTAATATCACCCACAAATAAGTCAATGGTTTTCCCTGTCAACTCTTGCCAACGTTGAATGCGTTTTTGGATGGGGGCAATAGGGGTTAAGGTATCTACTCCTAGTTTAGAGTCCCAATAGCGTCGACTTAAGTTGTCGAGAATACCAACATCATACCCTTTGTTGGAAAGATGTAGGGCGGTTGCCCAACCACAATAACCGTCACCGCCAATAACAAGAACTTTCATACTGACTCTAATAAAT
>JAAUYD010063533.1_pt1 | contig 11410 bp, 9 predicted proteins | sample 7278101 | NCBI WGS metagenome assembly JAAUYD01 (sample SAMN14350128, study PRJNA611818) | marine sediment metagenome | isolation source: surface marine sediment (0.6m) | place: French Polynesia: Moorea | collected 2018-08 | reverse complement strand
TCCAGTTAGTCGTCTCATTATGGTTCTCCATGGTTCGTTTCATATCCGTATGCTGGGGCCTGCGCAGCCGAATACATACAGGCCAAGAAAAATCACCAAAGCAACGGTGGTGGATTAATTCATTCTCATTCAAGTTTCTCCCACAAACACGTGGATCAAGGTGCAAAACGGTTCTGTAAGAAGGCCGAAATCAAGGCTTGCGAGACCCGAGGAGCAAGAAGTATGGGGGATACTCCGCAGCGACGAGGGACGAAGCGTAACGCAGATATCGGGTTTCTTACAGAACCGTCATTGTCAATGGGCTTCCGCCCAGTTGTTACCAACGGCCAAATTGACTTTAAGGGGCACCGCCAGGTCCCACACCCGCTCCATCTCCTGACGGACCAGCGCCCGGGCCTCATCCAACTCGTCGGGCGGCACCTCGAAAATCATTTCATCATGCACGGACAGCAGCATGGCCGTACGCAGGTGCTTCCGGCGGCAGGCGCGGTCCACATTGATCATGGCCAGTTTGATCAAATCGGCAGCCGTGCCCTGGATGGGGGTATTGACGGCGATGCGCTCGGCAAACTGGCGCACGTTGCGGTTGGAACTGGCAATGTCCGGCAGCTGACGGATGCGGCCCAGCAGGGTGCTGGTCCGGTGGGTGTCGTGGGCCTCGGCGATGGTGGACTCGATAAAGGCCTGCACGCCCCGGTAGCGAGAAAAATAATTGTCGATATAGGTCTGGGCCATCTTGTTGCTGATCTCCAGCTCCCGGGCCAATCCGAAGGCACTCATGCCGTAGATGATGCCGAAGTTGATGGCCTTGGCCTGCCGGCGCAGGTCGTCGTTGATCATTTCGGGGAACACCTGGAAGACCTCGCTGGCCGTGCGGGTATGGATATCTTCATCGTCCTTGAAGGCCTGGATCAGAATGGGATCATCGGAGCAGTGGGCCAGAATGCGCAGTTCGATCTGAGAGTAGTCCGCCGAGAGCAGGCGCCAGCCCTTGCGGGGCACGAAGGCCTTTCTGATATCACGACCCTCTGCGGTGCGGATGGGGATATTCTGCAGGTTGGGATCGCTGCTGCTCAACCGCCCGGTAGCGGCCACGGTTTGGTTGAAGGAGGTGTGGATGCGCCCGGTTTCCGGGTTGATCAGCTCCAGCAGGGCGTCGGCATAGGTGGACTTCAGCTTGGACAAGGTGCGGTGGCGCAGCACCAGGGCCGGCAGTTCGTGTATGCGGGCCAGGGTGGTTAATACCTCCACGTCGGTGGAGTACCCGGTCTTCTTTTTGGTTTTTTTCTGAACCGGCAGCTCCAGTTTGTCGAACAGAATCTGACCCAGCTGCTGGGATGAATTGACATTGAAGGTCTCGCCGGCCTGATCGTAAATCTGCTGTTCCAAAATTTCCAACTGTCCGGCAAAGGACCGGGAGAGGTCGCCAAGTCGCTCCCTGTCCACACACACGCCGGTCATCTCCATGTTCAGCAGCACCGGCAGCAGCGGCATCTCCACCCGCTTCATCAGATCCGTCAACCCACTCTCTTTCAGCAAGGGCACGAACTGGTCGTGGGCCGCCAGGGTCACGTCGGCATCCTCGCAGGCATACGGGGTAGCTTTGTCAATAGGCACCTTGTCGAAGGTCACGGCGTGCTTGCCTTTGCCGGCCACGTCGGCATAGCTGACGGTTTTGCGCCCTAAATAATCTAATGCGATCTGGTCCAACCCATGGGCCCGCTTGCCGGGATTGATCAGGTAGGAGGCCACCATGGTATCGAATGCCACCCCCTCCAGTTGGACGCCATGGCGACGCAGCACCATCCAATCGTATTTTATGTTCTGGCCGATTTTCTCAATGTCGGGGTTGGCCAGCACCGGTCCGAGCCGCGCCAGCACCGACTCCAAGGAGAGCTGTTGGGGCGCCCCCAGGTAGTTGTGGCCCACTGGGATGTACCAGGCCTCGTCAGGGACCAGACAAAACGAAAGCCCCACCAAACGTGCCTGCATGGGATCCTGGGCCGTGGTTTCCGTATCCAGGGCAAACCGCTGGGCACCTTCCAGACGGCGAACCAACGCATCCAAAGCCGCTTCATCCATGATGGCCGCATAGTGCCGCTCGACGGGCTGGCCTCCGGTGGCGTACTCCTGCTGGAGTTGCCTGAACTCCAGATCGGCGAACAATCGGGTCAGAACGTCGTCATCGGGCGTGCGGGCCTTCAGCGATTGCGGATCGAAATCGACCGGGGCATCCCGGTCGATGGTGACCAGTTGGCGGCTCAGCAGTGCCTGTTCCTTGAACTGGATCAGGTTTTGCTTCTGTTTTTTGGCGGTAATCGTATCGATGTCGTCATATACCCCATCGAGGCTGCCGAACGTCTGGATCAATTTTACGGCCGTCTTCTGGCCGATGCCCGGTACACCGGGAATGTTGTCCGACGTGTCACCCGCAAGCCCCATCACATCGATCATCTGGCGGGGGGTCAGGTTAAAGTTCTGACGGATGGCGGCGGGGTCGAGCACTTTGTCTTTCATGGGGTCCCAGATGGTACACTTGTCCGTGACCAGCTGCATGAAGTCCTTGTCCCCGGTGACCATGACCACCTGAAACCCATCCTTTTCGGCACGACAGGCCAACGTCCCGATCAGGTCATCGGCTTCGTATCCGGCCATTTCGAAAACAGGGATATTGAAGGCCTCGGTCACCCGGCGAATCCAGGGCAACTGCTGGACCAAATCGTCAGGCATGGGCGGGCGGTTGGCTTTGTAGGCATCGTATTGTTCATGCCGAAAGGTGGGGCCTTTGGCATCGAAAAACATGGCCATATAGTCAGGCGATCGATCCTGCATCAGCTTGATCAGCATACGGGTGAAGCCGAAGGTGGCATTGGTGGGCAGTCCATTGCTGTTGGTCAGTCCCCGTACGGCATGGTAGGCTCGGTAGATGTATGCACTGCCGTCAATCAGGTAGATCAGGGGAATGTCATTGTCCGGGTTGAGGTCCAATGGCGTTGACACGAAAAGGCTCCTGCATTAAGTATTGGCGCTTTGGCAAATTGGGCGGATGGTAGCATCAACCACCTCAAACGACAAGACTTGACCTGACCACCGAGAGACGATGACGGACAACCGCACCCGCACCGGCCGCCGATCCGGCAGACGGCAGAAACCTCCCAAGATCTGCCACTGCTGTACGAAAACCAGCCCTTTTTGCTGGCGCTGCCGCTGCGGCTTCATGATCTGCCAGGCGTGCATGGATGAGAATGTATGGGGCATGTCCTGCAACGGGATCACCTGGCAATGCCCGGATTGCGGCGGCCAGAACGGATTCGGTAATCAATAAGCCGGTCTTATAAGAAGGTCGAGATCAAGGCCTGCGAGTCCCGAGGAGCGAGGTGTATGCGCAATACTCCGCAGTGACGAGGGACGACGCGTAACGCAGATATCGACCTTCTTATGAGGCCGGCCGACGACTACTGTACGAAAACCATGATAAATAAGAAACACGTCCGATCCGACCTGCTGTTTCTGCTCAGTGCCATCATATGGGGCTTTGCTTTTGTGGCCCAACGCATGGGTATGGATCATGTGGGTCCGTTTACCTTCAATGGCATCCGATTTCTGTTGGGCGCCCTGGTCCTGGTGCCGTTCATCTACCGCCGCCGAAACCGTCAGGAAGAAAGCCACCCCCCCTGGCAGGGCGATCGCCTGATCCTTTACGGCGGACTGGCCGGCATGGCCATCTTTGCCGGTGCCTCCCTCCAGCAGATCGGCCTGGTCTACACCACCGCCGGCAAGGCCGGTTTCATCACCGGACTCTACGTCGTGATTGTGCCCATCCTGGGCCTGCTGTGGGGCCAGCGCACCAATGCGGGCACCTGGGGCGGTGCGCTTCTGGCCGCCGCGGGCATGTACCTGCTCAGCGTCAATGAAGATTTCAGCATCGCTTATGGCGATCTGCTGGAATTGGCCGGTGCGGTCATGTGGGCGTGCCACATCCACCTGATCGGTTGGCTGTCGCCTAAAACCGATCCGCTGCGGTTGGCCTTCGTCCAGTTCATGGTGTGCGCCCTGGCCAGCCTGCTGACGGCAACTGCCGTAGAAAGTGCGACACTTGCCGCCATTGTCGCCGCCGCCCTGCCCATCGTTTACGGCGGCGCACTGTCCGTAGGGGTGGCCTACACCCTCCAGGTGGTGGCCCAGCGCCATGCGCATCCGGCCCACGCCGCCATCCTGCTCAGCCTCGAGGCCGTCTTTGCCGCAGTGGGGGGATGGTGGATACTGGGGGAGGTGATGTCCGGCCGGGCCATATCGGGATGCACGTTGATGTTTTCGGGGATGCTGGTCTCCCAGCTGTATGGCCTGGTGGTCTCGGGCAGGATGACGACCGTCGAGCGATAAGTCGTGTTCGTCCACAAATACCCAATTTTGCCGATCTCGGCGTTGGCCACACACTTCAAACTTCGACATATTGCCTGGATGTGTGCGGCTGAGATGATCGTTCGCCTTGACCTTGACCAGACTGAAGCGCTTTGCAACAGGCTCAGTTAAACCGAGATGTTTAAGGCATGGCCATTATCGTCTGTGCTATAGGGCCGCCGGCCCGGCCAGCCGGACTCGATCCCGGACGACTGCGCCGCCGGACGGTCGTGAGCCTGCTCGCTGCCGGCCGTCGCCTCTTCCGATCGGTTTTTTTCCTGCCGCGCCTGAACCTCTATCTGGCTGGCTTGGGCGGCCACCGCGCGATCCGCACCCGACGGTTCGCTTGGGGCCAGGGCTGCCCGTTTCACCTGCTGCATTTTGCGGATGGTTTGGTCCGGGTCAATTTCCGGAGAGGCATCGATCTTGACTTCACCGCCCACCGCGTACATCCTGCCGTCGGGTCCGCGTTCGAAGGTGAAACTGGCACCACCTTGAACCAACCCTGCACCGGCCGACAGGTGCGCCTGTTCATGGGCACGGACCTCCTGATCGCGCTTTTTCAGCTGCTGAACCTGCCGCTGCGCTTCATCCGACGGCTGGCGGCCCTCGCCGGCTTGCGGATGACCATATTGACCGTCAGCCGGAACCGTTGCCTCAACACCGGCGGTCCGGGTCGCAGCGGTCGAACGGTCATGGCCCGCCAACGAAGCGGTAACCCAACTGATATCAAGGCGATTGATCATTGATCCACGGTTTCATCGGGCCTGTTTCGGTCAAGCGACGGCGCCACAAATGGCCGCTGCAGCCGACTCAACGGCGAGCGTGCCCGTGTTGAGTATTATGTCGTAGTTGGCCGGATCGCGGATGTCACTGTGGAAATATTTTCTGACAAAGGCCCGGCGGTCAGATTCGGTGCGCAACACCCGACGCTTGGCCTCCTTTTGGCTTACGCCGTAGGTCTCGGCCACGCGGTTGACCCGCATCTCCAGGGGAGCGATGATCCTGACGCGAAAACGCTTTTCCGGCGGCAGAATGAAGTTGGCGCCCCGACCAACAATAATGGCGCTGCCATGTTTGGCGATGGTGCCGATCACCTGCATCAACATGCGCGACACCTCATCCGGCCAAAGGTGACGATCGCTGATGGCGGCCGACACCCAGTCATCCAACATGGACAGCCCTCTTTCGTCGAGCGTCCGGATGACTCGGGTACTGGTATCGGCATTTTCGGCCATGGCATTAATCAATTCTTGATGAAAAACCTCCATTCCGAGTTGATCGGCCACGGCAGCAGCGATCAATTTGCCACCGCTGCCCGGTTCTCTGGAGAGGGTGATTACCGGTATGGATGTCGCTTTGGCCTCTTGGTGTTTAAGAATTTCCCATCGCCGCACCTGCTCTTCGATAAGTTGATGCATAGCTCTCATGGCGCCTCCTTTCCGATTTGGGGTTACTGCCGAACGGCCATGTGTCCGACGGCATCGGTGCCTGGAAGCAAGGAAACGGGAGCCTGAATGGCGGCGGTTCGCAAGCAGCGGGTAAGGGCTCAAGCGTCGATCGGACGGCAGGTAGAACGCAAATAAAGCGAGGCTGGAAGTCACATTCGATGGTTGCAGGCACATCGGACAAAGCACCGATCACTGCAAAAAGTTTATGCAACAACCCTATTCGTGTCAAGCGTTGCATCAGCAGGCCGAGCGGACAAGGGTCTGGTTTCGGCCCGGGCGGTCCAAGGGTCTGGACAATCGGAAAGGACAACTGTCACGGAGGAATGATTGATGCGATGCCTCCAGGTGAAAACTGGCGGCTGGCAGCAAGTGAATTCGTTTCCATCCAGAAATAGGGAAATTTGGTCGAGATCAAGGCGTGCGAAAAATTTTACCACAGGCATATAGTTGATATTCCGAGGATAAAATTTTTAGCACAACGATGATATCGGGCAAATTTACCATTTATGGATGGAAACGAGTTAGAACCGGAGGTAGAAGAACTCGTAGTCCCCATCATTGATGTCGATCTTCAGATTGTAGCCCCTGGATTCGGCAAACACGATCCAGGGCGGCCGGTCATTGCTGCCGCAGTCGTGATTGGGCCAGTACTCGCCGGTTTTGCTGCTGTGGTAGGACAGCATCATGGCATTGCTGTCCATCTTGCGGGCCGTGGCTTTGGCCAGGTCGCTGGCAGCGTTGAAATCCAGCTCGGGGTTGTCGATCTTCAGTTCGACAGTGTCCAGGGTATATTCGTTCGCGTTCTCTTGAAGTTCAGCCATGGGCGTCTCCTCTCATACAAATATTGTTAATTTTTAAGATAAGGGGCTTGCGGTGAATGTAAATTGCGTTGTTGACGGGCGGCGATCATCGGCGTTTCTTTTTTCGGGCAATCGGGGTATGGTTGAATGTCAACGCGTTCTGACAAATCCGACGGCAGCGGTCGGATACCTAACGGATGCCAATCCGGGAAGGAGACCATGAGCAAAACCCTGGAAACTGCCAACCTGGCCGTGTTCTGTGATTTTGAAAATGTGGCCCTGGGCGTTCGCGATGCGCGCTACGCCCAGTTCGACATCAACAAAGTACTCGAACGGCTGTTGCTCAAGGGCAGCATCGTCGTGAAAAAAGCCTACTGCGACTGGGAGCGTTACAAAGAGTTCAAGGCGGCCATGCACGAAGCAGCCTTCGAGCTTATCGAAATTCCCCACATCCGCCAATCCGGCAAGAATTCGGCCGACATCCGCATGGTCGTGGATGCCCTGGACCTGTGTTATACCAAGTCACACGTGGACACCTTCGTGGTCATCAGCGGCGATTCCGATTTCTCACCACTGGTCAGCAAACTGCGTGAGAACAATAAAAATGTCATTGGCGTTGGTGTGAAAAACTCCAGCTCCGACCTGCTGATCGCCAATTGCGATGAATTCATGTACTACGACGATCTGGTCCGAAAGAAGAAGAAAGCCAAGAAAAAAACCCCCAAACCAGCGGCTAAAGGTCCCAAGGCGGCGCTCGCCGAGGCGGCCAAGGAGGATGCGGAGGCCCTGGCCCAGGAAGCCCTGGACCTGGTGATGGAGACCCTGGAGGCCCTGGCCGAGGAGCGTGGCTCGGAAAACAAGATCTGGGGCTCCATGGTCAAACAGACCCTCAAGCGCCGTCGGCCGGGATTCAACGAATCCTACTATGGGTTCCGCTCATTCAAACGGCTGCTGGACGAAGCCGCCGGTCGGGGCCTGATGGAGTTGGAGTCGGACGAAAAGTCGGGTGGATACATCATCCGCAGTTTCCATTCCGAGGATTGATGGGTAGCACTTGCTTCAATACAGTCGCGCATGTTATCGACTAAGGCCAGGCAATTACGCCTCGACGTTCAGAAAAGTGAGCAACTCTGTTTTAGAGAAATTCTTCGTCACCACCATGGCCTTGTTCTCACGAGATAGCCTTTTAAGGCGGTACTCGACCCGGTAGGCCAGACGCTTGGAGCCGATGCGACAGCGGTAGACCACTTCAACGGGAGCGAATGCGCGTGTGAAGCGGGCGCCGCGCGGACCGCCGGATGCATGCTCATCCAAGCGCCGTGGCACATCGGTGGTCACACCGGTGTAGAGGGCACCGTTGCCGCAGCGCAGGATGTAGACGAACCACGCTTTATCTTCGTTAGTGTTGATGAACCTCTCCTTCACGCATTGATTAACCGTTAAAACGTCTCATTTCAGGTGGTTCTGTAAAAAGCGCCGAGATCTCCCGCTAAACAACAGACGGGACAGGAAGGCTTGCGACTCCCGAGGAATGCGGCATACGGGTGGGTACGCCGCAGCGACGAAGGATGGCCCGTAGTGCAGATATCGGGCTTTTTACGGAAGCATCATCCTTTGAACGGACTGCGGCCGATAGCCGGCCAGATCCTCAGCAAACCGAAACCGGCCCGGATGGCAAGCCATCCGCCGGTGATCCACCAGATACCCATCAGCATACCCGGGAAGCGATCATCCAGCATCCCTATGGCGGCAACCCCGCATAAAGTGGCCAGGACGACCACGTTGCGCAGGTAACCGAAATCACCGGTGCCCCAATGGATCCCGTCGGTCGCAAAGGCCAGGGCGCCGATGGGCTGCGTCAGGGCCGCGGCCGTCCAGGCGGCAAAAAACAGCACGTTGGCCGATGGAGGCACGAGCGCCGCAGCGATGAGGTGACGCCCCCCGAGCATGACCACCGCCAGCACCGCGCCGATGATGGTGCTCCACAGGCAGACGAATCCAGCCACCCGGCGCGCATCGCCGATTCGCCCGGAGCCCACGAACCAGCCGATGAGGCTCTGGGCGGCGATGGCCGAAGCATCCAGGAAGAGTGCCGTGAACACCCACACCTGGCGAATGGCTTGGTGGGCCGCCCCCGCCTCCGGTCCTAGTCGCGTGGCCGCCCGCGTTGCCAGCAGAAGAAACAGGGTCAGCATGCCCGTACGCACAAACATGTCTGCGCCCACTTGCATCAACCGACGCATATCGCCGAGCTGGATGGCGCCAGTGAATCCGAGCCGGCGATAGACGCGGTTAACCGCCACGGTTGCGCCCAACCACTGGCTGACGGTGCTGGCAACGGCGGCACCGGTGATGCCCAGGGCCGGCAATGGTCCCGCTCCGAAAATCAGGAGCCAATCCAGAACGATGTTCATGCTGTTGACTCCCACCGCGATCAGCAGGGGTGTACGCATCTCCTGCAGTCCATATAGGACACCGAAGGCGGTCAGGGTCAGCAGAACAGCCGGTGCACCGCAGGCGCGCCACCGGATATACACCGCTGCCTGGTGGTGGACATCGCCGGATGCGCCCATGGCCGCGGCCACCGGGGCCGAAAACAACCAGGCCAGCAGCATCAGGACCAGCCCGGCGGCCGTGGCCAGCAACATTGCCAGGGAGGCGATGCGTATCCCCCTGTCCATCTGGCGGCGCCCCAAGGCTTGTGAAATCTCGGTCTGGCTGCCCACGCTGAGGAAGTTGAAAATCCAGAACACACTGGAGAGCACCATGGTGCCCACGCCCAGGGCGGCCAGGGCATCGGCCCCCAACCGGGACACGAAGGCCGTATCCACCAGGCCGGTGAGCGGTTCGGCGATCAGCGACAGCAGCACCGGCACCCACAGTGAGAAAAACGTCCTCAACGGCGACGTTAAGAATCTCTCGGCGCTTGAGGTTGGTGACATTGCCAGCCTTTCACTTGCCCGGTCGGGTAAAAATTGCGTCAGTGGTCCTTATGGACCCAACGGCAGGTGTTTTCAAGGGTAAATGCCCATCGACCTGGCCGGATCACAGGGGACGCCAGGCATGTTAACCAAATGTAAAAATCCAATCGCACAGATTTACATTACTTTGAATTGTCTTCGGCGGTCGATGGGATACAATCGTCGTCAGCAAAATTCATCACCACTTTCTGGAAAGGAGCTGTCCTATGAAAACGCCTCAATTGAACAGGTCCCCCGTATTCGGTTTGCTGACGATTGTCCTGGTCTCTTTGGTATTCATTCAAACCGGTGACGCCGCCCCTACCGACATGCACACCGCCGCTTTTACCCGCACCGAACGGCCGGCGGTCGAGGTGATGTTCGTCCTGGACACCACCAGCAGCATGACCGGGCTGATCGACGCAGCCAAAGACAAAATCTGGTCCATCGCTAACACCCTGGCATCGGCCGACCCCACGCCTGACATTCGCATGGGGCTGGTGGGTTACCGGGACCGGGGCGATGCCTATGTCACCGTCTTCACGCCCCTGTCCGACGACCTGGATGCGGTTTACATGCAATTGATGCAATTCGAGGCCATAGGCGGCGGGGATACGCCGGAGAGCGTCAACCAGGCGCTGGCCGAAGCCGTCAGTCGGCCGGCCTGGACGCCGGGGCCAACGGTGTACCGGGTGATCTTCCTGGTGGGCGACGCCCCGCCCAAGATGAAATATGCCGATGACGTCAAGTATCACCTCAGCTGCGCCGCAGCCGTGCAACAGGACATTGTGATCAACACCATCCAGTGCGGCAGCATGGCCCGGACCGGCCCCGTATGGCGCGAGATCGCCCAAATAGGCAAGGGGGCCTATTTCCAGGTCGCCCAGTCGGGCAGCGCCGTACGCTACGAGACACCCTACGATGGGGCCATCGCCGATCTGTCCCGATCCCTGGACGCCACCCGGATCTTTTTTGGGGACGCCGATCATCGCCGGCAGATAGCAGCCCGCGCAGATGCCGCCGAGGAGATTTACCGCTCTGCCGAGCCCGCTGCCGTGGCCAAGCGGACCATCTTCAACAGTATGGCCGCCGGGGCCCGCAATTTCATAGGCTCCCAGGAGCTGGTGTATGCCGTCGAATCAGGCAGACAGGCGCTAGCCGCGATTCCCAAGGCACAACTGCCGGCCGAATTGCGCACCCTCAGCGACGCCGAACTGGCCGCCCACATCGCCGACCGCAGCCGGGAGCGAAAACAGCTGCAGACTCGGATCAACGAATTGGCCCAGAAACGGCAGCAATTTATCGAGGAGAAAGTCAACAAAGAAAAAGACAGGGGCAGCGCATCCCTGGACAACCAACTTTACCGATGCATCCAGACCCAGGCCGGCCATAAGGGGATCGCCTACAGCGACGGCCCGGCCTATTGAGCTGCGACCGAGGCCCATGGCTCCTGGCGGGGTTGACCGTTCTCCGGCAACGCCGCCGGGACACGCCTGCCTTGACGCTGTTACTCAGGCTACCCATATTCCCTGTGTTGTAGCTAATACAAACAGGATGCCGGACAATGAATGGACGCGAACTTTCACTCGATGAAACCATGACGGCTATGATAGCCACCCTGCGCCGGGCGCTGGCGCGACTGCCGATGGCGGAGTCGGCACCCGCCGACTGCCGGCCGGCGGCCCTGCTGGACCAGACCGACCGGCTGTTGGCGGGTGCCGACTCCGCCATCGGCAGTCGCGCCAGCGCCCGGCGCAGGGTGGCTATCATAGCCGTCATGGTTTCATCGAGTGAAAGT
>JAAUYD010215540.1_pt1 | contig 11412 bp, 15 predicted proteins | sample 7278101 | NCBI WGS metagenome assembly JAAUYD01 (sample SAMN14350128, study PRJNA611818) | marine sediment metagenome | isolation source: surface marine sediment (0.6m) | place: French Polynesia: Moorea | collected 2018-08 | reverse complement strand
ATAAATATAGCGATAATCACAAATAAAGGGTGATCGTTATCTTGTTTAAATAAATCCCAAAATGGGGATGGCATCATCAAGTAGAGGATGACACGAGTTCCCCATGGTCGGCCCAGGAATTTGATATGCACGATTTATTTTGCTTGACCGCTTTTTTAACCGGTGACATGATTTCATCTTTCTACAGCCAAGTTTGGTGCAAACGTAACGTATGTTATCCATCCTGAAATCATTTTTAGCCCCCTTGATGGCGACAACCATCCTTACCATGGGCGGCGGATTACTGAACAGCCTTCTTGGCGTGAATATGGAGCTTTCGGGCTATTCCGAACAAACGGTTGGCTTGGTGATGTCCTGTAATTATTTTGGGATTATGCTGGGTATATTTTTCTGCCAGCCGATTGTACACCGGGTTGGCCATATTCGCGCGTTCGCTGTATTTGCCGCAATCCTTACGGCCATTGCATTGATGTACGGCATATATCTGTCCCCGTGGTTCTGGGGTATTTTACGAATTTGCAACGGGCTTTGCATAACCGGCATGTTCGTTGTGATTGAAAGTTGGCTCAATGAAAAAGTGGAACCGGCGTTTCGGGGTCGTTTGCTGTCTATCTATATGATTCTGGTTTATTTCGGAAACGGTAGCGGGCAATTTCTGCTAAATGTGAGCGATGTCCAGGGGCAGACAATTTTTATGGTTGCGGGAATTGTTTTTGCCATGTGTCTGATACCTATATCCGTAACCAAAGCGATTCATCCGCAGCCATTGACGGTGCCCCGTTACAACCTGATCAAGTTATTTAAATTGGCGCCCTTTAGCATGGTTGGGAGTTTCACGGCCGGCCTGATCAATAGTTCGTTCTACTCACTGGGACCTGTCTTTGCTCTCAAGCTGGGGCTTCAAATTCATCAGGTTTCCTGGTTTATGAGCCTTACCATCTGGGCCGGCCTGCTATTCCAATGGCCGGTCGGGTTATTATCCGATCGCCTTGATCGGCTAACCGTTTTATCCATGGCGGGGTTATTATCGCTTTTGGCGAGTCTTCTTATGACCATCCTCGGCCGTAATAGTTTAGGTGCTCTACTCTTTTTTACCGTTTGCTTCGGGGTTGTTTTTACCATTTACCCGGTTGCCATGGCCCGCGCTCAGGACAACATCGAGAAGGATGATATCGTTCCTGTGAGTGGCGCACTGATTCTATTTTTCGGATTGGGGGCTTGTTTTGGACCTGTTTTGGCCTCGCAGTCGATTAGTGTTTTTGGTCTTTGGGGGCTATACTATTTTACGGCCGCTTGCGGGGGCGGATTGGGAATCGCCGCGTGGATCTTCAGGAAAAAAATGGCCACCAAATTCGGAGATGAGGTACCTTATATTCCGATTCCCAAAACATCACCGGTTGTTGGTACCCTTGATCCCCGTCTGGAACCGGAAGGGGTAGCCGGGCCAGACGATGAAAGTGCGCGCAATCTTCAGGACCATATGGGAGGATAGTATGTCTAAGGCGCAAAAAATAAAAGCATTGGCTAAACAATTGCGAAACGTGGGCCCCAAGCTTGCTGAAAAATTGATCGACGCCGGAATAGATACCCCGGAAACCCTCAAACAACTGGGGGCGAAAAAGGCGTTTAAACAGATGTATCCGGATGGCGATTCATATGGGGATTTTAATGCCGCCTATCTCTATGCCCTTGAAGGTGCCATACGCGATTGTGATTGGCTTGACATTCCGGATAAAGTAAAAAAGGACTATAAGCAATTCGCCCAACACCTTCAGATACAAAAATAGATCCTTACGGGTGGTAATTTGTTAGAATATAAAAAAAATAGCTTTATAAATAGCCCATGAAAATACGAGCAGCCAGAACGTCGGAGTGGTCGGTGATCGCCGATATCCATATTGAAAGCTGGCAAGATGTCTATCGAAATACCTTGCCGGCGCAATATCTTACGCAACACGCGGCGGCCGATATTCGAACGCTTTGGTCCAATAAACATGTGAAAGCGGATGATTTGGTTCTGATAGCCGAGGATGGCGCTATCCTTGGTTTTATCGCGATATGGTGTCGACCGGATGCCTTTATTGATAACCTTCATGTTAAACCGATCCATCGATCAAAAAAAGTGGGACGGGCTTTGATGCATGCGGCAGCCCGTCAGCTCGTTTTAAACGGCAAAAACAGCGCTTATCTTTGGGTGTTTGCAAACAACCAGGCAGCCATTCGGTTTTATGAAAGATTGGGCGGAGAAAAAATGGAAACGGCCCCAAAAAATGTTTTTGGCCACCTCGTTCCCTCGGTTAAAATGGTGTGGAATGACCTTTCGGTTATCACTCGTTTTTAAAAAAAGCACTTTGGATCGAAAACCCAATAGTGATTGGAACGACAGCGTTCCTGTTGAAAATGGACCAAAGGGGGGTGTTTTTCAGGAGGAACGAAACAGGAGAAGTAGGATTATATGTATATTGCCGTTACTAGAGATGTCAGTCCAAATATCGAACATTGCGAGTTGACCCATCTCGATCGTAAACCCATCGATTTAGAAAAAGCCCGTGATCAGCATAAAGCCTATCGAAAATGTCTGGCCGAACGGGGATGTACCGTGAATCACCTGCCGGCTGAACCGGATCTTCCCGATTCGGTGTTTGTTGAAGATACGGCTATTGTGTTCGACGAACTGGCCATTATCACGAGACCGGGAGCTGTCTCCCGGCGTCCGGAAACGACACCAGTGGCAGATGTCTTAAAAGATTTTCGTCACCTGGAATATATAACGGCGCCTGGAACCATCGATGGCGGTGATGTGCTCACGGTTGGAAATAGTGTGTATATCGGGCTTTCAAAACGAACCAACCAAGAAGGCTAAAACCAGGTGAAAGATTTGCTGGTACCCCTTGGTTATAAAGTAATGGGTGTCCCTATCAACGATTGCCTCCATCTAAAAACAGGCGTGGGAAAGGTATCGCCGGATACGGTGCTAATCAATCGTAATTGGGTGCCGAAACACTTCTTTAAGGACCATCGAGTAATTGATGTGGATCCTGCAGAACCTCGTGCAGCAGGGGCTTTACTGATAGAAGACACCGTGGTCTATCCGGCAACGCATAAAAAAACGCTGCAGAAACTGCTCACCGCCAATATCAAAACGGTCACCGTCGATCTGTCTGAACTGGTCAAAGCCGAAGCGGGGGTTACCTGTTCTAGCATTGTGTTTGAGGCCTAAGGTGAACCTACCGGTCGATGCTATATCTCACTCTGTGACCTGTATGAAAGGATCAGATGAACGATCGTAATAGAGAAAGAATCATACACTGGGATGACCCGCAAAATAGTGTTCGTGATGCGAATGCCGTATCGGGATTGGATTACCTGTTATCAATTAAAGAAGGAAAAACCAGCCCACCACCCATTGCCTTCCTGGTAGGCTATAAGATATCCAAAATCGAAAAAGGTCTTGCCGTATACAACTTTAATCCAAAAGAGTATCATTACAATCCGGCCGCAACCGTTCATGGCGGTATTATTTCTACAATTCTTGATACAGCCATGACCGCCTCGATCATTTCAGCCCTTGAAAAAGGTGTAGGTTGCTTGACAACCGAAATGAAGGTAAATTTTATTCGACCGATAACGGCCGATTCAGGCATTTTATCTTGTGAAGGAAGATTGGTTCATTTTGGTAAACGCCTTGCATTAGCGGAAGGAAGGCTAAAAGATAGCAAAGGAAGCCTTTATGCCATCGGGATAGGTTCCTGCATAATTTTTAAAACCATGCATAAGGAGAACAATGAAAACAGCACCCATAAAACCCGTTATCACAATTGATGAAGTAAACAAATTGGATATCCGTGTGGGAACAATAGTGTCTGTTGACGATGTACCGGATTCAAAAAAGTTGGTTCGCCTCACAGTCGACATGGGAGACCATTCGCGAACGATTCTGGCCGGTATGAAGCAGGAACGACCCGATCCCACCGAAATAGAAGGCCGACAGGCCCTGTTCGTGGTCAATTTGGCCCGCCGTAAAATGGCCGGGTTCGAATCGGAAGGGATGCTATTTGACATTGGCTATGAAGACGGAATTACGCCCGTTTTGGCGATGCCGGAGTCGAAAGTGCCAAATGGATCAAGAGCTGGATAAAAAGATGCCGAATATCGTATGGTAAATTTTTGCCAGGTTTTACTTATTTAGATTTCGTTTAACGTGATTGAACATCTTTTATCGCACATGGTTGTCTCGCTATTTTGATGAATAAGGAACTATAATGAAAAAAATGTTTGACCAGACCCGTATTGGTAAGATGGTTTTGAAAAATCGTTTATGGCGCTCAGCTACTTGGATGAACATGGCCGATGAACGGGGACACTTGACCGACCGCCTTGAACAAGTTTACCTGAATCTGGCCCGGGGCGGCGTGGGCACCATTATCACCGGATACGCTTTTGTCATTCAAGCGGAACAACCCAACGCCGGTATGTTAGGTATCTATGATGATTCGTTTATTTCGAAGTACCGCGCGATGAATGACAAGATTCATGTCGAAGGCGCCAATATTATCATGCAGATTGTTTATGGCGGGTCGTGCACAGCGTTTATTCCTAACAACCGGTTGATATGGGGGCCGTCGCCAGTGGCCCACCCGCTCTATGGCGTTATTCCGAAGGAAATGACCAAAGAAGATATCCAAACCGTTGTGACGGCCCATGCCGAGGCCGCCAGACGGGTCAAGACGGCCGGGTTTGATGGGGTCCAGTTGCATGGCGCCCACACCTATCTTTTAAGCCAGTTTCTCTCGCCCTACTTTAACCGACGCCAGGACGAATATGGCGGATCTATTGAAAACAGAGCCCGAATAATTATCGATACGCTGGCGGCCGTCAGGGAAGAAGTGGGCTTCGATTATCCGGTATTTATCAAAATGCACTGTTCCGACGACTGGGGGGAAAACGGGCTGACTGTCGACGAGAGCCTCTGGGTGGCAAAAGCCCTGGAAGAAAAGGGGATAACCGGCATCGAGTTTAGCGGGGGCAACCTGGATGTTAAAAACTACCCGAATGCCGGCCCGATCCGAAACGGGGTCGTCAAAATTGAAAATCAGTCATATTTCGTTGATAAAACCGCCGCAATTGCCCAGCATCTATCCATTCCCGTAATATCCGTTGGCGGGCATCGCGATTTAAAAAAGATGGAAGAGATCTTAAATAACACACCCATCGACTACATTGCCATGTCACGAACGCTTCTATCCGAGCCGGATCTCATTCGACAATGGGAACGGGGTAATGTTAAAAAACCCCGATGTGTCGGTTGCAATAAATGCCGTACCAGTGACGGTAATGTATGTATTCTTGATCGAGAGCCATCATGAGAGTTCGTTAGGAATAAAGCATGGAAACGTCCTGGATAAACGCCATCGGCAAGATGACTTACGGAATATACATCCTGACGACCGTTTTCAAGAAAACGATCAATGGGATGGTTGCTTCTTGGGTTACCATGGTTTCCTACGACCCACCCCTTGTCATGGTAGCGGTACATCCCCACCGCTATTCTCATCAACTTATCGATCAAAGCGGTGTTTTCGCCTTGAATATTCTCGCACAACATCAGAAAGACTACTTGGACCGATTCAAAGGGCCTGATCCGAGTGCCAAGTTTTCGTCGATTCCATGGGTTACAGGGAAAACAGGCAGCCCTCTTTTAAAGGATTGTGCCGGCTACCTTGATTGCAAGGTCGAAAAAACATTTCAACCCGGCAATCACACCCTTTTTATCGGACGAATCATTGAAGCCAGACGAACTGAAGATCGTCCGGTTTTAAGTACCCTGGATTACGATGGCGTTTACTTGGGTAAAAGATAAGATCCACGGGAATACGACCTCTAGTAACATCTCTTGAAATAACCCCATCGAAAAGGTACATTTATCGATAGATGAACCGTCTTTATTAACCAAAAACCGACCATTGTAAGGAATGTTTCGATGCCACTCACTGCAAGGGAAGTCATGACCTCACGGTTTCATACGCTTAAGCCCGAATTTACGATTGCCGCTGCCGTGGCTTATTTTCAAGAAGTCTCCTCAAAAGAGGGCCGCAAAGTTTTCGGCATGATGGTGACCGATAATCAAAATAAATTGGTCGGCATGCTCTCGATGTATGACATTTTCTTGCTCATTCGTCCGAAGCACATCCACCTTTGGGGAAACATGGAGGACATCGATATCTCCGGTTTATTAGATAATGCCTGCCAGCGGACCAAAACCATACAGGTGGGCGACATCATGTCGACCGATCTTATTTCGGTGACACCTGATACCCATGCCATGCTACTTTTGGACCTGATGATTCAAAAACATGTTCGCCGAATACCCGTCCTGGAAAACCAAGCCATCATAGGAATCGTTTATATCTCCGATCTTTTCTACCGACTTCTTGACCGACTGGCCTAAAGAGGAGATCTTAATGACTGTCATCGTTTCAAAATCTGTTTTAACAGGGTTAACCGTCAAAGATGCCATGCGCCGACAGATCATTCGGTTGCCCCAAACGGCGACCATTGATCATAGTATCAACCATTTAATAAAATATAAGGCCAACGCCTTGTTGACGGTTGATTCTACCGGTCACCCCGCCGGGGTGGTTTCCAAAACCGACATCGTTGGGGCCTATTATGCCGATCTGCCAATTGATTCGGCATTGCAGGATATCATGGTCGCCCCCCCGCTATTATGCAAGATGGGCGATTCTCTGGAGGCAGCCCTCGATGTGATGCGCAATCATCGGGTTTATCGTCTCTATGTGACGGAAAATGATACCGAAGAAGTTGTCGGGGCTCTGGCTTATCCCGATATGGTCGGATTGCTTTACCGTTATTGCCACACGTGTAACCAAAGCCTTCAAAACAAAGGTGGTGCCAAAGTAGCTCATCAAGGGATTATACGCCTAAAGGTCAAAGATGTGATGACTGAAAATGTGGTCGCTTTAGTGGAAAACGATTCCATATCTTCGGTAATGGAGCAGTTATCCGCCTATCGTTTTGGTGCTGTTTTAATAGAAAACGACGAGAAACGGTCGGTTGGGGTGGTTTCCAAAACCGACTTGATATTAGCCTATAAGCATAAAGTGTCCGCTGATGAAGCGGCCCGAGAGGTGATGACATCACCAGTAAAGGCCTGTGATGAGAAGGACTATCTTGAGGATGCCATCCAAGTGATGATATTTTCCGAGGTCCATCGAATATTTGTTCAGAGAGACGAACCCCAGCAAGTTATCGGGGTACTCTCGCTTTCCGACGCGGCGCGTGTTCGATCAGGATCGTGCCAGGCCTGTGTGAGCAGCAGAATTGAGATATAATTGGGCAAATACTAAATGTAGAAGCGACAATCGATACTACTTAATGAAAAACAAATTAATTAATTTATTAGAAGGGTTTATTATTGGATTGACAAAAGCATCCCTTGGATCATTATTTGTGACGCTATTATCCTTCTTATCAATCATCTTTCTCATCACACCGAACACCATTCGTCATTTGCCACCTGAATTTTTCATGCGAAATCCTTCTGATGAAAGTGCCATTGTAACTCAAAAGGCGTTAAATTTAAGAAATGAGCCTTCACCCCCATTATCAGTGATTTTTATCGGTGCGTCCACACTAAGAGAAGGACTTGTTTCAGAAGAGTATATTTCGCATTGGTTAACAAGTCAGTTCCAAACTAAAATAATAGTAAGTAAAATCACCGCACCCGGGATGAGACCTTGGGAGATAGCGGGCTTGATCGACTGTATTCCACAAAACTATAAGGGAATTGTGGTCATATCTATCTCACTTGAATATAATCCCAATGAACTGAAAAACAAAAAGGGATTGACTACCAGATTTGGTATTCCATCCCATTCCTTTGATGCCGAACTGAGAAAAGTTGGAGTGGACCCTCCATATCGAACAGGAATTTATTTCATTGACTATTTTGATTATTTAGCAACCCATAGCCGATCTTTTATAAAATCGTTGGTCTTTGGCCCTGTAGTCCCACTTTCTTATCTAAAGGATGGCAAGACAATTACAAAAAAAAGAGTTAAATTATATCACAAACGGGCACGAAGAAAAGCTAGAAACTATTTGGCTTACGGCCGAAAAAATTTTGCCAGCCTTTCACGGATTTTTAAACAGCTCAAGCGAGATGGACTGTATTTGGTTTACCTGCACCCGACAAGAAACCTGGATTTATTAGACCAGGCAAATCAATCTGTTTTCAAAGAAAACGTGGTTGAAAAAATCGATAAAGATTTGGAAAAATTTACAAATAAGAGAGGAGTGGAATACTGGAATTTTAATATCAAAGGTCTTTTTAAGCACCAAGATTTCAGTGACTCTTGCCATCTCTCAAACCAGTCCGCCAGGATGCGTTTTTCTAAATTAATAATGATAAAGTTGGAGAGGATATTTCAAAGTAATTTTGGGATGATTAAATGAAAACTTTGGGAATAGCAATTGGTGTTTTTTTGCAAGGATTGATTACCGGAATATTATTTTTTTTTGCACTAATGCTGATGCTTGGTAGTTCATTTACTGGCCTTCTGTTTCGCTATCAGGGATTCTAGTATTTTATAATGATATTCGACAATATTTATTGGATTTTGTGCATCCTTGGCGTTCCTATTTATTGGCTTTTACCAATAAAACTACGGCATGGTTTTTTATTTATTCTCTCTTTTTTTTATCTTTCCACACTGGCACTAGGAAGTGTCATCGCTTTATTATTTTGGGCGACAGCCTTCTACTTCTTGTCGCCGATATCCAAGGCAAGCCAAAAAAGCTCGTTTGCAATATTCTTAATTTTTGGCGTGCTTGGCTTCCTTATTTTTTTTAAGTATTTAAGTTTTGTAATCCAGCCGGTCTCCACGGTTAAAAAATTTGGTCTCTCAGTTGAAAACATTGTCATACCACTTGGGATTAGCTATTATACGTTTAAATTGATACACTACGCCATCGAAGTTCGTCGAGGTACTATTGGTGATCATACTTTTCAACAGTTTCTTTGCTATATATTCCTATTTCCCATTTTTACAGCCGGTCCCATCGAACGCTTTGATCATTTTATTGGTAATTGTCTTGAGAAATGGTCCGTCGATACGACTGTTCAAGGTACGACTCGTATTGCACATGGTATGATAAAAAAATTTTTGATAGTTGATATAGTTCTTTATCCAAACCTGCTATTCGGTAAGGACAAGGCTGTCAATATACTAAGCAATCTTTCTGGTGCCCATTCACTTGAGATTTGGGCCCTATTATTTATTACCTACATGGGGTTGTATCTTGGGTTTAGTGCCTATAATGACATTGCAATTGGAACGGCGCTTCTATTTGGATTTAAGATTATGGAAAATTTCAATTGGCCAATTTTTGCATCCAGTATTGTAGACTTTTGGCGTCGTTGGCATATGACTTTAGCAGGGTGGGTGCAAAGCTATGTTTATATGCCGCTTGTTGGTTTATACCGACAACCGATCGTCGCCTTATTCACGTCTTTTTTCATTATTGGCATTTGGCACGAATTTACCATTAGTCGAATAGCCTGGGGATTTTACCATGCCGCAGCAATCACGGTTTACACTTTATGGTCTCGCTCACGTCGCAGGACCAAGCGCCACTTACAAGTGCCAAGACTCAATCGCCTTGGTGGTATATTGGTAACGCAGATCTTTTTGATTACGAGCATGGTTTTTTTTGTTGGTGAGCCCAATAAAAATCTTTATGATTGTGCGCGGATATTAGCGAAGCTCATCTGGTTGGATTTACCTCCTAATGTAATACAGATTGACTGAATATGGGTACTGATAATTTATTTTCGCTGTTAGAGTCAACTAAAACCCGTCGGGCAACCGCCACCTCGATAATCGATGGTAATTTCGAATATACATACGCAGATTTATATAGTAAGGCGAATGCAATTGCTCACCAACTTTGCGCTTTTAATGTTAAAAAGGGAGATCGAGTTGCAATATATCTAAGTAAGGGAATTGAGGAAATTGTAACCATTTTCGCGATTGCAAGGATTGGAGCGATATTTGTTAATATTAACTATCGCTTAAAGCTATACCAGGTAAAACATATAGTTTCCGATTGTGATATTCATGTATTGGTAACCGATAAGTGGAAATCATCGTCGATAATTTCCAGTAAGCAACTCATGTGTTTAAGAAAGTTATTGGTTGTAGGTAACTTGGAAGAAGATGATAGGGCGTTTCTTTGGAACGATGCATACAAAGGTAAGCGAATTTCCCGCCCGCAACCAAAAAAAGATGATCTTGCTGCAGTTTTATATACATCGGGTTCCACTGGAAGACCCAAAGGTGTTATGTTGACACATAAGAATATTGTACAAGGTGCAGAAATTGTCTCCGGTTACCTAAACAATACAGAAAAGGATCGTATTCTTGGCCTGGTCCCTTTAAGCTTTGACTATGGCTTGAATCAGTTGACCACAATGTGCTTGGTTGGCGGAGTATTAGTATTACAAAAAACATCCATGCCAAGTGCTATATTAGAGACAATTAACTCTAAACAAATTACGGGAATGGCGGCTGTGCCAACAGTATGGATTGAACTAGTATCCTATCTGAAAGAAATTAAAGCTCGCTTACCTTCGTTGCGATATATCACCAACACGGGCGGAAAGATACCGAAAAACATATTAAATCAATTTACGGAAGTTCTACCAAAAGTCGATATATACTTGATGTACGGATTTACTGAGGCCTTTCGTTCAACTTTTCTTCCTCCAGATCGGTTTATAGATAAGATGGGATCTATTGGTAAGGCCATACCCAATGTTGACATTTTTGTTGTCAATCCAAATCGTGGGCTTTGTGCAGATAATGAAATTGGAGAACTTGTACATTCCGGCGCTCTCATCAGCATGGGATATTGGGGGAATAAAGAAGCAACAGCAGAAAGAATTTCCCTATGCAAAGCCCTAACAAAAATTATCGGTAACCAAATCGTGGCTTTCAGTGGCGACTTGGTAAAGCGTGATGAAGATGGCTTTCTGTGGTTTGTCGGTCGAAAAGACGAAATGATAAAATCCAGTGGATACCGTATCAGTCCGACCGAGGTTGAAGAAATTGTATGTGAAAGCGGGTACTTAGATTATGCAGTGGCTTTTGGAACGGAGGATCGTTCTCGCGGGGAGGTGGTAAACCTCATAGTATCAGGCGTATGTAGCGGTTTTAATCAGGATGATCTGTTGAAATATTGTTGCAAACACATGCCAGCCTACATGATACCGGTTAAGATTATTAAATGGAGTGGAAAATTACCCAAAACGACTACTGGAAAAATTGATCGCAAGCGTATGGTTGAAAACGTCAGAAAATATTTAGTTTAGTAATATTAAAAGTTAGTTGT
>JAAUYD010123688.1_pt1 | contig 11413 bp, 13 predicted proteins | sample 7278101 | NCBI WGS metagenome assembly JAAUYD01 (sample SAMN14350128, study PRJNA611818) | marine sediment metagenome | isolation source: surface marine sediment (0.6m) | place: French Polynesia: Moorea | collected 2018-08 | reverse complement strand
GCGTGTATAATGCGCCGTGGTTCCGCACCTAGGTCCGGGGCACCTGTCATCCTGACGGTATACCGGGTTTGCTGCAAATCTACCAGTTTCGAAACAAAGCAATAAAAGCGCTAGGAAAGCCGCCGTCCAGAGCGGTTTAATGGGAGTGCCTGATGACCGAAGACGACCTTGATCGCAACAGGCGTCATTTTCTAACCGTGGCTACCGCCGCGACCGGCGTAGTCGGTGCCGCGATGGTGGCGGTTCCGTTCATTTCGTCGCTGAAACCCAGTGCACGGGCTCAAGCGCTCGGTGCGCCGGTCGAGGTTCCGCTGGACTCGATTCAGCCGGGCGAGATGGTGCGCGTCGTCTGGCGAGGCAAGCTCGTGTTCGTGCTGCGCCGTACCGATGAGATGCTGGAGCGCTTGCCGAGCGTCGTCGACGAGCTGCGCGATCCCGATTCGACGGAGTTCGCCGACCATCAGCCCGACTACGCGGCAAACGATACGCGTTCGGTCAAGCCCGACTACCTGGTCGTCGAGGGTTCGTGCACCCACCTCGGCTGCGCACCGCTCGAGGATTTCGAGGTGCGGCCGGCGGAGGGTTGGGAAGGCGGGTTCTTCTGCCCATGCCATGGTTCGAAGTTCGATCTCGCCGGACGCGTATACAAAGGTGTGCCAGCGCCGAGCAATCTGCGGGTTCCTCCACACCGGTTCGTCAGGGATGACCTGATTCTGATCGGTCAGGACACGGGAGCAACGTAATGGCCAGGATCGAATCAGAAGTCGGCAAGCCGCAGGGCGGTTTCATGAAATGGATCGACGATCGCTTCCCGTTCACCAAGACGATGGAGCACCACGTCACCAAGTACTACGCGTCCAAGAATTTCAACTGGTGGTACATCTTCGGCGTTCTCGCATTTGTCGTGCTTGCTATCCAGTTGATTACGGGCATCTTCCTGACGATGAACTACAAGCCGTCCGCGACGGAAGCGTTCGCGTCGGTTGAGTACATCATGCGCGACGTCGAGTGGGGCTGGCTCATTCGCTACATGCATTCCACGGGTGCCTCGTTCTTCTTCGTCGTCGTCTACCTGCACATGTTTCGAGCCATGCTGTACGGCTCGTACAAGAAGCCGCGCGAGCTGATCTGGATCATCGGCATGCTGATCTTCCTTGTGCTCATGGCAGAGGCATTTGCAGGCTACCTGCTGCCCTGGGGCCAGATGTCCTACTGGGGCGCCCAGGTGATCATCTCGCTGTTCGGCGCCATCCCGGTCGTCGGCGACGGGCTCGTCGAGTTCATCAAGGGCGATTACGCAATCTCCGACATCACGTTGAACCGCTTCTTCGCGCTGCACGTCATCGTGCTGCCGCTGGCACTGATCGGGCTCGTATTCGTGCACATCGTCGCCTTGCATGAAGTCGGTTCGAACAACCCTGACGGTATCGAGATCAAGGACAACAAAGGACCCGACGGCGTACCGGTGGACGGCGTCGCTTTCCATCCGTACCACACCTCGAAGGACCTCATCGGTATCATCGTATTTCTGATGATCTTCTCCGCGGTCGTGTTCTTCGCACCGGAGATGGGCGGCTTCTTCCTCGAGCATGCGAATTTCGAGAAAGCCAACGTCACCGCAACGCCCGAGCATATCGCGCCCGTTTGGTACTTCACGCCTTATTACGCGATCCTGCGTGCGGTGCCCGACAAGTTCTGGGGTTTCGTACTGTTTGCGATCTCCGTGATCCTGCCGCTGTTCCTGCCCTGGCTGGACCGCAGCAGGGTGCGATCGATTCGTTACCGAGGCTGGATGTACAAAACCGCGCTTACGACGTTCGTGATCACGTTCTTTGCGCTTCTTTGGCTGGGACTGCAGCCGGCGGAGGGACTCTATGTCCTGCTCGCTAGAATCTTTACGGTGCTGTACTTCGCCTTCTTCCTGCTGATGCCGTATTACACGGCGAAAGACAAGACGAAACCGCTGCCGGACAGGGTGGTCTACCATGGATAGATTCAAGAAACTGGCCGCCTTTGTCGTACTAGGTGCCTGCTTTGCGACGTCCCCTGCGGCGGCGGCCGGGGGCAAGAGTGCATTGGCCGATCCGTCCGGGATCGACCTGGATAACGTCGCCTCACTGCAGCGCGGCGCTCGCAACTACATGAATTACTGCGCAGGCTGTCACTCGGCGGAGTACGTTCGCTTCAGCACGATCGGCAAAATGCTCGAGCTGTCGGACGAGCAGCTCGTCGACAACCTGATGTTCAATGCCGACAAGACGTTTGAAACCATCAACGCGGCGATGCCGGCTTCTGACGCCGCGCGATGGTTCGGTCAGGCCCCGCCCGACCTGTCGCTGATGGCGCGGTCGAAAGGTGCGGATCACATTTACAACTTCTTGCGCGGCTTCTATGTGGACCCGGAAAGCCCGACCGGGGTCGACAACGTCGTTCTGGCCGGCACCAGCATGCCGCACGTACTGTGGGAACTGCAGGGATTCCAAAAAGCCAACTTCGAGGATCACAGCAACGAAGACGGTTCGGTTACGTCGGAGTTCAAGGGTTTCGAGGTGCTCAGTGCGGGCTCGATGGATGCTGAAGCCTATGACGAATTTGTGCGCGATACGACGAACTTCCTCGCGTTCATTGCCGAGCCGATTCGACAGGATCGCCGCAAGATCGGCGTTTGGGTTCTCATTTTCCTGCTCTTCTTCCTCGTGATTGCGGCGCAGCTCAAAAAAGAAATCTGGAAGGACGTTAAATGATGGCGGTCGTAGCAAGCCGGCGCTCCGTAATGACGCTATTTTCGCGGCCGACTGACATCCACAGTCACCGTACGCGTCTCGTGCTCGCCGAAAAGAACATAAATATCGAGATCGCCAACATACCCGGGCCCGATTTGCCCGAGGACCTGATGGATCTCAACCCCTATCACACGGTGCCGACCCTGGTCGATCGCGATCTGACGCTTTACGATTCCCGCGTCATCGTCGAGTACCTTGACGAGCGTTTTCCGCATCCGCCGCTGATGCCGGTTGACCCGGTGACACGGGCACAGTTTCGACTCGCACTGTTTCGGATAGAGACCGACTGGTATTCGATTGCCGAAGAGGCAGAGAACTCGACCGACGGCAAGCTAGGCAGCAAGTCGCGCAAGATGTTGCGCGAGAGCATCATGCAGAGTGCCGAACTGTTTGCGGCGCGGCCGTACTTCCTGAGCGAAGAGTTTTCACTCGTCGACTGCACGATTGCACCGTTGCTCTGGCGGCTCCCGGTCTACGGCATCGATCTAGGCGACGATGCCGAAGCGATCGAGGCCTACATGAACCGTGTGTTCGCGCGTCGTTCTTTCCAGCAAAGCCTCACCGAGCTCGAGCAGGAAATGCGACTCTAGGCGCGAGTCAACGCGACGTAAGCCAGCGTTTCATGATAGGGGACAGTGACCAGGTTTCGAAACGTGGTCACTGTCCCCTTTTTTGTCCACGGGTTATGTCAGGTTGGCCGCTAAACCTGCAATCGGTGGTAAGCTAGCGCCAGGTTGGCAAAAATAGCTCAGGATCTGCGTTGAGCAACAATAATCGTTCAAAACGACCGTACCTAATTCGCGCGATGCACGAATGGATGGCCGACAATGGCCATACGCCGCATATCGTCGTTGATACGTCGTTCGACGGCGTAGCCGTTCCGCTCGAGCACATCAAGGACGGCAAGATCATCCTCAACATCAGCGAATCGGCAGCGCACAATCTCAAGCTGACCAATGACGCGGTCAGTTTTCGAGCGCGCTTCGGCGGCGTTCCTTTTGACGTTTGGGCGCCGATTCGATCGGTCCTGGGAATTTACGCGCGTGAAACCGGGCAGGGGATGATCTTCTCGCACGACTCGGAACAGCCCGAACCGCCCGAGGTTCGTGAGAACATTGAGGACAGGCGCGCGCGCCCGCACCTGAGGATCGTCAAGTAATCAGTTGCCGCCCAGCAGGGTGGTATCGATAAGGTCGCACAGACAGTGGATGACCAGGAGGTGCACTTCCTGAATTCTTGCTGTCCGCGTTGCCGGCACACGAATCTCGACGTCCCCCTCGGCGAACAGGTCCGCCATGCGGCCGCCATCCCGGCCCGACAACGCAACTACGCGCATGCCGCGCTCGTGTGCGGCCGCGATGGCCCGTATTACGTTCTCCGAGTTACCCGAGGTTGAAATACCGAGGAGCACATCTTGCGGTTTGCCCAGGGCGCGAACCTGCTTGGAGAAGATCTCCTCGTACGAATAATCGTTGCTGATTGACGTGACCGTGGATGCGTCCGTTGTCAACGCCATCGCCGGCAGGCCGGGACGCTCCATTTCGAAGCGGTTCAACAGCTCAGACGAAAAGTGCTGGGAGTCGGCCGCCGAACCACCGTTGCCGCAGCTCAGAATCTTGCCGTCGGCTAGCAGGGCGTCGCTCATTACGCGACCGGCCGAGGCGATGCTCTCGGCGAGCGCGTCAGCGGCGGTTTGTTTGGTGGCGATACTCTCGACGAAGTGATCGCGAACGCGGGCTACTGGGTCCATGGGTGCTCCGTGAGGCTACGTGCCGCGGATTCTAGCAGCCTGCTGAAAAAGTCGTTAGGGGCTCATAGTGCCGAGTCTTCAGGGCGAAACGCATCGCAGACCCAGTGAATTCGCGGACGCGCCGCCCCTTCGATCGAAACGACGTCGAAACGCATGGTGTGATTGGCGAAGCGCTCATGCCGGACGATGAACATTGCGGCGGTGCCGATGATCTTGCGCTGCTTGCGTGCATCGACGGTGCTGGCGGGCCGGGCGAACCGAGCGGAGCGTCGGCTGCGTACCTCGATAAAGGTGAGGCAGCTACCGTCGAGCATGATCAGGTCGATTTCACCGCCACGACTGCGGAAATTTCGCGCGATCGGAACGAGACCACGATCGCAAAGGTACCGGAACGCGAGCGATTCGGCGCGGCGACCTACATCTCCTGTGTCCCGGTTTCCCATGGTGATTCATCGGCGGCGTCGGGATCGACGACCTGGCCGTCTTCGGTGATGTCGAGGATGGGCCCGCCAACGTCCTCCGGGCCGGGCAACGCGATGACCTCTCCGCGCTGAAACTGTGCCCAGGCGAGGCGTCGGTGGATTCTGCCATTGACATCAAGGAACAGGGTGCCCGTTGCGCCGTCAATTTCATTCATGCCGCCGCCGCGCACCGTATACAGGGAGGCGATGAGATTGTAGGCGTCGTAGCCCATCGCGTGCAGCCTCGCGAGGCGACGTTCTTCCGGCCAGTACTCTCCGAACTGCCCCGGAAGGTGCGCGATCCAGGGTTGCGGATCGACGACCCATGGCGTGTCCGCGAACATGATGCCGTTGAGGTCGGCGTTCGAGCGACCGTCCATCGAATTGACGGCAGACGTGGAGTAGACCGGGATATCGCCCGAGTAATGGAACTTCAGCTGAGCCTTTAGCAGGCGTCCAGCGGCCGCGTCGGTCGCGAGGAAGATAAAGTCGGAGTCGCCACGACGACGCGGGTCGAATTGCAGCGGGCTCCCGATATTGGCACGCAGGCGCTGATAACGGCGCACGCTGCCGGTCAACCCCATCAGGTTTTCGATTTCGTTAGAGAAATCCTGCTTGCCGGGTGTATACGTACGGTAGTCGAGCAGGCGGCCGCCGAGCCCCTCGAGTTCGGTCGTAAAACTCGACAGCAGGCGCCGTCCCCAGTTGTTGTTCGGTACAAGAGCGACGCCGCGTTTGTGACCGTCGTTGAGCGCTCTCTGCGCAGCGGAAATTGCTTCGTCTTCGGGTGCCAGCGCGAATTGATAGAGCCCCGGCGGTGCGAGTGTGTCATCGGGCAGGTAATTCAGCGTGAGCACCGGCACCGGGACGAGAATGTCGTTGGCGAGTTCGGTCACGCTGCGTTTCAGGAGTGGTCCGACCACGAATTCGGCGCCGTCCTCGACGGCGGCCGTGTAAGCTGCGCTGGCGCCGCCTTCCATGTTGACGTCGTAGATGCGCAGCCTCTGCCGATCATCAAGCCCCGACGCCGTCGCAAAATAAGCGCCGAGGAAACCATTTTGAACGGCCTTGCCTGCACTTGCCGCGCTGCCGGTCAGCGGCAGCAGCAGTGCGATCTGTCGCGGGTAGTCGAGTAACAGCGTTTCGGGTAGCTCGAGATCGTCAAGTAACGCATTGGCCGGGTGCCCTGGATTCTGCTCGCGCCAGCGCACGACGCCGTTGCTCCAGCCGACGCCCTGCTGGCCTGTTGACGCAGCCAGTGAGCCGATGCTGAGCCAGCCCTTGACGATGGGGTCGAAACTGAACTCGGCATGGTTGCGCAACAAGGTGGGATTGCTGACCAGCAGGCCTTGCCAGAGCCGCGCGCGATTCTGTTCGATGCCACGCCGGTCGTCGATCCACGTCTCGCGCTGCATCATCAACTCCACGGCACGGGCCGGATCCTGCTTCTGGATCCACGCATCCGCGCGCAGGGCCTCGACGCGGAGGCGATCTCGTTGTGTTAGAGGCTCACGGCTCAGCGGCTCGAGCAAGCCCAGCGCGAGATCGGGATCACCGGCGAACAGGTGGAACGCGGCCTGATTGGTGCTCCACAAAGGTACGAGCGGGCCGGTCGTAGGGCGCATGACGCCAGCGATTGCGCTTCTGGCGCGCAGGACGTCACCGGCGTCCAGGTATTGTTCGACGGCGAGCAGCGTAAGCCGATCGCGCTCGTTGCCTGCCGCATCGATGGCCAGCCGCATGTAAGCGCCGGCGGCTTCGGCATGATTGCCTGCCATCGCCTGCCGTTCTGCGCGCGCCTCGCCCGAGCCGCCGAAAGCACCTACGCCCGTCGTTTCGCAGGCCGCAAGAGCGATCATCGCGACCAGAAGCGTTGCCAGGCTTGCCAGCCGGCGGCAGAGGTAGGCAGGATGTCGAAGCGAATTCTTCATAGCGTCTATACCGGATGACGGACAGAACCCCGATGAACGGCACACTGTATGTCGTGGCAACGCCGATCGGCAATCTCGAGGACCTGGCACCACGAGCTCGCCAGATGCTCGCGTCGGTGGACCTGGTAGCCGCCGAGGATACCCGCCACACCGGGCGATTGCTATCGACTATCGGCGCGAAACCACAACAAATGGCGTTGCACGATCACAACGAAGCGCAGGTCGTCTCGCGGGTCATTGAAGCACTCGAAAATGGCAAAAATGTGGCCCTCGTCAGCGATGCCGGCACGCCGCTCGTCAGCGACCCGGGTTTCCGGCTGGTTCGCGAAACTCACGCACGCAAACTTCCGGTCGTTCCTGTTCCGGGTCCGTCCGCGGTGACCGCTGCATTGTCGGTGGCAGGGCTGCCGACGGACCGCTTCTGTTTCGAGGGATTCCCGCCTGCGAAGACGGCAGCACGTCGCGAGTGGCTGCAACGCCTGTCGGCGGAGCGGCGCACGATCGTGATTTACGAGTCAGTGCATCGCGTTCGGGATTGCCTTGCCGATCTCGCCGACATTTTGGGCGCCGACAGGAGCGCGTTCCTTGGCCGCGAGCTGACCAAGCTGCACGAGCAGTGCGTGCATGCGACCCTGAGCGAACTGCGCCAGGGTCTGGAAAGCGGTGGCATTCCCGAGAAAGGCGAGTTCGTGCTTGTCATTGCAGGAGCCCCTGCCGCGCCTGCCAGCGCCATCGACGTCGATCGGCTGCTTACCGAACTCTCGGACCGGCTACCCGCGAACGAGGCGGCGAAAATAACGGCCAGCGTGACCGGGCTGCGCCGCAACGATCTGTATCAGCGACTGCTCGATCTCAGAAACGAACCCTAGCGAGGACTAATCGAATGCCCGTCGAACTCAAAGTACTTGGATATGCTGCACTGCTTCAGTTCGTGCAGTTTGTTGTCATGGCGGTACCTGTGAATCTGCAACTCGGCGTCGCCTATACGGGCGGCAGTCGCGACGCACAACTGGAGGCCACGGGCGTGCCGGGCCGGCTGAAACGAGCGCTCGAAAACCATTTCGAGGGGCTAGTCCTTTTCACCATCGCCGTGCTGGTCGTCGTACTCGGCGAAGCCAGCAGCGCGCTGACAGAGAAATGTGCATGGGTCTATTTGTGGGCCCGCATTCTGTATGTGCCCGCCTATGCGTCCGGAGTGTATGGTGTCCGGTCGCTGATCTGGGGAGTTGGATTCATCGCGACCGGAGTCATGCTGATAGCCGCGCTGTGAGCTGACGCACAACCCTCGAGTCACTGTCCGCGTAAGCTCTGAAACCATGTACACGCGCGCGCGGAGAATTCTGCCATTGCTGATTCTCGCAGGCTTCCTGCAGGCCTGCGGTGGCGGCTCGTCCGGCACGCCGCAACCGCCACCGCCTGCGCCAACGGAAACCAGGTCGTTTGAGCTTGGCTTCACCCCCTGGCCGTATGACGCCACGGCCAACGCCGTCAACTTCGTCTACTCGGAAGCCGCACAGCGAGGCGATTTCATCGCGCATCATCTCGATGCCGGCGTTCCCTGGGAAGAAGCGTTGAATGGGCTGCCGTATTCCGCTGAGCTGGAGGCCGAACTCACCACGAGGTTGAACAGTACGCCGGTCGATATGAAGACCTACCTCGCTCTGAGTCCGCTGAACGGAGCGCGAAACGGCCTCGCGGAGTATTGGGGAACGGCGGCCAATCAGCCGCTGCCGGCACCTTGGGATGCCCTCACATTCGATGACCCGGATGTCGTTGCCGCGTATACGAACTTCGCAACTGACCTGATCCAGCGCTTCGACCCCGCATACTTCAATCTGGGGATCGAAGTCAGCGAGCTCGCCATCAACGACATCGCCGCCTACGATCGTCTCGTGACGTTCACCGCTGCCGTGTCTGGTGCCCTGAAATCACAATTTCCCGATGTACAGCTAATGATCAGTGTTGCGTTGAAGTCCCCGAGCTCGGCTGAAGCCGCGACAATTCGCTCCGAGTTGCCGCGCATTGTTCAGCACATCGACGTCGTCGGGGTCAGCGTTTATCCGTACATATTCTTCGATCATGCAGACCGCGGGGATCCCCGGAATCTGCCTGCCGATTGGCTGTCGCAGGTCACGACATTGGCAGGCGGCAAGCCTGTCGCCATCGCAGAGACTGGCTGGGCAGCGGAGAGGGTCACGATTCCTGCATTCGGTGTCGACATCGACAGCACCGCGGCAAATCAGGAGGATTTTCTGGACACGTTGTTTCCAGCAGCCGAGTTACTGGATGCACAGTTCATCGTCTGGTTTTCGCTCGTTGATTTCGACGCGCTATGGAACGGCGCGCTCGGCCAGGACCCGGTTGCGCGGATCTGGCGAGATACGGGCCTGTACGACGAGGCACTGAACCCGCGTCCTGCGCTGGACACGTGGATGAACCAGCTCGACCTGCCGGTCGAATAGCCGGAAATCGATCTACAGAAACGTCTTTATGATAATGGGTGCCGGCAATTCGAAGGCACAAGGAGATGCAACGATGCATGCAAACCGTCTTGCGCTAGTCGCCGTCATTGGCTTTCTCATCGCCGCGCTTCCGGTCCACGCACAGGACAAAACCGGGTGGGGCGTGAGCGCTGGTATTGGCTCGAGCCGCATCAAGGACAAGGACGGAGCAGACCGTTTCAGCGGCGCCGGATTCGGCCTTGCGGCTGAAGTAGAGTATCGATTCTCGCCGAATATCGCCCTCGGTCTGGGCGGGTTTTCACTCGGCCGTGCCGAGGATTCTTTTGGCGGCGTGGACACCGAGATCGAGGTGCGCGGTTTCGAATTGTTTGGCCGCGTCATCCTCCCGGTGTCTGACACGTTCGAAGTCTTTGGACGCGTTGGCGCTGCCACGTATTTCGTCGATATCGATCCCGGCGGCGTCAGCATCGACGACATCTTCGGCGAAGATGCCGTGGAGCTCGGCGTCGGCGTAGACTTCGGCCGCAAAGAGAAGCTCGCATTCCGGCTCGAGGGTCGGCACTTCAACGGCGGCAGCGACGAGACCGGCGCGCTGATGCTCCTTGGTTTCAACTACCTGTTCTGATCGTTGACTGCGACAGCTTGTTGAGTAACGCCTCCAGCGTGCGACGCGTCGTCGCGACGTCCGCGAGCTGGATGTCTGCGAACAGCGTCTCGAGCAGGCGAGACTCGTTGCGCCGAATCTCCGCAAAGGCCTCTCGCCCTAACTCTGACAGCCGATAAAGCGGTGAACGTTTGTGGTTCGGATTGTACGTGCTGCGGACAAGTCCTTGCTCGAGCAAGCGATTGACCGTCACCTGGATGTGTTGACGTGAGACCTGGTAGCGCCGCGCTATGGCGGGCACCGTCAGCTTCTCGTCGGCGTACAGGAATTCCATGACCGCACGGTCGGCTGCGGTCAGGCCGGAGTCCTGCAGGTAGGCGTCAGCCGTTTCACTCATGGCGCGAAACAGGCGGCGTGTCAGCCAGGTCACCTTGTAAGCATCGGTATGTGAATCCATGGATAGCGCCTTTTTGACAACCAGATTGTCATTATTGAAATTGACAGTTCACTTGTCAATCTGTTGCTGTAGAATGCGCGGCCCGAGAAAGCCGGAGTCGGCCAGGCAGCCGCTGTAGTTCGCTACGGAGGAAAGTCCGGGCTCCTTCGGACAGGGCGCCAGGTAACGCCTGGGGGGCGCGAGCCCACGGAAAGTGCCACAGAAAATATACCGCCGGCGCAAGCCGGTAAGGGTGAAATGGTGCGGTAAGAGCGCACCGCGCGACTGGCAACAGATCGCGGCACGGTAAACCCCGCCCGGAGCAAGACCAAATAGGGGAGCGTACCGTCGGATCCGAACGGGCTCCCGGGTAGGTTGCTAGAGGTAGCCGGCGACGGCTATCCCAGATGAATGGTTGCCATCGACAGAACCCGGCTTATTGCCGGCTCCGGCTTTCTCACCAATAAGGGACGGTATACCTGTTTCGCGGCGAGTCCACGAAACAGGTATACCGTCCCTCTATTTTTCTCTAGCCTTATCAGAAGGTTACACTCGAACTGGCGCGTATTGCGCAAATCCCCGGCGGAATCGCCCGAGGGCACGGTATGTCGCTACTTGGCGACCCGTTTTTCAGGCCTCGTCGAAGAAGTTGCTACAACCCGCTGATTTTACTAGCGCGGAGCTTGCCACATTTCGCCTTTTTTGAGCCACGAAAACGCCCCTAAGTCACTGTAGAACAACAATTAATTGAATTGTCTGGTTGACGCTCGCAAGCGCGGTTACCTATAGTGTGGAAAAGTGGATAAAAGTGGGAGGAAAGGGGCAGCCCGCCCGTTTTTCGCGCCTTAAAGAGCGAAATCGGCGGACGACCGACACGTCGTGTTTCGAGGGGCCACCAAAGTCACGTTGGACGCCAAGGGGCGTATGGCAATACCGACCCGGTATCGGGAGCGGCTTGCTGCCCGTTGTGATGGCCAGATCATCGT
>JAAUYD010065966.1_pt1 | contig 11413 bp, 9 predicted proteins | sample 7278101 | NCBI WGS metagenome assembly JAAUYD01 (sample SAMN14350128, study PRJNA611818) | marine sediment metagenome | isolation source: surface marine sediment (0.6m) | place: French Polynesia: Moorea | collected 2018-08 | reverse complement strand
CTCACAATTCTTGAATACCCCGACCCGCGGCTGCGCACCAAGGCGGTGGAAATCGAGTCGGTCGACGCGTCGATCACTGCTCTGGCCGACGACATGCTCGAAACCATGTACGCGGCGCCGGGTATCGGTCTGGCCGCAACCCAGGTCGATGTACACAAGCGCCTGCTCGTGACGGATGTTTCGCACGACCAGACGGAGCCCTTCGTGCTCATCAATCCCGTGATCGTCGAGAAAGACGGCGTGACGATGACCGATGAGGGCTGTCTGTCCGTGCCTGGCTACTACGAGCCGGTCGAACGCGCCGAACATATTCGCGTGCGTTTTCTCGATCGCGATGGCAAGGAAACCGAGATGGAGGCCGAAGGCCTGCTCGCCGTGTGCATCCAGCACGAGATGGATCATCTCGAAGGCAAGCTGTTCGTCGACTATCTCTCCGAGTCCAAACGCATGCGCATTCGCAAGAAGCTCGAGAAGGAGCGTCGCCACGCCGCGGCCGCAGCGATGTGAGCAGACTGCTTTTCGCCGGCACGCCGGACTTCGCCCTCGCCTCGCTTAAGGCCCTGGTCGAATCCGGTCGCACCCCCGTGGCCGTGCTGACACAGCCGGACCGACCGGCTGGTCGTGGCAAGAAACTGCGCGCGAGCCCGGTCAAGGAGTATGCGCTCGAACAGGGCATCCCCGTGCTGCAGCCTGAAACCCTGCGTGACGATGCGATCGTCGCCGAGCTTGCCGCGCTCGAGCCGGACCTCATGATCGTGGCCGCCTATGGCCTGATCCTGCCGCAGAACGTGCTCGATATCCCGACACACGGTTGCCTCAACGTGCATGCATCCGTTCTGCCGCGATGGCGAGGTGCGGCGCCCATACAAGCCGCGATTCTCGGTGGCGATGAGGTAACCGGTATCAGCCTCATGGAAATGGAGGCTGGGCTCGACAGCGGACCCGTGTTTCACATCGAGATTATCGACATCAAGGACGGCGAAACGGCCGGCGAGCTGCACGATCGACTCGCCGCACTCGGCCGCGCAACCCTGGCCGAGAAGCTCGATGACATTCTGGCAGGTCGAGTTGAGGCGCAGGTGCAGGATGAGTCGCTCGTAACGTACGCACCAAAAATCGAGAAACGCGACGCCGAAGTCGATTGGACCGCAACCGCGAACGACGCTGCGCGACGAGTGCGCGCCTATAACCCGTTTCCCGGCGCGTATTTCTTTGCCGGAGAGCATCGTATCAAGCTGTGGCGAGCGACCCCGGTCGACGGCGCAGCGCGACCCGGTACCGTGTTACAGGCGGATCGTGATGCGATCGTCGTAGCTTGCGGCAAGGACGCTCTGCGTCTCGACGAACTGCAGCTGCCTGGCAAGCGACGCGTGCCTGCGATGGAGTTTGTCGGTCAGTTCGATCTGGCCGCCGAACCACCGGACTGATCATGGCGAGCGCGGGGGCAAGGACAAGAGCAGCGGCTGCAAAGGTCGTCGACGCCGTTGTCAGCGAAGGGCAATCGCTTGATGCGGCTATCGCTGTACATGAGACGCAGCTGCCGCCGGGCGAACGCTCGCTGCTGCGCATGCTGGCCTATGGAACGCTGCGTCATCACTGGCGCCTGCAGGAGTGGATTGGCGAGCTCATCAATCGACCGCTCAAGCGTCGCGACAGCGTCATCAACGCGCTGCTCGCGATCGGGCTGTTCCAGCTTTGCGACACGCGCATCCCGGATCACGCCGCCGTGTCGCAAACGGTGGAAGCAGTGCGACAGCTGCGGCGCCCGAAACTGGCCGGCCTCGTCAATGCCTGCCTGCGCCGCTTCCAGCGCGAGGACCTGGCGGCGCGTTCGGCAGGCAGCTCCCAGTCCCGCTTCAATCATCCGCAGTGGCTGATCGACCGGCTAAAGAGCGACTGGCCCGATGACGCAGACGACATTCTCGTAGCAAACAATGCACGCGCGCCGATGTGGCTGCGTGTTAACGCTGCGCGCGGCACGGCGGCCGAGTACAAGGGTCGCCTGGCGGTCGAGGGCATCGGGTCTTCCCTGCTCGATGGAATCCCCGATGCAGTGTGTCTCAGTGAGCCGCAAAGGGTCGACGACCTGCCCGGATTCACCGATGGCGATGTGTCGGTGCAAGACGGGGCCGCGCAGCTCGCCGCTCGCTGGCTGCTGGGTGACAAGCCGCGACGCGTTCTCGATGCCTGCGCCGCTCCCGGAGGCAAGAGCGGGCATGTGCTCGAGCTGGGTAACGGCAATGTCGACCTGACCGCCATCGACAATGATGCGAATCGTCTCGAGCGCGTTCGCGACAATCACGAACGCATCGGTCTTAGTGCGACGATTGTCCAGGGCGATGCATCGAAACCAGAAGAATGGTGGGATGGAGCGCCGTTCGACGCGATCCTGCTCGATGCGCCATGTTCTGCAAGCGGCGTTATCCGGCGCCATCCCGACATCAAGTTACTGCGGCGAGATACCGACATCGAGGCGTTGAGTGCCCTGCAGGCCGAGATTCTGCAGGCGCTTTGGCCGCTGTTGGCCCCCGGTGGGCGGCTGCTCTATGTCACGTGCTCGGTGTTCCGGGCGGAGAATGACGACGTCGTGCAGGCATTTATCGAGGCCAATGGCGATGCGGTGGAGGACAGCGTGTTGCCAAATAACAACATCCGCGATCTAATGCGGAGGAAGGCATGTGGCTACCAGGTCTTGCCGGGCACGGCGGGGCTGGACGGCTTTTTTTACGCATGCCTCGTGAAGAAGGTCTCCTGAAGAAGACGATGCGCAGGTACGTTCTACTCCTCTTTCTGACGGTGTTCGTTTTTGGTGCCGGCGTTGCCCAGGAGAACATCCCGAGAGAAGGCTACTTCGAGGTGCGCTCGGCGGCGACCGAAATGGTCGACGGCGTGCATACGCTCGACGCGCGTCTGCAATTGGTACTGTCATCCGAGGCGCTGGCTGCGCTCGAAAGCGGCGTCACGCTCACCATCGAGCTGCAGCTGAATGTCATTCGCTCCCGCCGCTTTCTGCCCGACGATGTCGAGGCTGAGCTCGCGGTGCGCTACGAGCTCGAATACTCGCCGGTCAGCCAGCGCTACATCGTTCGCAATCTCAACAGCGGCGACCAGGATTCCTTCGCAACACTCTATTCAGCACTGAACAGTCTCGGGCGTGTCCAGGGCCTGCCCGTCATTGACGATGCCTTGTTGTCGGCGGGTTCGGATTATCGTGTCCGACTCCGGGCGATGCTGAACACCGAAAGATACCCGGCAGCGTTACGCGTGCTGTTTTTCTGGCGCGGCCAGTGGCAGCTGCAAAGCGAATGGTTTGAATGGTCGCTCGAACGATAAAACGCGCGGTTTACGTCATTGTCGCGACGGCCGGCGTCGGTCTCGCACTCGCCGCACTGTTTCTGCTGACACAGACTGTGCAGAAGTCCGACGACTTCGATCGGCTACAGGACGTCATCCTCGCAATCAACATTGCTGGCGGCGTGCTGCTGCTGGCGCTGCTCATCGGCAACCTCGCCCGTTTGGCGAAGGACTATCGCCAGAGCGTGCCCGGCGCGAAACTCAAGGCGCGCATGGTCGGTATGTTCGTCGGGCTGGCCGTGCTGCCGCTCATTGTCGTGTTCTATTTCTCGATGCAATTCATCAATCGCGGCATCGACAGCTGGTTCAACGTCGAGGTCGAAGAAGGCCTCGACAATGCGCTGACCCTGAGTCGCGCAGCGCTGGAGATCCAGATGCGCCGTAACCTGCGGTCGACGCAGGTCGTCGCACAGCGCCTTTCCCTGGTAAACGATCGCCAGCTCGTCTTCGAGCTCAGCATGTTGCGGCGGGAAAGTGGCGCGAGCGAGATGACGCTGTACGGCAACAACAACACCGTGCTCGCAACGAGTTCGGACAGCGCTACGGCCAGCCTGCCGAAGGCGCTGACCGAAGAAGTCGTACTGCAGATGCAGCAGCAACGCCCGTTCGTCAGCCTCGAATCGCTCGCTTCCGGCGGTGTCGAGGTGAGAACCGCCGTCGTGTTCACGCATCGCGCTGGTCGGGTACAGGAACCGCGCGTCATCCAGGGCTACTATCCCGTGACCGACCGACTTGCCGAGATGGTCAATAGCGTCGAGTCGTCGTACCAGGAATACCAGCAACTGGTCTTCTTCCGCGAAGACCTCAAGGACCTGCTGATACTCACGCTGGCATTCGTCCTGCTTCTCAGCCTGCTGGCCGCCATCTATGGCGCCTTCGTGCTGTCACGGCGTCTTGTTGCGCCTATTCAGGATCTCGTTGCCGGTACGCGCGCCGTTGCGGCGGGTGATTTCGATACACGTCTACCAACACCGACCCGGGATGAGATCGGTTTCCTGATCTCGTCGTTCAACGACATGACGCAGCGACTTGCAACCGCGCGGCGCGAGGCGTCGCTGAGCCAGGCACTCGTCGAGTCGGAACGCGCCAACCTCGAGGTCATTCTCGCGCGCTTGTCGACCGGCGTACTCGCGCTGGAGTCCGATCTGCGAATTCGCAATGCCAACCAGGCATCGGGATCGATTCTCGGCGTCGACCTGGGTGGCCGTCATGGCGAGCACCTTGCCGAAGTGGCCAAGGGGCATCCGCTACTCGAGCAGTTCGTTGATGTCGCGCGCGTGCACCTCGATGCCGGCGAGACCGAGTGGCGCGAGCAGATTGTCCTGCGCGGCGAGGTCGGGCGTCGCGTTCTGACTTGCGCGTGCACCACGTTGCCGGGCGATGAGGACCATGCGGCCGGGTTTGTCGTGGTCTTCGATGACATCACGGCGCTGCTGCAGGCGCAGCGCGACGCGGCCTGGGGCGAGGTTGCCCGGCGTCTTGCGCACGAGATCAAGAATCCGCTGACACCGATTCAGCTATCGGCGGAACGACTGCGCCGCAAGTACCTTGCATCGATGGAAGAGGAAGAAGCCCAGATTCTGGACCGGGCCACGCACACCATCGTGCAGCAGGTCGAGGCGATGAAGGAGATGGTCAACGCGTTCAGCGATTACGCGCGCGCCCCGGATATGGAGATCGCCCTGTTTGATCTCGACAAGCTCGTGCACGAAGTCGTCGACCTGTATCGCGCCCAGGGCAGCGACGTGAAGATTGTGCTGACGTCCGACCCGACCATGCCGCGGATCGAGGCCGACATGGGCCGCGTCAGGCAGATCATCCACAACCTCATTCGCAACGCGGTCGAGGCGCTCGAGCACACGCCCGACCCACAGATTGACGTGCATGTCAGCGCGGCTGAAATCGACGGCGTCGACATCGTACAGATCAAGGTCGAGGACAATGGTCCGGGCTTCAAGGCCGGCACGGTCAGCCAGGTCTTCGACCCCTATGTCACGACGAAGCCGAAAGGCACGGGCCTGGGGCTCGCGATCGTCAAGAAGCTGGTTGAAGAACACATTGGCTCGATCCGGGCCAGGAATCGCGAAGATGGGGGAGCGATGATCAGTCTCCGTTTGCCACTGAATGAGGCAGCACGTGAGCTGATGATTGCCAAGGCGCCAGGGCGCGCCGAACAGAGGAGGGAACGCGCATGAGTAATCCTCACGTGCTGGTGGTCGACGACGAAGCGGACATTCGTGCGCTTATCAAGGACATCCTGACGGACGAAAGCTACGGGGTTACTGTCGCGGCGAATGCGACTGAGGCACGCAGCGCGCGTGCCTCGGACAAGTTTGACCTGGTTCTGCTCGACATCTGGATGCCGGACACAGACGGCATCACGTTGTTGCGGGAATGGTCCGAGAGCGGCGAGCCCGATTGCCCCGTGGTCATCATGTCAGGACACGGAACTGTCGATACGGCCGTCGAGGCCACGCGCCTCGGCGCTTTTGACTTCGTCGAAAAGCCGCTGTCGCTCGCCAAGTTGCTGCGCACTGTCGAGGCAGCGCTCGAATCCGCCGGCAAGCAGACCGGAGCGGCCCGCAACCTGCTACCGTCTTTGCTCGCGCCGGTAGGGCGCAGCCAGCTCATGCAGGGACTGCGGGAGCGGGTGCAACAGTACGCGCGCCATGATGGCTCGGTGTTGATGAGCGGCGAATCAGGGACGGGCCGCGGTGCCTTTGCCCGTTACATGCACGGACTCAGCGGTCGTGCGGATGAGCCGCTGACGACACTGTCCGCCGCGTCGGTTACTGAGGGTAACTTCGAGGAACAGCTGCTGGGAAGCGAGGATGATGGCGAAGCGATCGCAGGTGCGTTTGAGCGCGCTTCGGGTGGCACACTCGTGATTGATGAGCTCGGCGACCTCAGCGCTGACGCGCAGCGCGTCCTGTTCGGCGTTCTCGACAGCGGCAGCTACACGCGCATCGGTGGCACAACGCCGATAAAAGTGGATTGCCGGGTCGTCGCAACAGTTGTCGCAGACTACGAGGCACGTATTGAGGCCGGCAGGTTGCGTCGCGATCTCGTTTCGCACCTTAGCGAGTTGAAGTTGCGCATTCCCCCGCTGCGCGAATACGCCGAGGACGTTCCCGAGTTGCTGACCTACTACGTCGACAAGCTCGTCGATTCCGAGGGTCTGACGTTTCGACGTTTCAGCGTTGCGGCACAGAATCGGCTGCGGAACTATCCATGGCCTGACAATGTCCGTGAATTGAAGAACCTCGTCAGGCGGTTGTTATTGTCGGGTAGCAGCGAGGACATTTCACTCGAGGAAGTCGAGGCGGAAATCAGCTCAGCGGCGCCCGTCGACGAACCCCTGGTGAAGCAGGATCTGCTGGCGCTGCCGCTACGCGAGGCGCGAGAGCAGTTCGAACGGGCTTACCTGCAGCAGCAACTTGTGCTTTGTGGTGGCAAGGTAGGGCAACTGGCGAAGCGGGTGGGAATGGAACGCACGCATCTCTATCGCAAGCTGCGGTCGCTCGGGGTCGACTTCAAATCAGTGAGTGGCGATGAGTAATAACGGTTTTCTCGGGTTTCTGAAGGAACTGGGCGCAACCCTCCTCGGGGCCCTGGTCAAATTCATCCTCGCGTTTGCCGTCGGCACCGGCGGCGGCGCCATCGTCTGCTGGTATTACGGCCTGCCGCTTGCGCTCTCGATTGTAGGCGGCATCCTGGTCCTCGGCCTCGCGCTCGCCCTGTCGACCGATAGCCTTTTCGACTAGTCTGTCTGCAGCAGATGCTGCGGCACGTCAGGCCGGTCCTTCGGAAGCAGCGCGCCGTCGGGCAGGAAGGTCAGACCCGGATTCCCGAAGTCGTCGATGGATAAGCCGCGCATCAGGTTGAGAGCCCGGTCCTGCGGATCGACGCTCGGGCCGGCAGGGCGTAACTGGACTGTCGATACGATACTCCCTTCGACGAACCGGCCTTCGCCGTCGAGCGTCGTATTGAGAATCGGCGCAATGCCCTTGATGCCGGCAACGCTGATGCCGTAGTAGGTTGCGAAGTTGCCAAGGCTGTAGGCGATCAGTCGCCCCTTGTAGCGCTCCATGCCGCGCACGACATGTGGCCCGTGTCCGATGACAAGGTCTGCACCGTGGTCGACCGCACCGCGCGCAAACCAGACGACATCACCGCGAGGTTCACCGTAGTACTCTTCTTCGGCGAAAGGTACATGCGTTGTCTCGACGCCTTCCGCACCGCCGTGAAACGTGACAACGACGATATCGAAAGCCCTGTTGAGCGCGGCAACAAAAGCGAAAGACTCATCGTAGTCGAGCAGCATGTTCGAGTTCTTCGTCACAGCGAAGTTGGCAAACGCAATGCTCAGTTCGTCCGTTTGCACGATAGACCAGGAGCGCTGTCGGCCCGACGCTGTGATGCCGACTTTGAGCAAAGCCCGTGCACTCGAGTCACGACCCTCTTCGCCGAAATCCCGCGCGTGATTATTGGCGAGGCTCATGACGTCGAAGCCGGCATTCCGATAATGTTGTGCATAGCGCGTCGGCGAGCGAAACAGGTAGCACGCATTCGGGTTGCTGCATTTCTTTGCCGGCTCACCGCCATCCATGAGGACACCTTCGAGGTTGCCGAACGCGATGTCGGCCGCTTCGAGGAACGGCGTGACATCGGCAAGAAAGCTGACGCCATCGTCGTCGGGCAGATGGTCCTTCGGGTAATCCGTGCCGATCATCATATCGCCGACCGACGCAATGTTGATGCGCATCTTCGACTTGTCCGGTACGAACTCGGCCTCTACCTCGGGCTCCGGAACGGGGACGGGAACAGGAACAGGAGCGGGCTCCGGCGGTGTCGCGCAGCCCGCCAGCAGCGCCAGCAACAGCACAATGCGGCGCGCATCAGTCACCCAGGCGAATCCGCAGTACGTCTATCTGCGCGGCGCGCAGGCGACTGCGCAGCATGTTGAGTTCATCGAGGTCATCGGTCGGGCCGATGTAGACGCGATGGTAGTTTCGGTCATTAACCTTGACGCGCTGGATGTGCGATTCGATACCGTGCATGCCGAGTTCGGCGCGACGCTTGTCGGCATCCTGGTGCGTCGAGAAAGAGCCCGCCTGCAATACGTAAGTGCCGGGTTCGATGACGGCCTGCGGTGGCGCGCTTCGCTCTCTCGTTTCCGTTCTCTCGGGCGTGACTACCTCGACGTTGGGAAGGATGTCGTAGAAGGTGAACCGTGGTTCTTCTTCCTCTTCCTCAGGCGGTGGTGCCGGCGTCTCGCCATTGTCATCGAGCGCGTTCTGCAGGCTGGCCGGCTCCGGTTGCGGCTGTTGCGCAGCGGGCTCGGGGCCGCGGTCCTTCATGTAAACCGCGACGGCTACGGACAGCCCAACCGCCAGGCCGAATAACATGGACAGCACTGGCGATACGCCAGTGCCCTTCTTTTTCTTGCGTCGAGTAGCCACTACATCTTGTCCGGCGCGGACACGCCAAGAATGCCGAGCCCGTTGGCAACAACGATGCGAGTCGCCGAAATCAGGAAAAGGCGCGCATCGCGCAGCGCCTCGTCGTCGACAATAAACGCGTGTGCGTTGTAGTAGGTGTGGAAGTCGTTGGCCAGGTCGCGCAGGTAATGCACGAGTGTTTGCGGTGCCCGGTTATTCGCAGCGAGTTCAACTATCTCGGGATAGCGGCTCAGCATTGTCATCAGCGCCTTTTCCTGCGGCTCGACGAGCAGCCCGAGATTTGCGAGACCGTTGGCCTGGTCCCAGGCAAGCGACTTCTCGCCAAGCTGACGGAAGACGCTGGCAACGCGCGCATGCGCGTACTGGATGTAGTACACCGGGTTGTCATTCGACTGCGAAGTCGCGATGTCGAGATCGAAGTCCAGGTGCTGATCGTTGGAGCGCATGACATAGTAAAAGCGCGCCGCGTCATTACCTACCTCGGCGCGCAGCTGGCGCAGCGTGTCGAATTCGCCAGAGCGCGTCGACATCTGCATCTGTTGGCCACCGCGATACAGCGTGACGAACTGTATGAATTCGACCTCGAGGTCCTCGCCGGCATAGCCCATCGCCTCAAGGCCAGCCCGCACGCGCGCGACGTAGCCATGGTGGTCAGCCCCAAGCACGTCGATCAGAAGATCGTAACCACGCTCCCGCTTGTCGTAGTGGTAGGCGATGTCCGACGCGAAATAGGTCTTCACGCCGTTGTCGCGAATTACAACGCGGTCCTTGTCGTCGCCGTAGTCGGTCGACGGGAACCAGGTCGCGCCATCTTTCTCGTACAGGACGCCGCGTTCTTTCAGCACGTCGATCGCGGCATCGATCAGGTTGTTCGTCGTGAGACTCTTTTCCGAGTACCAGGTATCGAACCTGACGCCGAACTCCGCAAGGTCTTCTTTGATCTCGTCGCGGATTGACTCGAGTGCCTGCTGGCGAACGCGATCGAAACCGTGCTCGCCATGAAGCGACTTCGCGCGAGCGGTCAGTGCATCGACGTACTCGTCCTTGTTGTCGTCGCCATTTGCAGGGAGGCCGTCATTGACAGCGGCGGCGTCCGGAACGCTGAGTCCGCTCATGTCGATGTCCCGTGCGATATCGCGGATATAGTCGCCACGGTACCCACCCTTCGGGAAATCTACCTCGAGACCCTGGTCACCGAGCCAGCGAAGCCAGACACTCGAACCGAGGATGTCCATCTGCCGACCGGCATCGTTGACGTAGTACTCGCGGTGCACTGGAAAGCCGGCGGCCTCGAGAAGGTTACCCACCGTATCGCCAAAGGCCGCGCCACGACCGTGACCAACGTGCAGCGGACCGGTCGGGTTGGCCGACACGAACTCGAGCAGGATTTTCGGTCCTTCCTTCGTGGGCTGGCGACCGTAGGCGTCTTCCTGCGCGAGGGTTGATTCGATTTCCGCATGGAACGCGGCCGGGCTCAGGTAGAAGTTGATGAAGCCCGGGCCCGCAATCTCGACCTTGTCTACGGAGGGGCTATCGGCAAGCGCCTCGACGATGCTTGCCGCGATGTCGCGCGGCGATCTGCGGGCGGGTTTGGCCAGGCGCATGGCGATATTGCTGGCAAAGTCGCCATGGCTCGGATCGCGTGTCCGCTCCATCGTACTGTCAATCGCGAGATCGCCGGCGGCTTCCGCAAGCTCTGGAAGCGTGGCAAGGGCGTTGGCGACGAGTTCTGCGACAAGGTGTTTCATGGCGCGCAATTGAATCAGAACAATTCGATCGGGTCCACGTCGATGCTCCAGCGGACCTTGCGGGCGGTCGGTGCCTGCTCGAGCTCAGGGCGCAATTCGCGCAGGACCGCGTGGAGTGCGCGACGATCACTCGCCTGCAGCAACAGCTGGGCGCGATAGCGGCCGGCCCTGCGTGCCATCGGTGCATCGACCGGGCCCAGAACGCGTAGCGCGTCGCCGCAGCGTGCCGCCAGCGAATCGCGGGCGGCGTCGAGGAAGCCGAGGGCGTCGTCGCGCCGGTGAGCAGCAGAGCGGATCAGAGCAAGCCGCGTGAACGGCGGCCAGCGGGTCTGTTCCCGCTCGGCAAGCGCATCGAGGGCGATCTGCTCATAGCCTCCCGCAATCAGCGTCGACCAGAATGGATGTTCGGGGAAGCCGGTCTGGATAAGCACCTCGCCGGCGCGCGTCTCGCGCCCCGCCCGTCCCGCTACCTGGACGATTGACTGCGCCATACGTTCAGCGCTGCGAAAGTCGGTGCCAAACAGACCCTGGTCCGCGTTGACGATGCCGACCAGCGACAGTTTTGGAAAGTGGTGTCCTTTGGAAAGCATCTGTGTGCCAACGAGGATTTCGGCCTCGCCTTGCTTTGCCTGGTCGAGCGCCGCGTGCATCGCGCCCTTGCGCGTGGTGCTGTCGCTATCGATGCGTGTGACCTTGCGCCCGGGAAAGCGGGACCGCAACGCGTCTTCGAGCCTTTCAGTACCTTCGCCGAGTGGCTTTACGTCGGCGCCGCATTCGCCGCAGCTCGTATCGAGCGGTCGGGCATACCCGCAATGGTGGCAGCGCAACTGGCTTTCGCGCGCGTGCACG
>JAAUYD010178031.1_pt1 | contig 11417 bp, 11 predicted proteins | sample 7278101 | NCBI WGS metagenome assembly JAAUYD01 (sample SAMN14350128, study PRJNA611818) | marine sediment metagenome | isolation source: surface marine sediment (0.6m) | place: French Polynesia: Moorea | collected 2018-08 | reverse complement strand
TGTTACATGTACTACAGCAGGCATCGCATCCTTTACCACAGCAGTAAAAGCGCGTGAAGTCTTACTGAGAATTTCTACTTCGCTCTTTTTAACGGCATATGCCGGTAAGGCTAGAGCCAGCATGAGAAAAGTAGTAAATATGAGTGTTATACCTTTTTTAGCTTGGATAGTTTCTTGCATGAATTATCCCCTTGGTTGTAATGGTAGTTGGTCGAAAATGTACGACAATTCAAACCTTTTTCGTTGTAGCTAAATAGTAAAACTCATCACCACACCGTCAAGAAAGATTACGCAAATGTAATTTTACAGGAGTACAGGGGAAGGAGAAAAAGATGGACCTTGGCAGAGGTGAGAAATTTCTGCCAAGGTCCAAATGATGAGTTTAGGGGAGTTTAATTCCTGATCATGTCAGCAATCTGAAAAGCGACTTCCAGACTCTGTTCGGCATTGAGACGAGGGTCACAGGTTGTCAGATAATTGTTATGCAGTTCTTCATCGATGATGTTGCGTGCGCCACCGGTGCATTCTGTCACATCTTCGCCGGTCATCTCAAAATGCAGACCACCAGGGACTGTGCCTTCTGACCAGTGGGCTTCGAAAAAGCAGGTGATTTCTGAAAGTATATCATTGAAATTTCTAGTTTTATGGCCCGTATCTGCGGTGTAGGTGTTGGCATGCATTGGGTCACAACTCCAGACAATATTGTACCCTTCTTTTTTAGCTTCACGCAGCAGCGGCGGTAAAACCTTTTCGATTTTTTTCATGCCAAGACGGGTGATTAGGGTAAGCCTGCCAGGTTCATTATCAGGATTGAGGATATCTATGAGCTGCTTAACATTATCAAGGTCGTAGTCTGGTCCAATTTTCACGCCGATCGGATTTAAAACCCCCCTGAGAAACTCAACATGGGCACCGTCAATCTGGCGGGTACGCTCCCCAATCCAAAGCATGTGAGCAGAGCAGTCATACCAATCTCCGGTTGTTGAATCTACACGCGTCAGTGCCTCTTCATAGCCAAGTAAGAGAGCTTCATGCGATGTAAAGAGCTGAGTTTGATTTACCTGCGGTATGTCGGTAGGAATACCAATAGTGTTCATAAATCGAATAGCCTGGTCAATCTGCTTAGCTATACGATCATAGGATCTCCCCATTGGTGATTGCACCACAAATTCCTGATTCCATGCTTGAACCCGGTGTAATGCTGCGTAACCACCACGAGTAAAAGCGCGGAGCAAGTTGAGGGTCGAGGCCGCCATATTGTAACCCTTTAACATATACTTTGGATTAGGAATTCTGGCTTCTTCCGTGAACTCCGCGAGGTTTACCATATCCCCACGATATGACGGTAAAGTCTTCCCCTCAATGGTTTCAGTATCTGAGGATCGGGGTTTTGCAAACTGTCCGGCAATGCGTCCGACTTTTATTACCGGTTTACCACCGGCATAGGTGAGGACAATGGCCATCTGGAGAAGAACCTTAAGGGTCTCTCGAATCTTGGGGGCGGTAACTTGAGAGAAGTTTTCAGAACAATCGCCACCTTGCAGCAAGAATGCATCACCATTCACTGCCTTGGCAAGCATATCCTTGAGTGAGCGGATCTCACCAGCGAAAACCAGCGGTGGTAGGGTGTTAAGATTATCAAGTACCTTATCCACCTCATTGCTATCCGGCCAGTTTGGCTGCTGGAGCGCATTGAATTCTCGCCAGCTTGACTTGGTCCATTCATTATCCTTAGCCATTTTTTTCCTCATTGGTAAATAGGTGAATTTTGAATTGCAAAGCAGGGAGGTTCTACAGACAACAGCGCTCCACATCGAATGCGTTTAGTATACGCTTTTCGCGTTCCAGTTCCTGGTCCTGTTGTCGGGTAGGAAATTTGAGAGTAGATATTAACTGCTCTGCCTCTCTGCGACTGGGAATTGATTCTAACCCATTCCCCAAAATCTTGCCAGTAAGTGTATCAATTAATTCTGCATCACGACCATTTGTTACCACCGCAAGCGGAATCTGATACTTTGGATTAAGCACCCGAGCCGCTGCAATCGCTGATCTTTCCCGGGTGACCAGTGAGCCGGGACCATAGCGGATTACCATAAATTGCAAATCGTTAAGCTGAACAGTCAATTCAATGGTGGATCTGACAAAACTTTGACTAAAAAGCGTTTCGATATACAAGCGGGGAATAAGTTCATCTTTTTTGTATCCCTTCTGTTCAACCATGAATATGCTGATTTCCTGGCGGATCCGTTCATCATCTGTGTCGGTGAGCTCTTCCCCGGTCAGATAATCATTGAGCGATCCGTAAATAAGATGGTGAAAGTGGTCATGACCCATGACAGCCGGATACGTATAAGGGTTTTTACAATCGTTTAGGTGATTACAGCGTTTTTACAGGGAGAATGTAACGACTGTATATGTGGGTTGTCAATGAAATGGTGTGAGACAACAAAGTGAAGAAGCAGTTATATATTTTTGTGATGGTGAGTATCAATCTATTTGATTTATTGGTTGTGCATGGTAATATATTTATTAGTAGGAGGACCTGCTCGGGGATGGCTTTTGACATAATTGTGTCATCTTTTCATGTTGTTCATCATAGCATAAACTGGAGGAATCATGAAAGTTATCGATGTTATGGAACCCCTGCAGTATTGGCTTAATCCGGAAATGACAGTTCACGAAGCAATCACCGTTATGCATAATGCAAAACGTGGTCATGGCTTATCAGTTAATGCAATTGTAGTATTAGATGCGGAGATGAAGTTAGCTGGCATTGTCTCAACCACAGATATTCTGCACACTATTCTTCCCCCGGGAATGTTGCTCGATGATGGCCCTGATGGACTCTCCTGGGAAGGTTTTCGAGCCAGTAGAATTGAGAAAACCAAAAATATTCGGGTAAGTCAGATAATGACGGAAGATGTCCGGGTCATACGGACAAATGAGTCACTCATGCGCTGTGCCGACAGACTTTTGGTAGAGCAAATTCGCAGACTTCCGGTCATAGCCCTTGATGGAAGAGTGGTCGGAGTTGTCTACCTGCGGGATGTCTACAACAAGGTCACGGAACTGCTTTGGGAAGAGGAGAATCCGACCATGGAGAATTACGCTTAAGAGGAAAACTTCTCGACAAGTAGCCGCCCACAGATCTAACGATCCAATTTGCTTCTGTCCGTATACTCAGGCAGTGTTCGAATTGTTGTCTCTAACCTCAATTAAGGTTTTTGCGTCAATACCGTAGCGCTTCATTCTGTTCCACACAGTAACTCTTGAAATGCCAAGAATTTCAGCTGCTTTTGACTGATTCCCAGCGGTTTTTTGAAGTGCTTCCAGGAGTTCTCTTTTTTCAATTTCCTGAAAATTAAACGAATTGCGCTTACTGCTGGAAGAAGCTGTTCTTCTCGCTTTATAGATAGTTTCAGGAAGGTGATGTGGCAGGATGATATCCTCATGACATGTTACCAAGGCGTATTCAAATGCCCCTTTTAATTCACGAACATTGCCGGGCCATGAGTGATCCATTAGGGCCTCGATGGTGTCTTTGCCAATTTTCTTGATGGGCTTGATATTTTGGAGAATCATTTTGTTGAGGAACGATTCAGCCAAAAGAGGAATATCTTCCAGACGATCGCGTAGGGGAGGCAAAAAAATGGGAATCACATTGATCCGAAAATAAAAATCCTTGCGATATGCCCCCTTTTCGACAAGTTGCATCAGATCCTGATTAGTGGCGGAAATGATCCGTACGTCGGTCTGAATGGGGCTACTGGAGCCAACTCTTTCAATAACTTTTTCTTCGAGCACACGAAGCAGTTTGGTCTGCGTAGATATTGGCAGATCGCCTATTTCATCTAAGAAAATATCGCCCTCATTAGCCTTCTCAAATCGTCCTATTCGGTCTTTATAGGCGCCGGTATAGGCCCCGCGAACATGGCCAAAAAGCTCACTTTCCAAAAGTGATTCAGTAAGAGCGGCACAATTAACTTTGATAAAGGGTTTTTCCTTGCGTAATCCTATGTTATGAATGGCCCGGCTTACCAGTTCCTTACCGGTTCCACTTTCTCCGTAGATGATAACAGGTGCGTGGGAGGTTGCGGCGTTTTTGATCATGTCAAAAACCTGATGCATACGTGCCGACCCCCCGACAATTCCCTGAAAATGATCCTCAGAGCCGAGTTGCTGCCGATATGCTTCGATTTGATTCTCTTTTTCAGCAAGATCGGAGATATCAGCAATGGTACCTACAGCACCAATTACCATATCGCTGGCATCCTTGAGGATAGCACCGTTCTTCAAGGCTTGAAAATAGGACCCGTCCTTACGTCTGATTCTGCATTTTCTATGTTTCGTCTCATCCTGACTGAAAAGTGCACACAATTTTTCAACACCCTCGGACTGGAAAGCGTCACAGATATCGCACTCGAGAATCTCACAGGGCTTGCCAATAATTTCATCCCTGGTATATCCCGTAATTTTTTCGAAGGCTTGGTTAACGGAGACAATGGTGCCGTTGGTGTTGACAATCATTATACCATCACGGATTGTGTCAACTACGGTCTTCCAGTATCCGTCAAGCTCTCGGCCGATCATAGCCTCTCCTGTTAAACGTTAACACCTGTAAAGCACAACACCCTTAACAGTTTAACACTTTGTTGACAACCTTTATAGTGGATTGCATACCACGGCCAGGTGCTGAGGTCAAACAGTTGTCTGTATTCACCTAAAAACACGGCAAAACACATATGCTTATACCTTGTTTAAATATTTCTGATTTAGTGTTGGCGCAGATGTTGCTGTGCGATTTTGAACATTTACCTATTGATGGAGTAAAAGGGTTGGCACAAAAAATCGCTCATATCGTTGATTTCAGAGACTCACTTTCTTCAATATCGCTTCTCAAGGTATCTCAACTTTTTGAGAAAATGAAACCCGCTGAGATCCTGGAAGTTCGTGGAGCTGATATCAATATTCAGGAAGATCTATTTAAAGTGCTACCGGAAATGAGCTATGAAGTTGTTTCTTCTGAAAGAATAGATGGTACAACAAGCCATTTGTGCTTGCGTATTCGGAAGAGTCAATAGTTTTGAAATGAGCCTAAGTGGCGATTGGTACATGTTACCCAAAATATATGAGTGGGAAAGGGTGACAACAGCAGAGAATGAGCAGCCCTGTTGAAAACGGCGAGTAATTTAACCGACATTTCTGAATTGGAGGAGATATAGACCATGAGTTTTAAAGAAAAACTGTCATCTAATGAGTTTGTCGTACTGGCTGAGATGCATACCCCTAAAGGGGTCAATGTTTCGCGGCTAGTAGAGGATGCACGCCGAATTAAAGGAAGGGTTGATGCCATTGTCGTACCGGATATGGACAACGGCATCGTACGGATGAGTGCGCTAGCAGCCGGTGTCCTCATGCGCCAGGAAGAAATTGAAACAGTAATTCATATGTACTGCAGGGACAGAAATCGTCTTGCTCTACAGGGTGATGTTCTGGCAGCATATGTCTTGGGGTTACAGAATATTGTTGTGGTACACAGCGAAGATATGAGTCAGAGTGATCACCGTGAGGCAAAGCAGGTAGATGATATAGATGAAGTTGAGCTGCTCAGCGGAATTACCTCCCTTGTAGCCGGAAAAGATATGGAAGGTTTTGATTTGGATGGTACACCGGCATACACGACCGGCTGCACGATCGCTCCATTTACCAATGAAAAAGAGCTTGATAAAGAACTTGAGCTGGCAGGTAAAAAAGTAGATGCTGGAGCGTCATTCATTATGACTCCTCCTGTTTTTGATATTGGCTCTTTTGAAAGCTTTATGGGGAAGGCAAGAGGTTTAGGGGTACCAGTAATTCCCACAGTATTTCTATTGAAATCGCTTGCCATTGCACAATACATAGCCAACAGTGAACCGGGAGCAAATATTTCAGATGATCTTATCAGAAGGATCCGTAAATCATCTGATCGAGAGCTTGAAGGTATAAAAGTTGCTGCAGAAACGATTTCTGCCCTAAAAGGGCTGGCCCAGGGTGTAAAAGTGCAGACTCTCGGCTGGGAACACAGATTACCAGAAATTTTTGATGAAGCAGGGATTTAAAGAAGATTAAGCTTAGGTTAATGCCTCGAATCCACTAATGTGTAGCTCAGAAAGATATAAATTTGGGGTAAGAAGAAATGAATCGGTCGCATGCAGACCGAGTACGAAGAAAAAGTGAGGCAACCGCGATTGCCGAAGGAGGATTAGGATAATGAGCGATAAACAACTCATTCTTGTGGTGGATGATGATACCGATCTCGTGGAAATGATTGCCATGAAGCTGGAAAGCGAAAACTTCCAGGTTGCCAAGGCATATGATGGGGTTGAAGCTTTTGAAAAGATAAAAGAAGAAAAACCGGCGCTTGTCATTCTTGATGTAATGATGCCACGAAAAGATGGCTATGCATTGTGTGACGAGTTGAAGAACTCAGAGGATTACAAAGATATCGTAGTGGTTCTGCTCACGGCAGTTTCAGATGCAATTAGTTCCACCAATTATACCCACATGGGTGGAAAAACAACTTTAGCAGATGACTTTGTAGCAAAGCCAATTGATCTCGACAAACTTATGGAGATTGTCAAAGATAATTTGTAGCAGAAACGTGACGGGATAAAATAGATAAAACTTTGATCCCGTCATTTGTCTTCTTCCACCATGGTAAGGCGGTATGGTTGATACAGTCAAATTAGGCGGTATCAAATTAAGTGCAGAACTAGTCCAAATCGACTTTGCCAGTTCTGCATTGCCAGACGATGCACTGGTAAAGGTTCTGAAGCAGATTTCCACGGCAAAAATAAATATACCACATCTGCATCAAGGGGTTGTTGGCAAATCACCACAAACAACCCTCTGTATCGCCGCTGAAAATTATCCATTATTACAGGCTGCATTGGCTGCTGATTTGAGTGAATGTCACTATCGCGTACGAGAATCAGTCGGCACGCTAACTTTATTTCCGCACAAATCAAGTGTAGCTTTTGCTGCCCAGGTTATTGCTACTCTAACGACTCAATCCATCCCCATCTATGGAATTTCAACATCAGTCTCAGCACTTGTGGTTCATACTGATTATACTCTCCTTGAGGATGCGGTGGAGGCAGTGCTCACCTTTGCTGAACTTCCGGAAAACCATACCCCTCTCCGACCGGTTGTAGTTTTAGGTGGAGAAGAAGTGGAAACCATAGCCGTTTATTGGGAGCCAAAGGTTCGCATATATGGAATGGAGGTGATGAAAGGGTTGAGTTATCTGCAAACCGATAGCACCGTGGCAGGTTTTCAAGATGAGAGGTGGAACAGACTGATCGTTGGTAGATACAATTTTCGGCTTTTGACTTCGCAGTTTGGAACCAATAATAATCTTGGACTTGAATTTGTGATCGATGGGGAAAAGATGTCTGAACTGATTGATGATCTCCAATATCTTACCGAATCAGAGAATTTCTCGCCGTTAAAGATAACTGAACATGCTGAGCTAATCTCTTTTCACGGTCCACACTTTCAAGATCGCTACGGCATAGCTGATTTGGCTTTTTCCCAACTGTTAAAAGACAATCACCAACTTCTTGCCGCGGGGTGCACTGGTACAAGTGTGCATCTTCTGGTTTCTGAGGGTGCAGCGGAAAAGGTTAAAAGTTGTTTGGCTCCTATTTTTATTGTTCCTGCCAGGGAAGACCTTTAGACAGCTTACCATAATTCAGGCTTTAAATTTCTAATGAAACAGATGGAAGATGAACTAGACTGGCAATTGCGGGTTTTTGACTCGCTCTCCTATCCAACCCGGGTGCTCAAACCGGACGGCACCATCGTAGCTGTAAATCAAAAGTTCATTGAGAAAATCGATAGTGAAGCTGCCAGTATTATTGGCAAGAAGTGTAAAGATGTTAACAAGTTATACTCACCGCAGCGTCAGTTTCCTTGCACCAACGAAAAAGAATGTCCTTTAAAGAAAGCCGTCAAGTTTAAAAAGGGTCATTCTATCGTCTTTAATACCACAGGGAGTGATGGCAAAGAGAAATGGGAAGATAGGGTATTCTCTCCTATTTTAGGCGATGACGGTGAGGTGAGCTACATTATCGAAAGTGTTCGTGATGTCACCAGGGTAAAAATCCTGGAGAAAATGTACAGTGGTATGCGCGAACTCATTGACAATGTTGTACAGAGCTCGGTTTCCGGTATCATGGCAGCAGATCGCAAAGGCAATATTATCTTGATGAATGAAGCCGCGGAGGAGTTGTTTGACTATACGGCTGAGGAGGCCAACAGGGTAAATATAGAGGATTTTTACCCCGAAGGTGTTGCTCGGCAGATAATGCGGAAACTTCGTGATCCGGCAATAGGTGAAAAGGGCAAACTGCCTATCACCAAGGTAAATATCCTCACCCGACATGGTGAATTGATTCCGGTGGAAATGACTGCGGCAATCATATATGAAGACGGCAAAGAATATGCCACAGCTGCCATATTTAATGATTTACGGGAGAAACTGACCGTCGAGAAAAAACTCAAGGAGGCCCAAAACCAGGTAATGCAGACCGAAAAGATGGCATCACTTGGCAGGCTTGCAGCAGGGGTCGCCCATGAAATAAATAATCCGCTCACCTCTATCCTGCTCTACGGTAAAATGATGCAGGAAAAATTTGACGCTGATAATCCGTTTCAGAAAAACCTCGATTATATTCTTGAAGATGCCGAGCGGTGTAAAGATATTGTCAAAAATCTGTTGGCCTACAGCCGTCAGACGAATCCGAAAAAAGATATTTTTCTTCTCAATAGCCTTGTTGATGAAAGTATGAACCTGATCCGTGATCAGAAATTGTTCATGCATATTGATGTAATAAAAGATTTGGCTGCCTATCCAATTTATGTCAATGCCGATAAAAATCAGCTTTGCCAGGTTGTTATAAACCTGATTATTAATGCCATCGATGCCATGGGAGGCAGGGGGCGTTTGATCTTCAGGACTTCGGGAGATCCCCGCAGTGGCAGGGCATTTTTAGAAGTCTGTGATAGCGGTAGCGGTATCCCCCAGGAAAATCTCTCGAGGATTTTTGATCCATTTTTTACCACCAAAGCACCTGGCCAGGGAACCGGTCTGGGTTTGAGTATGGCCTATGGTATTCTTGAGGAAAATAGGGGGAAAATAACAGTTGAAGAAACAGGACCAGGAGGCACGGTCATTCGACTGCAGCTACCGGCGATGGCAAATTCCGGTGGGGTAATGTTTGATTCTATTGGTTAATTATGGAGCACGTGATTATGACAGAGGTGGAAGCAGAAGTACCCAAAATACTTGTAGTAGACGATGAAGAGAGAATTCGTGATGCCTGCAAGATGGTGCTTGAGGAAGAAGGTTATCAGGTGGAGCTGGCGGAAAACGGCGAGCTTGGCTTGCAAATGATCGAAGAGAAGCATTTTGATGTTATTCTGCTCGACCTCATGATGCCCATCCTTTCCGGCCTGGATGTACTCCCTAACCTTACTGATCGTCACCCCGATACTGCCGTCATTGTTATTACCGGTTATGCCACTATTGAACATTCTATCGAAGCGATGAAGAAGGGTGCCTTCGATTTTATACCCAAACCGTTTTCTCCCGATCAACTCCGTACGGTTGTGGAGAAATCTATCAAATATACCCGGGCTCTGCAGGATATCAGTGATTCTAAGTCTCGTCTGCGGGTAATGGTAAACCGCCTGCTCGATGGAGTATTGACAACGGATGCCAATAAAAAAGTGGTGCTCGCCAACCCAGCCTTTCTACATCTGGTTGGTTTTACAGGCGAACGAGCACGGGGAATGATGGCAGATGAAGTTGTTGAAGATCAAACGATTTTACAGATAATTGATGAAACATTGGCTATGCCTGCTGATACAATAGCTGAAACGTACCGGGAAATTTCTTTACCAGATTCAGAAAATGATAAAGCCAGAGTGGTGAGTGTGCATTGCTTTCCTTTTCGCAGCAGAACAGGGAGAACTCTTGGTACAACAACAGTGTTGCATGATATCACAGCAGTGAAAGAAATGGATCAAATGAAGTCTGATTTTGTCTCCATGGTTTCCCATGAAATCCGCAGCCCAATGAATTCATTGCTTGCCCAACTCAAAATACTTCTCGACGGTTTGGCTGGTGAAATAACCAATAAGCAAAGAGAAATTCTGGAAAGGGCATCGGGTAAAATCACTAACCTGGAAAACTTAGCCTCAGAGCTGCTTGACCTGGCAAAAATTGAAGCCGGAATGGTGGGTAGGGAGATGGATGACCTCCAGCTGGAAAGGGTGCTCAGAGATCAGGTTGAATTTCATCAGGCTGGTGCACGGGAGAAAAACATCGAAATTGACCTGAGGGTGCCGGCTGATTTGCCACTGATAGAAGCAGACAAACAGGGTATTGATGAAGTTCTTACCAATTTAATCACCAATGCTATTAAGTACTCGCCGAATGATTCAAGAATTACCGTATCGGCGGAGAGTCAAAATAGTTTTGTAATTTTAAAAGTCAGTGATACCGGATTTGGTATTCCAGAAGAAGATTTAGCAGTAATATTCAATCGATTTCATCGGGTGAAAGATAAAAACACCAGAGAGATACACGGAACAGGACTGGGGCTTGCCATTGTCAAATCAATCATTGATATGCACCAGGGTTCGATAAGGGTAGAGAGCATCCTGGAGCAAGGCACCACTTTTACCATATTACTGCCGCAAAAAACTTAACCTTTAGGTTCCAACCAAAAGGAGGATAGCTCGATGAAGAAAATCATATTTATGTTGATCATTGCCTTTGTAGCTGGTTACGGGGTTTTGAATTATCATTACATTCTTCTCGATGACAGTATGAAAATCATCAGAAAGACTGGCATTCGCTATGAAAATACCTTTATTGATGCGCGCGGTTCCAAAAAACTAGACCTCCTGCTCAAACCTGACCTGGTTGAAGCAGGTATACAAGATGTGCTCAATCAGGTTGATGCTGCGATAAAAGAGCAAAGCAAATAATCGCCAATCACCACTGTGGGTTTAATGAAGGACGTCACATCGATATACAAATTGTTCTGTTTCTCCGTAAAATTCAACTATGTATTTGAAATAGGTATTGGTCTATTCCACGGGAGGTCATGACCCCATCCATGGGGTGCAAGACTTTCGCCGTCCAGGCTACAGAAACCCGTGAGAAGACCAATATCTACCTCTTTAGATTACCTTTACTGAAGAAGGGGGTAATCAGAATAATTTTTAATCCACCTAGGTGCTACGGAATAGTACGCTACTTTCAATTCTCTAGATTAAGTATCTGTTATTGGAATTAACTTGAGAACGTGGAGGATTGTAATGTTCTATTCGTTTTTTAACATGTGCCGGTTAACTGCGGTAACCAT
>JAAUYD010012818.1_pt1 | contig 11418 bp, 10 predicted proteins | sample 7278101 | NCBI WGS metagenome assembly JAAUYD01 (sample SAMN14350128, study PRJNA611818) | marine sediment metagenome | isolation source: surface marine sediment (0.6m) | place: French Polynesia: Moorea | collected 2018-08 | reverse complement strand
TCAAATATTAATGGGACAAAATACTAGGAGAGATTTCATTGCCAAAAATCCGTAACTTTGTACCCCATTTCTGTCAGCATTTGCCGTAATAAAGGCAAACTTAACCCAATCACATTACTATGACAACCTTCTATCTTCTCCACAAATAAACCACCCCGTCCTTCCAGTGCAAAACTACCAGCACATTTGAGGGGTTCACCAGTGGCAACATAAGCCTGAATGGTGTCTCTACTTATGGGTGCGAAATAAACCCTTGTAATTTGACACTTAACTAGAGTCTGGTGATTGCATGTATCGATTAAAACATGACCAGTGTATAGGTCGCCAAAATGACCTTGCATTTGTTGCCAGCGATCGCACGCCTCTTTTTCATTCGCTGGTTTACCATAAATATTACCATCAATGGCTAATACGGAGTCACAACCCATAATTAAACCAGAAGTAAATTCAGGAGCAATGGTTTGTGCTTTACATTGAGCTAGGGTATTGACTAATTCTTCTGGGTTACTGAGTTGAATTTGCGACTCATCAAAATCACTGGGACGTACTATGGGTTCAATCCCCACCATTTGTAGTAAACGCCGTCTGGCTGGGGAAGCTGAAGCGAGAATGAATGAAACCATTTTTATCTGAAAATAGTAGCAGTAGTTAATATTTGATGAGTAGAATTTGGTAATTAAACCTCATCCATCTATCTTGAAAACCGGAACTTTACCTCCAGGGAATACCAAAAAATAGGCGTTGCTGATTGAAAATATGAATTTACCTCACGCAGTGAGTCCACTTGCGGTGGACGGGTTCCCCGGCATAAGCAAAGTGGCGCTCGCGTAAAGCCTACGGCATAGCTGAGTCCTAGCGGACACGCTGACGCGAACGCTTACCGCGTAGCGTGCGCTTTGCGCTCAGCGTATCCGCAGGATTCACCCGAAGGGAGGCGCTCCAGGCGCAGAGAGGAAGAGTTGAAGATACATAATTTTTCGAGTTCATATTCCAATTCAGCAATGCCCAAAAAAGAAATTATCTTGTAGGGGCACGGCATCAGTAAGATTATTTTATATGCAAGAATATTGTAGATGCCGTGCCCACCTCACCCGATTACATATTCCTAAGCAAAAACTATTGGTTGCAAAATAGACACAGTTTAATACACCACAAAAGAATTGACAGAATCTTGAATAATCCCTTTTACCCTACGCCAACGTCTTTCTGCTACTGAAGCGTTGAAGGTAAACAGTTTACCCCGGCTAGTGGCGATGCTGGCGAGATTATGTCTTTTTTTACCATTAGGTAACTTAATTGCATACTCCAATAGGTAGTATTTTTTGTCCTTAAACTCCTTCTCCTCAGCATTAACTAATTCTGCTGTTCTCCCGGAACCTTCTGGCGCAAGGGCATTTTTCCCTAGCTTATATCCTATTTCTGTGGGTGTACCTAGTTCAGTTAAGGTTTTCCCTTCCGGCACAGGACTAATTACCACTGAGACATTTTCTGTGGCTTCAATTAAATCATGGAAAACAACATCAGGACCATTGGCTACTTTCACTTGTATCCAACCATTGGGGTATAAGAATTGATAACCATCTTGGGTATCTACAAAACTTTTCAGTCCAGCCGCAGTCGCTATCCCAGGATTTGTCAGGGTGAAGGTGAAAATTAAACATAAAATCAAGGTAATTCGTTTCCACATGGGTCTATTTTCCTTTGGCTGGAGGCAATTTGAGATGAATATAAAAGTATGGTTTTTATTGTCCCATCATATTGGGCTGTTAAGGTAAAAACCACTCCAGACCCTCCCGGGCGCAAAGCGAAGAGAGATGGAAGAAAAAGTCGGGAATGTGGTTACAATATCTGCATAACTATATAAATCCCACTCGAAGTTGATGGTGTTACGGTGGTTGGAATTGTTATTGTTTCCCATAGTAAACAGCTAGCTGAAGGTGTACGAGAACTGGCTACACAGATGGTTCCGGGTGAAGTGGCTGTGGCAGTTGCAGCTGGTATGGATGACCCTGAAAACCCCCTAGGGACTGATGCGATGCAGGTTTATCAAGCGATCGCATCTGTGTATACTGATGATGGTGTACTGGTGTTGATGGATTTGGGTAGCGCTGTGATGAGCGCGGAAATGGCTCTGGAGTTTTTAGCTGATGAGCAACGCCAAAATGTACATCTTTGTGCAGCACCTCTGGTAGAAGGGACAATTGCAGCGGTGGTTGCGGCTGCATCTGCTCAAGATATACACCAAGTTATGGCTGAAGCCCAAGCAGCATTGACGGCGAAAGCAACTCAATTGGGTTATACCCCCATTTCTCCGCAATCTGAGCAGGGAACAGGACAGGGAAAAGAGATACAGTTATTTGTCCGTAATGCTTTGGGTTTACACGCCCGTCCTGCAGCTAAGTTTGTAGCTACGTCGGCAAAATTTCAAAGCAAGATTTGGGTAAAAAATTTAACTAAAGGGTCAGAATTTGTTCGTGGTGATAGTATTAATCAAGTTACCACCTTAGGGGTACGTCAGGGGGATAAATTAGCGATCGCTGCTGATGGAATTGATGCTGATGCAGCCCTATTGGCGTTACGAGCATTAATAGAAGGTAACTTTGGTGAAGGTGATCTTGCTCCCGTATCTTCCCCTGTTTCCCCTCCGGTCCTAGTATCTACATCTCCCTCCCTCCAAGGGATTCCCGCTTCTGGAGGGGTGGCGATCGCTCCTATCCTTAATTTTCTCCCAGCCCCACTAATTGTCGATGGCAGTACCTCGAAATTTATACCGCAATTACTCGCGGATGAGCCAGAAGTGGAGTGGCAAAAGTTACATAGCGCATTGCGATCGGCACAGCAGGAAATTCAAACCCTATTATTCCATACTGATACGCAAATTGGTGATGCGGAAGCGGGAATTTTTGATGCTCATTTGCTGTTGTTACAAGACCCGATGGTAATTGAAAAGGCTCACAAATATATATTTGAACATAATTTCCAGGCAGCAACCGCTTGGCAAACAGTAATGGATGAAGTTGCTGCAAACTACCGGCAACTGGAAGATCCTTACTTGCAAGAACGGGTAGCTGATGTGGTGGATGTGGGTCAAAGGGTGTTACATCTGTTACTAGGAAGACCCCTGGCTAAATTGGATATCTCTCAACCTGCCATTGTGGTGGCAAATGACCTGACACCCTCAGATACGGCGAGTTTAGACCCTAGTAAGGTACTGGGAATTTGTATTACCTCTGGTAGTGCCACCTCCCATACCGCCATTATTGCCCGTTCCTTAGGTATTCCGGCGGTTGCGGGTGTACCATCATCAATTTTGCATTTAGCAGATGGGACTATGGTGGCAATGGATGGTGAGACTGGGACGGTATGGGTAGAGCCAGATGTAGAAACGGTCAACTTCTTACAGAGCAAACAAAATACCCAGCAATTAGCCCAACAGCAAGCATTAACCATTGCCCATCAACCAGCTACAACCATTGATGGCAGTCATCTCAGTATATTTGCGAATATTACGAGTATTAATGATGTTCAGTCTGCCTTGGATTTGGGGGCTGAGGGTGTGGGGTTGTTCCGCACCGAGTTCCTGTATATGGATAGAGATACCCCACCATCAGAGTCAGAACAACTAACAGCTTACCAGGCGATCGCCCAAGCTTTGGAAAAACGTCCCTTAATTATTCGCACTTTGGATGTGGGGGGAGATAAACCATTACCCTATTTAGATTTACCACCAGAAACTAATCCTTTTCTGGGTGTACGGGGGATTCGTTTTTGCTTGCAGCACCCGCAAATATTGAAAACTCAGTTGAGGGCTATTTTACAGGCTAGTGCGGGACAGAATATAAAAGTAATGTTTCCCATGATTACAACTATGGGGGAAATCCAAGCAGCCAAGACAATTTTGGCAGAAGTAAAAGAAGAATTGCAGCAAGCCCATATTCCCTTCGACACAGCTATGGAAGTGGGGATAATGATAGAAGTACCCTCAGCAGTTGCCATCGCCGATAAATTAGCTACAGAAGTGGACTTTTTCAGCATAGGTACTAACGACCTGAGCCAGTATATCATGGCAAGCGATCGCACAAATCCCTTGGTAGCAAATTTAGCCGACCCTTTGCATCCATCGGTATTGCGAACCATCCAGCAAACAGTGCAAGCAGCCCATCAAGCGGGGATTTGGGTAGGTTTGTGTGGAGAATTGGCAACCGAACCCTTAGCAGCACCAATTTTATTGGGATTGGGACTAGATGAGGTGAGTTTAAATGCTCCAGGGATACCTAGACTAAAACAAACAATCGCTCAATTAAGATTACCCCAAACCCAAGCGATCGTTCAAGCAGCATTGCAGGCAGATGAGCCTACCCAGGTACGGGAGTTAATTGCCACTGCTTTATCTCAAACCATTTGACCATTAATACACATATCTTGCACTTTCTCAATAAGGGTAAGGTGGGTATTGGTGGGTTACGAAAAATTAATGGTTTCAGACTCTAATTTTCTCAATAATCTTATGGTGCAAGATGTGAAAATACCAATTTGAAAAAACAATGCAACACATGATTTATTGTTAGGGGCGGGGTTACGGTGGGATTACAATTGGATCTGTCGCCAACATTTTTTGATTTGGTATAATTCCTTAATGGTACAAGCCTCCCTGATTTATCTGTGGAATCAATCTAAAATCTAAAATTATTTGACAGCTATAGAATTACTATTTAATTTTTGAAAAACACGTAGGGTGTCCTGCCACGCAGCGTAACGCACCATCTGGTAGTCTGTTCTGTGTGTTAGCTGTTAGCATAACGCACGCTACAAATACCTAATTTTATTCAACAATCAAACCGGATTCCTATATATCCAAGGTATGTTGAGCTACAACATGATTGAAAACAAAATCTACAGTTTGTATTATTCCTAATATTGTAGACTATGAGCAGTAAACTTTTGACTTGCGCGTAGCGCTATATTTCCCATTTTAGTAGAAGAAAGTATTTAATATCAAATGGAAGGAAAGCAACTTTCTTTTTTCCCTGATGAACAAGAGTCAAACATTCCTAAAAAACAAAAGAAGCCGAAGTTAGGGCGTTATGAACGTATCCAGCGTGAGTTAGAAAACGATAATTCTGACCCCTATAAGGTGTTTGTTGATATTAGTGCTGTAGCAATGTCAGCAAAAGAATCTCAAGGAACGGAAACTACTATTGGTAGAAAAATTTCTAAGTATACATTTGTGGATCTTTTCTGCGGTGCCGGAGGAATGACACAAGGATTAGTTCAAGCTGGTTTTAAAGCATTAGCTAGTGTAGAAATTAATGAAATTGCTTCTGCTACCCATCGTCAAAACTTTCCCCAATGTCATCATTTTTGTGGAGATATAGAAAACTTTAATGCTACACAATGGCTGGAACAAATAGGTTCACCACAAATACATTTGACTGTAGGAGGTCCTCCATGTCAAGGATTTTCAGTTGCAGGAAAACGAGATCCTAATGACCCTCGTAATCGTTTATTTTATCAATTTATCCGCGTTGTCTCAGAAATTCGTCCTTGGTATGTGGTAATGGAAAATGTACCAGGGATTTTAACTATTCAAAAGGGAGATGTTAAACAAGCTATTTTTGCAGCTTTTCAATCTATAGGTTACAACAATATTTCTGTGGCTATTTTAGAATCTGCTGCTTATGGAGTACCACAAATTAGACCTAGGGCAATCTTTATTGCTAATAGATTTGGCATCCAAAACCCTTATCCAAAAGCTCAATTATTACCCGAACAATACAAACCAATAGAATCAGCAATTGCCGATTTACCAGCATATACTCCCATACCGGAAATAAACCATCAATGGACTAGGCATTCACCTGAATATATGGAGCGTATTGCCAAAGTTCCCCCAGGAGGTTCTTTATATGCAAAATACACCGATGCATTTAAACGGCAATATCCAGGTAAACCCAGCATGACTGTAAAAGAAAATCATGGCGGTACTCACATTCACCCTTATCTCAATCGTGTAATTTCTGCACGAGAAATGGCAAGATTACAGACATTTCCAGATTCTTTTATATTTGCAGGGACAATGAAAAAAGCCATGTGGCAAATTGGTAATGCTGTACCGCCACGCTTGGCAGAATGTATTGGTTATGGACTTATTCCCTACTTAAATGATATTGCCCTCGATAACATCAATAAAGTTAATGCTACTCATCTTGAGCAGAATGAGCAGCTATTACCAAAGCCGTAGGTTAGGTTGAGGAAACGAAACCCAACATTATTTATTGATTTCAATCCCATAGCCTTTGAATGGGATAAGCATCAAACTTGACATCTCTGCTAATCAAAATAAGAGAGTGATTGATAGCTTGAACGATTAACATTCTATCAAAGGGATCGCGATGATTTGATGGAAAAGTAAGTGCTGAATATAATTCAATATCTTTATTGATAATGGGTAAGATTTGAATATTTATAGATTGCAATTCTTTAGATAAATCTTCAATAGGTCGATAAATTTGTAACTTGCCTATATTAATTTTAATAGCAATTTCCCAAAGACTAACGATACTAAAATACAAATTCTCTTGGGTATCAATAATATCCTTCGCTTTAATCCCTAGATTAGCATCACCTAGTAAATACCAAAGAAAAGCATGAGTATCCAAAAGAGATTTCATACTACATATATTCCGCCAAATCTTCTAATGGTTCATCAAAATCATCTGACATAATTATTTGACCTGCCCAACTACCATAACCCTGAGCAGTTTCCATCTTTGACTGAGATTGTTTATTATTTGGATATTTTTCTCGTAAATATTCTGCATAATGCAATAGTTCCGTCTTCAAAGATTCAGGCAGACTAATCACGATTTTCCATAAAGCTAGCTCAGTATCCATAACTACTGTTAGACAATTATTAATTTTATGATTATATCATATATTTTTTTGTCACTTTATTTTGTCGAGTCCTGACTACATATAGAGCTACGCCCAAGTCAAAAGTCACGCATTTTACTAACAAATTATACCTAGAGTAATCTTTATCTACCCCCTTCTCCTTAATAAGGAGAGGGGATGAGGGTGAGGTTCGCTCTTACATTTACCAGCTTACTGAATATATGTATTTACAAACTTTTTAGACTTCCATTTATTGCAATCATTTTTCAAATTCGTATAAATTGCCAAAAATAATACCAATTCAAATAATGTTTGCTACACATAAATTAAATTACTCGTAGGGGTTTAGCACTGCTAAACCCCTACCCATCTGTCGCATTCTTTTTTCAAATTGGTATAAGTTATCCAGAACCCAGAATGAAAGAATCGGGGTTCTAATTTGTACAAAAAAACCGGAGCATATCCTGGCTCCGGTTAATAAACGTTATAATTTAACCTAATCTTCGACAGGAGATACTAGGAATTAATCTAGATTAACTTTGACAACCTTCTTCTTGTCTTCAACAGTTTTTGGCAGTGTCAAATTCAAAATACCATCTTTGTAATCAGCAGTAACATTAGTATTTTGAATATAGGTAGGTAGAGGAATTACACGCTGGAATTTACCATAGTAAAATTCACTTCTGGTATTACCATTTTCTTCCGATTTAGTTTCAGATTTACGCTCGCCACTAATCGCAACTGTGTCCTGTGTAACTTGAATATCTAAGTCCTTAGCTTCTATTCCTGGTAATTCTAATTTAAGATGAATGGCATCATCTGTTTCGGAAATCTCAGCCGCAGGAGTCTTAAAAGAATTAGTCAAATCTTTGAAACTGACTGGTACTAAATCATCAACTAAGCGGTTGAAGCGACGTTCTAGGGTATCAATTTCTTTCCAAGGATTATAACGAACTAACATCATCTATCTCTCCGTTTATTTGTTGATTAATTACTGTATTTAACTTGTTCCTTTGATTCTTATATTAATAAGGATTAACAATGATGCAAATTCGGTTTTTATCACTTAATTAATCATGATTACCGAACGATAAATTAACTATGAAAAAAGGTACGGTTAACTGTAAAATGATTAGTACGGTTAACTCGAAAGACCAATGAAAAGTCAAGAAAATTGGGAAAGCACAAGCGATGCAGCTGTTGCAGAAGCATCTTCTCTCACCGCAGAACAGTATCAGAAAAAGATGCAGCGACGTAAAGAAGTGCAGGAAAAACGTATTGCTCAAGCATCACCAAATAAAGGATTAATTATTGTCAATACTGGTAATGGTAAGGGAAAAACTACCGCCGCCTTGGGAATGGTATTGCGATCGCTCGGTCATGGGTATAAAGTAGGTATTATCCAATTTATTAAGGGAGCATGGGAACCCTCAGAAAAAAAAGTGTTCGAGCTGTGGCAAAATCAGTTAGAATTTCATGCAATGGGTGAAGGCTTTACCTGGGAAACTCAAAATCGCGATCGCGATACGGAAAAAGCACTCGCTGCTTGGGAAAAAGGGTTAGCATATATCCGTAACCCAGAATTTCAACTGGTACTGTTGGATGAAATTAATGTGGCTCTGAAACTTGGCTATCTCAAGATTGAAGAAATTTTAACTGGATTAGAGCAAAAACCCGCTGATAGTCATGTCATTCTCACTGGTAGAGGCGCACCAAAGGCTTTAATTGAAATCGCAGATTTAGTCACGGAAATGAACCTAGTCAAGCACCCTTTCCGAGAGCAAGGTGTAAAGGCACAACCAGGAATAGAATTTTAGGCAATCTGCAGATATTTATTCAGAAATCGGGGAGCTAAACACGGGTAACCTATATAGACAAAGCTCACGGAGGTGGGCTTGGACTCCTCTAACCTCCGGGCTTTAGCCTGCGGGCTTTTTGAACAAATGGGATATTCCCGCCCCAGTATCAAGACAAGATCAATTTACCCGCACGGACATCTTATTTATGGGCTTGAGATGCCTCGGCTGTATCATAATCATGTACAGCTCTACCATTTCTACCATTGGTATGACTATTCGGGTTGCGGGGCTGAATTACACCATAACCACCATGGTTGCGTTCATAAATGACATTAATTTCACCAGTGTCACTATTGTGAAACATATAAAAGTCATGTCCCACCATTTGCAGATGTTCTAAGGCTTCTGTAATAGTCATCGGTGGCATGGCAAAATATTTAGTACGAACCACCTCACTAGGAAGTTCTGGAGTGCGATTGCCAATTAAATCCTCGACAATATTCTCAGAGGGAATAACTTCCTTTGTTGCCTGAGCCTGGTTTTTCTTATTCTGACGACGCTCTTTATATTTACGTAGCTGGCGAGCAATTTTATCTGCCACTAAGTCTATGCTGGCATAGAGATTTTCACTACTTTCTTCCGCACGGATGACACTTCCATTGATAAAAATTGTTACTTCCGCAGATTGTTTGGGATTAATTCTGGGATTGCGAGCTACGCTCAGATGCACATCCACCTCATTAGTGATGTTTTGAAAGTGATTTACCGCTTTTTCTATTTTCTGATGCACATAATCCCGAATCGCATCGGTGATTTCAATATTTTTTCCGTGGATGACAAGCTTCATCTAAACTCTCCCACTCAATATGTTTGATGTATTTTGGGTTTGTCTGAAAACCACTGCGGCCATTTCGATCACTGCTGCCATAATTAAATGGGTAATATCTTCTGAGGAACTCCTCCTGATGAATATCTTTTGGTGATTCCCAAACTTAGCCTTTGTAACGGAATAGGGAATTTCTAGAAGGGGAATTAGTATTTGATAATATCATCCATTACCTGCTACACAAAACTTGGCTAAAACTATCTAAGTTTCACCATTCAACTAGAAATTATTTCTAGAGGGTCTGCCTCCTAAGTTGCTTAATGCCGGGAAATACAGACCACCGCAGTAGCTTACCACTGCGCGTCTACAAGTCGGGGAAAAGGGATGGAACACTGGCTCACCAAGGTAGTCGGCTCCTTCCTGTCCACAGATATAACTTCGGGTAGCCCACCCTACTAATGCCAAATACTAGTCAGATTTGGATCAACTTTTAGTTAATAGATAACTAAGATGTACTAACCTTTCAGTAGTTAGTTTTGGTTTTCGACTTGTATCCCAAGTAAAGTATACCGCAAGTTTTGACTAAGTTTAGGAAATTTTACATAAGTTTTCAGCTATTTAGGAATAGCTTTTGCTTGTATTATAGCTTCCATGCTAGATCCTGATTCCAAAATAGGATTTTATTCAAGAGCAGAAGCTCTCTGGGTGTTTTAATCGCTTATGAATGGTGTCTACTGAATTAGAGAGATACCATTGGCTGATTCGTTTGCTTATTTTTTCTTGGCACGGTGCTTATTGCAGATCATTCCTCCCAAAACCATTGAGGTTATATATTCAAATTAGCATCTTGTATTTTGCAAAACTAAATCCCTTTACGTTCCTTTAAAATCCTTTGCATTGCTTGAAGTTTAGGAAGGCTCTGGAGTAGTGGCAGGGAATACTGGCTAAGTACTGATGTAATTTAATTATTTTTTAAGTATTTTGCTATGCCCACACCGCAAAAAAAGTGTTTGCTATATCACCGAGGATTAGTACCATATATAGAGGCTCATCAATGGCAGCTTACCCTGTTGAGCGATCGCATTCAAAATCCCAACTTAGACGATGTACTAATATTATTGGAACATCCAGATGCTTACACCCTAGGGCGTGGAGCCAGTAAAGATTTCCTCAAGTTCGATGTGCAAACCAGTGATTGGGAAGTACATCGTGTGGAGCGTGGGGGCGAAGTGACTTACCATTGTCCTGGACAATTGGTAGGGTATCCCATATTAAATTTGCAACGTTACCGCCAAGATTTACACTGGTATTTGCGGCAGCTAGAAGAAGTGTTAATTCGAGTACTAGGATTTTATGGACTTCCGGGGGAACGCTTACCTGGTTTTACAGGTGTTTGGTTAGAAGGACGTAAAGTAGCTGCTATTGGGATTAAAGTCAGCCGTTGGATTACAATGCACGGCTTTGCATTGAATATTTGTTCAGATATGACTGGCTTTGAAAGAATTGTACCCTGTGGCATTGCTGATAAGCCAGTAGGTAGTTTAGCAATGTGGATTCCAGGGATTACAGTGGATGAAGTTCGTCCCCTAGTTGCACGTTCCTTTGCAGAAGTATTCAATTTAGAATTAGTAGAATCAGTTATCAGTTAACAGTTATCAGTTATCTCCTTCCCTCCTTCCCTCCTTCCCTCCGGGCGGGGAAACCCCGCCCCTACTCCGAACTCCGAACTCCGAACTCCGAACTCCCTCTTCCCCCGGGTTTTGGCATAAAGTAATAAGTACAACAGTAGGTGGTGAGTGGAATGCAAGGTCAAATAGTGGGTGGACGTTACAAAATTATCCGAAAGATTGGCAGGGGTGGTTTTGGTATTACCTTCCTGGCTGAAGATATTCAACGTCC
>JAAUYD010168750.1_pt1 | contig 11421 bp, 8 predicted proteins | sample 7278101 | NCBI WGS metagenome assembly JAAUYD01 (sample SAMN14350128, study PRJNA611818) | marine sediment metagenome | isolation source: surface marine sediment (0.6m) | place: French Polynesia: Moorea | collected 2018-08 | reverse complement strand
GACTCAACATCGGTTTGGCAAAACTTGTGACTGTTATTATGGAGGAGACTATAGATGAGTAGCGAAGTAGCGATTCCAGCCGAGACGTTTGACTGGAAAAAATATATGTTTATGTCCATCGGGGTTTTATTGTTTATCATTGTCTACTATTCCCCCCCCTGGCCGGATGCCATCGATCCCATGGGCAAAGGGTTTGAATTGACGCCGGAAGGCAAAGGGGCCATGGCCGTCTTTTTGCTGGCCGCCACCTGGTGGGTTTTCGAGGTGGTGCCCATCGGCGTCACCAGCCTGGCCATCGGCGTTTTGCAGGTCCTGTTCTTTATTCGTCCGGCCAAAGAAGCGTTCCGGGATTTCATGGACCCCAACGTCCTGTTTATCTTCGGTTCCATCGTCGTGGGGCTGGTATTTACAAAAACCGGATTGACCCGCCGAATCGCCTATAAAATGTTGGCCATCGTGGGTGAGAAAACAAGCATGATCTACCTGGGGTGCTTTATATTGACCTCGGCGCTGACCCACATCATGGCCCATACCGCCGTGGCGGCCACCATTTACCCGCTGCTGGTGGCCATCTACGCCATGTACGGCGAAGGTGACAAACAGACCAAATTCGGTAAAGGCCTCTTTATCGGGATGGCCTATGTGGCCGGTGCCGGATCCATCGTGACCCTTTTGGGCGCCGCCCGAGGCGCCGTGGCGCTGGGCTTCTACAATGAGGTCACCGGTAAGAGCGTTGGTTTTTTTGAGCTTTCCTATTACATGTTCCCCATCGGCTGGCTGATGACCTTTGTGCTGTGGGGCTTCTTCATGGTGGTCATGAAACCGGAGAAAAAGACGATTCCCGGTTTGCGAGAGAAAGCCAAGAAACTCAATGATGAGATGGGCAAGGTCACCAGAAAAGAGATTGTCGCTGCGTTGATCGTCGGCGCCGCCATTCTGGTGCTGGGTGTTTCTGCGGTATTGAAATCAACCATCCCGGGGTTTGTACCGCCTCATAAAACCGCGGTACTGCTAATCTCCACCATCCTCTTCTTTGTCACCGGCCTTCTGGACATTAATGACCTGGAAGAGGTTCCCTGGAACATCATCCTGCTGTTTGCCGGCGCCATGAGCATCGGCTTCTGCCTCTGGCAGACCGGTGCAGCCAAATGGATGGCCGTGAACTGGCTCACCATGTTTAAAGAGGCCAACTGGTTCATCTTCGTGATGAGCATCTCTTTTTTCGTCATGATGATGACCAACTTCATCATGAACGTGGCCGCCATTGCCATCTCCCTGCCCGTTGCCCTGGTCATCGCCCCCTATCTCGGCGTGGCCGGAGAAGTGATCCTGTTCTCCAGTCTGGTGGTAGCCGGTATGCCCTTCCTGCTGCTGGTGGGCGCCGCCCCCAATGCCATCGCCTATGATTCCAAACAGTTTACCACCGGTGAATTCTTCATGTGGGGCATCCCGGCCAGTATCATATTGATGCTGGTGACGGGTTTTGCCGTCAAGTTCCTGTGGCCCATCATGGGAATGCCGATTACCACCGGAGGATAGAACCCAAAACCATATTAATGCGACAGCCTTATCGCCCATGTGGCGGTAAGGCTGTTTTATTTGTTTATCGTGAGAAGCCCCGCAAATTCTCGCAGATTTGCGACACTCTATTTGACTTGGGAGCTATTGTTGGCGATATCGCCTGCGGATTGATCGACGCTATCGATGGATTGGGCTATTTCACCGGCCACTTAAGAGTTTTCAACGACCTTTTGGTTTACTGACCCAATACCCACAGCAGCCAATCTATCCATTCATTGCGCCGATGCGCAGATGCTGGTGGATAGATTGGCTGTAATTCTTTATGCCCTCGTCGAGGCAGGCGAGCTATTCCGGCATTGCCGAAGAATGATGTTCCACGATCTTCCAGCGTTGACCGTTCCAACGGTAAACAAAAGTAAACCGGGCCTGCACTTCGGATCCATCCTTAAAGGCGAAGGTATAGACACCTGAATTGATGGCAATCTGCCCGAAGGTGCGCACATTGGCCTCGTCGATCCGACCAACCGGTCCCTTTTCCAGGAAATGGACAAAATAATCCGCGATCTCTTCATGGTTGTGCCGCACCTTGTTGGAAACGGTGGGCAGCAGGATCCCGTTGGATTCGTAAAGTGCCGCTACATTGTTGGGGTCTCCGGTCTGAAGAGCGCCGTTCCACTCGTCAAAAAGGGCTTTAATCTCGGTGTTGCTCATACGTATCTCCTTTACTTAAAGGTTGATAAACCAATATGCGGATTCCACGGTGTTGGCGGCAGCAATGTATGGATGCTGCCATCAAGTATTGACATGGGAAGCATTTGGTGGCACCAGCCCGAGATAAGCCTTCCAATGCAATCTAAGTTTGTGATGCCGGCTTCAAAATCTGCAGATAATGATGGCTATTCAGCCACGGTTTTGCCCCCAAATTAAGCGCACTTGATAGCTGATTATGCTTTTTTTTTCAAGCTTTCTAACCTTTAAAGCGCGCCCGACACTTGCAATCATCTAAGCGGTCGACATTGGATAAAACATGGGATAATATAGACGTTTGACTTGACTAGAGGGGAGTCAGGTCCAGATTTCAGCTCTGCACTGCCGGAAGCGACTAAAATTACGCCATCCAGGTACGATCTGTTCTGCACCCTGCATTCTGTGATCCATTGCCCCGCCCCGTCGTTCGTTTCATGAGTTGTTTATTCTTGATTAGTGGCTAAGTTTGATTTCGCTGACCACAGTTGCACTTGTGTTGCGGCACGATCTTCGACCGACACTCCCAATGCCAACGCAATGGATAAAGTTTATAACTGTCGACCCGATAGTGTTTGTGTCGGGATGTATCACAATCACGGCAGGATACCGCTCTTTTGAATGGTTACCGGCGTGTTTGCAGGCCACTTGAATTGGGAGGAACATTTTACCAATAGATGATGACATTCGTAAAAAAGGCTAATTGAAATTGCGAGCTTGATGGCACATCCAAATTCCCATTTCTCAGCAGCAGAGGGAGGTCTTGAGACATGAGCAATTGTACCCGTTGGATCTTGCTGATTTTGGTAGCGATCCTAAGCCTTACCAGTTGTTCATCGAAAAACGAATCACAGATCGTCACAAAACAGCAGGCCCTGGAGCCTGTGGCCCTTCAGATTCAATGGGTGACCCAAGCCCAGTTTGCCGGATACTATCTTGCCTTGGATAAGGGATGGTACCGGGAAGAGGGCATTGAACTGGACATCAAACCCGGCGGGCCGGACATTGTTCCGGTTGATGTGGTAGCTTCGGGGACTGCCACCTTTGGAACGACCCTGTTAGCTGATCTGTCAGCGGCCATCGAAAAAAACACGCCTGTTATCAGCATAGCGCAGATCCAGCAGAGGAACGGGCTGCTGCTCATCGCGCGAAAGTCGTCCGGCATTGTACACCCAAAGGATTTTATCGGACGGCGCGTCGGTGTATGGTTGGGGAGTTGGGAGGCACAATTTAATGCACTGCTGGCGCGGGAAAAGATCGATGCCAATGACATAAAAGTCATGTCCCAGGGGTGGAGCATGACCCCTTTCCTTAAAGGAGATTTAGAGGTGGCCTCGGCGATGGTCTACAACGAGTACCATGTTGTATTGGCGTCCGGAATTCCCCAGGAGGATCTGAACGTAATCGACTATGCGGATTTCAATCTGGGTTTTCCCGGTGATGTGCTCTTCACTACTAAAGATACGGCCGCAGAGAAGCCGGAACTTTGTAGACGTATGGTTCGAGCCAGCCTGCGGGGTTGGGAATATGCCATGGATCACCCTGATGAGGCAGTGGAGGTACTGTTAAAGTACGATCGCAGCGGGGTCCAGACCCGATCGCACCAACTGGCAATGATGAAAGAAGTCACTGAACTGATTCGCGCCCCTGGCCGCCAAACGGGTCATATTGAAAACGCCAGGCTGGGAAGTATGGTCGAGCTGCTTTTACAATACGGGATATTGAGCTCCAGACTGGATCCGAAAGATATCTTCACCGCTGCGTTTTTGGAGGAGGAAAAATAGGAACAGTCAATTGGGGTAGGATCGGGATATAACAACTTCCAAGAATTACCGGTATCTATGGAGACTGCGGAGATACGGGGAACATGGTCGATCCATGGGAAACAAGACTGATAAAATCGGTTGGCTGACGTCGGCACTGAGGCGTTTGTCCGTCAAGCAGAGAATCATTGCCGGATTCATGCTGTTCTTTTTCTCAATGGCAATCAGTATCCCCCTGTTCATTGCACAGCATCAGCTCTCCATAGATCGACTCAGACAAGTCAATCTGACCCATGAAAAAGCGGATCGGCAGCTATTATTGGCCTCCACCCAAATTATGGCCTCGAGGGTGAACCTTCTGAGATACCTTCAAGATTACCTTCCCAGCACGCAGCATGCACTGAACGATACCGAGCAAGCCCAAAAGCTGCTGCTTGAAGCCCAGGCGCTCATCCAGCTACCGGACCAGAGAGAGCGCGTTATAAAAGTCTTAGGGATGCTGCAGCCCTATCGGGAATTGATAGAAGATGTGCAAACTGCACGAAAATTGGGCAAGGAGTCAGATGCCGCGAGGTCCGTATTTCTGGCCGCCAAAACCGGCTACGACATGGCACGTCAAATTGAGCACATCGTCGGCATCAGCGAGCAAAACATCGCCTCGATTCACAAAACAGTGGATGAGGACGCGCTAACCTATCTCAAAGTTTTGGTAACCTCCTATGGTTTGTTGCTCATTTTATGCATCTTCGCGGCGAGACTTGTTTCCAATAGCCTCACCCGCCCCATATCCAAGCTTCAAACCCACTCGGAGTTATTCAGCCGGGGTGATTTAGGTACCCGCATTGACGTTCAAGGTAATGACGAGCTAAGCCATCTGTCCAACGCATTTAACCACATGGCAGCTGAATTGGAACAGCATCATCGACTCTTGGAATCCAAAGTCAATGAACGAACCAAAGAGCTGACAAAGAGCAATGAGCAAATCTCCAAAGAGATGGATGAGCGCAAGAAAATCGAAATTACACTGAGAAGAGAAAGGGACCGGGCGCAGCAATACTTAGACATTGCCGGCACGATTCTTCTGGTTTTAAACTGCGACCAAACCGTGGCCCTGATTAATAAAAAAGGCCTCGAGATAATGGGATATAATGAAGATGAAATGATCGGAAAAAATTGGTTCCACCATTTTCTCCCCGAACCGATTCGCGAAGATACAGCAGCATACCTGAAGGCCATAATCGATGGTGACGTTGATCCGGTTGAAAATCACGAAAATTGTGTATTGACCAAAGACGGTCAAGAGCGTCTGATCGCTTGGCATCAGCAAGTGATCCGAAACGATAAGGGAGAAGTTGTCGGCACGTTGAGCTCAGGAGAGGACATCACAGACCAAAGGGCTTCAGAGAACGCCTTAAGAGAGAATGAGGAACGCTACCGCACCGCCATTGAATCTTCCAGCGACGGTGTCATCATCAACCGGATCGGCCGCCTGTTGTACGTCAACAAGCGTTTCCTGGAGATGTTCGGATTCAATCACCAGGATGAAGTACTTGGCAAAAGTATTGATCTTGTCGTTTCCCCCGAAGACCGGGAGATGGTCAATGATATGGCCGCACGGCGAATACGCGGCGAAGATATCCCCACCCAATACCGATTCAAAGGCGTCAAACGCAATGGCACGATTATCCACGTTGAGGTTTCGGCCGCCAAAACGACCTGGAAGGGACAGGTGGTATCCATGGCCTATCTCAGGGATATCACCAGCCGGCTGCAATACGAAGAGCGGCTGGAGCAGGCTAAAGAAACAGCAGAGCTGGCCAACCGTACCAAAAGCGAGTTCCTGGCCAATATGAGCCATGAGATCCGAACACCAATGAACGGCATAATCGGCAATACCACCTTGGCCCTGGATACGGACTTGACCATAGAACAACAAGACTATTTAAAATCCATAAAGATATCGGCAGATCATCTCCTGGGTCTCATCGACGGGATCCTGGACTTTTCGAAAATCGAAGCTGGCCATTTCGAACTGGAGCAAATCGATTTCGACCTCCGAACCACCATAGAACGGGCCGCAGAAACCGTTGCCGTAAAAGCCCATGAAAAAGGCGTGGAGCTCAATTGCGACATCGATCCCAAGGTGCCGGAGTACCTTATCGGCGATCCCGGCCGACTGCGCCAAATCCTGCTGAACTTATGCGGCAACGCAATAAAGTTCACTAACGAGGGCGAGATTACCATCACCTGCAAGGTCCAAGAGAAAAGGGATGAATATGTCGAGCTCTATTTTTCGGTCGCGGATACCGGGATTGGTATCGTCAAAGACAAGCAAGATGCCATCTTCCAGAGTTTTGAACAGGCCGACGGATCCACCACGCGAAAATACGGCGGCACCGGTTTAGGCCTCGCTATCTCCAAACAGCTGGTTGAGATGATGGGCGGGCAAATATGGGCGGAAAGCCCCGGCAAGATGCAGAATAAAAAATACCCCGGAAGTATACTTCAGTTCACCGCCACCCTTAAGGTACAAAGAAATCGAAAAAAACCGGTAAGACCGACCATCACGACAGATCTGCAGCACAAGCGAGTTCTAGTCGTGGATGATAACGCCACCAATCGCATGATCCTTTCAAAAACGTTGTCGAACTGGGGTATATCTCATGATGATGCACCCGACGGTGCTTTCGCCCTAAAGATGCTGCAGACCGCCGTGGAGAGCGGCACATCATACGATCTGGTCCTCATGGACGGACAAATGCCAATGATGGACGGATTTGATACGAGTGCCATCATTAAAGGTCATTCGAAATTTGCTAGTACCATTATCGTTATGGTGTCTTCCTTAGGGTTGCAGGAGGATGCAGCGCGTTGCAAAGCCATAGGCATTGACGGCTACCTGGTAAAACCGGTCAAACAATCCGATCTTTTTGATGCCATTTCAACATCCCTTCTTGGGAAAAGTTTGGCGGCCCACGGAGAGACGGAATCCTTCGGCACCCGCAAATCCATTGAAAAAGATCAAAACGGCCCGCCACTCACCATACTCCTGGCGGAAGATAACGAGATCAACCAAAAAATGGCGATGCACATGTTACAAAACTTCGGCCATGACGTCTCAGTCGCCGATAACGGGAGCGCCGCCATCGATCTGCTGAACCGTCAAACATTCGACCTTGTATTGATGGATATACAGATGCCGGTCATGGATGGACTGACCGCAACACGCCAAATAAGAAGTATGGATTCAGACATCAAAGACATTCCCATCATTGCCATGACGGCCCATGCCATGAAGGGCGATAGAGAAAGATGTCTTGAAGCGGGGATGTCCGACTATATTTCCAAACCCATTGAGCCCCAGAAACTCAAAAACATCATCCGCAGATATTCTGAAACACCCATTTAACGGCGAATAGCACATCGGGTTGACCCCACTGCCGAGTTTCATTAACATCAGAAACAGATACAAATATGGCTGTGCCGACCTTAATCCTTACCGGAGAAAAAGATGATTGGACCCCTGCCGACCGATGTGTCCTGCTTGAAAGAATAATCGACAACCAAAACCTGCTTGAATTGGTGGTCTACACAGGCGCCTACCATGCCTTTGATCGGCCAAAGCACAACAGAACCTATCTGGGCCATCGGTTGGAATACGATCCAAAAGCAACCCAACAGGCAAGAGAGCGTGCAAAAGAGTTTCTCGATCATCATTTAAAAGGATCGGCTCCCTAAGCCAGAAGATCATCATTGCTTGACTTATAATTATAATATAATTATATAATAATTATGAAAAGATTGATATTCGAATGGGATAACCGTAAAAATGCGTCCAATACACGTAAACATGGTGTTTCCTTCGAAGAGGCACAAACCGTGTTTTTTGACGAAAAGGCCATTGAATTTGATGATCCTGATCACTCAATTCAAGAAGAAAGATTCATTCTTCTGGGCCTTGCCCAAAGCCTTAAAATTTTAGTTGTTTGTCATTGTTATCGAAGCAATGAAGATATAATTCGGATTATTTCAGCCAGAAAAGCAACTAAAAAGGAACAAGGCGTTTATTTCCGGAGGTCATGATGAGAAAGGAATATGATTTTGATAAAATGAAAGGACGCCGAAATCCTTATGCAAAGCATTTAAAAAAACAGGTGACAATCCGTATCGGTGTCGATGTAATTGACTATTTTAAGAATATGGCGGATGAAACAGGTGTCCCCTATCAAAATTTAATCAATTTGTATTTACGAGATTGCGTTCAATCCAACCGAAAGCTCTCATTCAAATGGACACAATGAGGCGCAGAACATAGGTCTGAAGATGATCGAAAGGACCATGAGCCGCTGAGACTTGGCGTTCGGAGGAGGGACAAATGACATTTGAAGAGTTGAAGGAAGAATTGCTTGAAACCTATATGAAATATTATGTCGAAGGTTTTAAGGCTAATGACATCGGTATTATCGATCAAATAGTCCAATACCCAATTGCCTATATCAAGGATGGCAGTGTGAAAATGTGCGAGGAATATCCGATTGATCCAATAAAGCTAAAAAAGGAGAAAGAATGGGATCATTCCACTGATTGGAAGTTCGATATACCAGCGATAAACGAATCTTGTGCACACGCCGTTGCATCAGCAACCCGGCGACGAAAAGACGGATCTCAAATCGAATATGTGCACGGATTTTATGCGTTTAAACGCACCGAGGACGGTTGGAAGATGTACGCCATTGCAGATGTAACGCTTTAGATTATGTCCTCAACGTTCAGGGTACATGTAGGAGCGGCTTTTAGCCGCGATGGGTCTTACAATCTCGCGAATTTATCGCGGCTAAAAGCCGCTCCTACAGGCGATTTATTATTTAATTTGTGCGAAAGCCATATCAGTTGAGTTATCAAACCATAATATCTGTTCCGCACCATCCCATAGCTCTGCGATATTCCTCTCAAGAATGTGGAGTGCATGATCAATAAAGAGAAGGGCTAAGAAGGCAAATAACCATGACTGGGAAAAACCGTGAGCATTGCTATGTGCTTTTCCCCAGCTGGCCATTTACATCGTTCGCAAGAAAAGCATCAGTATGAAAATCCTGATTGTAACTATAGGTACACGCGGTGACGTTCAGCCCTATATCGCATTGGGCCGGACACTGATGGAAGCCGGTCATGAGATCACCATTTGTACCTGTGCGCACTTCGAGCCCTTCATTCGCGAATACGGAATAGGCTATGCCTATGTCAACAACGATTTCATTGATTTCATGCACTCACCAGAGGGGAAGATCATCCTCGGGAATGCGGGAAGCTTCTGGGAGTCTATATCAGCTATAGCACCCGTGATCTCCAAGCTTGGCAATCTCCAGGAGCGGCAGATGGCCGACGTTTGGGCTGCGAGCAAGGCTTCAGCGCCGGACTTGATGCTATATCACCCCAAGGCCCTCGGTGCGCCAGATTTTGCGGAGAAACTCAGGGTACCGTGCATGCTGGCCTTCTGGCTCCCAATGTATGTGCCGACAACCCGGTTCCCGGCCATGGGATTCCCCGAGCTTCCCCTGGGACCTGGGTATCGTTGGCTGACCTATCATGTCATTCGAAAGATATTGCTGTTGATGAGCAAGAAAGTCAGGAAGTGGCGCGCACAGAATGGGCTTGCCCCACGCAGCCCCGGATCCAGGATGCAGCTTCCCGATGGCCGCCCGATCCCAGTGCTGCATGGATACAGCCGACACATTATTCCTCGTCCAGAAGATTGGCCTGAGACTGCAATTGTGACGGGGTTCTGGTTTCTCAACCAGACCGAAGACTGGACGCCTCCGCCAGCCTTGAACGAATTCCTGTCAAAGGGCGAACCGCCGGTGTACTTCGGGTTTGGAAGCATTTTTGGACGTGACCCGAGGCGGGCCACGCAGATCATACTAGCAGCAATCCGGCGCACGGGTGTGCGGGCGATACTTGCCCGGGGTTGGGGTGGTCTTGATCTCAGTGATGCAGCAAAATCAGAATCAATCATGCCCGTCGAATCCGCACCGCATGATTGGCTCTTTCCGCGGGTTAATGCCGTCGTGCACCATGGAGGATGCGGCACGACCGCCGCCGGACTGCTGGCAGGAAAACCAAGTATCATATGTCCGTTCTTTGGAGACCAACCCTTCTGGGGACGACACATCGAGCGCCTTGGCGTCGGGCCGTCTCCCATACCACAGAAGAAGCTGACCGTTGAGTCTCTCTGTCATGCTATTGACACGGTGGTGAATGATTCCACGATGCGCGAGAACGCTGCGGCACTTGGCCGCCGTCTCCGAGAGGAAAAGGGCACATCGAATGCGGCAGCATTCATAACGCAATGGATGAATGACCATCGTTTCCGAGAACCGTGAAGAACATCTACCGTCTATTGAAGTACCAAGGCTGATTAACAACGTTATGCCAGTTCTCTCTTGATTTAATCCTTATTTGGTCAGAGCAAAAATATGGCGATTGGTAATTTAATCAAATTCATTCTTAATAATCCAATCTCACTCATATTGGGAATGAATAGGACATTAAAAGAATTTTATCGTGCCGGTTTTATTTCAACTGCTATTTCTGAAGGGATTTATGATGCATTTTCCAATGGCCGGGCCAGTTTTAACGATATTCAGCGCAAAATAGGAAAAAATCTCGATGAGAAAGGCCTTGAAGCCTGGCTTAACATGGGTGTCGCCATTGGGGAACTGGATAGGAAGAAAGATCGCTATAGAATTAAAGGCGCACTTTCCAGAAAACTCCTGATGCGCGGCAATGATACGTGGAAAGCATTTTTCCAGGCCCGCGTTGAAATCTTTTATGATTACATTATCAATACGCCAACGTTTCTAAAAGAGAACAAAAAATTTGATTTCAGTCAGTCCTATGGTGAGTTGTTTGCCCGCTCCTCCAGAACAGTCGAGCCTATTTTAATCGATGTGGTTGATAGGAACATCCCTTCGGATGGCACATGCCGTCTGCTGGAGGTGGGGTGTGGCGCCGGTATTTACATGAAACGCGCATGTGATCATAACCCAAAACTTACGGTCACAGGTTTAGAGCTGCAAGAGGCCGTGGCTGATTTTGCCAGGGAGAACACAACAATTTGGCAGATAGATCATCGCGTCACCATCGAGCATATCGATGTGCGACATTTTCAAAGTACCCATAAATTCGATATCGCAACATTTTTTAATCTGATTTACTATTTTCCAGAACATGAAAGAATAGATTTACTGAGCCACCTAAGTGGTTTGTTAATACCGGGTGGCAAATTGATATTGACGACATTATGCCCGGCAAACGATCCTTCAATTCAACTGATGAATCTTTGGTCTTCAATGACCGAGGGATGCGGCCCTTTGCCTCGTCCGGAGACCACGTG
>JAAUYD010090633.1_pt1 | contig 11421 bp, 8 predicted proteins | sample 7278101 | NCBI WGS metagenome assembly JAAUYD01 (sample SAMN14350128, study PRJNA611818) | marine sediment metagenome | isolation source: surface marine sediment (0.6m) | place: French Polynesia: Moorea | collected 2018-08 | reverse complement strand
TCGGGAGCGGTTTCTGCCGCACCAGCCCGCGAATCCAGGATGCGGTAGCCACCTTCATCTGGGCCACCGGCCACAAACACGCGGCCGGCTTCGGTGCGCTCGGCCGGGGCATCAGCATCGCGCCAGATTTCTGGATCGTCAATTCCGTATTCCCACGGGCGATCCGGCAGCAGGGGCGGGCTAAAGAACCCGGTAGCGAAGTCGACGTCACCGTTATAGACGGCTAACATCGCGCCGGTGTGTCCACCTGCTTCTACGATCTCTCCCGGCTCCAGACCCATGTCGGAGAACATGGCGCTGGGGAAGAGGAACCCAGAGGTTGAGGTGACGCTGGGGACGGCCCAGCTCAGGCCGTTCAAATCTTCAAGCGACTCGATGCCGCTGTCAGCCCGCACCACGATCTGGGCAGCGTACCAGGGCAAACCGAAGCGCACGGCGGCATTACCAACCTGAACACCGCAGCGTTCGTTGGCCAGAACATAGCCAAGGGCCGGGATAAAGGCCATCGTGTCGTCGGGTGAGGCGCAAATCGCTTCGATTGTGGCTGCGTAGCTGGTAGGAACACTGACCTCATAGAAGAAACCGGTTGCTCCATTTAAGGCATCGGCCAAAATTTCACCACCGGAAACGATCACGTCAGCATCAACTGAAGGCACAAAGAGGACCTGAATCGGCCGGTCTTCTGAACCAAGTGCTGCTTCTTCCATCGCTTCTTCAACTACGGTCTCGGTGACGACTCGGGTCACTTCAACAGGGACTTCGACTTCAACGGGAACTTCTTCAACCACCGTTTCTGTCACTGTTTCTGTTACCACGCGGGTAACTTCTACAGTTTGCGGTTGGCAGGCGGCCAAGGCTAAAACAGCCAAACCGGCAAGCAAGAACCATTTCATATTCTTTAAAGACATATTCTTCTCCTTTTGAATGTGTCAAATAAACAATTGGAAAACGGATTACAACTTCACCCAATCAGGCAAAACAGGGTGGTTTATATGAGTTTTAAAAATGGGATAGTAGGGTAGATTTGAGAAACGGTTGCCTGAAATCTATCAATTTTCTTATTTAACCAGGATGATAAATCAATCTTTCAGGTTCGGCAACAAAATGTCGTGAAATTCGGCCGTGAGGGCAAAATCAAAATTACGTTGTCTGCGTGGATCGGGAAGGGTTGCGGTAATAAACGTGGTTGGGTCGTTGAGGGGGAGGCGTTTGCAGTATAAAGGTAAAAATTGAGGCGGTTGCCGGGTACGGGTCCCCGAAACTCAAATTCTGGAAATCGTTTTTGGCAGAAACGGTGAGAGGCTTGCCCAGTGCCCACAAGACCGCAAAGGCCACCAAATCACCGTGGGTCACGGCCACAATTTCACCGCCGTTATATTTGAGCATCACCATTTTGAGAAAAGAATGAAATCGATCGATCAGATCGGCCGGCTGCTCGTATTCGGCTGGGGCGTTGGAATAGAGGTCCCAATTTTGTTTTTCAAGTTCCGGTCGGGGAAGGCCGTCAAAAGGGGAATATACCTCGAGCAGCTTTGGGGAGGGCGTTGGTTTTAAGGGGGAGGCGAGATTGCCGGCCAAGATGTTGGCCGTTTGGGTTGTGCGCCGGAGCGGGCTGTGAAACACAGCGGCAACGGGTCGGGCGTTGAGCGCCTGGCCGGCCGCAGCCGCCTGCTTCTTCCCTTCATCGCTTAAGGGAAAATCGTACTCTCGGCCGTAATAAATGTTGTCCGGATTGTTAACCGCCCCGTGACGGACAATATGGACCGTGGTTGTATTTTGGTCTGACACTTGAATCTTTCTGCTTTTTGTTGTTGAAACGAAGCTGGGCGTTGAGTTCCTAAGTTGTTTACAAAAAATGTTATAAGAAAAATCGTCCGCAGACCCCGTAGGGGTGAACCGTAGGTTCGCAGATTTTCACAGATTTCTCTCTCTAATCTGTAGCCACCTGTGACCCTTAGTTTACCCTTTTAGAGGCGGGCAGATAGCTTGATCAATGAGAAAATGCACTTTTCACTCGGGCAATTTCCCCCTCCCACGGGCGGATAGGTCAATTCATTGTTCGCGGACCCCTGTCATCCTGAGCGCCGCGAAGGATCCCGCCAACTGGCACGAAGGTGTCGTTTGCCATACGGGTATCTTTTCCAATCAGCCCTCCTGAACGCCAGGTTGAGGAGATTCTTCACGTCGCTGCGCTCCGTTCTGAATGACAGGTGGTTTACAGCCGACCTATCCGCCCCTGAACCCGACGCGGGGAAGGGAGCTTGCCGGACTAGTTAAGGGGCAGGAGTAGTTAACTCATACCCCTTGGGAATCTCTTGAATATAAGGATCGGCCGGATCGGGTGTGTTTTCCGTAAACTCAATTGTTTCAAATCCCAGCTGTTCAAGCAAGTTGGTCATATACGCCTGAGCGTTTTCTTCAGCTTCGGCCAGAAGCCCAAATTCTAATGCAGCTTCCTCCAGCACCTTTTCCCCTTCCACACGTACTTGAGATTCTAGTTGAGGGTCTACCCCGGTAAATCCGATTAACATTCCCTGATCCCGATCCACAACTGAAGAACGTTCGTTGTCGAGAGCCACGACCAGTATTTCCGCATCCGGTAGATGGACCTGGACCGTTGTGGGATTGATGACCTGAATATCTTCCGGCTGTATTGCTTCCATATCGATACCGGCAATGACTTCCCCATAGGCCACAAAGACGATACTTTCTTCAAATAAACCAAAAAGGGAATCCGTGTTCTGTTCAGCCACAATGACTTTCTCACCGATAAATGAGGCGGTTTCCAAACGGGCAATTTGATTCACTTCACGGACGATCGTCACCGGATCCGGCATGATTACCGGCGTGGCCGGAATCATCATTTCCCGGGCCAGCCGCACGATGGGATCTTGCGAAGGGGTGTCATTGTTGTACAGGGAAACAAGGCCAAAGGCAAAGACCCCAGCTAAAATAACCACAACAATCGTTAATATTGAGACGATTCGTTTCATAGTGTAACTCGTGCTTCGTATTTCTTAATTCGTATCTCGTAAATCTCAACGCATGTATCACTACATATGAAAACACCTGAGTGCTTGCGAGGGTTTTGGGACTCTTATACTATTCTGCTTGTTCAATTTTTTGGTAGAGTATTCTCAGAGAGATTTGACCTAAACTTTCATTAACTATTCATTTTTTTTATTCGTTTTCCTGCTATGCTCATTGCAACCTGTCAAATTGAATTAAGCCTGGGCGGTGTATCTTCATTAAAAGAGAAAAGAAGTATTGTGAAATCGGTCATCGGCCGTGTGGCAAACAAATTTAATGTCTCGATAGCCGAAATTGATTATCATGACGTCTGGCAATCGGCTATTTTGGGGTTCGCCGCTGTGGGTAATGAAGCTGCTTTTTTGCAAGGGGTAATGGAAAATATCGTGACCTGGATCGAAATCAACCGGCCAGACGTCTTAATTGTAGCTTACCGCATTGAATTTCGTTGAAGGTGAGCTGATATGATTAACAGATTGTAAATAATCGTGCGTTTACTACCTGGCTATGAATTTATGAAAAAAAATCACCTGCTCTGGTTATTAACGCTGCTGTTGTTAAGCAGCTTTTTGTTTGGCAAACCGCTTTTTGCCCAGGAAGATGGGATTGATTTTCCCGCAGGGGAAGCGGGACAGCCGAATGATTTGGGGATCGCCCTGACAATTCGCAGTGGATATGATGGCTTTTACAAGCAAGGTTCCTGGCTGCCGATTACCGTTCTGGTCTCAAATGACGGCCCTGCGGTTGAGGGAACTATCGTCGTTCGCGGTCGAGATCGCCAGGCCGAATACATGGCTCCCATCACGCTTCCCAACCAGTCACGCAAACGAATTCGCCTCAACGCATATAATTTTAATAACTCAGGGGCTCTTCTGGTTCAGATTCTCGATGATCAGGGTGAGGTTGTGGCTGCTGTGAACACCAACAACGTGCAGTCATTGCTGACGACGAACAGCTTGCTGTATGGCGTAGTCAGCAGCCAGCCAGAAGCATTTGAGGATTTAGAAAAAGTTTTGGCCGGCCGAACGGAAGCTGGCGTTGCTTTCCTTGATTTGGATGAACTGCCCGAAAATCCAACCCTGTGGCTAGATCTCGATGTTTTAGTTTTCAACGATGTTGATACCAATGAGCTCACGGCCGACCAGCGGACCGCGCTGGAAGAATGGATTCGTCTGGGTGGACAGCTGGTGGTTACGGGCGGGGCCTCGTGGCAAAAAACAACCGGAGCATTTAAAGAAATATTGCCGGTTCAGGTGACCGGCAGCCGATCGGTAGACGATTTGCCGGCCGTGGCTGAGCAGGTGGGGCTCCCGTTTCGGGACGCTGGCCCTTACGTGGTTGCCGACAGTCAGCTGCGAGATGGAATCGCCCTTTTTAACCAGGCCGGTCTTCCGATTTTGGCCCGTCGTCAGCTCGGGCGGGGTGGCGTGTATTTTCTTGCTTTAGATCCTCAATTTGCTCCGCTTGATGATTGGGATGGGAGCGAAATTGTCTGGGATGAGATCGCCCAGCGCGCTCCTTTACCCTCCTTTTGGGAAACCGGGTTTGTAGTTGATGGGGAGGCGGCAAGCGCCGTGAGCAGTTTGCCCTCACTGACGCTCCCTTCAGTATTTCTGCTTATTGGATTTGTGCTGCTCTATATTGTGGTCATTGGCCCGCTGAACTATCTGTTTTTAAAACGGCAAAAGCGACGAGAAATTGCCTGGTTGACGATCCCGGCCGTCATCGTCTTTTTTAGCTTAACCGCCTATTTAATTGGTTTGCAATTTAAAGGAAATACGGTGTTAATCAACCAGATGGCCGTTGTCAGCGGCCGTCTTGATCAGCCTGTTGGCCAGGTCGATGCCGGGGTGGGGGTTTATTCACCCCGCCGTGGAAGTTATGAAATCGTGTTGGAAAAAGACGTTTTAATTCGCCGTTTGCAAACTTATCTTTTTGATGAGGTTGATATGCAGGTCATGCAGGGCAATGATGTTCGCCTGCTGGATACGCTCATCGACGTTGGTGAAGTCGGGACATTTGCCGTGCAGGCCAATCGGCCGCTGCCGGATGTTCAGGCGGCAATTACAGCTGATCCTGAGAACCCGGAACGTCGCCTCGTCGCTACAGTGACCAACGGCGGAAATTTTGATTTGGAAAATGTCGGTCTGTGGGTTGAGGGGAATTTTATTAATTTAGGTGATATGGACTCGGGGGATACCGTTGTTCAATCCTTTGCGGCTTCGGAAGGAACGATTGCCAAATATCAAGTCAGCGACCAGGGTCTGGTCTTTTATGAAACGTACCAGCAAGGCGATGATCTCAGCGGAAGCACTTATCAACCGAGCCCGCTTGAATCCAGCTACTACGACATTTTGGGCACCACCTCATATTATGGAGACGGCGTTTACTATCCCCGGTATGAACTGTTAGAATCCCTCTTCGATCATTACGGAGTGGAACCGATTTATGCGCCGCGGTCAACCGTGACTTTGATTGCCTGGTCCGATCAGCCGCAAATCGACGTAAGTTTAGCTGAAAACCGCTTTGAAAATAGCAGCGTAACCGTTTATTTTCTGGAAATTCCTGGTGGATAAAGTATGACCGCAATTATTGAAATTAACGGGTTAACCAAAAAATATGGCGATTTAACCGCCTTAAATGATTTAAATTTGTCGATCCACGAGGGTGAAGTGTTTGGCTTTATTGGCCCCAACGGGGCTGGTAAGACGACCACGATGCGCATTTTGACAACCCTGCTAAAACCGAGCGGTGGCTCAGCGACCATAGGCGGGTACTCGATCTCTGAACAGCCGCAAGAAGTGAGGCGGATGATTGGCTACATGCCCGACTTTTTTGGGGTTTATGACGATATGAAAGTGTGGGAATACCTCGATTTTTTTGCCGCCTGCTATGGTATCCCCTCGGCCGACCGTCAGGGAATGATCGGTGATTTGCTCGCCCTCGTTGACCTGACCCACAAGCGGGATGAATATGTGGAAAGCTTGAGCCGCGGGATGAAACAGCGCTTGTGTCTGGCGCGCACCCTGGCTCACGATCCACAGGTGTTGATTTTAGATGAACCGGCCAGCGGTCTTGACCCCCGGGCGCGCATCGAAATGCGCGAGCTTCTGCGTGCCCTGCAGGGGATGGGCAAAACGATCTTTTTTTCATCTCACATTTTGTCTGAGGTGGCCGATATTTGTACCAGCATCGGCATTATGGAATCCGGCCGCATGGTCACGTATGGTCAGCTGGAAGATATGCGCCGCCAGCTCAAAGTGCATCGCCTCATTCAGGTGCGGATCATTGGGGAAACGGTGCCCTTAAAAGACATTCTGATCAATCATCCGGAAGTGGCCATGATTACCGACGGCCGGGAAATTGAGTTAACCCCTGACGTGGTCCAGTTTGACTTCACCGGAGATGATAAATCATTGAGCAGCCTGCTCAAATCATTAATTAGCCAGGAAATTCAGGTCATCTCATTTACTGAAAAAGTGGGGGATCTGGAAGATGTCTTTATGCAGGCCACGGCCGGGAACAACGGCGAAAATGGCGTGGTGAACAACGGCAGTGATGACACTACCAACACCATCGCTGACGGCAGCCGTGACGGCGTAGAAGAAATCTAAGGGATTGTGCCCAGGCGGTCAATTTTGGGCGGCCGCTATCAACGTTCCGGCAATTTGATCAAAGATTCATGCTAAAAACCCTGCGCAGCTGGCACCGAATCCGCAATAACCCTATTTATCGCCGAGAAAATGGGTATTGGGGAGAACCCAACCACTACTATCGAGAAATTAATCGCTATATGCCCTTTGTGGTTTTAGGGGTGATGGTGATCGGTTTTTGCTGCGGAGCCAATACTTTGTCAACCATGTTTGGCCTCTCGACCAACGAGTCAGCGTTAACCTTGGCCGCCTGTTTGCCAAATTTTGTAGTCCAAATGATTTCCTGGGCGGCCATCGTGCTGGTGCCGGCCCTGACCGCTCCGATGGTGGTGGAGGAGGTCCGTCTGGGCACGTGGGAGATGCTGCGCCTGACACCCTTTTCAACTGAAGAAATTTTAATTTCAAAATTGTTGGGTGGATTGTTGCGGTTAAAAATTTGGCGCATTCTGCTTTTGCTGAATGCGTTTCAGCTGCTGGCCGCTGTGGCCGCCCTGCTGATTGCGGCTACGATCGATACGCTGGGGATTGATCTATTGGTCACCTTGGTGAATCCGGTGCTGATTTTACGGCCGTGGGTTGAAATTATTTGGGTGGCCTTAACCGGGCTGGTGTTGTCAACCTGGATGGCTACCGGCCGGGCGGCCCTGGTCGCCACTTATGGGATCACCATTGGCGTTAAGCTCCTAAACGGCTGGCTGCTGTGGGCCATTGTCGCCTCGATATCGGAACTGGCGTTTTCCAACACCACACTTTTTTCGCTGATTTTGACGCTGGGACCGTTTTTGGGGTACGTGGTGCTGTTGATCGGCACCTACTGGGTGTTGATTCGCCGAGCCCGATATCTCGATGAAAATGTGATGGTACCAGCGGGCTAAAGATTCAAATAGAAACGGCTAAATGGCCGATGGAACTATGTTATACTCCTCATCGTCTGAGGTTTATCAGAGAATAATTCATGAGTGAAATTGCCAAACAACCCTCCAATCCGGCCGGCCGCTGGCAGCGCTGGTACCGGCAGCTGGCTGAAAATCCCATCACCCAAAAAGAGCTGCGCAGTCGCATGCGAGGCGCGCGGGCTTTTGTTGTTTTGACCGGCTTTCTGGTGTTGATGTCGGCGTTTGTTTTGTTTACCTACCTCATTGTGGTTTTAAACGACAGCGGAACCAGCAACAGCAATCGCACGGCCGGTCAGGCGATTTTTATCACCCTGGTGACGGTGCAAACGTTCCTGGTGCTGTTTATCGCTCCCGCATTTACGTCTGGAGCGATTAGCGGTGAAAAAGAGCGGCAGACCTTTGAACTGCTCAAAACTACTTTGCTCTCTCCAAAGGCGTTTGTATTTGGCAAATTGGCTTCAGCCTTGAGCTATGTTTTCCTCCTTGTACTGGCGGCCGTTCCGCTGATCAGCCTGGCGTTTATGCTGGGCGGGATTACCCCTTCTGAGGTCATCATTTCACAGCTGCTGCTGCTTTCGGCCGCGATCGCTTACGCCACGATCGGCCTGTATTTTTCAAGCTCAATGCGCAGCACCATGGGGGCCAGCGTAGCCACGTACGTCGTTATCTTAATATTCAACGTAGGGATTCCGGTGGTTTACGGATTTGGTCTGGGGATTTTTGCTTCGCTCATGTTTAACGCTTCCTCGTTTGTTGAGGATATGTTTGAAATGATTTTCGCCCTCGGCGGTATGTTTTTATCGATGGTTAATTTGCCGGCGGCGATGGTTTTGAGCGATCTGGTTTTTCGAGAAGGCAACGCCCTGTTCTGGTATTTTGATCCGGGAACGCCTTATCCGATTATCGCTCCCTGGTCCGGTTTTTTGCTGATTCAGCTTCTGATCACCTGGTTTTACTTTCGCCGTACGGTTAAAAAAGTGGGGAAGGTGGCGGACAGCTAGTTCAATTGTCAATTGTCAATAATCAATGGTCAATTGATAATTGATTTTTATTTATGTTAAGTTTAGACCTCGCCTATCAAAAAATCGATCAGCAGCTTTCTCGCTGGGACGGCCGGCTCCGTCATCGCGACGCCTTGCTGTGGGTTCCGCGAGGATTGTTGGCCGGGTTGATGGTGGGGGTTGCCTTGGCCGCGGTCGCTCGTTTCCGCCCCTTGTTGACCGGCTCAGAGATTTTGATGGCGACCGCCATTTTTTCTGTTTTGGGGATGGTGGCGGCGGCCCTGTGGGTATACGTTCGGCGGCGGTCGGTGGCCCAAAAAGCGCGCTTTGCCGATCGGCAGTTTGGCTTAAAGGAGCGTCTCATCACGGCCGTTGAGCTGCGCGAGGCGCACATTTCCGCCCCGGAAACCCTGCGCGATCAGCAGGTGAGTGAAGCGGCCGAAATTTTAGATCACGTCGATACTCCCCAGGCGCTGCCCCTGGAAATTAACACCCAGGATTGGTCCCTGATTGTGCTGGCTCTGGCGCTGCTGGCGGCGGCCATGATATTGCCCAACCCCCAGGAATCCGCCCTGCGGCAAGCGCGAGCGGTTGAACAGGCGATTGTCGAGCAAGTAGAGCAAATTGAGGCAATTCAAGAAGAGATCCAGCAAAACGATAATTTGACCGCTACCCAGCAGGATGAACTATTGCGCCCCTTAAATGAGGCGTTAGCCGAACTGGAGTCGGGGGACCTGACCCAGGAAGAAGCGCTGGCTGCGTTATCAGAAGCACAGTCAGAACTGCGGGCGCTGCAGGGCGAAAACGATCAGTCATCCTTGCAAGATGCTTTGTCTGAAGCGGGAGGTCCCTTGAGCGGCAGCAGCACCACCCAGGAGATGGCGGAAGCGATGGCGGAGCAAAATTTGGGAGAAACCGGCCGCCAGCTGCGCGAGCTGGCCAGTCAGCTCCCCTCTCTAACTGAAGAGGCCCAGCAGGATATTGGACGGCGCTTAAGTGAGGCCGCTCAACAGCTGCAGGCAACCAACCCGGAGCTGGCTGAGCAGCTGGCTACCGCCGGCACCTCGCTGCAGCAGGGAGATGTTGAGAGCGCCCAGGAAGCATTAGAATCAGCAGCCGAGCAGCTCGAACAGGCGGCCACGCAGCAGGCGCTCAGCGAAGCGGCCGGTCAAACCGCTGAGCAGCTGCAGGAAGGGCGATCAGAAGTGGCTCAGGCCGGGCAGGAGCAAAGTTCACAGCAGGGGCAGCAAGGTCAAGAAGGGCAAACCGCCATTACCGAAGGGCAGCAGGGTCAAACCGGTCAATCGGGAGAGGGGCAATCAGGTCAGCAGGGGCAGAGCGGCCAAGATCCTGGACAAGGTCAACTGGGTCAGGAAGGGCAGCCAGGAGAAAATGGATCGTTTGGCGGGACAAACGAGGGAGGTGGTTCGGCCGCCCAGGTGTTTGTGCCGCCGTTCCGCGATCTTTCTGAATTTGAAGGGGTTGAGGTGGAGCTCCCGGCCGAATGTGTAGCCAGCCCGGAGGATTGTGGGCAGCTTCTCACTCAATCTCCAACCGACATTACCAGCGAAGACAGCCTGGTTCCCTATGAGCAGGTGTACAGCGAGTACGCCAATACCGCCTACGAGGCGTTGGAAGAAGATTATGTGCCTCTGGGCATGAAAAGCTACATTCGCGATTATTTTACCTCTCTGGAACCGGGAGAATAAGACCAGAGACAAGAGACGAGAGACCAGAGAATAAGTGTCGACCAACAAATACCAGGTTGTGTTGAGGTTTGGGATATTTTTTCACCCCCGCATTAAAATACGGGGCTAAAGGGGCTGACCGGATTGGTAACCAACCCTTTAGCCGTCGGTTTTAATCGACGGATGTAGAGCAATATTGAGCATCATACTGAATCAAATGTCAGCTGAACCCAGCCAATCTACTAAATACACAAATAACAAATAACCATTAACTAATTACTATCACCTACAAACTATGACCATACAACAACAAGAAATCACCGCATCTGAATTTCGGCAGCTTACTGAGACAATCGAGCGAGAAGTGGGCAAAATGATTGTCGGCCAGCGTGACGTGATTCGCGCGGTGCTGGTTGCCATACTTGCCAGCGGACATACGCTTCTCGAAGGGGTGCCCGGTTTGGGCAAGACGATGCTGATTCGCACGTTGAGCGAAGTGCTGGAAATGGAGTTTAGCCGCATTCAGTTCACACCAGATTTAATGCCGGCGGATATTACCGGCACGGAAATTATGGAAGAGACGGGTGACGGCCGGCGAGAGTTTCGCTTTCAAAAGGGACCGATTTTTGCCAACCTTATTTTGGCCGACGAAATTAATCGGGCGACACCTAAAACCCAATCGTCGCTGTTAGAGGCGATGCAGGAAAAAACGGTGACGGTTGCCAACGAAACGTACACGCTGCCGCAGCCGTTTTTTGTTCTGGCGACGCAAAACCCCCTGGAAATGGAAGGGACTTATCCGCTGCCGGAAGCGCAGCTGGATCGATTTTTGTTTAAAATTGACGTGAAATTTCCCTCGGCCGCGGAATTAAACGAGATTTTAGCCCGTACCACCGGAGAAGAAGATCCTGACCCGCAGCATGTGGCCGGTGGGGGTCAAATTATCGGTATGCAGGAATTGGCGCGACGCGTGCCGGTGCCAACCAACGTCACCGACTATATATCCCGCCTGGTGGTGGGTACGCATCCGGGACCGTCCGTTTCGACGATGGTTAATCAGTACGTTCGTTATGGATCCAGCCCTCGCGGGGCGCAGGCCCTGGTGTTGGGAGCCAAAATTACGGCTCTGCTCGACGGCCGCTACAACGCCAGC
>JAAUYD010049164.1_pt1 | contig 11421 bp, 10 predicted proteins | sample 7278101 | NCBI WGS metagenome assembly JAAUYD01 (sample SAMN14350128, study PRJNA611818) | marine sediment metagenome | isolation source: surface marine sediment (0.6m) | place: French Polynesia: Moorea | collected 2018-08 | reverse complement strand
GAAAGACTTTGCGGGTCGAGAACCTCGTCGGCGCAATACGCAATCCGATACCGACGTTTGACAGCCATTCGCGGCGTTCAGGTCCAACCGGGTTGGGTCCCCAGACCCTGCCCACATCCGCAAACACGGCGGCACCAATGCGGAACAGCCGCCACGGGTACCAGTCGGTGAAATAGCGTTGCTCGATCGCGACGACGAGACTCGATTCTCCGTTCTGGTAGTTAATCGGATAACCTCGCAAGCCCGAGTCGCCGCCAACGAAAACCGGGTTGTCGATGTCGAGCGCATGGCCAGCCGACGCCGAGAGCGACGCAAAAAACAGGCGTTTGTCCGACTGTCGGAGGTAGTAGCGCGCACTCAGCCGGAACTGGGCATTGCGTGTGTCACCGGACTCCAGTCGTCCATGTGCCTGGACGGCGAGGAGCAGGGCATGCTCACCGAGCGTGCCGAAACCCTGGCTGGCTGAGAGTCCGTACACGAGAGCGTTGCGATCTGCGCCAAACGATTCGTCAGACCAGCCGAGCAGCGCCGTCACTCGCCGGCCCATCAGGAAGTCTTCTGTGCGGCTGATCTGGTCCTTGTTTTGCGAGGTCACAAATTCGTCTTCGACGAGCTCGAAGCCGAGAAACGGGTACACGAGTTTGCGGTCTGCCGGCAATACCGCCGGCAAGGTCGGCTCCGCGACCTCTGAAAAGCGGTTGTCGTCAAAGGTAACCCCGTAGGTCCAGCGACGCGCGAATCGTCCCTGCAGCCCTTTGGACCAGCCGCCGAAAACCGACACGAAATCACGATCGTGACTGAATTCCGCGGCCTCGTCGCCGTCCGAGTACAGGGTGGTTTCGCGCGCATCGGCGTGCACCGAGCCGCCTGCGGCCCAGCGCGCGTCGAGTGCATAGAATGGCCGCGCGATCGACAGGAACTGCGTTTCACCGTCGGAGTTGTCAGCGATCTTGGACAGGAGCGTGACGCGACTCCGGCCGAGATGCTCGTCGACGAAGGAGATTGAGCTCGAATCCCGGTCCTTGTCCTCTGCGTACGTAAACTGTAACGACTGCCCGCGGCCAAACAGGTTGCTCTCCTCAAAGCCGGCACGCCACTTGTTTTCGCCGCCGCCGCGCGAGAACGAGATCTCCGGAACGAGAGACCAGATGTCCCGGGTGACGACATGGACGTCGACGACGCCGCGCTCGACTTTGGTGGTTCGAATGTCGGCATCATAGATGTACTTGCGCTGCCGCAGAATGCGCTCCGATTCCTGTGCAAGGCGGCTGGAGTAGAGGTCGCCGGGCTCAAACAGGAGCTGTTTCGTGATCGTCGAGTCACGGGTCACGACATGGAAACGGTTTGCGACACGGTAGAGCCACTTGTCCTCGTCGGGATTCGAGACGTCGAAGATGTTTGCCTTGTCGAGGACGACATGACGGATCGTGGCGCCTTCGACATCGGTTTCGGCCGTGTCGTCCGCGATCCCGTCGGCAGCAGGCGCGAACAAGCCGCCGAAACAGGCAATGAGAAGGAAATGTTGCCGCAACGAAGTACCTCCGGGGCCTATTCTAGTCGCAGTTCGATGACACTTGCGCGCTCTTTGCAAAACCTGATATAAGAAACAGGCGCAAAGTTCTGATACATAGAGGGTATACAAGGACTTGCCGGGCTCTGCAGGGAGCCTCCGGGACTACAGGATGTAGTCGACTTTAAATAAGAAAAGCGTCAACAAGAGCACAACGAAACGCTGGAGTGGCAATGGCAGATCATGTCGATCGCTTTCATGCGGCCCTGACCGTATTGGCCGGGCACGGCCATGTAAAACAACGACTTATCAAAGCCTGGGAGGAGAATCTCAGCGATGTCCACGAAGACGAGCTGCCCATAGCGCTCAAGCAGAGCTTTGCCGATCTGCGCCACGACATGAACCGCGTGACGCCGGCCAACGGCGAAAGCCCAATCTGCGCGTCGGTGCGTAAAATGTCGCTCGATGAGGCCAGCACCTGCGCCGCCCACGTCGTCACGCTCTATGGTGCGCTCGCTGGCAGGGCCTCCAACGACATTCAGGTTGCACTGCCGTTGTCGGACAACGACGACATTCGTGTGCCGCCGTTCCTCGTCAAGTCAATCTAGTCCGACTGCACCGGGTAGTAGACATAGGTCAGCAGCTCTCGCTCTGGCACCTGGCCAGGGTCGCTGACATAGGATTCCCAGGCCGCACCGTTTCTCTCGATGCCCGATGCCGCGAGATACGCCGCGATCTTGCGGTGCGTTGCGGGCAGGTTTCGATAGGACCCGACGTGACCGACGCGGATCGCAGCGCCGCCGTAAGTCTGTCCGATCTTCACCGTCGGGCCGTCGAGCGGCGTCGCATCGGTCACACCGCGAACCGGTATCGCCGCATCGAACAGCAGCTCGGAGCCCGAGAACGTACGCGTAATCGACAGTGGCGCGCCGGCCTCCTCGAGACCGTGACGATCAATGAAGCCCAGGATCCCGAAATAAGCCTCGCCCATCGCCTCGGACATCGCCGCAGGTTCTGGTCGTGAGCGGGTCCGCAGGAACGCAATCTGCTGCGGTTCGACGCGCAGGTGCTCGATTTCGGTATTTCCGAAGTCGGCTGAAGGCAGGCTTTCCGCCAGCTCCTTGAGTTTGAGCAGCCCGGCCTCGTAGTCGCGGGCGACGACGCCGCCGAGCATCGGGCCGAAATATCGCCCGACAAAGTTCATGCCATAGTCGGCCTCGAATCCCCAGTAGATCGTGGTCGAACCGGCGCCGCCCGTCAGCCGGAACCAGGACTTCGCCTCGCCCGGCTCGCCCGGGTTCATGACGATGCCGACATACTCGTGCGGGCGGCTCTCGACGATCATCTGGACGCCCGTGCCGAGTACCGCCCCGTCCCAGGTAACCGTCGAGCCGACACCGCGCCGTTTGCCCGAGTAGATGAACCGCGCGTCGGGGTCGGTATCTGACCAGGGCGCCCACAGCGTGAATCGCCGGAAATCGTTGACGAGGGTGAAGACAGTTGCGGGATGCGCGTCGATCCTGGTGCTGACCTCGACGCTGTGCGTCTGAGGCAGCGTGAAGCCGATGGCAATCAGCACGATGACCGCGGCAATTATGCCAAAAAGTAGTTTCTGCACGGCGGAATTATTCCACATATGGCATTCGTTCGGCACAATGCGCGCATGACCGTCAATGCGCAAAACGAACTGCCGATCGGTGTATTTGACTCCGGGGTGGGCGGACTGACCGTTCTCGATGCGATTCGACAATCGCTCCCGAACGAGCACCTCGTCTACCTCGGCGATACGGCCCGGCTGCCTTACGGCACCAAAAGCCCGGCGTCAATCGAACGATACGCGAAGCAGGCGGCCGCCGGGCTCGTTGAACAGGGCATCAAGCTCCTCGTCGTCGCCTGTAACACGGCGTCCGCCGTCGCGCTCGGCGCGCTGCGGGAGCAGATGTCGCCCGTGCCCGTCATCGGCGTGGTCGAGCCTGGCGCAACGGCCGCCGTGGCCGCGCGTGCCGGTGGACGACACCTCGTGCTTGCGACCGAGGCGACTGTGCGGCTCGGCGCGTACCGGCAGGCCATTGAAGCACTCGACCCGACGGCCAGGGTTCGGGAAGCGGCCTGCGAGATGCTCGTGGCGCTCGCCGAGGAGGGCTGGAGCAGCGGCGAAATTGCAGCGGCTATTGTGCGGCGATACCTCGATGAATCGAACGGCTTCACGCCCCATACGATCATTCTCGGTTGCACTCATTTCCCGTTGTTGCGCGACACGATTGCCGACGTTGCCGGTAGCGGCGTCCTGCTGGTCGACTCGGCCAGTACGACTGCGGCTGTCGTGCGTACGACGCTCGAGGGCAACGACTTGCTGCGCCGGGCCGACGACACCGGTACGCTGCGATTGCTCGCGACCGACGGTGCAACGCGCTTCGCCAGGGTTGGAGGTCGCTTTCTCGGACATTCGCTCACGTATAAGGACATAGAACTCGTCGACCTCTGAGCCTGTGCGATAATCGCGCTTCCTCAATATTCCCGGGGTACGTCGTGAATCCTGCAAGTTTCATCCGATCTGTCGTCGTTGTGCTGTGCGCGTCATTGCTCCTGTCCTGCGCCGAAGAGCCGCAACCGGAAGTATCGTTATCGTCGACGGACAGTATCGAGCCACGGCCCGAAATCTACGCGGATTTCACGCTGACCACCGATCTGAGCCACCTCAACGACGATCAGAAACAGATGATCGTGTTGCTCATCGAGGCGTCGAAGATCATGGACGATCTCTTCTGGCGCCAGTCCTTCGGAGACGACTACAGGGAGTGGCTCGATTCGATCGAAGACGAACGCACGCGCCGCTTCGCCGAACTCAACTATGGGCCCTGGGATGCCCTGGCGAACGACGAGCCATTCATGGAGGGGTTCGGCCCGAAACCACTAGGGGCCCAGTTTTATCCGGAGGACATGACGAGCAAGGAATTCGAAGATGCGTTCCTGCCGGGCAAGGTCGGCCTGTACACTTTCGTGCGTCGAGACGCCGAGGGCAAACTGACCCTCGTGCCGTACCACGTCGCGTATCAGGACGAGCTCGCGGAGGCTGCCCGCCTGCTGCGTGAGGCCGGACGCCTCGCCAAGAGCCCGGACTTTGGCAATTACCTAAAGCTTCGAGCTGCAGCGTTGATCAGCGATGACTATAAGCTCAGTGACGCCTACTGGATGGACGTCAAAGACAACGAGGTGGACGTTGTCATCGGACCGATCGAGACCTACATGGATCGCCTGTTCGGCTATCGCACGGCCTACGAATCTTACGTGCTGATCAAGGACCTCGCGTGGAGCGAGCGACTGAGCCACTTCGCCGAGTTTCTGCCGGCGCTGCAGGACGGACTGCCGGTGCCCGACGAGTACAAATGGGAATCGCCCGGCACCAATGCCGATCTGAACGCCTACGACGTCGTCTACTACGCCGGACACAGCAATGCGGCCGCCAAGACGATTGCGATCAACCTGCCCAATGACGAGGACGTGCAGCTCGAGAAAGGCTCACGGCGCCTGCAGCTCAAAAATGCCATGCAGGCAAAGTACGAGAAAATCCTCGAGCCGATCGCAGACGTGCTCATTGACGAGTCGCAGCGCCGGCACGTCACATTCGACGCGTTCTTTTCCAACACGATGTTCCACGAAATCGCGCACGGCCTCGGCATCAAAACTACCATTGACGGGCGCAGGTCGGTGCAGAATGCGCTGCAGGATCTCGCCTCGAGCATGGAAGAGGGGAAGGCAGACATCCTCGGCCTGTACATGATCACCGAGCTCCACGAGGCGGGCGAACTCGGCGATGCCGATCTGCGAGATTTCTACGTGACGTTCATGGCCGGGATATTCCGCTCTGTGCGTTTCGGCGCGGCGAGCGCACACGGCAAGGCGAACATGGTGCGATTCAATTTCTTCCTCGACGAAGGCGCGTTCGTCCGCGATACCGACACAGGCAGGTACAGCGTCAATTTCGAGCGCATGGGTACCGCGATAGAAAAGTTGTCGAACCTCATCCTGACGCTGCAGGGCGACGGTGATTACGAAGGCGCCAACGAACTGACAAACACCATGGGAGTCATATCACGTCAACTTCAGGCGGATCTGGACCGCCTGACGACGGCGGGTATTCCTGTCGATATCAGCTTCACGCAGGGAGTTGCGCAGCTCGGTATCGAATAACACGAAGTCAGAGGTCGTTCTTCACAATGACCGGGAGCCGGTGACCGAACAGCGTCGTCAGGTACAGTGAGCGTTGCGTTTCGAGGACTCCCGTAAGCGTCGGGAAACGTGCTTCAGGGTCCTGCATGTTCACCAACACCTGGCCTTCGGCATCGAAGGCCACGACGTGCGATGACGGCTCTGCTTTGGGACGCACGAACGCCGGCAGGCGCTGCACGACCTTGCGAAGCCAGGGCCGGTTGGAAAGCTTGTCGAGCAGCGCGTTGCGCGGTGCGGCGAGGCCGACCCAGAATCGGCCGCCTGTGCCGGTCTTCAAATTGTCGGGGAAGCCCGGCAGATTATCCAGGAGCACCTCGGTGGTGCCCGCGCGCTCTCCCTCGAGCCAGTACTTGAGCACCCTGTATCTGCTGGTTTCGGCGATTACGACAAAAGAATTGTCCTCGCTGATCGCCAGGCCATTGGCGTAGTTGAGATCGTCGAGCAGCTGCTCGGTTTCTCCACCGGCAGGATCGAACACGAACACACCGCCGTGTCCGCCGTGCTCCATGATGTCGAGCAGCGACGCGTTGTACGTGCCTCGATAATGCTCGGCGCCGAACTTGCTGCTCGCCTCCGTGAAGAAGATACGGCCGTCGTCGGCGATCGCGAGGTTGTTCGGATAGACAGGCGTATCGCCGATGTGCGAGACCAGGGACTCTACGTTGCCCTGCCGGTCAATGCGCTGAATGCCGAGATAGGCGTTGGCAACGACCAGCGAGCCGTCACGGTCGACTTCGATGCCCAGCGGACGCCCGCCTGTGACGGCGAACATTTCGACGCGGCGCTGACGTATGCGAATGATCTCGCCATTACTGGTCGTGACGTAGATGCTGCCATCATGGCCGAGGGTTGCGTCTTCGGGGCCCTCATAGTCGCCGAGTTGAATCCCGGTCGCGGCCTGCAAGAGCCGGTTCGGCGCGAAGGGATCGACGAGACCCTTGTCGACCGGTGCGTCCCAGGCGACCGGGTCGATCGGTACGGGCCAGAGCAAAAGGTACAACAAGAGCACGGCCGGCAACGCACTCAGGGCAAGCAGGGCTCGTTTCACGAACGACCAGGCTTCAGCGCTGGCCGATACCTGCCGATATTCGGAGCCATTTGCCTGCGGCCTCTCCTGCAAGGCTTCGGCGTCCGCTTCGCGGTTCTTGCCACGGCCGTTCCTTGTCGGTTAACCGCGTTGATCCTACGCAGACTTCTGATCGAGGTCGAGGCCGATAGGGCATGTGACGCCGGTGCCGCCCAGACCGCAATAGCCCCCCGGGTTCTTTGCCAGGTACTGCTGGTGATAGTCCTCGGCATAGTAGAAGGTATCGAGCGGTGCAATCTCCGTGGTTACTTCGCCATGGCCGGCGGCGCGAAGCTGCTCCTGATACGTCGCGAGTGAGCGGCGTGCGATGTGTTGTTGATCGTCGTTGATCGTGTAGATCGCCGACCGATACTGCGTGCCCACGTCATTGCCCTGGCGCATGCCCTGGGTCGGATCGTGGCTTTCCCAGAAGACCCGCAGCATCTGCTCATAACTTGTAAAAGCCGGGTCGAACACGACCAGCACGACCTCGGTGTGCCCGGTACCTCCGGTGCAGACTTCCTCATATGTGGGATTGGGCGTCACACCGCCGGCGTAGCCGACAGCCGTTGTGTAGACACCTTCCGCCTCCCAGAAACGACGCTCGGCACCCCAGAAACAGCCGAGCCCGAAGACGGCTCGTTGCATGTTTTCGGGGAACGGGCCTTGCAACGGGTTGTCATTGACGAAGTGCCGCTCGGGTATGGGCATGTCAGTGTCACGACCGGGCAAAGCCTCGGAGCGCGAAGGCAGGGTCGTTTTCATCATGGTATTTACTTATCTTCTGGTTTCGTCGCCGGATTCTTCTTTCTGATCTCGTCGAGCTCCTCTTGGCGATAGAAGAACTCGTGCACATAGACCTGGTTGCCCGATTCGACAGGGACGCCGTCGATCAGTCTGGGTCGGAACATGCGGCGGCGCACCTCGCGATGCACCATGCGTTGCATGTCGCTAAATTCCGGCGGGCTGGCCTCCGTCCGAATGTCGCGCACACGGCCGCGCGCCGATACGGTGTAGTCAACGCGAATCGTACCGGTCAGCAATCCGCCCCGATCATCCCCCACACTATCGGGGCCGCCCGCGTGGGTCGGCAGCGAGTCCTGCCGCAGCGTGATCGGCCCTTCGAGCAGTTCACGACGCATCTCCAGGCGATCCTCGTCGCCGGACAGCGAGTTCCAGACCTGCAGGTATATCTTGCGCGCCCGGTTGTGGGCCTCGGTGTAGGCGTAAAAGTCAGCAAGTGCGAGACGGGTATTGGCCAGCTCGAGCCAGGGCAGCTCCTTGGTGCTCTCCGCTATGCGCACGGCGCGCTTGAAATAGGTCTCGCCGGTTGCACCCGTCACGGTGCCCGGCCCCTGGCTGTAAGTGTCATAGAAATAATACGACTCACCGAGCTTCAGCAGGGGCGTGATCAGGCGCGGGTCTTCCTTGCTGGCCGCTGTTTCGATGATGCGAATCGCGCGCCGATAGGTTGCGCGTTCGTCGTTGTAATATCCGGCGCGGTGCTGCCATTCGCCGCGGCGCATCAAGGACGGAAGCAAGCCCAGAGCGTCGCCCTTGAAGTGCCGGACATTCAGTATGTGAATGCGATCGAGAACATCGCGTGCCGTCTCCAGTTCACCCATGCGCACGGTGGCCTCTGCCAGCGATTCGAGGATTTCGACCTGCTCGATATTGTGAGGCCCCTCGTTGACGTGTGTAATGTGCGTCGCCCGCTGGAACGAGCGCGACGCAAGGTCGGGGCGCCCCTGACCGAGCTGAGCCGCTCCGAGTCCCTTGAGCGGGTTGACGAGGCCGGAATTGAGGCGGTCTTCGAGGATCTCGAGTATTTCGATCGCCGAGCTGAAGTTCTGTATGGCGGCGTCGTATTGCTGGTTCTGGTGCTGGACGATGGCGAGGTTGTTCAGAGCTTTCGCCGTTTCGTGTGACTGCGATCCGTAGAATCTGATCGCCATCTCGACGACACGTTTCGCAGAGACGTCGGCCTCGTCGAAATTCTTGTCGGAGAGGTAGCGCTGGAAAAGATCGAATTCGCGGAAAATCTGGTCTTCCGTAAGCGGCTGCGGCTCGTCCGATGCGGGCGCTTCTTCCTCCGCAACAGGCACCGATTGTTCAAGCGGTGCCGGCAACTCGGGCGCCTCTTCTTCAGCAACGGAAACCGTTTGTTCGAGCGGCGCCGGCGGATCGTTGTCGTCTGTAGTCTGGCCGAGGGCAGGAGTGGCTGCGGCGAGCAGCAGGAAAGCGAGTTTGTTGAATCCCGGGTGTGACATGCTGTGGTTCAGGGCCTTGGTTTCCGTGCAGCGCCCTGCAGCGCTGAGTCTAGATCAGACCGGCAGGACGACTGATAGTTCTGCGATTCGCGCCCTGCTGGCTTCCCACTATACCGGGTCGCAGACTCAGAAATCGAGACCCAGTTGCTGCTGTCCCGGGCGGATGAACAGACTGCAATCGAGCGTGTGCTGGTAGGAGTCCCGTCCGAGTCCAAGCCGGCGGCTGGCGGTTCGGAATCGGGTGCCGATCATGTCGGCATAGGCGCCGCGGCCCGTCTGCCGGACGCCGAATCGAGCATCGTAATGCCGACCCCCGCTGGACTGTCGGACGAGGCTAAGGACGTGCTCCTTGCGGTCGGGGAAATGCGCCTCGAGCCAGTCCGAAAAGATTTCCACCAGTTCGTGGGGCAACCGCAGAAATATGTAATGTGCCTGGTCCGCGCCGGCATCCGTCACGGCGGCCAGGATGGCCTCGATCTCATTGTCGTTAATCGCCGGGATGATCGGCGCCAGCAATGCGCTCGTCGGTACGCCGTTGTCGGCAAGCAAGCGCATGGCCCGAAGACGGGATGCCGCTGAAGGCACGCGTGGCTCCATGATGCGCTTCAGGTCGTCGTTCATCGTCGGCACGCTGATCGCGACCGAGCAAAGCCGCATCGAGGCGAGCTCGGCGAGCAGGTCGAGGTCGCGCTCGACGAGATTGCTTTTCGTAATCAGGTTGACCGGGTGTCGATACTCGAGGAATTGCTCGAGCAGCTGGCGAGTGATTTTGAGTGACCGCTCGGCCGGCTGGTAGGGATCAGTGTTGGCGCCGATCGAAATAGGTCTGCACTGGTAATTCTTGTTCTCCCACTCCTCCAGGAGGCGAGTGGCCGCATTGGGCTTCGAGAAGATGCGTGTTTCGAAGTCCAGGCCAGGCGAAAGGTCGAGATAACTGTGGCTCGGCCGCGCGTAGCAGTACACGCAGCCATGCTCGCAGCCCTGGTAAGGATTGATGGACTGGTCAAACGGGATGTCCGGCGAGTTGTTGGTGGCGATAATTCGGCCGGCCGGCATGGCCCGGACAATCGTCTCAGGCGTCTCTTCTGCACGCGCCTGCGCGACCTCGTCGTCCAGTTCGACAAGACGCTGGTCGAAGCGGCCGACGGGCGCCGAGACGGCACCCCGGCCCTTGTGGGGGCGGGCAGGCATGCAACGGAGATTACTGTATAGATATACAGCTGTGCAAATCAGCGGAGAACCCAGCGAAAGAACTTCACGATCAGCAGACTGCCAATGGCGACGGCCGCGGCGACACTGTTGACGGGCGAAACCAGCATCTGGAGCCATTCTGTCTCAACCTCGACCAGCGACATCGGCAGCATCCGGCCGACGAAATCGACGGCCGCAATCACCGGACTCGCGACGAACGCGAAGCCAATCAGCGCGAGAAGACCGACGATGGCCCAGCCCAGCATCGTTTGACGACGTTGCCGATCCACCCGGCGCATGACATTTGCCAGGAAGTGCTCGCCGTCAAACGATCGCCCTGCCTGATCGAACAGGGCCTGCAGGCGCGGATCGAATTCTGTGTTCATGGAGTGCTCCCTTGCGGTTCGAGGTACGCGGAGAGCTTTTCCTGAAGCTTCTGCGTGCCCCGGCGCACATGCGATTTGACAGTGCCTAGCGGAAGACCGGTGAATTCCTCGATCTCAGCGTGCGTCATTCGCTCGTGATAACTCAGCACGATGCACAGCCGCACATCGTAGGGCAGGGTTGCCAGGGCCCTGTCGAGATCCAGTGCGATAGCGGGTGTGTCGAGTTGTACATTCTCCGTTCCCGTAGCGTCTTCGGCGTGTTCGAGCGGGTCGTTTCGCCGTTTGTGCTGCAACCAGGTGTTGATCGCCAGTCGTTTCAGCCATGGCGCGAAGCGTTCGGCATCGATGAGCTGGTCGATGCGCCGCCAGGCCTGCATGAACACCTGTTGCGACAGGTCGTCGGCGAGGACCGCATCGCCACAGCAGCGGCGCATCAGGTTGCGGATCCACGTCTGACGGCGCCTGACGAGCTCTGCAAACGCGTCGCGATGACCGGTGCGAGCCAGTCCGACGAGCACGGTCTCGGTGCTCTTCGACAGGAAGTCGGGCGCCTGTCGCAAGGCATTATCCCAGTGGCGGGAATCCCGGGTCCTGGCGTTCGGATCGCTTCGTAAACAGCGCGGCAACAAGCAACCCCAGGCCAATGAAAGCCACCAGACTGGCCACGCCCAGCAGCGGCATGAAGGCGCCCTGGTCGATCAGGAATCCCATCAGCGCCAGGCCGGGGGCGATGGAAAGCGTGATCAGCCCGCCGATCGTCAGGTCGCG
>JAAUYD010236940.1_pt1 | contig 11422 bp, 7 predicted proteins | sample 7278101 | NCBI WGS metagenome assembly JAAUYD01 (sample SAMN14350128, study PRJNA611818) | marine sediment metagenome | isolation source: surface marine sediment (0.6m) | place: French Polynesia: Moorea | collected 2018-08 | reverse complement strand
CGATGCGGCAGCAACATGGTGTCTAGCCCTGCGCGCAGCGCGGCGAGGGATTTCTCCTTCACGCCGCCGATCGGCAGCACCAGGCCACGCAGGCTGATCTCGCCGGTCATGGCGACGTCGTTGCGCACCACGCGGCCGGTCAGCAGCGACACCAGCGCCACGAACATGGCCACACCGGCACTGGGACCGTCCTTCGGAATGGCGCCCGCCGGCACGTGCACGTGAATGTCGCTCGTGCTCAAAGACTCGATGTCCACGCCGATGTCCGACGCCCGTGACTTCACAAGGCTCAGCGCTGCCTGCGCGCTCTCCTTCATCACGTCGCCAAGTTGGCCGGTGAGGGTCAGCCCTTTTCTACCCTTCATGCTGGTGGCCTCGATAAACAGCAGATCGCCGCCCACCGGCGTCCAGGCCAGTCCCATGGCCACACCTGGCGTGGTCAGGCGGGCCTTGGCCTCGGAAGTAAATCGGATGGGACCCAGGTATTCGGGGATGTCGTCGACTTTGACCGAAGCTTTTTTGATGCTGCCCTCGGCAATTTTGGTGGCCACCCCCCGGCAGACCGTGGCGATCTCCCGTTCCAGGTTGCGCAAGCCGGCTTCACGGGTATAACCGGAGATGATCTTGCGGATGGCGCCGATGGTGATGGTGATCTGCTTGGCGGTGATGCCGTTCTCTTTGCGCTGGCGCGGCACCAAATATTTCTGAGCGATCTTGACCTTCTCATCTTCGGTGTAGCGCAGCAACTGGATGACCTCCATACGGTCGCGCAATGCAGACGGGATGGTGTCCAACACATTGGCCGTGCAGATAAACATCACCTTGGAGAGATCAAAGGCCACATCTAGGTAGTGGTCGGAAAAGCTGAAATTCTGTTCGGGATCGAGCACCTCCAGCAGGGCCGAGGAGGGATCGCCGCGAAAATCGCTGCCCACCTTATCAATTTCGTCCATCATAAAGATGGGGTTGTTGGACCCGGCCCGTCGCAGCCCCTGGATGATGCGTCCCGGCAGCGCGCCCACATAGGTCCGGCGGTGGCCTCGAATCTCGGCCTCATCGCGCACGCCACCCAGAGAAATGCGGTGGAACTTGCGCCCCAGCGCCCGGGCGATAGAAGCACCCAGAGAGGTTTTCCCCGTTCCCGGGGGGCCGGCGAAGCACAGAATGGGACCTTTGGAGTCGGGTTTGAGCTTGCGCACGGCCAGATATTCAATGATGCGGCGCTTGGGTTTTTCCAGGCCGAAATGGTCGTCGTCCAGCACCTTGCGGGCTTTCGGAATGTCCAGGTTGTCTTCGGTGCTCTCCTGCCAGGGAAGCTCCGTGAGCCAGTCCAGGTAAGTTGAAGTGACAGTATACTCGGCCGAGGAGGGGTGCATTTTGGACAGGCGGTCCAGCTCGCGTTCAGCCTCTTTTACAGCCTCTTGGGTGAGTCCGCGCTCATGAATCTTGGCGCGGTATTCATCCACCTCCACAGAGCCCTCTTCGGTTTCACCCAGTTCTTCCTTGATGGCCTTGAGCTGCTGCCGCAGATAGTACTCCCGCTGCCGTTTGTCCATGTCGCCCTTGACCTGGGACTGGATCTTGTTGCCCAACTCGAGAATGCTCAACTGGTGGTTCACCAGTTTGGTCACCATTCTCAGGCGTTCGGTGGCCTCCTGAACTTCGAGGACCTTTTGTTTCTCTTCCGGGCTGGAGTTGATGGTCGAGGCGATCATATCGGCCAGGGTTCCCGGTTCCTTGATGGAGCTGGCCATCTGGCCGATCTCTTCGGGCAGGCCCGGGGACAATTCCACGATGCGACCGAACTGCTTGACGATGTTGGCCATCAAGGCGGCGGTTTGATCGTCCTCCTTTTCAATATCATCGAAATGCACCACTTCGGCCTGCAGGTAGGATTCACCTTTGATGAACGACTTGATCTGGAACCGGCTGAGGCCCTGGACCAGCATCTGGGCTTTGCTGTCGTCCGACTTGGCCATCTTGAGAATCAGTGCGCTGCACCCCACCTTGGCCAGATCGTCTTCCGATGCGGAACGGGCATCTTCCTGCTTTTTAGAGACAGCCAGGCCGATAATGCGATCGTGGGCCATGGCTTCGTCCACCAACTTGAGGGAGTCTTTTTCCATCACCACAAGCGGCAATACCATCTTGGGAAAGAGGGCGGCGTCAAACAAGGGCAGGATGGGAATCTGGTTGGGAAGATTCTCAGTCGTATACTCCACAGAAGGTTTATCTTCAGCCATGCAAGCCTCCTTGACTTCACGCGAAGGTTGAAATGGTAAAACGGATCTAGGAAAACACGTGCACCGAAGGCCGCCTACCCGTCCTCGATGGGAATGGTATGGGTCTTGTGCACCTGCATTTTGGCCATGTGAATATTGAGCAATCCATTGTTGAACGATGAAGAGACCACTTCCGTATCCACCGGAGCAGGCAAATAAAGCACCCGTTCAAACTTGCCGTAGCGAATCTCGGCCAACCGGTAAGTGCCCTTGGATCCTTTGGGCATCTCCTTGCGAAAGCCGAAAATGCGAACCGCCTTGGCATTGACTTCTACCTGCAGGTCCTCCTTTTCCACACCGGCCAGTTCTGCCCAGATGACGATTTCATCTTCGGTTTCATACATATCCATCTGGGGAAACCAACTGCAATCCTTGCAGGCAAACATGGGATTAACCGGCCGGGGACGGAAAATGTCATGAATCGCCTTCTCGACGTGAGGCCCGAAGCGGTCAAATTGATCACCAAATTTTATTTTGATGTAATCCATGGGTGACTCCTGCCAGTTTTGGGGTTGATGGGCGCAAGCCCTTCTTCGTCCCGTCATGTGAATTATTGGTTTCACGGCACGGCAACGCGTTTAGTGAATCCGGTCTTGTCAGCAACGATTTTGTAAAATAACATCGGGCTATTGCTTTGTAAAGCCAAGAGGCCCGCTGTGTAGGTGGTGCCTGTGCGGGGGGTCTGGGCCACGTCAGCTATGAGCCTTAGCCAGGCTTAAGCGCAGCGCAGGACATCAGGGCCCGCACTGTTTGACCGCGCCGCAGGCGTGGGAGTTTGCGAGACTGTCCGCAGCGCGCTTTAGCCTGGCTTGGCGAAATGGCGTGTGGCCCAGACCCCCGGCACCGGCATCACCGACATGGCGGGCCGCACAGCCTGCACGATATGGCATCGCGCATCCCGCACAACACAGTTGCGCCCATTATACTCCAAAAGCTACTTGCGCAAATGAACCCAGGGGCATTCCGCATCCTGATGGAAATAAATATCCATGGCCGGCAGCCGTTCGTGGGATCCCACCACCAGATAGCCGCCTGGCGCCAATGTCGCCACGATGGAGCCCAGGGCGTATTCCAAAGTCGCCCCTTGATGGTAAGTCAGCAGGCTGTTGCGCAGAAATATCATCTGAAAGGGTCCTCGGGGCGGTGGGTCGAAAAGGTCGTGTTGCCGCCACTCGATGGGTGTGAGCCCTTGCGCCCGGATGATGCGTCGATGTTTGCCCAAGGGTTTGAAGAACTTGTCCTGCAGATCAGGAGGAACCTCTTTGAGGCTGCTGCGATTGTAGATGCCCTGTTGGGCGCGCTGGAGGACCTTACTGCCCGTATCTGAGGCCAGGATTTTCAACTTCGGCGGTGCGGGCAGGGTCTGCCAAATCAGGGCCAGGCTGTATGCTTCTTCACCGTTGGCGCAGCCGGCCGACCAGATCCGGATGGGAGCCTCAAAGCGCCTGATCACATCGGGCAGGATGCGGCGTCCCAAAACCTGCCACAGGGCGCGATCGCGGAAAAAGCGGCTGATGGTCACCCTTAGCGCCTGTTCACAGCGCGCGCGTTCATTCTTGTTTTGTTGCAGGATCTGCAGATAGGCTTGAATGGTCATGCAGCCCAGGGCCTGCATATGCCGCCGCACTCGCTTTTTAACCCCCTTGCGCACCTTTCGATAGCCGGACCAGGGACGGTCCACAAATTGTAGCAGTCGGCGAAATTCATCATCGCTGAGCATGGCACAAAACCTGGGCCGGCAGGCGCTTTGGCGAGGCTAAAGGGATGCTGCCAGACGAACGCCCTGGTCGATGGCCCGTTTGGCATCCAGTTCGGCCGCCATTTCGGCGCCTCCGATAATATGCACCGGCATGCCGGCGCCGGAAAGCCTGTCGGCCAAGTCGCGGCGGGAATTCTGACCGGCGCAAATGATCACATGATCCACGGCCAAAACCATCTTCTTGTTACGGCGGGTGATGTGCAATCCCTGGTCGTCGATTCGCTCGTAGGTTACCCCGTTGAGCAAGGTGACGTTTTTGTGGCGCAGATGGGCGCGATGAATCCAACCGGTGGTCTTACTCAGGTCGGCTCCCATCTTGCTGCCCTTGCGCTGCAGCAAGAAGATTTCTCGCGGGGATTTATAAGGCCGGGGGCCCTTGGGATCCAGCCCGCCGGCGTGGTGTACCAGGGGGTCGATCCCCCAGGTACGATAATAGGTCTCCAGGTCGGTGGCGTTCTCGTCGGCGTGGCGGGAAAGAAATATGGCCGTGTCGAACCCGATGCCCCCGGCGCCGATGATGGCCACCCTTCGGCCCACATGCTTTGCATTGAGCAGGACGTCGGTATAGGTCAGTACGCTGGGATGATCGATGCCCTCGATCTGTGGGTGTCGCGGTGATATGCCGGTGGCCACCACCACCGCATCGTATCCCGATGTTGTTAATTCTTCTGCCGAGGCCTCGGTGTTCAGCCGCAGGGTGACGCCTTGCAAATCCAGCTCATTTTCGAAATAACGCAAGGTCTCCTTGAATTCTTCCTTGCCCGGTATCTTAATGGCCATCTTGAATTGGCCGCCAATCTGTTCGGACGCTTCGTATAAGACCACTTTGTGACCGCGTTTGGCAGCGGAGATGGCGCAAGAGAGGCCGGCGGGACCCGCACCCACAACGGCCAAGGTCTTGGGTGGGTCGGCCGGCGCAAGGTTCAATTCGGTCTCGTGCCCGGCACGGGGATTGACCAGGCAGGAGGCCGTCTGGCCCACAAATATGTGGTCCAGGCAGGCCTGGTTGCAGGCGATGCAGGTATTGATCCTATGGGACCGTCCGGTGGCCGCCTTGTTGACGAATTCCGCATCGGCCAGCAGCGGCCGGGCCATGGAGATCAGGTCGGCTTGCTGATCGGCCAGGACGGCTTCAGCCACTTCAGGGGTGTTGATGCGATTGCTGGTGACCACGGGAATGCTCACCTCGGCCTTGAGTTTGGCGGTCACGGAGGTGAAAGCCGCCCGGGGCACCATGGCGGCGATGGTGGGAACCCGCGCCTCGTGCCAGCCGATGCCGCTGTTGATGATGGTGACGCCGCTGGAGGCTAGGCGGCGAGCCAGCAAGACGACTTCGTCCCAGGATGAGCCGTCTTGAACCAAATCCATCAGTGAGAGGCGAAAGATGATGATAAAATCAGGCCCCACGGCTTCGCGGGTGCGTTCGACGATTTCCAGGGCAAATCGGATGCGGTTTTCGTAGGATCCGCCCCATTCATCGGTGCGTTGATTGGTGCGGCTCACGATGAACTGGTTGATCAGGTAGCCCTCGGAACCCATGATCTCTACACCGTCGTAGCCGGCATGCCGGGCGAGGCGGGCACAACTCACGAAATCGCTAATGTGCTGGCGCACTTGGGCAGCCGATAGGGCCGTGGGTTTAAAAATATTGATGGGTGCCTGAATGGCCGACGGGGCGACCAACTGTTTGTGGAAGCCATAGCGGCCGGTGTGAAGGATTTGCAGGCAGATTTTGGCGTCGGCTTCGTGCACTGCCCGGGTGATCACCCCATGAGCCCGGGCCTCGTCTTCGTTGGTGAGCATGGCGCTGTGTTCGGCCACGCATCCCTGGGGATTGGGTGAAATGCCGCCGGTAACCATCAGGGCGGTGCCGCCCCTGGCGCGTTCGGCATAGAATGCCGCCAACCGGGACATGCCGCCGGGAAGTTCTTCCAGCCCGGTGTGCATGGATCCCATGATGACGCGGTTCTTGAGGGTGGTATAGCCCAGATCCAGAGGTGCGAGCATGTGGGGATAAAGGGGGTGGGACATGTTGTCTCCTTGATTGCCTCATGGATAATGTTTCAATGGGATTTAAGAATTGTACTGCCAGATAACTGGAGAATCAAGGCAAACCACGCGGTCGGCCTGAGGCCATCACTTGAGTTAACCTTGGAGCTGAGGTATGGAGCAGAAACGATAGGAACCTTCTGGCAGAGTTTTTTGGGCGGCAGGCACTATAATCGGATCGAGGGCGATGAATATCTATTACGTGGACGGGAAATTCGTACCCGCCGATCAAGCCATGATCCCGGTGGACGATTTGGCCATCATCCGGGGTATTGGCGTTTTTGACTTGTTGCGCACGTACAACGGCAAACCCTATTTTTTAAAAGAACATGTCACCCGGTTGTGCCATTCGGCCAGGCAGATCGAACTGAAGATGCCATGGTCCCACGAACAGATCTGTTCGGTGGCCCTGGAGACCCTGGCGCGCAACCCATATGACGAGGCCAATATCCGCATTATCGTCACCGGCGGCTCCAGTCCGGATTTCATGACCTCCGTGGGGCGCCCGCGGCTATTGGTTCTGGTGACCCCCCTGCGCAAACTTCCCTCTTGGTGGTATACCCGCGGCGCCAAGGTGATTACGGTGAGGAGCAAACGCAATGTTCCCGGGGCCAAAAGCATCGACTACCTGCCGGCCGCAATGGCCCTGCGCGAAGCCGCTTCCCAGGAGGCCATCGAGGCGATCTACCTGGATGAGGCCGAGCACGCCCTGGAAGGCGCCACCAGCAATCTGTTCGCTTTTATTGATGACAAGCTGGTCACTCCCGGCCAGGGCGTCTTATCCGGGATCACGCGCAAGGTGGTGCTTAAGATCGCCAAAGGACATTACATCGTAGACCTTCGCGATATTCCCCTTAAAGAGCTTCTCGGTGCTCAAGAAGTGTTTATCACCGGCACCAACAAGGGGTTGGTGCCGGTGGTGAAGATCGACGATCATATCATCGGTACCGGCCGGCCGGGACCCTTGACCCAGCGGATGATGATGCTTTTGGAGCAATATACGTCGCGCCAATCCTAGCCGCTAAAAAAACAACTCGACAAAAATCCAAATCGACCGCATAATTAACTTGAATCTTTCAAATCGGTGCCGTATGTAGGGCGCCGACGATGATAGTTACGGCTTCGCGGATAGGACACCGGTAACCCTTTAACCCAGCAGTTTACATTGCTGCACCGTTAATGCCGCCGGATCGGCGGGTGATGCCGGACGCATTTAAGATGGCATTAACGAACAGCATTTTCCCCTTCGTTCTGGTTTGATGCGAATCCCTGTGATTTAGAACGTCCCGTTAAGCTTCTATATCGGCGCTCGCGCCCTAAACCCATGTTCATTAGACGTCTTTTCAAGGCGGCTTCGCCTTAAACCGCAAGAACAGTAGCGGTTTGGCAGTATCTAATCCGTGGCCACGATCTTCAAATCGTCGGACTCTGGCACCAGTTCCATATTGTTTAAGCAATAATTGGCGTTCAACATCATACCTTAACCGAATACATCTATAGTGGGTGTAGACCCGCTCTTGCAAAGGAGGAGACTATGCTGGAAATAAAAGACGCCGTGGCGGTGATTACCGGCGGTGGTAGTGGTATCGGCCTGGAGTTGGCCCGATATTGGGTGCACAACGGCGGCAAGGTTGTGATCGGCGATGTGGTTGAAAGCGCTTTGCAGCAGGCGGCTGATGAGTTTGGCGGCAATGCCGCCACCGTGCTGTGCAACGTGACCCAGGAGGCCGATTGTACCCGGCTGGCCGACACCGCCATCGAAACCTTCGGCCAGATCAACCTGGTGGCGCCCTTTGCCGGCATCATCAAAGACAGCATGATGATTTCCACCAGCCGGGAATCCGGCAAGGTGAATCGCAAGATGACCCTGGAGCAGTTCCAGATGGTCATCGATATCAATCTCACCGGCGTTTTTCTCACCGTGCGCGAGTGCACGGAAAAAATGGTCAACCACGACTGTACGGGACTGATCTGCCTGATATCTTCCACCGGGTCGATGGGAACCGCCGGCCAGATCAACTACTCCTCCACCAAGGCGGCCATGTCAGTGATGCCCAAGGTGCTGACCGCGGAGTTCTTCCGCCGCGGCCTGGCCCACCGGTTGCGCTGTGTAGCGGTGGCACCCGGCTATGTGGGCACGGCCATGGTCAAAAGCATGCCCCAGAAGGTGCTGGACAAAATCGTGGATCAGGTGCCCATCGGACGCTTGGTCGAGCCGGAGGAGGTTGCCGCCTTCGTGGGTGAACTCTATCGCAACGAAGCCCTGGCCGGGGATGTGTTCTTCATCCATGGCGGCTTGCGATTGGGATCCAAGGGATAGCCGTCCCATACTTGCCAAACAAAGACGAGGATGTCATGACCGAAAAAACAGATACGCGCACGGAGCCGGGAGCACAGACCATGGATTGGGCTAAGATGATGGCCGATTTTTGGAATCCGGTAGCAAAAACCTGGGGCAACCTCTTTACTCCCCAAGCCCAAGAGGGACCGTCCGCAAGTCAAGGACGCATGAGCGAATCCATGCAGGCGACGGCCAAGATGTGGCAGACGCTGATGGGCGCCATGAGCGAACCGGCGGCCATGGAGAATTTTCAAAAGGCCAGTCAATTGGCACCCGACATCGCCCTGGGGTTCAGCCAGACCCTCATCCAGGGGTTTATCAAATTCCAGACCCGGGTCAATGAATGGGTGGTCAAGCACGGGGCCGATACCGCCGATTTTGATGCTCAATCCTTCGACCACGAGCTTTTGGAGCTTTGGACATCGTTGTATGAAAATGAATTGAGCCAATTTTTAAAGATTCCCCAGATCGGATTGGGCCGCGTGTATCAGGAACGGGTCATGCACGCCACCGACGAGCTCAATCGATTTCAGGCCACTTTTTCCAGGTTTATGCACCTGGTCTATCTTCCCATGGAAAGTTCTTTCAAAACCATGCAGGAGAAAATGGCGGAAATGGCCGAAGCCGGGCCCTTGGATGACAAGTCCAAGACCTACTACAACCTGTGGATCAAGGTGCTTGAGGGTCATTACATGGAGATGTTTAAATCCGAAGATTTTACCGATTCCCTTGGGGAAACCCTCTCGGGGCTCAACACATTCGTCGAGGCACGGCGTGCGGTCATCAACGATGTCCTGAAAAGCTATTCCATTCCCACCAACAACGACCTGGACGATCTGTACAAGGAGATTTACCTTTTGAAAAAGCGGATTCGCGCTTGCGAAAAACAGTAGGCGGCATACATCATTGGTCGTACAAAAGCGTTCCAATGAGGATAGGAGCACGAACATGGCACAACCGAAAATACCCGTTGACCTGATCATAAAAAACTTGGCCGAAGAGGCCGGTCATGCCCGGCAGCGCATCGAGAAGGCCGCGGATGTGTTGCTGGGGGAGCTGGACGCAGAGATTGCCACCACGCCCTATGACGTGGTTTATGAGCAGGATCGCGTGAAGCTCAAACACTATAAGCCGGTAAAGCCGGGCCGATTAAAGACCCCCCTGCTGATGGTATACGCGCTGATCAACCGCGAGACCATGCTCGATCTGCAACCGGGCCGCAGTGTGGTGCAAAACTTTCTGGACCAAGGCATGGATGTCTATATGGTGGATTGGGGCTATACCGCACCCAAAGACCGTTTTCTGGGGATTGATGATCATGTCAACATGTATATGGACGACATCGTCGATTTTATCCTCCGAGAAAACGATGTTCCCAAAATCAACCTCATGGGTATTTGCATGGGAGGCACGTTCAGCGTTATCTATTCCAGCCTGCATCCCGAGAAAGTGCGCAACCTGATCACCACGGTGACCCCCACCCATTTTGACATCGACACCGGTTTGCTTAACATCTGGATGCAAAAGGTGCCCGCCGACCATGTGGTGGACACCTACGGCAATATTCCCGGAGATTTTTTGAACTTCGGTTTTTTGATGCTCAATCCGGCCCGCTTGATGATCGACAAATATGTCGGCTTTCTGGAGCATGCCGAAGACAAACAGTTTGTGGAGAACTTCGTGCGCATGGAAAAGTGGATTTTCGACAGCCCGGATATCCCCGGCGAGACCTTCCGCGAATTTATCAAGGACTGCTATCAGAAGAACTTACTGATCCAGAATAAGATGTATGTCGGCGGCCGGCATGTGGACCTGAAGAAATTGACAATGCCTTTGCTCAATATTTATGGGAAGTTCGACCACCTGGTTCCGCCGGAAGCGTGCGAACGGCTGACCGGCGCGGTGGGCAGCAAGGACACCGAAGACATTTGTCTCAACACCGGCCATATCGGAATCTATGTCAGTTCCAAATGCCAGCGCGAATTTGCGCCTAAGATCGCCTCCTGGCTCGGCGAACGTGACGATGAGCCCGTCAGAAAAAAGCCCGCGGCCAAAAAGTCTTCCAAATCCAAAGCCATAAAACGCCCAAAGAACGCTCAAGCTGTGCCGGGATAAACCCTGACGGTGTTTCACCTGCATGTATGAATGTCGACAAGCCGCTTTGACAACGTTAGGGTTAAGCCGATGACCAGCAGCCAAAAAGGAGACGGCGGATGACAAAAGAGAAAGATTACTTTGAAACGTTTAGCAGCATCAGTGAAGCATTCGGCACGGCAGCCTCCACAGAAGAGCTGCTGGAACTGATCGTCAAGAGTGCTACGGAAACAATGGGTGGAAAAGCATCATGCCTCTTTCTGGCCGACCGCAAAGAGGATGTCTTCGTTCCCATGGCCCAACACGGGCTCTCGCCCAATTACCTGCATGCCAGTCCCTTGAAGGCCCGCAAATTGGTGTCCGCACTGAAAGAAAAGGGGCACCTGAGCTTCGAAGATGCCACATCCGATCCCCGTTTGGAGCATCATGAGGCCAAAAAGGCCGAAGGCATTGCCTCCATCCTCACCGTGGCCGTGATGGTGGACGGACATTGTATCGGCGTTCTCTCGCTCTATACCCCCAAGAAACGCAAATTCTCTAAAAGAGAGATCGTGTTTCTTAAAGCATTGGCCAACAACGGCGGCATGGCGTTGAAAAAAGCACGCCTGCTGGAACGCATCGAACGCAATTCCATTCTTTTCCTGGAACTGGCCTCGGCCATCAATTCCAGCCTGGACATCAAGCAGGTGCTGCACAACATGGGCGAGAAAAGCTGCAAGGCAATGGGCATGAAAGGCGTGACCATTCGGCTGCTCAACGAGGAAACCCGCTCCCTGGAGATGGTTTCCAGTTACGGGCTTAGCGACGCCTTTCTTTCCAAGGGGCCGGTTTCGTCCGAAAAGAGCCTTGCCGAGGCCATGCGGGGAAAAACGGTGGTGATCGAAGACATTGCCGAGG
>JAAUYD010042255.1_pt1 | contig 11424 bp, 6 predicted proteins | sample 7278101 | NCBI WGS metagenome assembly JAAUYD01 (sample SAMN14350128, study PRJNA611818) | marine sediment metagenome | isolation source: surface marine sediment (0.6m) | place: French Polynesia: Moorea | collected 2018-08 | reverse complement strand
ACTTGTATAGAACCTATTAACTTTTTAACAAAACGACCTACTGTTTCCACTAGAGTTGGGCTAGCTTCGGGAATTGGAGGAATGTTAGCCATTAACTCATAGTATTCATCTAGCACTTCGTGTTCAATTTCCGAAACATTTTCATCAGCCATAAACATATTGGCGATCGCGCTTAATAATTTTAATCTTTCGGTATCAGTACTATTCTTTAGGTATTGAACAATCTCCAAAGATGTAACTTCTACGGGGACAGGACGTTGCAACAACTCTTGAAGCTCCGAGTCGAGGTGGAAGTCATATTGGGTTAACAGTTGCTTAAAATAGTCAATTTCTTCTGGTTCTAGATGTCGATCGACCCAAGCAGCACCTATAACTATTTTTAGTAGTAGTTTTTGTTGCTCCAAACTATCCATATTTAATATTTCTACTATGACCGTCACAGGGGCTTCCCAAGGAATTGGCAAAGCTACTGCTATTTTACTTTCTCAAAACAATTATAATGTTGTCCTTGCCGCACGCCAACCAGACCTCCTGGAGGCTTTAGGGCAAAGAAAGACATTAGAAACAGCGGTGGAAATGCTCTGGTAGTTCCCAAAGATCTCGCAGACTTCGAGCAGGTCAAAGCACTGGTGGAAAAAACCCTAGACACCTACGGCAATATCAATGTTCTCGTAAATCCCCGTCCTTCTAGAGCGGGGAGAGTCAAGGCTCTGCACCTCTGCGTGAAGAAATTTAATGTGGGTGGTTCACTCCTATAATTCTGCTGTTTTCAAACCAACGATATCCTCAAATGCAGCAACAGTTGCACAAAAAGTAAAAGGAATAGTAACGAGAAGACCTACAAGCAAAGCTAACGCACCAGCTATGTTTATTAAGCCTAACAAAAAACCGAAACCGAAAAAAGAAAACCACTTTTTACTTACTACCTTGCGGCTAGCCTCTAAAGCCGACCAAAAATTCAAACGGTGTTCGATTACAAAAAGAAGTGCAAAAAAATAAGAAACAGCCAAATAAATACCAGGAATAATTAAAAATAATAAACCGAGACAAATTAATAATCCAGCAACTAGGTTGACTAGAAAAATGGGTAAAAACATTTTAAACCCATCAAAGAAATTGCCAAAAGTTTTGGATTGTTTTTTGGCAATTCTGACAGCAACAATATAATAACCTGCTGTTAAGGCACAAGAAAGAATCAAGTAGAGAATTCCTCCCTGTCCTTCTTCGTTGTTTCCGAGGGGAAAAGGAAGCCTAGATAAAACAGTTGAGATTATCAGATTATCGAGTACTAAAAACCCTATAAATCCCCACATATACTGGCGGAAAATATTCCAACCTCGATCGAAGTAACTATCCATGTTAAAAGTGTAGTCTCGATCGCCAAAATTGGGTTTAACCTCGTTCATTAGTTCTTGTTTGCCAATTGCTCTACTTTCCCAAGATACAATAGAGAAAAAATTAAAATACTTAATACTAAAAAATATTACGAAGGAATTTGACTGGGGCGATCGAGGACGTTCTTAGATTCAGTGGACTAAAAATATTGTTAAGTTATCCCTAACTTGACTCAATCTACTGAAAAACTAAGACTAGAAAGTCTACCCCGTTCCTCAATGACTATTCAGGCATATCGAACGCAACCTTACGAAACGACCCACGAGAACCGTATATTTGATGCGTTGCTGAGGGAACTAGAGATAGTCTGGGGTGATGAGGAAGATCTCGTGATTCTGCTGGGAAATTTTTACTGTAACAATTGCGAGATCGATGCAGCTATTCTCAAAAGAAGCAGCATTACTGTCATTGATTTCAAAGATTATGGGGGAAAGATAAGTTTTTCAGAAAATGGTAGCTGGTTTGCGGATAAAGTAGAAGTTAAGGGTGGTAGCAAACCAAACCCATTTATTCAGATCAAAGAGAATAAGTTTGCATTACTTAACAGTTTAAAAGCAATTGATTTACCATCAGGTAGACAACCAGATTTAGGACATATATCTGGGTTAGCACTCTTTCACAAACCGATCGTCTTTGAGGACAGCCAATTACCACCTAAAATTGAAAGTTGGTTTCACGTGGTTGATTTTGACCGTGCAGTAGAGCGATTATCACAAATTACTAGCCGCAAAATTAACCTTTCTAATCGAGATCTAAAATTCATTGCGAGCAATTTTTCTATTCCTGAATATACACCAGTAGGTTCGAGAATTAAAATTAATCTGGAAACAGAAAAAAATACAAATCAACTGGAATTACCCGAATCTCTACAGTCGGTAATGTCTGAGATTAGTGATTTTTTGAACTCTTCAGAGCAAATTTTAATTGTTACAGGAGCGATCGGAACTGGGTTAAAACAATTGCTCAAAGCTATTAGCAATTTTGCTTTAGCACGCGATCGAAATTCCTCTATTTTAGTCCCGAGCAGCCCCATAGCTTCACAATATGAAATAGAAGCAAAGAGTATTTATGCTTCTATTTACTCAGCTAATCCGACAATTGAACCCGAAACAGATGAAACAGGACATAATAGAGGGTTAATTTGTTTTGATTTAATTCAAAATAATGACAGTCAACAACATATTTATGTTGTTGGTGAAGCTCATTTAGTTTCAACTTCATTTTTTCAAAGAGATATTAAACGCTACGGTAGTGGAAAATTACTAACGGATTTACTCAAGTTTATTAATTTTCGAGAATCACAACAGCAAATTATTTTTCTCGGCGATCTATTTCAAATGACACGGGATAAACCAGAACAATCAGCAATATTCGCCGAGCATTTACAGGCTATTACTGGATTGAAGGTGAAAAAAATTTCGATTGACTATATTTTTCCTGGAAAAGAAAAAGATTTATTTGTTAGCAATTCTCTAGAAATAGCAAAGTCTATAAGTAAAAAAGAATTCGATCGACTCTATATCACTACCGACGGCTTGCGATGTATAGAAGCACCAACTGAAAAATCGGAAAAACATCAGTTGCTAAGGAAGGAATTTACTGAAGCCCCAACATCCACAAAGTTTGTAGCTTATAACCACGAGGCAGTTAATAGGATTAATAATTGGATTAGACAAAGGGTTTTTGGACGTGGTGAAAAGATTAGCGCAGGTGATATTGTCGAGATTCATAACAGCTTTTCTGTGAAGAATAAAGATGAATTGGAGCCTTCAATTTATGTTTCTCGTGGCTCGTTTGCCGAAATTGTAGCAGTCAACGATAATATTAAACCTCTGGTACAACCTCTTAATGGTCGAAATCGACCTATTATTGTCCCCTTTTTAGATATTCGAGCGCGATTGCTTGAGAATAATCAAGAAATTGAGTTTCTTTGCTTGAAAAAGTTTCTTTATGAGGAAAAACCCGAAGTCGATCGCGATACTCTTTTAGCACTTTATGTCTCGGCAAAAGCAAGATTTCGCCAAAAATATCACAAGAAGCACGACGTGAAAAATATAGAGCAATTTGATAATTCTAATTCCCCACAACTGGCTCAATTTCTGCAAAAAGATCCTTACTTCAATGCAGTCCGCCTTAGATTCGGTTATGCGCTAACCCTTCATCGCGCTCAAGGAAGGCAATTCAGCACTGTAATTGCCACTATGGATACAGGTGAGGGACAGACCAATGAAACTTATTTTCGCTGGGTTTATACCTTGTTTGCGGTAGTTCGCGATCGACTTATTCTCTCAAAGATCCCCTCAATTACGCCTTTTTACAAAACAATTTGGGACGATAGCAAAGGTAAACTCGATTCTATTGTTCCTCGCGATCTTATTGCGTTCGATCGCGATGCTGAAGCAGGTATAACAGATATTCCAGAGTTTTCCATATCGGAGAAAGCCTTGAGAAACCTTTATTGGCATATCCTAGATAAGCTTAAGCCCCAGGGAATTAATGTCAAGTCATATAAGCATCACACTTATCAGGAAATTTATGGTTTTGAGAGAGAAGACGATCGATCTTCGTGTTACCTACGCTTGTATTACAATGGCAAATTTAAGGTGACGCGGATTGAAACAGTGGAGTCCGATCCAAGTGAGTTCGCTAACCAAGTGCGTGACGCGATCGTCTCCAACCTGCGTCTGGAAACTAAACCCCAGAAGAAGATATATAACTTCATCAAGGGAAAGCTAGACCCACATAAAATATCGATCCTGGCAGTCGAACACCACAATTTTCAAGAAGTTTACTACCTAAAGTCTGAGAAAGGTGAGATAAAACTACAGATATTTTACGACAAGGGCGATCGTATTACACAGATTGCTCCACTTGCTTACTCGACACTAGAGATTGTCGAAGAAGTTCGTCTAGCAATGGAGTTGTAAAAATGTATCCAAGTCAAGAAATTACTGCATTGAGAAAAGCAGGACGTTTGGATCAAGCTTATTCGAGAGGATACGAACTAATGAAGACAAATCCAGACGATCGCTTCCTTGCTACCAGTTTTGGGTGGGTTCTTTACGAAAAAGTCAAGAAAATAGTCGATGAAGCTAAACAATCTCAATCCCCAGAGGTAGATAAACTTATCGAGCGACTCAGAAATATACTCAGAGAGTATGCTCGTCTTCGTCTTTCTCGAACCGAAAATGTACTTTTTAGTCTTCTCTTATCTCAAACTCTTCGATTTCCAAAACCGCTTAAATTCCTACCCAAGTTTATCAAATGGGCAGGTATAGATAGCTTCAGATCGGAAGACTTTCAGGTAAATACTAGTAATGAAGGTAAAGTTTTTGAATCCCTAGTTGAGAAGGTCGCTAGAGAGGTTGGAAAAGTTGTTCGAGATCTGAAAGTGGAAGATTGTTCTAATTCACGAGAATTACAAGAGTTACAAGAGTTTGCCGTTGAGCTTATAGATACAGCACTTAGGCAAGCACAGGTTCAAAACCCTCAATGGTTGCACTATAGCAAAGCTTTGTTGCTCGGTCAATTAGGGCGCTTAGAAGAGGCTCAAAAACTTCTCGTCTCCGTCGTCCAGCAGAAACGTAATGATTTCTGGGCTTGGCACGCTCTTGCTAAAGTTGTGGAAGAATCCGATCGAGTACTTGCCTTGGCGCTTTGTGCAAAAGCTTGCTTAACTTGCAAGGATCCGAAATTTGGCGTCGGAACTTTTGAATATCTCAGCAAACTAGCAGGTAGACATGGTAAAATGTCACTTGCTAAATGGTCGGCAGATCGTGCTTTTGAGATTCGCAATAACAATCAATGGAAAATCCCACCATCCCTTAGTAATCTCCTAAACGCTGATTGGTACTCTCATACAGAAAATCTTGCTAATGCAAACGAAGTATTAACCCAGATAGCAGCTGATGCAGAAAAGGTAATTTGGATAAATTTTCCTCGCTATGATGCTAACTACCTAGGTACCTTTACAAGCAAAAGTGGAAAGTTAATGGTTAAGTTTGGGTTATTCTCTGGGGGATCTTCTCAAGAATTAGCTAGTTCAGCATTAGGACTATTGAATAACCTAAATCTCGTACTTGGCGATCCAGTTAAAGCGATCGTTGATGAGAGTGGCGATCGTCAAAAAGTTGTTGTGGTTGAGAAGCGCGAGTCAGGAAAGCCTTTCGATCGACTTGAATCCATATATGGGATAGTCGATCGCCATTGTGACAACAAAGCTTTCATTTACTTCAATCCTTATCAGCACTGTACACTTCCATATACTGAGTTCCCTACGATCGCTAATTTAACCCCTGGTAGTGCGATCGAAGTTATTTGTGCGAGAAATCGCGATCGAATCAATGCCTATCGATTTTCTCCCTCCACTTTTATCGAAAATGAAAATATATCTTTACGAGTTGGTTTTGTGCGCTTACATCAAAAAGGATTTGGTTTTGTAGAAGATGTTTTTGTTCCACCTGAATTAGCAAGTCAGCTGGAGAATGGTCAACAAGTGAATCTTATTATTGTCAAGAAACTCGACAAAAAGAAAAACCAACTCGGTTGGAGTGCGATCGCCATACTCAATCAGATCTTGCCTTAACTTTTTCTCTCTGTGCCAAAGAGGTTAAATTTACGTTTATAACTTTGCTACTTTCAAACCAACGATATCCTCAAATGCAGCAACAGTTGCACACATAGTAAAAGGAATAGTAATCACAAGACCTATAAGCAAAGCTAACGCACCAGCTATGTTTATTAAGCCTAATAAAAAAGCGAAACCGAAAAAAGAAAACCACTTTTTACTTACTACCTTGCGGCTAGCTTCTAAAGCTGACCAAAAATTTAAACGGTTTTCGACTACAAAAAGAAGTGCAAAAAAATAACAAATAGCCAAATAAATACCAGGAATAATTAAAAATAATAAACCGAGACCAATTAATAATCCACCAACTAGGCTGACTAGAAAAATGGTAAAAATTATTTTAAACCCATCAAAGAAATTGCCAAAACTTTTAGATTGATTTTTGGCAATTCTCAAAGCCACAATATAGTAACCTGCTGTTAAACCAAAAGAAAGGAGCAAGTAGAGAATTCCTCCTTGTCCGTCTTCGTTTGTTCCTAGGGGAAAAGGAAGCCTAGATAAAACACTTGAGATTATCAGATTATCGAGTATTAAAAACCCTATAAATCCCCACATATACTGGCGGAAAATATTCCAACCTCGATCGAAATAACTATCCATCTTAAAAGTGTAGTCTCGATCGCCAAAATTGGGTTTAACCTCGTTCATTAGTTCTTGTTTGCCAATTGCTCTACTTTCTCAAGATACAATAAAGAAAAATTTCAAATACTTAATACTAAAAAATATTAAGAAGGCTTTCTAGAATCTCAACTAACCCTAAAAATACTTCATCCAGCCTCAACTTCTCCTAAAGCATCCTGCATCTTACTCAACCAATCAATTAAATTCTCTAACTGCTGCTGGGGCTTCACTATCCCCAAACCCCTCACGGTAACTTTTTTCTTACCATAAACGAAGCGCGATCGCAAGTGAACGGGCAGCTTCTCCTGCAACAGCTTCCAAGCGGGTTCTTCCATGGGTGTTTCTAAAATAACGTGCTGTTTTCCTTCGGGTTTGATGCGAGAAAAACCGAGGGGTTTGGCAATTTGTTTGAGTTCTACTACCCTAAGTAATTGTTCTACGGGGGAGGGTAAAGATCCGTAGCGATCGCTCCAATCTGCTGCTATTTGTGCTAATTCTGTCCTAGAATTAGCCGCAGCTATTACCCGATAAGCGTCCATTTTCTGTTCTACATCGGTAATATAATCGGCAGGAATAAACGCAGTTAATTTCAAATCTACTTGAGTCTCACTTACCTGGGGAATTTCTTGTCCTTGTATTTCCCTAATTGCTTCTTGCAACATTTCCATATACAATTCAAAGCCGATCGCCTCCATTTGTCCGGACTGTTCTGCACCTAAAAGACTCCCAACCCCTCTAATTTCCATATCGCGGGTGGCTAACTGATACCCCGAACCGAGTTGGGTAAACTCTTGTAAGGCGCGCAAGCGCTTTCTAGCGGCTTCTGAGAGGCTGTCTTTATTGGGATACAATAACCAAGCGTGGGCTTGAATTCCCGATCGCCCGACTCTACCTCGTAACTGATACAGTTGGGACAAACCGAATTTTTGCGAGTCTTCGACGATAATCGTATTAACTCTGGGAATATCTAAACCAGATTCAATAATAGTGGTACAAACTAGAATATCTGCTTCCCCGTTGTTAAAAGTAAGCATCGTTGATTCTAATTCTGCTTCTACCATTTGACCGTGGGCGATCGCAATTCTCGTCCCAGGAATCATTTCTCGCAAAAATCCGGCAATTTCTTCTATTCCTTCTACTCGCGGTACTACGTAAAATATTTGTCCTCCGCGATCGAGTTCGTTGCTAATAGCGGTTCTAATTACTTCTGGGTTGTAGGGGGATAAGTGGGTTTTAATGGGACGACGAGAGGGAGGTGGAGTAGTAATTAAACTCATTTCCCTAATTCCCGATAGGGACATATATAGGGTGCGAGGGATAGGTGTAGCGGTAAGAGTGAGAACGTCTACCTGGGTTTTCATCGACTTAATTTTTTCTTTCTGATTTACCCCAAAGCGCTGTTCTTCGTCTACTACTAGCAACCCCAGATTTCTAAATTTAACTGTTTTACCAAGTAGTTGATGAGTACCGACGACTACATCCAGTTCTCCTGTAATTAATCTTTGAAGTATTTCTTTGCGTTCCGACGCACTGCGAAAGCGGTTTAGCAGACCGATATTAATAGGATAGGGAGCAAATCTTTCTTTAATGGTGTGGTAGTGTTGTTGGGTAAGGATAGTAGTTGGAGCGAGGAAAGCGACCTGTTTGTTCCCAGTAGTAACCGCTTTAAAGATAGCGCGAATGGCTACTTCTGTTTTTCCGAAACCCACGTCCCCACAAACGAGGCGATCCATGGGGCGATCGCTTTCTAAGTCTATTTTTACATCTTGAGTTGCTTTGAGTTGGTCTGGCGTTGGTTGATAAGGGAAGGAATCTTCTAATTCTTTTTGCCAAGGTGTATCTTGAGGATAGGCATAACCAGAACGTTGCGATCGCTCGGCGTATAATTTCAGCAAGTCTACTGCTAATTTTTTGATTGCTTTGCGAATTCGATTTTTCTTCTTTGCCCAGCCTTTCCCAGACATTTTATCTAATTCTGGAGGGCGAGTCCCCGTATGGCGATACCTAGATAAAACATCTAAATTATCAGCAGGAACTTTGAGTAACCCGTCGGCATATTTAATACTTAAATACTCTCGATTTAATAAAATTTCTAGTTGTAAAAATTTCCCTACGCCGTGATTTTTATGCACTACATAATCTCCAGGGCGTAATTTATTAACATCTACTTGTTTGGAAGTAGCGCGCCGACGCTTGCGAATATAACCCAGATTGGCTAAAGTATGCTGTCCGAAAAACTCCCTATCTGTAACGACAACTATTCTATATGTCGGTAAAATAAAGCCTTCTAATTCTGCCAGTCCTGAATATTTTAACCCGACAGCAGTTCTTTGGTTTTGTATTTTTTCAATAGCTGGATAATCGCGAGGATTGGGAACAAATTGGGCTGGACAATCGTGTTCTTGTAATAAAGAAACCGAGCGAGAAGGTTGAGCAGAAATTAGCCAAGTGGAATAATTATTTAAAGCGATCCCACTATAGACTTCTCGTTTTCCTCTAATAATTTCTGCTAATTTAGCAAACTGATGGGGAGTTATAGGAATAGGACGACTAGAAAGATCTAGGGTATCTTTATCATTTTCTTCTGCTATTTCTGACAAATAAACAATAGGAAATACTTCTGCTATTGTCAAAGCTTCCTGAAAATAGCGATGAATTTTAGGTAACTTTTTCTCCCCTTCTAGCCATTTATCTTCCGCACGTTCTATCCAGCGATCGCTGTGAGCGCGACACTGTTCTAATTCGTCGATCGCTATTAATGTATTCCCAGGTAAATAGTCTAATAAAGAGTCAGGTTTTTCAAAAGCAACTCCTAAAAAGCGACGCATTCCTTCAGGTAATTTACCGGCTTCTAAACCCTCTTTTTCTTCCGCAGAAAAATAATTAGCCTCAACTTCCTCTACATTAATAATAGAGTTAAGAATAATGCGACCAAAAGAAGTAGGAGTAAGAACTAATTTATCGATTTTATCTAGCGATCGCTGATTAGCAGGATCGAATTCTCGCAGTTGTTCTAACTCGTCCCCAAACCATTCGAGTCGCACTGGTAATTCCGCAGATACGGGAAAAATATCGACTATATCCCCCCGTCTGCTCCACTGTCCTTCTGTTTCTACCAGGGGAACTCTTTCGTAACCCAGTTTAGCTAGTGTCTGGTCTAAGGTTTTAGAATCCTGGGTCATTCCCACACTCAGGAGGAAACAGTATTCCTCGAAAACTTTTTGAGGAGGAAGATGGGGTTGAAGCGATCGTTCGGTCGCAATTATCGCCCAGGTTCGGGATTTTTCTGTAGAGTGAATCAAATCTGCTAAAACCTGCATCTGTCCCCAAATCGTCTCTGATTCTGGGTCAAATGGCTCGTAGGGGGACGCTTCCGAGGTCGGGTAGAAGTGTACCGTATTCCAACCCATCGCTTCTAATTGTGCCGCCCAGCGTCCTGCTTCTTCGAGGGTAGCGCAAACGACAAATAAATTATTTCCTTTTGCTCGTGCTAAACTCGACGCAACTAAACCTTTAGGTAAACGAGGAATTCCCTCTAAATTGAGAGAGCCTTTTTGCGTCAGTTTTTGCAGAAGTTCAGATGTGAGAGACGAACGCTCTAGAGTCCGAATAATCGAAGAAAAAGCCATCTTTAATATTTTTCTCTGGTCTTTAAATTGAGGATGGGCGTTTCCCAAGAGGAAAAAAAGAAAACTACGGGACAGCCTTTATTTAAGTTATAACTTAGCTATCCTAGCTTTAAAGATGTGGAAAACAGATAAAAATTGCCCCTTAAATAGTCTCGAAATAAGTTATGTTAAGATCGAAGATTATGAAATATCCGCACCAATAGAGGAACTAGGAAATATCTAATGGCTGGTAGCGAAGTAAAAGCCGATCTGTGGGTAAGTGAATATATCACTCCTTGGGATATATACGTACATGGTGTAACTAAAGTACTCGACTATAAAAAAACAGCTTATCAGGAGATGTATATTGTTGAAACAGGAGCCTACGGTAAAGGTCTAGTCCTTGATGGCAAATGGCAGTCGTGTACTGGGGATGAATTTCTTTACCACGAAGCACTAGTACATCCCGCTGCGATCGCTTACCAATCTCCCAAAAACGTACTAGTCCTCGGCGGTGGTGAAGGAGCTACTATTCGGGAAGTGCTGCGCTGGAAAACTATAGAAAAAGTAATGATGGTGGATATTGACGGCGAAGTAGTAGAATCTTGTCGCCAACACTTGCCAGAAATGCATCAAAATGCTTTTGACGACCCCAGAGTTGAATTAGTAATTGCTGACGCGCTACAAGTATTAGATAACACAACTCAACAGTGGGATATTATTATCTCCGATCTATCCGACCCTATTGAAGAAGGTCCCTCATTCCAACTGTTTACTAAAGAGTATTTTGAGAAACTAAAGCGAGTTCTCAACCCAGCAGGATATGCGGTCATTCAAGCGGGACCAGTTGCACCCGTTGAAATTATGCTCCACGCTCGTCTGGTAAATACTCTCAAAAGTGTTTTTGCTAACGTTCGCTCCTACTGTTCCCACACCCCCACCTATGGATCTCCTTGGGGATTTGCTTTGGCTTCTTCTGCAACTATTCCCACTCGTCGAGATCCGGCGGCGATCGATCGATTAATCTTAGAAAAAACTACAGGCGGTTTTCGCTTGATAGATGGTATTACTCTACTGGGAATGTTGCAAACTCCTAAATATATTCGAGAGGCGATCGCTCGACATACCGAAGTTTACACCCTCTCCGAACCGCCCAAATTTTTTGGCAAAGGT
>JAAUYD010133892.1_pt1 | contig 11426 bp, 11 predicted proteins | sample 7278101 | NCBI WGS metagenome assembly JAAUYD01 (sample SAMN14350128, study PRJNA611818) | marine sediment metagenome | isolation source: surface marine sediment (0.6m) | place: French Polynesia: Moorea | collected 2018-08 | reverse complement strand
ACAATTGTCTTAAAATTGATTTTACCAACAGTTTTTCATATTTGTTAAAGTGATATGAAAAACCAGTTTTGTCAGGTGGGCAAAGTTTTCTACTTGATAGGTAGTCCAGATAAATCTCTCATTTGCCCACCCTACTGTCTAACACTCTCCCAAAATTTCCCTAACTAACCCAACTTAAAACCAATGAAAACCAATCAATACAATGTCAGGTTATACCCTTACCCTTTCCTTACTCAGTTTAGCTCTTCTGCCTATTCTTCCAGTTAATAGTCAAACTGTTTCCATTACTAACAAAGAATTTACTAAAGAGAAAGTAGATTACCTAACTATTCATGATAGTGATAACAAACTGAAAACAAGTCAAGCTTCTACTCCATTTGATTTACATAACCAACAAGTTGCTCAGGGAACTTCAGCAAAAACCTGGGAAGGAACCCTTGATGAAAACAGTGAAGTTATAAATGATGACACTGTTTCTCCTGAAGATGAAAAAATAGCAGAAAATAATAATGGAGGAACAGGCAATAATGCAACAATTACTGTCACGTTACCCATAACGGGAACTTATACAGTGATTATTAATACAGTTGAAAAAGAAAAAAAAGGAAACTATATCCTAAGTTTACGAGAAGGGACAGCACAAGAATTAGAATTAGCAAAAGCTGAACAACTTAACCAACAAGTGGTGAGATTATATAGACAGGGGAAATATCAAGAAGCTATTCCTTTAGCAGAACAAACCTTAGAAATCAGAAAAAATATCTTAGGGGACTCTCACCCTGATGTCGCTCAAAGCCTCAATAATCTAGCAGAACTTTATCGTGCAATGGGGAGGTATGAGGAAGCTCTCCCCCGTTTCCAAGATGCCTTGACTATGAGGAAAAAACACCTGGGGGACTCTCACCCTGATGTCGCTACCAGCCTCAATAATCTGGCAGGACTTTATCGTGCAATGGGGAGGTATGAGGAATCTCTCCCCCGTTACCAAGATGCCTTGGCTATGAGGAAAAAACACCTGGGGGACTCTCACCCTGATGTCGCTACCAGCCTCAATAATCTGGCAGCACTTTATGAGTCAATGGGGAGGTATGAGGAAGCTCTCCCCCGTTACCAAGATGCCTTGGCTATGTTAAAAAAACTTCTGGGAGACTCTCACCCTAATGTCGCTACGGCCCTCAATAATCTGGCAGGACTTTACTTAGCTCAAGGTAACAGTAGCAGTGCTTTTCAACTCAGGAGCGAAAGTCTCAACATTGAAGAGTTCAACCTAACTAAACATCTCATTGTGGGGTCTGAAGCTAATAAACTCCAATATATGGCTACCTTATCAAGGAGTACCAATGGGGCAATTTCTTGGCATCTAAACCATAGTCCTGATAACCCCTTGGCTGCTCGTCAAGCACTAACCACCCTGCTACGACGCAAAGGACGAATTCTCGATCTTTTAACCCAAAACCAACAAATTCTACGGCAACAGTTAGAACCAGAAAATCGGCCTTTATTAGATAAATTAGTGGCTCTCAATACACAACTCACTAACTTAATCTATGCCAAACCCGGACCAGTTGACTCTACTGAAGAACGTCAACAACAAATCGACAAACTAACCAGGGAAACTCAACAGTTAGAGGCTGAACTCAGTCGCCTCAGTACCACCTTCCGTGTGGAAACCGAATCAGTTACCCTAGAAACCATCCAAGCTTTAATTCCTGAGAATACCGTTTTAATTGAAATTGTACGTTATCAAACCCATGACCCAAAAGCCTCTGGAAATGAGAAATGGGGTGATTATCGCTACGGTGCTTATCTGTTGCGTTCTATAGGGGAACCCATGGGTATTGATTTAGGGGATGCAGCCACCATTGAGGATGAAATTGAAAATTTCCGTTTGAAACTAGCGCAAGATATTCCCCTCGAACAAACGAAAGCGCGAGGTCAGATTTTAGAAGAATTAGTCTTTGCTAAAATACGTGATTTTCTCAAGCAGGGTGAACACCTACTTATCTCTCCAGATGGACAACTTAATCTCATTCCTTTTGAAGCATTGGTTGATGAAAATGATAACTATCTCGTCGAAAATTACCGTTTTACCTATCTCAGTTCCGGACGAGATTTAATCCGTTTAGCTGCTCATACCCCTTCTATGGCTCCCCCTGTGCTTCTGGGAAATCCCAATTTTGTTCTTCCTGGTGTAGCAACACGAGGAGATTCTCGCTATTCTCCCCTTACGAATCTTTCTTGGCCTAAGTTACCAGGAACGGCTGAAGAGATTGCAGAGATTGCTACCCTCTTTGAAAATGAGGTGGTATTTATGCAACAAGAAGCAAGCGAATCTAACTTAAAACAAGTCCAACGTCCCAGTATTCTTCATTTAGCGACACATGGTTTTTTCGTGGATACCAAAGAATTTTCTAATCCCTTAGCTGCTGCGGGTTTAGCTCTAGCAGGAACACAAGAGCGTCAGGGAGGAGAGACAGAAAACGGTCTTTTCACCGCTCTTGAGGCTGTTAATCTTGATTTAGTGGGAACCCAATTAATTGTTTTATCGGCTTGTGATACAGGTTTAGGAAGTTTAGCTGCTGGAGAGGGAATTTATGGTTTAAGAAGGGCGTTTGTTATTGCCGGTTCTCAAACTCAAATAATTAGTTTATGGAAGGTGGATGACGAGGGAACTAAAGACCTCATGGTTGCCTATTATCGCAAGTTATTAGAGGAGAAAAAAGGACGTAGCCAAGGGTTACGGGAGTTACAATTAGAAATGATTAATGGGGAAAAAGGGGATAATTATCGACATCCCTATTATTGGTCAAGTTTTATCCTTTCAGGAGATAGTAGTGGAGTAAAATTTTAGTTGACCCTCTCCCGATTTGCAATCGGGAGAGGGTCAAATGGGCGATACTGGATTTGAACCAGTGGCAGCCTGCTTGTAAGGCAGGAGCTCTACCGCTGAGCTAATCGCCCTCACTCATGCTTTGCCATCATAACACATCTAGCAGAAAAAACAACAGTTGTTTTACTTTTTTTTCAGGAAACTTCTGAACAGGCAACCGTCTAAGAGTGGAACGATTCAACCTTATTTAGATTATGCCATCTGGCCGTACTCACGATCGCATTACCTTACTGAGTTTACCTCCCCTTGCTGTTGTCGTCTATATTCTCACTGGTCGGGGAGAATGGTTATTATGGTTTACTGGGGCTTATTTATTCAGTGGGTTGATGTTTGGGCCTGATTTGGATATTTATTCCCTACAATACAAACGTTGGGGTATGATACGTTGGATTTGGTTGCCTTATCAATCCTGTTTAAAACATCGTTCTTTTTTTTCTCATGGGTTGATGGTGGGAACAGTGATCAGGGTTATCTATCTTTTAACGATTGTTGTAATTTTGGCCATTTTTATTGTTGCGATCGCCCAATTGATTTGGGGGTTTAATTGGAATTGGCGTAAGGTTGCAGAAAATAGCTTTGATGTACTAAAAAGTCAATATTTAGGGGAAGCAATTGTTACCTTTATTGGGTTAGAATTATCGGCCATGAGTCATAGTTTAAGTGATTATTTGGTTAGTTATTTTAAACGTTCTCAGCCCAAACAATCAAACCGTACACTTAAAAAAAAGGTAAGATCAAAAGCCTCAAAAAAGCGTAAAAAATAAAAAAATAACTTGATTCTCAAATGCCTAACTCATCTTCCAATGCGGATTTTATTCAAAAATGGCAATACACCCTAGCACCTTATAACTTAGGCTACAAAGTTAAACTGCTATCCCAGTTGATGTATCGGGATTTCCTAGAGCGGTTAGAACCCTACGGGTTAACTCCTTTTCACTACCTAGTCTTGTGCTGTCTGTGGGAAGAAGATGGACTTTCCACCTCTGGTATTGCTGAAAAACTTAAGCAGTTAGGAGCCACCCTCACAGGAGTGGTCGATCGCATGGAAGAGCGTCACCTTGTCTATCGAGAGCGGGATTCTCAAGATCGCCGTATTGTTCGGATCTGGTTGAGTGAGGAAGGCAAACAACTCATGCACATTCTCCCCTCCATTGGAGCAGAAACCATTGACAAGGCAACTCAAGGTATTCCCTCCCATGAACAAGAAGCTCTTTTGAAACTCCTCGATCAAATCATTGAGAATTTTCTCTAAGGAGATCAAAGAAGAGATTGCACTTTTCTCAAATACTTAATATATTAACTATCAATACATTAAATTTATAGCGAGGGGCTGTTGTCCCTTAGTACAAATGTTGTGGTCAATGGCCATGGAGGAAAAATGCCAAAATTGAGTATCTTTCAAAAAAACTGGTTGCTATCAGTCCATGTTAGTTTTGCTGCACTGTGGACTGGTACGGTGTTAAGTATGTTCGTTCTATCGTTGAAAAATACCGGGTCAACTAGCGCAGAAGAACTAAAGGCTATTAATTCTGTTATCAATGTCCTCGATGATTGGATCGTAATTCCCTCAGCTATTGGCTCAGTGGTTACAGCCACCTTTCTTTGCTGGGGAACAAACTATGGTTTTACCAAGTTTTACTGGGTGATAACGAAGTGGATTCTAACCACTGGATTAATTGTCTTTGGGACGTTTTGGCTATTTCCTTGGGGGAATACTGCGGAGAAATTATCAGAGTTGGAAGGATTACAAGCGTTTGGTAATCCAGTTTATGAATTCGATGCTAAGGGGGTTTTACTGGGAACAGCTATTCAGGTTATATTTCTTTTGATCATTATTGCTATTTCGGTTATAAAGCCTTGGGGAAGACGGATAACTAAGGTAAAGACTGAAGATTGAAACAAAAAAACTCCCCGAATAATTTCATCGAGGAAGAATGTCGGGGAGAAATCCTTTAGCCTGCTACCATTTTAGTAGATTAAATTGTTCCATATCTGTTGTTTCGCGGTTACGATATATGGTCAAAACAATGGCTAAACCAACCGCTGCTTCTGCTGCTGCTACGGTAATAACAAATACGGTAAAAATTTGACCTTTAATACCAACAGGATCAAGAAAATTAGAAAATCCCATCAAGTTGAGATTGACTGCATTTAACAGTAATTCGATAGACATTAAAACCCGTACTGCATTGCGGCTAATCACTAATCCATAAATTCCAATACAGAAAAGGGCAGCAGCAAGCAGTAAGCAAAACTCTAATTGTATTTCCATAACACCTCTATTTTCAGAAAAAACTAACAATAAAATTCTAATTCTCTACACTTCTGATGATTTGGAAGCAGACAATTCTCGTGATTCTAATTCACTCAATCTTTCAGGTAATTGTAATGAAGTAACAACCCCATCTTCAGTAGGTAAGGTATCAGGAATAAAGTCACGACGGGCTAAAACAATCGCTCCAACCATGGCCATTAATAAAAGCACGGAAGCTAACTCAAAGGGGAGAAGAAAATCACTAAAGAAATGCTTACCAATTTCCACAACCGTATTTTCAATTAACCCAGGTGCATTCGTTTCCAAAGACCAAGGGGTAATCAAAACCATTGTTGCTAATAAAGCAAATAGTCCCACACAAACCAAAGCGGTTGCCCCTCGACGTATCCAACGTCTGGGTAAGTTGGAATAATCTTGTTTTTTATTAACCAACATAATCGCAAACAAGATTAAAACATTAACTGCACCCACATAAATTAATATCTGTGCAGCAGCCACAAAATCAGCATTTAAGAGGATATAAATGCCTGAAATACTGATAAAGACACCTCCTAATAAGAAGGCAGAATAAACAATATTTTCCAATAACACAACGCCCAAAGCAGCGATAATAACCAATCCGGCTAAGATGGCAAAGGAAATAATTTGAACGCCTTCAGCTAAATTCACAGTGTATTGATACTCCTTTTTTCAGTGAATAATTGAGAGTTGAGCGTTGATAAAAAATTGTGGGAAAAATAAACAATTTCTCATCAACTACTCGTTAATTAAGACGAAGATTTTGCCTCTTCAACAATTTCTTCAGGACGTTTACCGGCCCGTTGACTTCCTTCTGGTAAGTCATGAGGATCCATAACCCCTTTGGGTAAATAATTTAACTCCCGTAACGGCGTTACCATAGGATCTTGAGTCACTTTATAAGGTAAGCGTCCCAAAGCGACGTTATCGTAATTTAACTCATGGCGATCGTAGGTAGCCAGTTCATATTCTTCTGTCATGGATAAGCAATTGGTCGGACAATATTCCACACAATTACCGCAGAAAATACAAACCCCAAAATCAATACTATAGTGCTTGAGTTCTTTCTTTTTACTTTCCTTATTAAACTCCCAATCAACTACAGGAAGATTAATGGGACAAACTCTCACACACACTTCACAAGAGATACACTTGTCAAATTCATAGTGAATTCTACCCCGATATCTTTCTGAGGGAATTAACTTTTCATAAGGATATTGTACGGTGATGGGACGACGACGCATATGGTCAAACGTTACCGATAACCCTTGACCAATATACTTTGCTGCTTCAATAGTCCCTTTGGCATAATCGCCCACTTGTTTGAGCATACTAAACATGATGTTTATTCCCTAATGTGTTAACAACATAAATTAACCACCGAAGGCTACTGGAAACGCTAATTTCAAAGCAGCCGTTAATAATAAATTAACCAGAGAGACGGGTAAGAGAAATTTCCAGCCTAAATCTAATAATTGGTCAATTCGCACACGGGGAACTGTCCACCGCATGAGAACCGCAATAAAGACGAGGAAATAGGCTTTAAGGACAGTCATGGTAATACCTAAAGAGGCGGTGATCACCTGTAACCAAGCACTATTTTCACTCACGCCTAGCCACTCTGCTAATTTATCTAAAGGGACGGGAAACTCCCAACCCCCTAAATATAGGATGGCAAAAACTAACGCCGATAACACTAAGTTAACGTAAGACCCCAAATAAAAGAGAGCAAATTTCATGCCAGCGTATTCCGTTTGATACCCGGCCACAATTTCTTCTTCTGCTTCGGGTAAGTCAAAGGGAAGTCTTTCACATTCAGCTAAAGCAGCGATCCAAAAGATAAAAAAGCCTACCGGTTGTCGCCAAATATTCCAACCTAAAATGCCGTATCCTGATTGTTGTTCTACGATGTCGATGGTACTGAGGCTATTAGACATCATGACAATAGCTAAGACAGATAAAGCCAGAGGAATTTCGTAACTGATGGATTGTGCAGCAGCCCGCAGACCTCCCAATAAGGAATACTTGTTATTAGAGGCGTATCCTGCCATTAATAAGCCAATAGGGGCAATACTGGATAAAGCGATCCAGAAGAAAATCCCCACATTGAGGTCAGTTACCACCAAATTTTGACCAAAAGGCACAATTAAATAGGAGACGAAGACGGGAAGCACCACTAAAACCGGCCCAAGGGTAAATAACCACGGATCGGCTTTAGCAGGGATAACATCTTCTTTAAACACTAATTTGATGCCATCTGCAACGGGTTGTAATACCCCTAAAGGTCCAGCATATTCGGGGCCAATGCGTTGTTGGGCAGCAGCAGAGATTTTTCTTTCTAGCCAAACTACCACCAAAACCCCAACGGTTGCGCCAATAATCATTAAAAATGAGGGAAATGGAATCCAGAGGGCTTTGGCTGCCCCATTCGGTATTCCTAACTCGGTCAGAGACTCGATAAAACGTGCTTGTAGGTCAATTCCTGAATTCATTGCATTTAAGACAGGTTATAAGTTCAGATCCTTGGTTTCATTGCTTAGTATATCGCTGTCTGTGGGATAGGTTGGTCAGTTTTAGGTTAATTCCTGAAATTCAATTTTGATGATTACTCTAGCACTAGTGGACTGTTTCAGCTAATTTAGTACATTAGCAAGGGAAGTATCAGTGAGTATAGGGTGTGGGGTGTAGGGTGTAGGGTGTAGGGAGAATTCGTAATTTATCTATGGCAAACTCAAAAATTCAATCTTACCGAGATTTAGCGGTGCGACCTAGGTCGGGTTCCCCGACCCAGGGAACGCGCACCAATAGAAGGGTTTGGCAGGAGGCAGTCAATCTAGCTGAAAGTTGTTACCATTGCCTTATTTTAGCTGAAACAGTCCACTACTTTCATTCTTGACTCCTGATTCCTAACTTCGTAGACTTATTAACACAAACCCCCTTGTTTTTTCCGAAGTCGAATCAATGGTATTCGTCGCTTTCCAAAGATCCTCAGCTTTCACCCAAACCGGGGGATATTTGTAACGAGAAACATCTAAAATTAAAAAGCGATCGCTTGCTTGATGATAAGCTGCAACGGGAGAAATATGACCCCCTTTTTCTTGTCCAATGGTTGACCGTAAATAGTTCACTAACACAAAGTTATTTTCTTGTTTCAAATTATTAATAATGCGTTGACGAAACCTCTCTAAACTAACTTCATCTCCGTGATAAACTTCTACATCAAGGGGATAACTTTTTAATAAACTGCCTAATTCTTGTAACGTCATTCCTTGTCGAGAAACGGTTTCTTTGCTAATTACTGTTTCTGTTTTTGGGTTATCAAAAACATTATCTTGAGTAAAGCGATTATAGACAATCCATTCTGTCGCTTTCGGTGCAGGAATAGACAACGCATTTAACACCATAACCATACTAGCTACCCCACAAAAAGCCAAATTTTCCTGGGTTTCAAATTGAAGGGTTAAGGGAATATAATCTTTACGAGCATTACTTTCGACTAATAAAGTTTCCCCTTGAGAAGAATTGAAACTAATCAAATTTTCATCAAGGGGTAACGTACTTTGAGCAAGGAGTTGAGCAGGAATGAAACTAACCCCTAATAATAAAACTTTTGCGAATAGCTCTTTAAGTTTCATTGACTTTAATTACAAAATTTTTCAACACAACGGACAAACATTTCTACCCCTAAAGATAGCACAGTTTCATCAAAATCAAAGCGAGGATGATGATGGGGATAAGCTAACCCTTTCTCTGCATTAGCTGACCCCAAAAAGAAGTAACATCCTGGCACTGCTTCTAAGAAGAAAGACATATCTTCTCCTCCCATAGTTTGACAACTAGGGGCAATTCCTGCGGGAGTTTCTACTACTTCCAAAGCGACAGATTTAACCAATTCTGCCATAATTTCATTATTAATAACAGGAGGATATAAACGCCAATAATCTAACTCATAATCTGCGTTATAACCTTGACAAATTCCTTTAACAATTTCCTCAATTCTTTGACCAAAATACCCTTCAAACTCAGGATTAAAATAACGCACGGTTCCACTCATTCTGGCCGTATCTGCAATCACATTTAAAGCAGTTCCCGCCTGTAATTCTCCCACTGTTACCACCGCAGAATCAATAGGATTAACGTTACGAGAGACAATCGATTGTAACGCATTAACAATCTGTGCGCTAACCACCACAGAATCAACGGTTTGATGAGGCATTGCCCCATGACCCCCTTTTCCGAAGATATTGAGGCGAAAACACTCCACAGCAGCCATTAATGGACCACTACGGACACCTACCGTACCTAAAGGTAGATTATTCCAAACGTGCAAACCAATAATCCCATCCACATCAGGATTGGTCAATACACCAGCTTCTATCATGGGTTTTGCCCCGCCGGGACTTTCTTCTGCCGGTTGGAAAATAATTTTGACGGTTCCTTTAAAATCTTGACGATGTTCCCATAAATAGTCAGCAGTGCCTAAAGCAATGGTAATATGTCCATCGTGGCCACAAGCGTGCATGGTTCCTTCGTGGAGGGAACGATAGGAGACTTCATTTTCTTCGTAGATGGGTAACGCATCCATATCAGCGCGAATGGCTAATACCGGGCCAGGATGAGGACTGGGGATGGTTGCAACAATACCCGTTTTAGCAATATCTGTTTCATGGGGAATGCCCATTGCTGTTAGTTTTTCAGCAATAAAATTGGCAGTAATTTCCTCTTGAAACCCCAATTCTGGACGTTGGTGTAGATAACGTCGCCATTGGACTAATTGCGCCTGAAGTTGACGAATTTCGAGGCGAATTTGTGAAAAATCAAGAGAATTTGCTTGAGGAAAAGTAGAAACCATTGCGGATGTGATGGAAAGTCATGAAAAATTATCTATTCTTCTATATTGTAGGGGTAAACGGCCGTTTACCCCTACAGAAATGTGTAGCCAAACTTTAGGAAATTGGTATCATAAACATTAATTTTTAAAGTTGTATTCCTCCTGACTCCTGTCTGCTATCTTCTTCAATCACAATAATCATGATACTTTTCGTAAAGATCCGACATAACTAATGGTTTCTTAAAATCTTGAGGTTGTCGATATTTATTCCAAGGATATTGTCTACGGATTGATTCTGCTGTCTTATAATATTTATTCCAAGTTCCCAAAACCTCGATTAGCTTTTGAAATTGACAATATACTTTAGCATATTTAGCTTGTAAAAGCATATATTGCAACATAATTGCATAGGTTAAAGGATGATTCTTTTCTTCAGGAATTTCTATGATTTGTCCTAATTGCTCAAAAAGTTTGTTTTGTTTTTTGACAATTTTCATTAAACTACTGATATTTTTAATGTCTTTGGTTTGTAAAAACCCAACAACATTAGAAACTCTTTGCAAAATTGAATAATTGGTGAGTTGATATTTTTTAAAGAGATAAAGTAACTTTAATCCTAATTCATCTTTCTGAGTCAAACTATCTAAAGCATTAACATAGCATTCTAAGGCTTTTTTTTCTTTTTCTGTTTTTATTTTTGGCAATACTTCAGTCAATTCTTGATGAATAAATTGATAAAAGCTCTCGTTAGCAATATTTTGTTCTAGTAAATGAAACACTAATTGATAAAAATTTTTTTGTTTAGAACTACGATAAAGTAATTCTATTTCTTCAATAGCTAAAAAACTATTTTTCGCTTCAATACCAACTTGAAATAGTCTTAAATAAGAACTGAGTTCTTTATATTCATTCAAGCCTTCTGCAAACTTATGTTTGATTTGTAAAAATAAAATAAACTCTCGTTCCCTAAATTGCTTATTTTCTAAAGCTTGAGCCATAATTTGTAATGTATTAGTTTTATCTAATGCCTGATTATGTTTTAAAATAATATCAGGATTAATGGTTTCTTTATGAAAGAAATTACTAACTCTTTTTTTAACCGATAAGGAAGAGCTAAGGGAGCATTCCATTTTTGCAGAAAAAGTATCTTTGGAGTTTGACGGGGAGATGGGGAGATGGGGAGAAGGGGGGAATTTCATAACTATAAACTATTATCAATAAAAGACAATTTACAACTTTGGGATGCTCCTAGAGCCAGAGGTTTTATCGTCATTCGTTGTTTGTAAGTTCCCAGAAGGAACTAAGCAAGCACACAAAATTAATTACACAAAAACTGTAGGCCGATGCACTGCTCATAATAAGCTTTGGATAAGAGTTTTAGCCTTTTATTGGGCAATGCCCACCGTGCAATT
>JAAUYD010159932.1_pt1 | contig 11428 bp, 5 predicted proteins | sample 7278101 | NCBI WGS metagenome assembly JAAUYD01 (sample SAMN14350128, study PRJNA611818) | marine sediment metagenome | isolation source: surface marine sediment (0.6m) | place: French Polynesia: Moorea | collected 2018-08 | reverse complement strand
CTTTGGCACCTCCCGGCGCCACCATCTCAGCCCAACTTATTCGCCGAGGGGAGACGCCGGAGATCATAACGGAAAATGTTGAGCTGCACTATGAAACCGAGGCAGAATTTCTGACACCGGCCCAGCATAGCGATTTTTGGAAATTTGCTCAAAAACTCTACAACAAGAGCATTGCCGAAAATACGAGCGTTACCGGTACCCGGCTTTCCGGCACCATGAAGCTCGATGAGATTTTAATGTCCTTTGTAACCAAAAACCTGCCTGTGGTTCCTTATCCCCAAAACGGCGGTTTCGACCCCTATCCAATGGTAATGGTTGAAGCTCGCGATTCGGAGAGCGGAAGGGTTTTGGCCCGTACCCAAGTCACCGTGCCGGTCTCCTCCGAACTGGGATGTCGCAATTGTCATGGGGGCCCATGGCGTGTGGACCAAAAGGCCGGTATTTCCAATATCACCGCCGGAGATGTATTGACCGTGCATGATCGAATCAACAAGACGGATTTAAAAAAACAGGCCGACCAAGGCCATCCAATGCGATGCCAAAGCTGCCACGCCGATGCATTGTACGGCGATGAGGGACAACCTGAGCAATTGAGCTTGTCCGCCGCGGTGCATGGATTTCACGCCCTATATCTGACAGAGAGGGGAGAAGCGGCCTGCAGTGCCTGCCATCCCAGTCATCCTCACGGCGCGACGCGCATGCTGCGCGGCATTCACAATGAACTCGAAATGACATGCATCAATTGCCATGGTCCCATGGAAGACCACGCCCTGGGATTGCTTAAAGCCGAAGCCGATGCCGGCAAGAAAGGCGCCGGGAAATTCATGGCGCTGATCAATCCCCTTCAGAGTGAAGATCCTAAGAAGGTACCGCCGCGCAAACCATGGTTCAATCAACCCGATTGTCTCCATTGCCATGTGGACTTTCAAGCACCGGATACCGATGAGACAACACCGCAGCAACGCACGGAGGGCAAAGACGAGCTTTTCAGCATGCGCACCGGAGATGCCGGCGTCAGATGCGCCGCCTGCCACAGCAGTGCCCATGCACTCTATCCGGCTCGCAATCCCTACGGCACCGGGCAAGATGTAATTGCACCGCGCCAATACCAAAAGTCGCCGTATCCCGTTGGGAGCAATCAAAATTGTAAAGTGTGTCATACCATCGATATGGAAGAAGAGATTCATCATCCAAATATGTTGACTGAGTTTCGAAATATGGTGGAATAATAAAAGAATACGGTTTTCGTACCACCTGCAGTAGAGCCTCGGTTCGTTATAAGTCTTTTGTGTATGGCTGAACATTTGACCATAGGAGGGCGTGCATGCGAACGTTTACGATGTTGTGGTCTCTGTGCTGTGGGATCGTTTTATGGGCATCCACAGCGACGGCTGAGACAATGCCCCAATCGTTGACCCTCACCGATGCGATTATTGCGGCGGCAAAATATAATCCCCAAGTAGTCGCGGCACGTCATGTCGTGGAAGCCGCCACATCACAGGTGACCACGGCCCGATCCGGATTGCTGCCCCAACTCCAGTTGTCCGAGAGCTTTAATCACACCAACAGCCCTTTGTGGGCTTTTGGCACCAAATTAAACCAGGGCACCATTCAAGGTTCGGATTTTAGTCCGGACGAGTTGAACGATCCGGACGCCATCCAGAATTTCAATACAGCCCTTTCACTGTCATGGCGTCTGTATGACGGTGGTCAGACCCGCATCGGATGGAAGCAGTCCATCCAGGGGCAGCGGGTTTCCGAGCACGGGCTGCTTCGGGCGGAGCAGCAGGCCATTGCCCAAGCCGGCAAGGCCTATGTGGGGCTGCTGTTGGCTGGCGAAAATCTCGAGGTCGTTTCACAATCCCTGGATACTTCCCGGGCACACCTCAAGTTGGTGGAAGATCGGTTTCGCGGCGGCCTGGCTGTCAAAAGCGACGTATTGCGGGCCCGGGTGCGGATAGCCGATTTAGAGCAACAGCGTCTTTCGGCAGAAAGCCAGGTGCATGTGGCCCAGGCTGCATTGAACGCTGCCATGGGACGGGGAGAAGAAGCGGGGCCTGTTTTTCCATCGACCCGCCTTGAGCGATGCATCGCATTAAAGGGCGATATGGCCGAATGGATGGCCCTGGCGTTACGTCAGCGACCGGATTTGAAGCAACTCGAACTTCAACAAGCCATAGCTGAAAAGGGCGTTGCGCGCGCTAGAGCGGGCCATCTTCCCACTGTGGCGCTGCAAGGCAATTATGAGATTAACTCTGAAGACTTTAATGACACCCAGGACAATTATACCGTGGGTGCCGTGGTGCAGATCAACCTTTACAGTGGGCAGCGTATCTCCTCCCAAGCGGCCATGGCCAAGGCCAAAGTCTCCCAGGCCCAGGCCATTCGCAATGCTTTGGCGTTGGCGGTGCGGGTCGACACCCAGAGGGCCTTTTACCAGGCCCGCAGTGCATGGCAGAGTATCGCCGTGGCCCAGCAAGCCGTGGGGCAGGCTGAAGAGGGATTGCGCATCGTCAGTAATCGCTATGCCGGAGGGCTGCTCACCATAGTGGATCTTCTCGATGCCCAGGTGGCCTTACAGCAGGCGCGCACGCGCAGCTTTAAAGCGATGCATGACTATAAGGTGGCCAGAATCGATCTGGCTCTGTCCACCGGTACCATCAATAGGAAATTTAAGTGACGGCAGAGACTCAAAGTACGGGATCTTCTTTTGCTCTAAATTAGCTAAAAGGTGGCCGTTGATTCACCTGTTTTAATATTCTGTAGGAGCGGCTTTTAGCCGCGATGAATAACTTCCACATCATTTATAAATCGCGGCTAAAATCCGCTCCTACATCCTATTTTTATGATCATTTTATCTTATCAAAATGATGGAGCATGACATGAAACGCCAATTTTTCCCTTTGATGTCCGTATTAATCTTGGTCGTGGTGTTATCCGGATGCAGCGAAAAGATCGGTCCGGGAACAACGCCCAAGGAAAACCTTGCGGTTGTTAACGCGTCCACGGCCAAAGTGCAGGAGACCCAGCAGCCTTTTTACTACGAAGCTGTGGGGACCGTGACAGCCCGGACGGCCAGCACAATTTCAAGCAAGCTCATGGGAGTTGTCCGCACCGTAAATGTCCAGGAAGGCGATACCATCCAAAAGGGCGATCTGTTGGTCACCATCGATCAGCGCCAGGTGAAAGCGCAGTTGGAGAGGGCGCTGGCCAATGCCGATGTGGCAGCCAAGGAGTTCGTCCGTTACCAGCAATTACTCAAGGAACAATCTGCTTCCCAGCAGGAATTTGACCGCGCCCAGGCACGCCATCGTGAAGCACAAGCCGCAGTGGCGGCGGCCCGCGTCAGTCAAAAGGATGCCAAGGTTCGTGCGCCATACGACGGTCGTGTGGTGGCGAAGATGATTAATCCCGGTGATCTGGCATCCCCGGGCACCCCGTTTCTGACCATCGAGCAGGAAGGGCAGTTTCGGACCGATCTGGTATTACCCGAACGCTACATTCAATCCGTTCAATTGGGACAGGAGGTAAGGGTCGTTGTGCCGGCATTGGAAGACAAAGAGATCATCGGTGAAGTCTTTCACATCCTTCCGACGGCGGATGCCCGCAGCCGCTCTTTTCAATTGAGAGTAGGCATGCCACCGGGGCTGGATCTCAAAACCGGTATGTTTGCCCGGGTGGCCGTTCCGCTAGGCGGTGCCCGCATGATTCTCCTTCCTCGATCCGCGATTACCCAACAAGGGCAGCTAACAGGCGTATTTATCGTAGATGACGACAGCATCGCCCGATTTCGACTGGTACGCACTGGGAAAGCCTTTGGTGATCAGGTCGAGGTAGTCTCCGGGTTGAAGATAGGGCAGCTATACGCCACGACGATTCCCCAGACCCTGCGGGACGGCGTAAAAATTAGCAATCCATAGAATGCAGTTCAAAGCTCAACGTTGAAGACCGTCAACGAACCGCGAACTTTGAACCGTAACCTTGAACGCTGAACTTTTTTGAATTTTGCGATGGAGTAGGGCATGCAAAATACAACGACCGGTACAGCTGGCAAAATCGCCAGGTTTTTTATCGATTCAAAGCTTACCCCTCTGATTGTCATTGCTTCGATTCTACTCGGGATTGCGGCCGTCATTGCCCTGCCCCGGGAAGAAGAACCCCAGATCATTGTTCCCATGATCGATATTTTCGTGCGCATGCCCGGTGCCAGTGCCAAAGAAGTGGAACAGCGCATCACCAGCCCGATGGAAAAGCTCTTATGGGAGATTCCAGGCGTAGAATACGTCTACACAACCTCCGGCCCGGGAATGAGCATGGCCGTGGTGCGCTTTTATGTCGGACAAAATGAAGAAGCCTCCATCGTTCGGCTGCAATCCAAGCTCTCTGCCAACTATGACCGCATCCCCTATGCAGTTTCACCCCCTTTGATCAAGCCGCGCTATATCGACGATGTGCCCATTCTGGCCCTCACCTTCTGGTCCGACGATTCGGACCGATATATGCTGCGGCGAGTGGCCGCCGAGGTGGAAAACGTCATCAAGCGAGAACCCAATATCTCCATCACATCCCTTATCGGCGGGGCCCAGAGAGAGGTGCAGGTGCTTTTCGACCCGGTCCGGTTGGCGGCCGCAGATATCGATTTGGAGCAAGCAGCGCTGATGGTTCAAGCGGCCAACCAGGAAGCCGACCCCGGCTCCTATCCTTCCCCCTCGGGACGGGTCACCGTGCATGTGGGCGGCTTCTTGAAAACCATCCAAGATGTTGAACGCGTGGTGATCGGTATCCATGGCGGCCGACCGGTCTATGTTCAGGATGTCGCCACCGTGGTAGACGGGCCCGTGGAACCCGGCCAATATCATTTTTTCGGCACCGGCCCGGCGGCCAACGAAAAAGCCATTGAAAAACAGGGGCGATTTCCAGCCATTACCCTGACTGTGGCCAAACGCAAAGGGACCAATGCCATTGCCGTTGCGGAGAAAGTACTGCAACGGGTAGAGGGCCTGCACGGCACCATCATACCCGATAATATCCATATGACCGTTACGCGGCACTACGGCGAGACGGCCAAAGAGAAATCGGACGAACTGCTCTATCACATGGCCATCGCCATTGTTTCGGTAACGTTGCTGATATGGTTCACATTGGGACGCCGCGAGTCGGGCGTCGTGGCCATGGCGATCCCTGTCACCCTGGCCCTCACCATGGCGACCTTTTACCTCTATGGCTATACCCTTAATCGTATTACACTCTTTGCGCTGATTTTCTCCATTGGGATCCTGGTGGATGACGCCATCGTCGTGGTGGAGAACGTGGTGCGTCATTTTCATCTGCCGGAGAATAAAGACCGCAACCGCTTCAAGGTGGCCATCGAGGCGGTTGATGAAGTGGGCAACCCGACCATATTGGCCACACTTGCCGTAATTGCGGCGATTTTGCCCATGGCTTTTGTGGGCGGATTGATGGGGCCTTATATGCGGCCCATACCGGTAGGCGCTTCGGCGGCCATGGTCTTTTCATTGCTGGTCGCCTTTATCGTCACCCCGTGGGCGGCGGTGCGTATGCTCGATCCCAAAAGTGGCAGCGGGCACAGCGCCGTCCATGACGAGGCCAAGGAGGATTGGAGCACACGCCTCTACCGTAAGGTGATGAATCCCTTAATTCACAGCACACCGCGGCGCTGGATCTTCCTGGCCGGCGTATTGGGCCTCTTGCTGCTGGCGTGTGCCATGGTGATGGTGGGATTGGTGCGCGTGAAAATGTTGCCCTTTGACAATAAAAGCGAATTCCAGGTGATTATCGATATGCCCGAAAGCGCCACGCTGGAGGCAACTGCAGCCGCCGCCATGGAGATGGGGGATTATCTGGCGACTGTCAATGAAGTCACCGACTATCAAATCCATGTGGGAACCAGCGGTCCCTTTAATTTCAACGGATTGGTGCGCCACTATGATTTGCGCCGAGAAGCCTACCAGGGTGATATACAAGTCAATCTGGTGGGAAAGGGACAGCGCAAGCAGCAGAGCCATGCCATTGCCAAACGGGTAAGACCGGAGTTGCTCAATATTGCCCAGCGTCACCAGGCGCGCATCAAGGTGGCCGAGGTCCCCCCCGGACCGCCGGTGCTCTCCACACTGGTGGCGGAGATTTACGGTCCCGACTACGAGCGTCAGAGAGAGATCGCCGCCCAGATCATGCAAGTGTTTGAGGAGACGCCAGGGGTAGTGGATGTGGACTGGTTCATGGAAGAGAGCCACCCCCGCTACCATTTGCGTGTGGATCGCGAAAAGGCCGCCCTGCACGGGATTACACCATCTCAGATCAGCAGCACCTTGGAAATGGCCATGAGCGGTCGCCAAGTCGGGTTGCTGCATCAACCCAGGGAGAGGGAGGATGTACGGGTGGTGCTCAAGCTGCCGCTGGCCGACCGAGCTGGCGTGAACCGATTGGAGAACATTAAGATGCGGGCCGCGGACGGCAACCTCGTGCCCTTATCTTCATTGGTGCGGTCCGAAATGACCCCACCGTACAAAAGCATCTACCACAAAAATTTAATGCCGGTGGTCTATGTGATCGGCGATGTGGCCGGCGTGAAAGAGAGCCCGGTGTATGCGATCTTAGAGATGCGCAAGAAGATAGAAGCCATGCAACTGCCGGAAGGGTACGGCATTCAACAGCACACGGCCAATTTGCCCAACACCGATCGCACCTACTCGATGAAATGGGACGGAGAGTGGCATATCACCTACGAGGTGTTTCGCGATATGGGAATTGCATTTGCCGTGGTGCTGGTTTTGATTTTCGTCCTGGTGGTGGGCTGGTTCCGGTCATTTTCAACCCCCATGGTGATCATGGTGGCCATTCCCTTCTCCCTTATTGGCATTCTGCCCGCCCACTGGGCCATGGGCGCCTTCTTTACCGCTACTTCAATGATCGGATTTATTGCGGGCGCTGGAATTGTGGTGCGCAATTCCATTATTTTGGTAGATTTTATCGAGCTGCGGGTAAAGGAAGGGGCGCCCTTGGATCAAGCAGTGGTGGATGCCGGGGCTGTTCGATTTAGACCCATGATGCTCACCGCTGCGGCGGTGGTGGTGGGCGCTTCCGTTATTTTATTTGATCCCATTTTCCAGGGCCTGGCCATCTCCCTGATGGCCGGTGAGATCGCATCGCTGCTGTTTTCTCGTATGGCTGTGCCGATCCTGTACTATATGGACAAACGTTGGGAGTCGGGTCGAAATTTGAATGTCGTCAGCGCCGACGAAACGACATCGGAAGAGCAGGCCGCCTAATTCAAAACTGGTCCCTCTGTACGCGGGTATTTACTCTTTGCCCTCCGGAAGGGCTATAATGCGCAGCGTATCGACATTGATGCGTCCATTGTCTTGATGACCGACAATTTCAACGCGAGTGCCGCTTATTACCTTTGACATATCCGCATTGTCCGAAAAATGGAGCGAGTAGGTACGGCCATCTTCATCCGACAGGAGTTCGTATATAATCTGCGCAGTTTGTTTCTCGAAGTTATCCGCAACCAGCAGGATGATTGTGCCGCTGAAGTGTTGGCCGTCGATGCGGTCCTCTTCCGCAATGGCAGAGCATCCCATGCAGCACAATAGCACTCCAATACTAAAAAATGCAGCCTTTTTCATCTGTATTGTCCCGATAGTGTATGGTTGACGCGCTTAATTTAGATTGGCGATGAAACAGCCACCCCCCCCACCACCACCCCCACCCGAGCTTTGAGCCGTCGGGGTAACGGTGTCAGGTGATACTGTAACTTCTTTGGTAACGGTATTGCTGCCGGCGGTGTTGGTCACCTTCAACCCGACCGTAAAGGTGCCGGCTTGAGAATAGGTATGACTGGGTGACGCTTCATCCGACGTGGCGCTATCCCCGAAATCCCACAGATAGGAATTGATACTGCCCGATGAGTTGTCGGTAAACTGCACGCTTAAGCCGTTAGTGTTGAACGTAAAGTCGGGTATGGCCGCCGGGACGATCGGTGCTGAAACCGATACGATTTGAGAAACGGTGTGCGTATCGCCATCGTTATCCGTAACGGTCAGGGTTACCGTATAGGTCCCGCTTGTGGCGTATGTGTGGCCCGGGGCCGCTTCTATGGATGTGGCGCTGTCGCCGAAATCCCACAGGTGTGCGTCGACCGTACCATCGCTGTCGGTGCTCAAGTCGGTGAACTGCACAAAGGAGAAGTCCGTTGAAAAACAGAAACCCGCAGTTGGTGGCACATTACCCACCACGGCGACCTCTTTGGGGGCTGTCGTATTCTGGGCACCATCATCGTCGATGACAGTGAGGGTTACCTGATAAGTGCCGGGCGCGGCATATACATGGTTTGGGTTGGTTTCATTGGAGGATAAACCATCGCCAAAGTCCCATTGACGTGATTGGATCTCGCCGTCGCTATCTGTGCTGGCATCACTGAACCGTACTGCCAATTTATTGGCCGAAGCTGAAAAGTCCGCCACCGGTGCATTGTTGGCAGCAACCTGAACATTGCGGGTTCGTGAATCTGTTTCACCGCACGTGTCGGTGACGGTGAGTTCTACAGCAAATGTTCCGCCGTCAGCGTAAGTATGGCTTGGGTCAGCTTCATTCGAAGTGTTGCCGTCACCAAAGTCCCAGAAGTACGATTCAACTCCGTCATCCGTGTCGCTGCTGGAATTGTTAAACTGTACCTCCAAGTGGTTTCTGGAATAGGAGAAGTCCGCTGCCGGAGAATCATTGGGCAGGTCGATATCGACGGCGGCACTGGACCCGCCGGCAGCCGTGGCAGTTACGGTGATGCCGTTGTCCATATCCTCAAATCTGTCGCCCCGGCCCAAATTGGTGATGTGGTGGGTTTTGCCTCCCCTGTCATTGTAGCGATGAACATTGACTTTATTGGCATACTCGGCTGTGGACGGGTAGGTGCCGATCTCGCGCCGGTAGGAAAGGTAGTAGAACTCATTGGTATCAGGCTTGGCGATTTTGATGGCCCGAATACCATCCGGCTCGTCATTGACATCGGCGAGTTCCAGTGCCTCCAGGCGAAAAGTGTCGCTGCAGGTTGGCGAAACCAGTGTGCCGGGAAAAGCATCAAACCAGTTTTTTTGATCCCGGTGCGGGGCATTGGCCTGAGCCCAATAGGGCATTCCCATGATTCCCGAATGATCTCCATACTCGACATCCACATTGCCGTCATTGTCCGGATCTGTGGTGGCATGTCGCCACCCAAGGTTGTGTCCCAGTTCATGGGCGAAGTATTCACCCCGGCTGGATTTAACCCATACGCGGCATCGATCACCGAAACAGCCGATACTTCCCAAACCCGCCCAGTTGCATGCGACATCCGAGGGCAGAGAGTATACCTTGTGTTGATATAGGGACAGATCGATGCCTGCATTTGTCGCGGCTTCGTCGGCCGCAGCGGCCCAGGCATTGGTGTCGCAGTCATCTCTTCCGTTGTCGGTGATGGTGAACGGGCCGAATATATCAGGATTTCCATCCCCATCGGTATCCGGGTCAAAACTGAGTTGCTGGTAAGAACTGGCGCGGTAAAGACCATCCATGCTCTGGGGATTGGTATACAATTCAGCTGCCAGGGTTTCGGCGGTATGAGAGTTGGCCGCATCCGTCATACTGACAATGAGTACCACAGCATTGCGAACTTCCATTGGAGGCGGTGCCTCTGCATAAATATCAGCTTGTGCCTTGATCTTAGGAAGATTAACGCCTGCCTCCCTTTGAATGGAATCGACAGCGATAGTGTTACCGATAAAACGTCCCTCCACCGACACCATGTCACCGCTCTGCAGGTCGTGGTTTGGCGGATCGGAACCAAATGATAAAGAAAACGTTTGGTAGCCGCCAGATTCTTGCTTGACAATGACAGAGTACATACGTTGGCTGGTATTGGTTTCGAAATTGTCCGCGATCAGGATTTCCAGCTGACCTGTAAATGTTTCCAAGGGGGACGTCGACAGGTTGGTGTCTGCAGCCAGGTATTGTACGCTAAAAAGTGATACCGCGGTTAATATGAAGATTATTGATCCCCATTTAAACTTGACCATTATCCAACTCCATATCATTTTAACAGAGGGTTGTTGCCGTATATCACAATTGACACTTTCAACCGCTATATGGGCTGATTCACGACAACCGCATCCCCAGCAGCAGAGGCAGATGAATTGGGGGCAGAATAGTGTGACGGTGTTATTTCCACCGCTAGGGGGCTAATTCTTTTTACTGTTATAGCTTGACTCAGAAACTGTTTTATTAGAAATGCACGGTTGCGAATTACAGAGGGTAAATATGATAAATTCATCGGGTAAGTCAATAATTAAACCCTTGGTTGGGAAAAGGATCTATCTATGTCAAGAAAAACCAAAATAGTGGCGACCATCGGTCCTGCCTCATGGGATCGGTCAACGCTGGAAGCGCTGGTGGCGGCCGGCATGAATGTGGCACGCTTAAATTTTTCCCACGGCTCATACGAGGACCATGCCAGGGCCATTCAAAACATCCGCGCTATTTCCCGAACTCACAATCGGCCTGTCGCCATATTGCTGGATCTGCAGGGCCCTAAACTGCGCGTGGGAAAGCTGAGGGGCGGTGCCGCCGTGGAGCTTGAGACCGGATCCAGCTTCGATATTACCACCCAAACATGCCTGGGTACGGCTGAACTTGTTAGCACAACCTATACAAAATTGGCCGCTGATGTCCAAGTTGGAGATACCATTCTTCTTGATGACGGCTTGATCCGCCTGAATGTCGAGTCCGTAAAAGATCATACCGTTTGCTGCCGCGTGAGAACCGGTGGGTGGCTCAAAGAGAACAAAGGCATCAATCTGCCGGGAGTGGCGATTTCAGCTCCCTCTCTGACTGCCAAGGATAAACGCGACATCAAATTCGGTGTTCAAAATGGGGTCGATTATTTTGCCCTCTCCTTTGTGCGAACAGCCGATGATCTCAAAGAAATTAAGGAGATCATTCATCGCCAAGGCAGTGATATCCCGGTGGTGGCCAAGATCGAAAAACCTGAAGCCATCCAGAACATCGATGGCATTTTGGAAGCGGCTGATGCCGTTATGGTGGCCAGAGGTGACCTGGGAGTGGAACTCAAACCGGAATTGGTGCCGACGATCCAAAAACAAATTATCCAAAGCTGTCTGCGCATAAACAAGCCGGTCATTACCGCGACTCAAATGTTGGAAACCATGAGCCACAATCCCATTCCAACACGAGCCGAGGCCTCGGACGTCGCCAATGCCATATTCGATGGAACCGATGCGGTCATGTTGTCGGGTGAGACCGCCAGCGGTCGATATCCAGTCGAATCAGTGAAAATGATGGCAAAAATAGCCCACAATACGGAAGCGTCGCCCTTCATGAAATACAACATCCAGTACCGATCGGACACCCATGATCT
>JAAUYD010025543.1_pt1 | contig 11430 bp, 9 predicted proteins | sample 7278101 | NCBI WGS metagenome assembly JAAUYD01 (sample SAMN14350128, study PRJNA611818) | marine sediment metagenome | isolation source: surface marine sediment (0.6m) | place: French Polynesia: Moorea | collected 2018-08 | reverse complement strand
CAGTTCCAAGGTCCTGGCAATGGGTACCCCGTCAGCGTTTACATCGTAAAGATCAAACTGAAAATCATAGTCGCCAGTGGCAGGAGCTCCCGATTGCTGCAACACACCCTGAAAAGTAAACACCGGTTCCAACGGTTCTGTCACACCCCAAATCGGCACCATCAAAGAAAAGATCAACAAAATAGTTCTCATGGTCATCACTCCGTCTCAAAGTCATTGGCGAAGATCCGGTCTTGTTGCGGTGCTGTTTGTCCGCCGGCCCAGAATCCGCCGCTTAGTAGAAAGTCGCCGCCGCTGGAAACGCCGGTTTGGAATTGGCCGATGGTGGCGCGCATTGAAAACTCGCCTCCCGTGCTTGGGCCACCGCCCGCGCCGATGACGCTGCTGGTGATTGCGAAGTCGCCGCCTGATGATGTGCCGGACAGCGACATCACGACGGTAAAAAGTGGTGCTGCAAGTGGGTTCATTGAATCTGCTCCGCCTTAAAAGCTGGAACAGAGATACGGAATTGGCGCCGCGGCGTCCCGAACGGGTGCCGAACAGTAGCCGAGGTGGTTCCGAACGGAAGACTTTCCGTCTAGTAACTAACTGTTTTTATTGAGAATACCGACAAGCAAGCCGATGTGCCCGGAGAACGTTGACGAAGGTGACTGCGTGATTGGATTTGGGACTTCCGGAGAGTTCACCTTTGGTGCACAGAGCTGGAATGGCGGGTCGCTGAAGCCGCGTACTGCGGTGAAACTTATCGTGCGGCTTCCCCGGTTTCTCTATTCATTTCAAGCCAGAGGGCCCATTGCTGCTTGTTGTGATTGTCAATCCGTTCAACCAGGGCCTGGAAGCGCGGATCGTCACGGACAAAATCGAGGCTGCGCAACCGCAGCAGTATCCAGTCTTCGCGACCCCTCCCCTCCTGCAGCATTTTGTCCAGGTTCTGGATGGCGCCATCCGCGTCCTCCCTGGCTATAGCGATGACAAGCCGCGCATAGAACCAGTCGGCATATTCGGTCTCGGCGACAGCCTCAATCAGTGCATCAATCTCACCATGGAGTCCGGCTTGACGCATGATCGGTGCAGCACCCAGCTGCAGTAGCAGGGATCGGCCCGAGCCGGGTTTCCCGCTTCTAAAGTCGACCTCGATCCAGTCTCCTATGTCGTCAAGCAATACGGCCGAGTCGCCAGTCAGCAGGGCGTAATCCCTCATAATGCCGTAAGCAACAAAGAATCCCGAATCACTGACCTCAACTCCCTGGTCAGCGGCGGATAACACGATGTCGGCGGCCGCCTTCAAGTCGCCTCCGCTGTAGCGCAATGCGGCTTCAGCCATCAAGGGCAGGAAGGGTTCGGTTTCAACCTCACGGGCCGCCGCAATACGCTCGCGGGCCGCCTCGTTCTGACCCAGGGTAAAAAGGAGCATGACCTCGCCGAACCGAATGATGTAAGAATTGGGATTCAGCTCCCTGGCCTCGGCGAACGCGGCCAGCGCATTGGCAAACTGACCGGTCCCGACGTATGCAATCGCCTGCCATCTGGCGCCGGATGGATTATCTGGTGCCAGCGTCCTCAGCTTTGCGCTGTGCACTAGAGATTTTTCGAACTCCCGCACGCCCCAGTAGGCTACTGCGAGGCGCAGATGAATCGCTACCGATAGCGGGTCCCGCTCAAGGGCGCGATTGCCCACCGTGACGGACCGCTCCCATAGACCGTAAGTGAGGAGAACCTCAGCGTATTGCTGAGCCACAAACTCATCCTCGGGTGCCGCCTCGTATGCGTTTCTGAAGGGCGCCAGCACAGACTCTCGGTCGGTCGATGATTCCCAGCCAATCCAGCCCGTCATGGCGGTGGCCTGGGGCGACTCGGGTTCGACCTGACGAATTCGATCGACAATCTCCTGTAACTGAACCGCCATCTCGGCGTAAGAAATCTGGTCCCCTTTCAGAGCAATGTAAACCTGGGCCAGGGAAAACAGGGCCAGCAGATAATCCGGATCAGCCGCCAGAGCGTTCCTGAACTCCGGCTCGGCGCGCTCCGGAAATCCATCGGCTAAATGCCGGCGGCCCTTCAGGTAGGCCTGATAGGCAACAAGACTGTCCGTGTCCCGCGCAGCTTGCTGGGGTTCGGCCTCGCCCAACAGCGTGACCTTCAGGGCATCGGCGACGCTGGCGGCAATTTCGTCCTGGATCGCAAAAACATCGTCCAGCTCCCGATCCCAGGTGCCAGACCAAAGGTGAAAACCGTCGGCCACGCTGATCAACTGGGCGGTCACGCGAATTTTGTCGCCGGATCGCTGCACACTGCCTTCAAGCACGTTGGCCACGTTGAGCTGCCGGCCAATTTCTGCGAGTTCTGTTGAGTGATCCTTGAACCGAAACGACGATGTTCTGGCTGCCACGCGCAGCTCTCGGATCTGGGCCAGCAAATGCAGCAGGGATTCAGCCAGACCATCGGAGAAATACTCCTGTTCAGGATCGGCGCTCAGGTTCAGGAAGGGGAGCACGGCAATAGAATTTGCATCGGGCGTGCTTGCCACGGCGGGTGTGGAGTTTTCGTTCGAGTCAGTTTCAGTGAAATTCGGTTCTACCTGGCCGACCGTCTTACTCATATGTCCGTACACGGTGAGCCCAATGCTGACCGCCAGCATGGCGCCCACCGCCAGGTAGAGCTTGTGTCCGGTCTTTCGCTCCGTCACGGCGGTCGGAACCAGCCGGAATCCGACCCGGGGAACCGTTTCGATGATACGGGGATCTTTGGCGTCGTCGTCAAACGCCTTGCGCAGCTCAACAACACTTTGGGTCAGCACGTCGTCTGTGACGTCCATCGCGGGCCAGATCGCATCCAGGATGTGGTTGCGAGCCAGCACCTCGCCCCGGGCATCTGCCAACAACACCAGAACCGCCATGGATTTGGGTTTGACAGTGATTTCCCGGTTGTCCCGGGCAATACGGTTGAGCTTGGGGCTGACCTGGGCATCGCCCAACTCGAAATCCCGGTGCCACGGGCTGGATTGGGCGGTGTTGCCAGGACTCTGCCGTCCATCGAGCTCGCTTTCCCGGCGCAACCCTTCTGGCGTCAGCTCGTAGACCCAGGAAACAACCAATGCGAAGGGAAAGCCCAACACCAAAATGCCAAGCAGCAGCCTGAGCGACCAATCCGGCAGACCCATCAGGTTGAACAAAATGTCGCCGGTTTGAAGCAAAAGCCAGGAGCTGACCACGTACAGCAGCCCCATGCGGAACACGTTGCGACGCTTCAGCTCAGCGAAAAAATTCATCGTAAATGGGAAGTCCCTGCCTCAGGTCAATCATACTGCATCGATGGGTTTCCCGGGGTCAGACTGATGTGGTCCCAGTAAAACGGACAGTTGGTTAGGAGTCAGCCCCATAGGCCAACTCGAAGGCCAGCGGCGCTTTGTATCCCGCGAAGGAATGACGTCGCTGACGGTTGTAAAAGCCCTCAATGTACTGGAATACGCTGAGCCGTGCGGACTGCCGGGTGCGGTAGTCCTCGCAGGCGACTAACTCTGTTTTTAGAGTGTGGAAGAAGCTCTCGGCCACGGCGTTATCCCAGCATGAGCCCTTGCGGGACATGCTGCAGCGGGCGCCCTGAGCTCGAACCAGGTTCTGGAACTCGGCCGCGGTGTACTGCGAGCCCTGGTCAGAGTGGACCAGTTCCAGCGCCCGAGGCGATCGCTGCTGCAGCGCCATCTTGAGCGCATCCACCACCAGCGAGCGTTTCAGACGCCGATCCATCGACCAGCCCACTACCGCTCTTGAGTAAAGATCGATCACCACCGACAGATACAGCCAACCCTGCCGTGTCGGGATAAAGGTGATATCCGATGCCCAGCGTTGGTTGGGGCGCTGCGGACGAAAGTCCTGCTTCAGATGGTTCGGCGCTGCGATGGTGTGACGCGAGTCGGTGGTCACCCGATAACGCCGCACCGTCCTGGGCTCCAGCCCCAGACCCTTCATCAAACGGCCCACCGTGTGGCGACCTACCCGGTGCCCCTCGTCGGCGAGGTCATGGCGTATCCGCCGTGCACCATAGGTGGCCCGACTGTTCCTGAAACTCGCCTGGATCAGACTGCCCAAACGCCGGTGTCGTTGGGCTCGGGCACTCTCAGGGCGCCGTCGCCAGGCGTAATAGCCGCTCGCTGACACCCCCAGCACCCGACACATCGACAACACCCTGAAACGCTGACGGTGTCGATCCATGAAGGCGTACTTCACAGCGACTCCTTGGCAAAGTACGCCGCGGCTTTTTTTAAAATCTCGACCTCTTCCTTGGCGGCTGCCAGCTCGCGCCGCAGCCGGGCGTTCTCTGCTTCCAGGCCCGACTGCTGCCCGCGGCCCGGAAAGGCGTCTTTACCCTTGGTTTCGAGCTGCTGTTTCCACTTGTAGATCTGATTGACTCGCAGCCCCAACTCCCGGGCCACCACTGTGGTCGGCTTATCAGACTCTTCCGCCAGGCGAACCGCTTCCCGCTTAAACTCGGGGCTGTAATTCTTTCTTTGTCTTGTCATCGGACATCTCCTCCAGGGCAATGGTGCCCCTTTCTGGGTGTCCGTTAAACCGGGACCACTTCACTCTGACCCCAGTGCTCTGACCCCATTGCTCCGACGTCGGCGCGTTTTTCAGGATGACGCCGATGTCACTTAGCGCTACAATCTGCTTATGAACGTTTCTTTTCGAACTACTACGTAGATAAGCGAAGACTCGCTCGCGCATGATATTTGAAAGGGCGCCGAGCGCCCTTTTTTTTGTCCGCAACTTTTGTCTGATACAAAAACCGGTGACAGGAAAATGCCCTCGATCACACTGCCTGACGGCAGCCAAAGACAGTTTGACCATCCGGTGTCCATCGCTGACATCGCCGCCGACATCGGTCCGGGCCTGGCCAAGGCCGCCCTGGCCGGCAAAGTGGATGGGAAGCTGGTCGATACCTCCCATGTGATTGATTCTGATGCGGAAGTCGCCATCGTCACCGATCGCGACGAAGAAGGCCTGGAGGTCATTCGGCATTCCTGTGCCCACCTGATGGCCCAGGCGGTCAAGCGGTTGTTCCCCGAGGCCCAGGTCACGATCGGCCCGGTCATCGAGGACGGCTTTTACTACGATTTCCATTTTCCCAAGGGTTTCAAGCCGGAAGATCTGGAAAAAATCGAAGCGGAAATGGCCAAAGTCGTGAGCGAAGCCTTCCAGGTGGAGCGGACCGAGATGCCCCGGGACGAGGCCGTGGAATACTTCCGCGACATGGGCGAGGAGTACAAGGCCCGGATTATTGCGGATATTCCCTCGGATGAACCGATTTCCCTGTACCGTCAGGGTGACTTCATCGACCTGTGCCGGGGCCCGCACATCCCCAGCACGGACCGGATCAAGGCTTTCAAGCTGATGAAGATCGCCGGTGCTTACTGGCGCGGGGACTCGAACAACGAGATGCTGCAGCGGATCTACGGTACGGCCTGGGGTAACAAGAAAGACCTGAAGGCTTACCTGCACCGGTTGGAAGAGGCCGCCAAGCGGGACCACCGCAAGCTGGCCACACAGCTGGACCTGTTTCACCTGCAGGAGGCCGCGCCGGGCATGGTGTTCTGGCACGACCACGGCTACCGCATCTGGCTGGAGGTGGAGAACTACATCCGGGAGAAGCTCAAGGTCAACGGCTACCAGGAGATCAAGACGCCGATGATCGTGGATCGGGCCCTGTGGGAAAAATCCGGCCACTGGGACAAGTTCCGGGAGCACATGTTCACGACGGAGTCGGAAAACCGCGACTATGCGGTCAAACCCATGAACTGCCCGTGCCACGTGCAGATCTACAACAGCAATCTGCACAGCTATAAGGAACTGCCACTGCGTATGGCGGAGTTTGGCTCCTGCCACCGCAACGAGCCGTCCGGGGCGCTGCACGGTCTGATGCGGGTACGCAATTTCATCCAGGATGACGCCCATATCTTCTGCACCGAGGAGCAGATCAAGTCCGAAGTGGACCGGTTTCATGAGCTGGTGCGGGAGGTCTACGCGGATTTCGGCTTCCACGACATCATCGTCAAGCTGTCCACGCGACCGGAAAAACGCGTCGGCAGTGACGAGATCTGGGACAAATCCGAGGCTGCTCTGGCCGAGGTGCTGGACGAAAAAGGCGTGGATTGGGAGCTGCAGCCCGGCGAGGGCGCGTTTTACGGCCCCAAGATCGAATACAGCCTGAAAGACAGCCTGGGACGGGTGTGGCAGTGCGGCACCATGCAGGTGGATTTCTCCATGCCCGGGCGGCTGGACGCCACGTACATCGACGACAACAGCGAAAAGCAGACGCCGGTCATGCTGCACCGGGCCATCCTGGGCTCACTGGAGCGGTTTATCGGAATCCTGATCGAGGAATATGCCGGCGCGCTGCCCGTCTGGCTGAGCCCGGTTCAGGCGGTGGTGATGAATATCACGGATCGCCAGGAGGCCTTCTGCCAGCAGGTCCAGCAAACCCTTTCACAACAAGGGTTTCGGGTGGATTCGGACTTGAGAAACGAGAAAATCGGCTATAAAATCCGCGAGCGCACGCTGCAGAAGGTTCCGTGCCTGCTGGTCGTTGGTGATCGGGAGGTAGAATCTGGCTCCGTCGCCGTCCGTCTCAGAGACGGTCAGGACCTCGGGGTCATGACGGTGGAATCCTTTGCAGCGTTGTTGCGTGGGGCCGTGGAAAAGCGGCTGACGAATTTGGAAAAACTGGAGGACTGAGGCATCGCCCAACAAAAGCAGACTCGACGAAATGACAAAATAACCGCGCCAGAAGTTCGCGTCATCGATGCGAATGGAGATCAGATTGGTATCAGGCCCATCGCGGAGGCGATGCAACTCGCTTCAGACCTGGGGCTGGACCTGGTGGAAGTTGTTCCTACCGCTGACCCGCCGGTTTGCCGGATCATGGATTACGGCAAGTTCAAGTTCGAGCAATCCAAGAAAGCCCAGGCGGCCCGCAAAAAGCAGAAACAGATTCACATCAAGGAAGTGAAGTTTCGGCCGGGCACCGAAGAGGCAGATTACCAGGTGAAAATGCGGAAACTCCGCGGATTCATCGAAGTGGGCGACAAGGTCAAGGTCAGTTTGCGCTTTCGCGGACGCGAAATGGCGCACCAGGATCTGGGTGCCAAGTTGCTGAAGCGGGTCGAGACCGACCTCGGAGAGGAGGTAGTCGTCGAACAAAGACCATCCATGGAAGGACGTGTGATGGTCATGATGTTGGCGCCTCCTAAGCATTGACCGCGAGATCGCACGTCCGTGTGCGACTCGCGGACGCCATTTGAAAATGTGATTTTCAAATGGCTCACGGCCTTCGGCCGTTGGCACATCCATGTGCCAAAACGTAGATAGGCCTTAGGCCTGGCTCCGTTTGGGGCCGTAACTGTGCCTTCGATAATGAAAGGTGCTGATGAAAATGGCGGGTTGCCGCCTATAACTCGCGGGATTGGGTAGGAATGGAAAGTACCCCTGGCTTTGGTCAACGGGTCACCTGATCACGTCAAATAAGTAATGAAGGAAAGACAATGCCAAAGTTGAAAACCAACCGTGGCGCGGCCAAGCGTTTTCGTAAGACTGCCTCTGGCGGCTACAAGCGCGGGCATGCGTTCACCAGCCATATCCTTACCAAGATGAGTCAGAAGCGTAAGCGTAAGCTGCGTGGCACGACCCAGGTCAAAGATGCTGATGTGAAAGCCATCAAGCAGATGCTGCCGTATTCGTAAGGAGATAAACCATGGCTCGAGTTAAGAGAGGCGTCATTGCACGGCGCCGGCACAAGAAGGTCCTGAAACAGGCCAAGGGTTATTACAACGCGCGGCGCAAGGTGTTTCGCGTTGCCAAGCAGGCGGTCATCAAGGCCGGCCAGTACGCCTATCGCGATCGTCGCCAGCGCAAGCGCCAGTTCCGCTCCCTGTGGATCGTGCGCATCAACGCCGCTGCCCGGGAATGCGGTCTGTCCTACAGTCGATTTATGAACGGCCTTAAGCGGGCCAACATCGACCTGGACCGTAAGGTTCTTGCCGATATGGCAGTCCGCGATAAGGCCGCTTTTGCTGCTGTGGCTGAGCGAGCCAAGGCTGGACTAAGCGCCTAACCCGTTGGTGCCTTCCGGGCACCGGACACCAAAAACCAAGCGGGGGAAGTGACGGGATAGCCTGGCACTTCCCCTTTTTTATTGGAACCACTCGAAATGTCTGAGTTAAGTCAACTGGTTGACGATGCGCTGGCCCGGATTGCCGCCGCGGAGCAACCCCAGGCCCTGGAAGATCTCCGGGTCGAGCTGCTGGGAAAGAGCGGTACTATCACGGCGCAGCTCAGATCCCTGGGCAAGCTCGAACCTGAGCAGCGCAAGGCCCAGGGACAGGCCATCAACCAGGCCAAGGGTTCAATCCAGCAGGCGCTGAACGAACGTCGCGAGGCGCTGAAGAAGCAGGTACTGGACCAGCAGCTGGCGGCGGAGCAGGTGGACATCACGCTGCCGGGACGCGGCCAGGAGATTGGCAGCCTGCACCCCGTCACCCGGACCATGAACCGCATCGTGAAAATCCTTGCCCAAATGGGGTTTTCCGTCGCCGAGGGTCCGGAGATCGAGGACGACTATCACAACTTCGGCGCGCTGAACTTCCCGGACCATCACCCGGCCCGGGCCATGCATGACACCTTCTACTTCGGTGACGGCCGCCTGCTGCGGACCCACACCTCGCCGGTGCAGATCCGCGTGATGAACGAGACACAACCGCCGATCCGTATCATTGCGCCGGGTAAGGTGTACCGCAGCGACTCGGACCAGACCCACACGCCCATGTTCCATCAGGTGGAGGGCCTGCTGGTGGGGGAAAACGTGGCCATGACCGACCTAAAGGGCGTGCTGCACCAGTTCGTCAACGCATTTTTTGAGAAAGACCTTCCGATCCGGTTCCGCCCGTCCTACTTTCCCTTCACCGAACCTTCGGCTGAGGTGGATGTGCAATGGGACAAGGGGGACGGCTCCAAGCCGGGCTGGCTGGAAGTGCTGGGCTGCGGCATGGTGCACCCCAACGTGCTGGAGGCGGCCGGCGTGGATTCCGAACGCTACACCGGATACGCCTGGGGCATGGGCGTTGAACGGTTTGCCATGCTGCGCTACGGCGTAAAAGACCTGCGGCAGTTCTTCGAAAACGACGTGCGCTTCCTGCGGCAATTTTCATTCTGACAGGGCCTGGAACATGAGATTCAATACCAACTGGCTGAGAGACTGGGTGGATTCCGGCCTCGGCACCGATGAACTGGCCCATCGTCTGACCATGGCGGGCCTCGAAGTGGACGAGGTGGCACCGGCGGCGGAAGCGTTTGACGGCGTGGTGGTGGCCGAGGTCGTCAGCGCCGGGCCGCATCCCAACGCCGACCGGCTGAAGGTCTGCGAGGTGGATGCAGGCGGAGACCGGCGGCTGCAGATTGTTTGCGGGGCGCCCAACGCCCGGGTCGGTCTGAAGGCGCCACTGGCCATGGTTGGGGCAACGCTTCCCGGTGGCTTCAATATCAAGGCCGCGGAGCTGCGGGGGGTTCCTTCCCAGGGCATGCTGTGTTCCGCCAGGGAGCTGGGCCTGTCCGAGGATGCATCCGGCCTGATGGAACTGCCCTCCGATGCTTCAGCGGGTGCGGACCTGCGGGACTACCTGGCGCTCAACGATGACAGCATCGAGGTGGACCTGACGCCCAACCGCGGCGACTGCCTCAGTATCCGCGGTATCGCAAGGGACGTTGCCGCCATTACCGGGGGCGAGTTCAAGGACCATCCCGCGGTCACGGTGGATCCGCAGATCCAGGAAACGCTTGAGGTGAATCTCCACGGCAGCAGTGACTGTGCCCGGTATGTGGGGCGCGTCATCCAGGGCGTGGATCCAACGGCCGAGACGCCACTGTGGATGCAGGAAAAACTGCGTCGATGCGGCCTGCGGCCCATCAAGCCATCGGTAGACGTCACCAATTACGTGATGCTGGAACTGGGCCAGCCCATGCACGCATTCGACCGGGACAAGCTGACCGGTCCGATCAGCGTGCGCCGGGCCGTTCCGGGGGAAACGCTGACGCTGCTGGACGGAACCGAGGCCTCCCTGGACGAAGAGTTTCTGCTGATCACCGACAATGACCGCGCCGTGGCCCTGGGCGGGCTGATGGGTGGTGACGGCACCGCGGTCGGCGACGACACGCGCAACCTGTTCATGGAGGCGGCCTGGTTCAAACCGTCCACCATCATTGGCCGTGCCCGCCGCGTTGGCGTGCACTCGGACGCCGCCCACCGCTTCGAGCGGGGGGTCGACCCACAGCTGCAGGTCCGGGCCATGGAGCGCGCCACCGAACTCCTGCTGGAAATCGTCGGCGGCCAGGCTGGTCCCATTATCGAGGCGGTGGAGTCCGAGCACCTGCCCCAGGCGGCCAGCGTCACGCTGCGTGCCAGCAGGGTCAATCTGCTGATGGGTGTCCCGGTAGATCGGACCCAGGTGGAATCCATCCTGACCGGCCTGGGCATGAGTTCGGTGGCAACTGACGATGGCTGGGAGGTCACACCGCCGTCGACCCGGTTTGACATCGAGCGCGAAGTGGACCTGATCGAGGAGGTGGCCCGAATCTACGGCTACGATCAGCTGCCGGAAGCCAATCCCGGTGGTGACCTGCCGGTGGTGACGGAGCCGGAACAGCTGGTGCAGCTGGGCGACACAGCGGCTCGCCTGGTGGACCTGGGATACTGCGAAGCCATCACCTACAGCTTTGTTTCGCCCGAGGTGCTGAAGCCTATGAAGGGCGGCGCGGCGGAGCAGGGGTTTCCCCTGGCCAATCCCCTGTCCGGCGATATGGCGGTGATGCGAACCAGCCTGATACCGGGCCTGCTGGGTGCCCTGGTCCAGAATCAGAATCGCCAGCAGGAAACGGTCCGCCTGTTCGAGACCGGCGTGGCGTTTCCCTACCAGGGAGGTGTGGTCAGCGAATCCATGCGGATCGCCGGGGTGGCCGCCGGCAGCCGGGTGTCAGAACAGTGGTCTGAGTCTCGAACCGCGCTGGACTTTTTTGATATCAAGGGCGACGTGGAGTCGCTGCTGGCGCTCACCGGGCTGGCTGACGAATTCAGCTTCGCCCGGTCTGAGCTGGCTTACCTCCACCCCGGTCAATCGGCCACCGTGGTCCGTGGCGAACAGGTGGTCGGCTGGGTCGGTGCCCTGCACCCGGCATGGGGAGAAACCGCCGATGTGCGTGGACCGGTGTTCGGGTTCGAGCTGAATTTTGCGGGACTTCAGCCATCTTTGCTGCCAAAAGCGGAGGATTTGTCGCGATTTCCTTCGATCAGGCGGGATCTTGCTTTTGATGTCCGGGAAGATGTCAGCTGGCAGCGGATGCAACAAATTATTGAAGAAACTGCGGGTAACTTATTGACAAGGCTGGT
>JAAUYD010129076.1_pt1 | contig 11431 bp, 10 predicted proteins | sample 7278101 | NCBI WGS metagenome assembly JAAUYD01 (sample SAMN14350128, study PRJNA611818) | marine sediment metagenome | isolation source: surface marine sediment (0.6m) | place: French Polynesia: Moorea | collected 2018-08 | reverse complement strand
GTCGGCGGCCCAGCTTATCGATCAGCGACATCGCAAGAATCGTAAAGCCGAGGTTGACGAGTCCGACAAGCACCGCCTGCATGAACGCGGCATCGGTACCGATGCCGGACTGTTCGAAAATCATCGGTGCATAGAAGAACACGGCGTTGATGCCGCTGAGCTGCTGCAAGACGGCGACCGAAATACCGATGGTCAATACAAGGCGCATCGCCGGCTTGAACAATTCAATGAACGAGGCGTCGAAGAGCTCCGCCTCCTCGACCAGCGCCTTCTTCACGGATTCGAGATCGGCATCCGGCGTTGCCGACACCTTGGTCAGGACCGCCAGCGCCTCGTCATTTCTTTCACGCATCGCAAGCCAGCGTGGGCTCTCGGGCACGAAGAGCAGCGCCACCAGATAAAGCACGGCGGGCAGCGCCTCAACACCCAGCATCCAGCGCCAGGCCCACGCATCGAACTGCAGCGCGACGGCCCAGGCCGCCTCCGACGAGCCCAGCTTCAGGATCAGGAAGTTGCTGAAGAACGCCGCGGATATACCGATGACGATGTTGAGCTGGTTAAACGATACGAGCTTGCCGCGCTGCTCCGCGGGCGCGATCTCGGCGATGTACATAGGCGCGATGATCAGCGCGGCACCAACGCCGAAGCCACCCAGCATGCGCGCGATGACCAGCGTAATGAAATCGGGAGCGGCCGCGGACGCTACAGCGGACACGGCGAACATCGCCGCAGCGATCTGCAGAACCGGTCGGCGGCCGATCCGGTCGCTGAGCGGACCGGCGACCATCATCGCGAGCGTCGCCGTCAATGTCAGCGACGCGACGGACCAGCCGAGCTCGATCTTCGTCAGCTCAAACTCGGTCTCGATAAACCCGACAACACCGGAAATCACCGATGCATCGAAGCCCATCAGGAAGCCGCCGAGGGCGACGAGTAAGGAGATCAGTGCGGGTGCGCGCGCTTGAGATGCCATATCAGTTCACCAGCTGGAATTCTGTGTGTAGCTCGGTCTCGGAGCTGCCGCCCACCCAGATGTGGAATTCGCCGGGCTCGACAATCAGCGTGTTGTCGCGGCCGAAGAAGGCGAGGTCGTCAGCGGTCAGCTCGAAAGTCAGTGTCCGCGTCTCACCCGGCGCCAGCCGGACTCGCTGGAAGCCTTTCAGCTCACGGACCGGGCGCGTCACGTTACCGACGAGGTCGCGTACGTAGAGTTGCGCGACCTCCTCCGCTGTGACGTCACCGGCATTGGTCAGGTTTACGTAGACGAACAGCGTCTCGTCTTTCGAGAACTCCGGCTTGCTGACACGCAGGTGATCGTAGTGGAAGTCTGCGTAAGACAGCCCATGGCCGAAGGGGAACAGCGGCTCATAACCGGCGTCCAGGTGAAACGCAGTCATACCCAGCGAGGTCTGCGGCGCCCTCGCATCGATCTCATCAATGTGGACGATGGTCTCGGGCGATGGCGGCTTTCCGGTGTTCTTCTGGTTGTAGTAGATAGGAATCTGCCCGACCATCCTGGGGAACGTGGCCGGTAGCTTACCACTTGGCGACTCGACGCCGAGCAACAGGTCGACGATGGCAGGCCCGCCCATCGTGCCCGGGTGCCACGCAAACAGGATCGCATCCACTTCGTCGACGATGTTGGTCAATGTCAGTGGTCGTCCGGCCATAATGACGGCGATCACCGGTGTGCCGGTGGCGCTGACGCGACGGACCAGCTCGGCCTGGTTGCCCGGCAGGCTGATATCGGCACGCGAATGAGCCTCGCCTGACAGTATCGACTCCTCACCGAGGAACAGGATCGCGACGTCGGACCCTCTCGCCGCTTTGACCGCATCATCGAACTCATCGGTATCGCGCGTGCGCGTCGTCGTCATCGCACGAACGTGGTTGATCTGGACGCCTTCCAGCTCGTACAGGACCTCGAGGGGTGTCACGCTAAGCTCCGGGTCGCCGTCGAAGACCCACGTACCGAGCTGCTCATAGGGGACGTTGGCCATCGGTCCGATAACGGCGATGGACTTCACTTCGTCACGCTTGATCGGCAACGCGCCATGCTCGTTCTTCAGCATAACGACGCTCTGCAGCGCCGCCTTGCGGGCGGTTTCCAGCGCCTTCTTGTTCGCCACCTCAGGCAGCTGCTCAGGATCGGTGTAGGGACGCTCGAACAACCCGAGCTCGAACTTGATCTTCAGGATGCTGCGGACCATCGTGTCGATCTGCTGTTCCGAGATCTTGCCTTCCTTGACGAGCTCGGCCGCGTGTGTGGCATACAGTGGTGTCGCCATCTCCATATCCACGCCGGCATTTAGTGCCTCGAACGCGGAACCCTTGTCGTCGGCCGTGAAACCGTGGATCTTGAGCTGGTAGATCGACGCCCAGTCGCTGACGACAAAGCCCTCGAAATTCCACTCGTCGCGCAGCACCCGCTTCATCAGGAATTCGTTGCCGGTCGCCGGGACGCCGTTCAGGTCACTGAACGACGCCATCAGCGTGCTGACGCCGGCGTCCACCGCCGCTTTGAACGGCCTCAGGTGCACGTTCCTGAGTTCGTTCTCCGGGATATTGGTCGTCGCGTAGTCGCGCCCGCTCTCGGCGTCGCCATACCCGGCAAAGTGCTTCGCGCAAGCAGCGATCGTGTGCGGCGCGGAAAGGTCGTCGCCCTCGAAGCCCCGGACCATCGCGGCGCCGAGAACGCTGGCGAGGTACGGGTCCTCGCCGAGGCTCTCCGCGATCCGCCCCCAGCGAGGGTCCCGGGCGATGTCGATCATCGGTGCGAACGTCCAGTCGATACCGGCACGAGCGGCCTCGGCAGCGGCAACTGCCGCGCCCGCCTCGACCAGCGCCGGGTTGAAGGTCGCCGCCTGTCCGATAGGAAGGGGCAGAATCGTGTTGAAGCCGTGGATCACGTCACGACCGACAATGAGCGGAATGCCGAGCCGGCTCTCTTCGACGGCGACCCGCTGCATCTCGTTGACGACATTGACGTCGACTTCATTCAGCGTGGATCCAATGCGTCCTGCCTTGATGGCGTCACGAAAGTCGTCCGGCAGATGCCCCCCGGGCGAATTCGCCTGGGTCATCTGGCCGACCTTCTCTTCCAGGGTCATTTGCTCGAGCAGAGCTTCTACGCGTTGCTCGACTGTCAGATTCGGAGCGTCAGTAACGATGGATACATTCATGGCGATACTCAAGCCGCAGGCTGCGGCAAAAGGTTCCGCGCAGATCGCCAGGACGGCACAGCGCGTTACGGATCATTTGGACAAATCGGGCCGTTGCGGATACGACCGCAAGAAGCGCAGATAGCGTTGCTGTCTTGTTTGATGCGCCAGGTGGCGCCTTGAGTACATTCAAGATACGCCCCCCGCGTTGACTTGTTGCACGTTAGTTCCAGGAATGCCGTCCCGGGCCGGTTGTTTGTATAGACAGTAATGACAGCGTTGTCAATTTCGGCTGCGCTAAAACCTGGCCGCAGCCCGGCCGGGCCGCGACCAGTCTGCTATCGCTCTCAGTCGACGTTGATTCTCTTCGCCGATTCTTCGACCGCCTTGGCCTTCGGGATGCGGACCTTCAGAAGTCCGTTTCTCGTCTTGGCCGAAATTGCCTGTTCATCAATGTCTGCCGGCAACGCGAACGTGCGAGAGAACCGACCGTACATGCGCTCGATACGATGCCGGGTCTCGTCCTCTTCCTCGTTCTCGTAGCGGCGTTCGCCACTGATCGTCAGCATCCCATTATCGATAGTGACATCGACGTCTTCTTTCTCGACTTCGGGCAGCTCAACCTTGATGAGGTAGTGTTTCGGGGTCTCGCTGATGTCCACGACGGGCCTCCAGTTGAGAGCGCCTGATGAACCCGCGTCCGCTGCGGGCAGCCTGTCTCGCAGGTTGAAGTATCGGTCGAACATTCCGTCCGTATCCTGGAACGGCGACCAGTTGATCAGGTTCATAAGAGTCCTCCATTTGTCGCAGTGGCCTCCGTAAGCAGCCACTACTTCCTTAATGGGGACGATTTTTCGCAAGAATATGCGTATTAACCGAAGCCGCCTGCGCTGAGGTAGCTCTGCAATGGCCGATTGGATTGACGCGAGAATGCCTCGGAATCAGAGCGATACGGCGCTGTTTCTTACCGCGACCGACTTGATCTGTGCGAAGAGCTGATCGCCGACCGTGATAGCGAGGTCTTTGAGCGAACGCCGCGTGATTCGAGTCAGCAGGTGATCGTCACCTGCCCGCAGTTCGATCAGCACCGATGCGTCGCCGTCGGCCGTGATCTCCTCGACGACGACCGGGACAATATTCAGGATGCTCGAATCAACGGGGCGCGTCCGGCACAGGCTGACGTCGTTGGCACGAACACGCACCCTGGGCCTTGCGCTGGAAACGTCGGCACTGACCCAGAGGTCGCCGCCAGAGAACAGCAGGCGGGTAAGCTTGTGCTGGTTGTCGAAGTCTTTGCGCTCGGTCTCGAGGATGACACCGGCCTCCGCGCCGCCCAGCAGTTCGATGTCGGTGCGCAGCAGGACTTCCTGCAGCGGGCCGACGGCCTCCACTTCGCCCGAGGCCAGTACGACCAATTGATCGCTGAGCTGCGTGATCTCATCGATCGAGTGGCTGACGTAAATCATCGGTATCGTCAGCTCGCCCTGGAGTCGGTCTAGATACGGCAATAGCTCCCGCTGCTTGCCAGTATCGAGCGACGCCAGCGGTTCGTCCAGCAACAGCAGCGATGGCGAGCGCAGCAATGCCCTTGCGATTGCCACGCGCTTGGCCTCGCCGCCCGACAGCATCGTCGCGGGCCGCTCGAGCAACCTGCCAAGCGACAGGAGCTCGACCACGTGGTCGAAGGACACGGCGGAAGAATCCGCCCGCTTTGCGGCGTAGTGGAGATTGCGCTCCACACTCAAGTGCGGAAACAGGCGCGGCTCCTGGAAGACATAGGCCAGCGAACGCTCGTGGGGGGGTCGCTCCAGCCCGGCCTCCGTGTCGAGCCAGGTTTCGCCGCCAATCTCGATACGGCCGTCCTCCACGTTCTCGAGACCGGCGAGACAGCGCAGCAGACTGGTCTTGCCGGAGCCGGACTCGCCGAAGAGTCCCGTAACGCCTGCACCCGGCAGCTCGAGGTCGACATGCAGCCGAAACTCGTCCCGCGGCAGCGATAGCCGTATCCGGATTGGAGAGCTCATCGCGCACGCTTCCGGTTGAACAGGAACATGCCAAACAACGTCGCGAAAGCGAGCAACAGAAGGACGGCGGACATGCTGTGCGCCGTCGAGTAGTCCAGCGACTCGACGCTGTCGTAGATGGCAATCGAGATAAGCCGGGTTTCTCCCGGTATGTTGCCGCCGACCATAAGGACGACGCCGAACTCCCCGATCGTATGCGCGAAACTTAAGACCGCCGCATTGACAAAACCCGGCTTGCTCATCGGCACGACGACACTGAAGAATGCGTCGAGCTTCGACGCACCCAGCGTTCGGGCGGCCTCCACTTCGGCCTTTCCGAGCGGCTCGAACGCGTTTTGTAATGGCTGCACGGCAAAAGGCAGGCTGTAGATACAGGACGCGATCACGAGGCCAGAGAAGGAGAACGTCAGCGTGCTGCCGGTCAGCTGCACCCACCACCCGCCTATCGTCGACGTCGGACCCAACAGGACCAGCAGGTAGAAGCCGATAACCGTGGGCGGAAGGACGATGGGCAATGCGACGACGGCCTGGATTGGCGGGCGAAGCGCAGACCGTGTGTTCGCGAGCCACCAGGCAAGTGGGGTCGCGACGATCATCAGGATCACCGTGGTGATTGCCGCGAGCTGCGCGGTCAGCCATAGCGCCTGCCAGCCATCACTCATCGACCGACTCCAGCATGTAACCGCGGGCCAGTACGATGTGCCGTCCGTCGCCGCGCAAGAAATCCATAAAGGCATGCGCCGCCTCGCTGCCTCGGCTTCGGCTCAACAGCACAGCCTGTTGCCGAATCGGCGCATACAGCGTCGTCGGGACTTCCCAGACGCACGCGCCCGCTGGCAGGAACGGCGCCTGGGCCGCGGCGATGAAGCCGAACGCGGCCCCGCCCGCACTGACGAACTGAAACGTCTGCGAGATATTCTCGCCGATGAGAAGACGTGTAGCGGCACCCTCCCAGAGCCCCGCCGCAACGAGATACTCGCGGGCGGCAGCGCCGTAGGGCGCGATCTTCGGGTTGGCGATTGCGATCTTCGACTCACTGTCAGCCAGGAACGCATCGACGCAGACCTCGGGATCGCCCTGCTCTGTTCGCGACCACAGCAATAATGACCCGACCGCATAGGTAAATCGGCTATCCGTGACAGCCAGCCCCTGCTCTTCGAGCAGCTCGGGTCTCGCAGCATCGGCTGACAGGAAGATGTCGTAAGGCGCGCCGTTGATGATCTGTGCGTAGAGCTTGCCGGTAGAACCGCTGCTGAGCGTGGCACGATAGTTGGTCGTTGCATTGAAGCGCTCGACGACTTCTCGCGCCGTCGGTACGAAATTGCTGGCAACCGCGACAAGCACGTCGTCGCTCGCCGATGCGCCTTGCGAGGCGAACAGGCCAAACGCGCTTATGATCGCCAGCAGTCGGCGCATGGAAGACCCTTCGTTCTGTGTTGTTGAAACGATAGCCCAGCCGCCCGGTATACTCCACCGGAAGTCGGGGCGCTAAAGCGAGACATCGTGTCAAAGACTCACACAAAAGACGGGTTCCTGATTCGTGGCGCCGAGATGACGCGCCTCGAGACGTTTATCGATGCGGCATTCGCGTTTGCTGTGACGCTGCTGGTCGTTGGCGGCGGCGACAACATTCCGCAAAACTACGACGAATTCCTGCTCGCAATGCAACAGGTGCCCGCTTTCGCCCTGTGCTTCGCCAACATCGCGTTCTTCTGGTACGCGCATTATGCGTGGAGCCGTCGTTACGGGCTGGAGGATGCGAAATCGACGTTTCTGTCGATGATTTTGATATTTATCGTGCTGGTGTACGTGTATCCATTGAAGGCCATCTATTCCGGCGCGTTCCTGTGGCTGCCGGGCGTCACGCCTGAGTCGGCTTTCGTCTATGCGTCCGCCGAGGACTTTCGAGCCGTCCTGATTATCTTCGGGCTCGGATACAGCTCGTTGTCATTCATCATCATGATGCTTAACTGGCATGCGCTGAACGTCGCTGAAGAAATCGAACTCTCGCCGGCGGAACAATTCGATACCTTTACGACCGTCAGCTTCTGGCTGGCGAGCACGCTGATTCCGCTCGGTTCGGTCGTTCTCGCGATATACACGAGCGACACCTGGCTCTTTTCGGCCGGCGTCTTCTACATTGTGTTCGGCATCGTGGTGCCGGCAATCAAGTATCATCGACAACGAGCTCACCGAGCACTGTTCTCAGAGACTTAAGCCGCCTCGTCAATTACGCCGCAATCTGTCACACTTTGCGGCCCCGCATCGGCTGTTAGCGCATAGAAAGGAATCACTATGGATCTCGGTGTCACTGAACGACTACGCCCTATCCTCGAAGAGGTAAGAGCCTACATTCGGGATCGGGTCCAGCCAGTTGACGAGGAATTTCTCGCCGAAGTGAACAACGGCGACCGCTGGACGCTGACGGAGCGGCAGCTGGAGATCCTCGACACGTTGAAGTCAGGCGCCAAAGAGAAGAACCTGTGGAACTTCTGGCTGACCGACAGCGAGAGCGGCTACGGCCTGACGACCGTCGAGTACGCCTACCTTGCCGAGGAGATGGGACGGTCTCACCTCGCGGCGGAGACGTTCAACTGCAGTGCGCCCGACACCGGCAACATGGAAGTCATCGAGCGTTACGGGACCGACGAACAGAAAGCCCAGTGGCTGGAGCCGTTGCTGAACGGCGAGATTCGCTCGGCGTTCGCGATGACAGAGCCAGACGTCGCGTCGTCGGATGCAACGAACATCTCGACCAGCGCCGTCCTCGACAACGGCGAGTGGGTCATCAACGGCGAGAAGACGTACATCTCCGGCGCCGGCGATCCACGCTGCAAGATTCTGATCTGTATGGTCAAGTCGAACCCGGACAACGCACGCCATCAGCAGCATTCGCAGATCCTGGTGCCGATGGACACGCCGGGCGTCGAAGTAGTTCGCCCCATGCACGTGTTCGAGGCGGACGACGCGCCGCACGGGCACATGCACCTGAAATTCACGGACGTGCGCGTGCCGGAGTCGAACATGGTTCTCGGCCCGGGACGCGGTTTCGAAGTCGCCCAGGGCCGGTTGGGACCGGGCCGCATCCATCACTGCATGCGCGCCATCGGCATGGCCGAGCGTGCGCTGGAGCTGATGTGCCGGCGCTCCGTCTCGAGGACAGCCTTCGGCAAGCCGCTGGCCAAGCTCGGCGGCAACTACGACAAGATCGCGACGGCACGAATGAACATCGACATGGCGCGCCTCTTAACGCTGCGCACCGCGCACGCAATCGACACGCAGGGTGTGCAGGAAGCGCAGCTCTGGATCTCGAAGATCAAGGCAGTCGTGCCGACCATCGCGATCGACATCATCGACGATGCGATCCAGATGCACGGGGCCTCCGGTATCTCGCAGGACTTCCCGCTGGCCAGCATGTACACGGCCGCCCGGACCCTGCGCCTGGCCGATGGCCCCGACGAGGTGCACCGCATGGTCGTCGCGCGCAAGGAGCTGAAAGGCTACGTCGGGTAACGGGTTCGATGCCGCAGTTCGTCAAAGTCGAAGATCTGCCCGGATTCATCGGCAAACAGCTCGAACCGTCGGACTGGCTGAAGATCACCCAGGATCGCGTCAACCAGTTCGCGGACGCGACTAACGACCACCAGTTCATCCACGTCAACCGGATCAAGGCGAAATTCACGCCATTCGGCGGCACGATCGCACACGGATTCCTGTCGCTGTCGCTGCTGTCGCATCTGAATGAACAGCACATCATCGTACCCGAAGGCACGAAGATGAGCGTGAACTACGGTTCAAACAAGCTACGTTTCCTGGCACCGGTTCGCGTCGGAAAACGCATACGTTCACACCAGCGCGTCGTCGACATAACGGAGAAGAAGCCGGGCCAGTGGCTGCTGACGGTTGTCGTCAGCGTCGAAATCGAGGGTGAGGAAAAGCCGGCGCTAATAGCCGAGATGCTAGCGCTATTCATCGTTAAGTAGCCAACCGCTGCGAGAATGAAGAAGCAGGCGGGCAGAACAGAATAACGAGGGGCACTAAATGAGTATCGACTTGACCGGAAAGGTTGCCATCGTGACCGGCGCAGGACGAGGACTCGGTCGCGCGCATGCACTTGCACTTGCGGCAAAGGGAGCCAAAGTGGTCGTTAGCGACCTCGCGGATGCCGACGGCAATCTGGCGAGCGCCGACGCCGTCGTCGCCGATATCGAGGCCGCCGGCGGTGAGGCGATGGCTTTCGCGACCAACGTCGCGAGCATCCAGCAGGTCGAGTCGATGGTTGCCGAGACGATAAGCCGCTGGGGACGCATCGATATCCTGGTCAACAACGCAGGCATCCTGCGGGACAAGACATTCTCGAAGATGTCGATGGACGATTTCCGCCTGGTCATGGAAGTCCACCTGATGGGCAGCGTCAACTGCACGAAGGCGGTCTGGGACATCATGCGTGAGCAGCAGTACGGTCGAATCATCTTTACGAGCTCGAGCTCGGGTCTCTACGGCAACTTCGGCCAGTCGAACTACGGCGCCGCGAAGATGGCGGTCGTCGGTTTCATGAACACGCTGCACCTCGAAGGCGCCAAGTACGGCATCCGTGTGAACTGCCTCGCCCCGATCGCAGGCACGGCGATGACCGAGGGCCTGATGCCGGACGCTGTGTACAAGATGCTCGCGCCTGAGGCGGTCAGCCACGGCGTCGTGTTCCTGGCCAGCGATGCAGCGCCGAGCCGGACCATACTCTGCGCAGGCGGCGGTGGATTCGCCGTCAATCGAAGCTTTGAGACCAAAGGTGTCAGCCTGTTGCCGGATAATCTCAACGCCGAGGGCATTGCCGCGGCCTGGGAAGCCATCAGCGACACCGATGGCATGCGAGAACTACAGATGGGCTCAGAGCAGACATTAAAATTCGCACAGCGGAGTGCTGAGGCGCTCGGCATCGACCTGGACAACTAGAGGAATCAACATGCGCGCACTCGTCTGCAACGCTTACGGCCCGCCGGACACGCTGGCAATCGAAGATCGCCCGACGCCTGACATCGGCGACGCACAGATCCTCGTCGACGTCCACGCGGCCGGCGTCAACTTCCCGGACATCCTCGTGATCGCGGGTCAGTACCAGGTCAAGACGGAACCGCCGTTCGTCCCCGGCAACGAGGCGGCCGGCGTCGTCAGCGCGATCGGAAAGGACGTGACACGCTTCAAGGTCGGCGACAAGGTCATCGTCATGCCGCGCGGCGGCGCGTTTGCCGAGCAGTGTGTCGCCGACGAGGTATTGAGCATGCCGTTGCCCGAGGGGCTCGACTTCGAACAGGCCGCGGGTTTCAGCGTCACCTACGGCACGAGCTATCACGCGCTTAAGCAGAGCGCAGACCTACAGCCGGGCGAGACGGTGCTGGTCCTGGGCGCCGCCGGCGGCGTGGGTATCACGGCCGTCGAGATCGCCAAGGCCATGGGCGCCCGCGTCATCGCCGCGGCCAGCACCGACGAGAAGCTCGCGTTCGCGAAGGAGGCCGGCGCTGACGAGTTGATCAACTACACCGATCAGCCGCTGAAGGACACCGTCAAATCACTGACGGACGGCAACGGCGTCGACGTCGTCTACGACCCGGTCGGTGGCGAACTGGCCGAGCAGGCTTACCGCGCACTCGCGTGGCACGGGCGTTATCTCGTTATCGGCTTTGCGGCCGGCGATATTCCCGCGTTCCCGCTGAATATTGCGCTGCTCAAGGAAGCGAGTGTCATCGGCGTCTGGTGGGGTACGTGGGCGCAGAAGAACCCGAAACTGCAGGTGCAGAACGTCATCGAGATGGCGGGTCTGATCCAGTCAGGCACGCTCAAGCCGCGAGTGACCGAGTCTTATGCGCTCGATGATTTCAAACAGGCGTTCGGCGCGATTACGGGTCGACGCGCGCTCGGCAAGGTCGTACTGAGGATGCGTTAGCCTGGCACAAAGTCGCTACGCCGGTGACGTTAAGCCTGTTCGCTGATTCAAAGTGAAGTACGCATGGCGGTGGATCCAGGACACCGTCAGCAAGCTTGTCTGAACTCGAAACTGTCGCCATCCCGCGACACTCATGCGTTCTATGGAACCTTTTGCGCGTCGCCGCCGTGTAAGAGAGCGTAAACACGTTTGGGAGTTCCAGATGAAGAACCAGAGATTCGTCAGACTACTCGGATTTTCGCTCGTTGCGCTTCTCGCGGGTTGCGGCGGTTCGGGCGGCTCAGACAGTTCCACGAACAACAATC
>JAAUYD010165951.1_pt1 | contig 11432 bp, 11 predicted proteins | sample 7278101 | NCBI WGS metagenome assembly JAAUYD01 (sample SAMN14350128, study PRJNA611818) | marine sediment metagenome | isolation source: surface marine sediment (0.6m) | place: French Polynesia: Moorea | collected 2018-08 | reverse complement strand
TCGCAGCGATGCAGGAGAGCCAGTTGCCAGTTACCTACGTCCTGTACCCGGACGAAGGCCACGGTTTTGCGCGTCCTGAAAACCGCGAGTCGTTCTACGCGATCATGGAGACCTTCCTCGCTGACTGCCTGGACGGCCGCTCACAGCCCATGCAGGGTGCGTTCGAGGGGTCTTCAACGACGGTGCCCGCAGGCGGCGAGTTTGTCACCGGCCTCGCCGAAGCGATCGAAGGATTCGAACCGGTTATCAAGAAGTAGGCGACCAGACTCGGAATTAGCGCCGGGCGGCTATTGCCGTGACCGCCCGGCCTTCTGATTCGGTAAAGAGGCGACGATGGGCAGGAAGACATCCCGACAGACCGACATCGCACAGGGGCTACATTTCATTGACCTTGAGACCGGCAGCGTCATCCCGCCGGTCGTCTCATCGACGACGTTCGCGCGCGACGAGCACTATCAGTTAATCGGCGGTCATCGCAGCTACAGCCGCGATCACAATCCAACCTACGATCTCGCGGAGCAGATGCTCTGCAGGCTCGAAGGCGGCCACGAGGCGCTGCTGTTCTCGAGCGGCATGGCCGCGGCCGCAGCCGTATTCCAGTCGCTGAAACCGGGCGATCATGTTGTCTACCCGAAGGTCATGTACTGGGGCCTGCGCGGCTGGCTGCTGGAATTCGCGGAGCGCTGGGGCCTGGTCCTCGCACCCTTCGATGCGACGGATCCTCGCGACCTCGCACGCAAGGTTCAGCCTGGCGTTACTCGACTGGTATGGATAGAGACCCCCTGCAACCCGACCTGGGACGTCATCGACATCGAGGCCGCTGCAAAACTTGCGCATGATGCCGGCGCACAACTGGCGGTCGATTCGACCGTCGCGACGCCGGTACTGACGCGCCCGATCGAACTGGGCGCCGACATTGTCATGCACTCGGCGACCAAGTACCTGAACGGCCACGGCGACGTGCTCGCGGGTGCGCTGGTGTCGAGCGAAGACAGCAAGCTGTGGCAGGACGTCAGGACGCATCGCGCCGAGACCGGGGCAATCCCTGGCTCGCTGGACGCCTGGCTGCTGCAACGCGGCATGCGCACGCTGTTCTTGCGCGTCAATAATGCATCGTCGTCTGCGCTGGCCATCGCCAGGCACTTCGAGGGTCACCCGGCGCTTCAGTCGGTCGCCTACCCGGGCCTCGAATCCCACCCCGGGCACGAGGTCGCGAAGAAGCAGATGCAAGGCGGCTACTCAGGCATGCTGTCGTTTCTCATCGACGGTGACGAGCGCGATGCGCTGCGTTTCGTTTCAAAATGCCAGGTATTCATTCGCGCGACGTCGCTGGGCGGCGTCGAGAGCCTGATCGAGCATCGTTATTCGATCGAAGGCCCGGGCAGCCCGATTCCGAAGAACCTGGTTAGGCTGTCTGTGGGCGCGGAGCATGTCGACGACCTGATCGCCGACCTGGAGCAGGCGCTGGAGTGAATCAGCTCTTGCCGTCTTCGATCGGGTAGAACGCGATCAAGGCACCCGCCTCGACAGTCGACTCCTCGTCATCGTCGTCCTGCTGAACGGACTCGACCCAGTCCGCCAGTTCCTGCTGCAGCTGGGCGATACGTTCAGGCGAACCTTTGACGCGCATGCGAACGAGTGTGACGGGACATTCCTCGTCCTCGCCCGCCGAGCGAATCGCGTCGACGATCTCGTCCTCCCCTGCTCTCAGCATGTCGCGAATCGAATCCGAATCCCCGTCGGACTCGCCGGAAAACAGCGCGTGATCCGCCTCGAATCGTTGCCCAACGGCCTGGAAATGCCGCTCGACCGTGCCACGCTTCTTCCGCTCACGCGTGATCTTCAACAATCCGGCATCGTGCAGCGCATCGACGTGTCGGTACAGCTTGGTTACGGGCTGATTGAGCGCGTCTGCCACCTCTCCGGTCGTCCGTTCGCCTTCTGCGAACGCCTGCAGGATGCTGAGCTTGAACGGATCCGACAGCAGCCGAAGCTGATCTAACTTACTGATTTTAAACACTTCCTGCACGAATACCGCCCCATCAGAAAAAAACCGCTTGATTATTCACGTCAGCGTGAATATTATTATTCACACAATTGTGAATATTCAGGGTAACAAAACCAATGACCTTCTTCGACCATTTTCTGATCTTCCTGCTATTCGTCGTCCAGCCCATCACAGGCTGGATCAACTTTCGCCGCTACCTGAAGAAGATCGAAGCCGGCGAGCCTGTGGACCGCCCGAGGCTGTACTGGGAAACGCAGGCTGTTCATTGGGCCTTCCTGGCGGTGCTGGCCGGCGGCTGGTACTACCTCGCACGGCCTGTTTCGGATCTTGGATTCGTGCCGCCGCAAGGCGCCGGATTCTGGCTCATGGCCGCGCTGATCGTCGCGGGCAGCGTGGCTCTCGGGCTCTCGACCAAAAGCGTCACCCGACTGGACCAGGCCGCGCGCGAAAAACACCGTGCGTCATTCGGCGACATTGGTCATTTCCTGCCGCAAAACGATCGCGACCTGGCGGGCTTCTATCGGCTGTCGGTAACCGCCGGCATCGTCGAGGAGATCGTGTTCCGTGGATTCGTGCTCTGGTACCTGACCCCGGTCATGCCGATGTGGGCCGCGATCCTCATATCGTCTGTCGCATTCGGATTAGGTCACAGCTACCAGGGCGCGGGCGGCATGCTGAGGACAGGACTCGCCGGCCTTGGTTTCGGCGTGCTGTTCGTCATCAGCGGCTCGATCTGGTTGCCGATCGTTGCCCACGCGTTGCTGGACTGGCTGCAGGGCCGGCAGATCCGTGAGATCTATCGGGACGCGCCCGTCACAGCGGCCACCGCCTGATGGCGGCGTAGCACGAAGTGGGCTATTCGATGCGCGGCGCTCGCTGCTGGCCGTTCTGATTCAGGATGACGGCGACCACGTTGCCGGCCTCATCGCGCTCGAACAGCAGTTGTGCATCGACGACTTTGAAGAAGAATTTGTCGGGCTCAAACGCGAACACGGGGAACGCCGGCTGGCCGGTCAGTTGTGCGAACATTTGCGCGTCGTTCGCCGTGATCGTAATGACAAGCTCCGGCGTCAGCTGGTAGCCGCCGACGAACCCCTTCAGCGCAGCGGCCTCGACATTGATGGCCGTGTAGCGGCGTGGCCCCTCGGCATTGGCGACCCGGGCTGCAACCGTGGTCGACCCACCCTGGTGGAAGTCGATACTGTCGAAGCCCTGCTCACCGGCGTTGAAGACGATGCGAATTTTCGCCGCCGCCAGGCTGAATTCATTGTCACCGGTCCTGGTCAGTGGAAAGGCCCCCTGCCCGGTGGCCTGCCCGAACAACCGCCCGCCATCCTCGAAGATCGCCAGCATAAAGCCCGGCGCCAGCTGGAACGTGCCGGTGTATCCATCGAGGTCCGCTGATTCAGTCGCAGACTCCTTGCCGCTGACCTGCGCCATGCCGAGCTCGGTAATCCTGCCTCCGTTCGTCGAAGCGGACAGGATGACGACTCCCGTGCCCTTCTCCGGGCGAAGACCGACGAAACTCGCGTAGCCGCCGGTACCCCCGTTATGCCAGAAGATGCTGTCCCCGTCGTCGTGAAGCTCTTTTATCCAACCGAAAGCATTCTCGGAGGATGCCGCTCGCCCGCGAAGTGACTCGAGTGCCGCATTGTCGTCATTAAAATTTGCATCGATGAAGCGCAGCATATCCGTCGTCGTGGACAGCAAGGCGCCCGCGCCAGCAAGCGCATCAAACCCCCAGTTCGTCATGTCAGCGCCACCACTGAACCCCTGTGCGAGCCGGTCCGGGTCTTCGATCGACATGCCGGTATCGTTCATGCCGTAATGACGCAATACGTCGCGCTGCATCGCGGCTTCGAATGGGAGCCCGGCCGCGGACGCTGCTATTTCGCCCAACAGGCCCATGCCGAGGTTGGAGTAGGCAAACACCTTGTCGAGCGAGGCAGGATTCAGATCGCCGATGAAGGCCTGCAGCAGTGCTGAGTCGTAGCCAATGTAGGGGTTCATCGGATCGGCCATCGGCATGTTGTCGGGCATGCGCGGCAGACCCGATACGTGGCCAGCGAGTTCGCCAATCGCAATACCGGCGACGCCGTCAGAAACGAAGTCTACGTCCGGCAGGCGCGTCGCGAGTGTGTCGGACCAGGCAAGCCGATCGGCCATGACCTGCTCCTCCGCCAGCAGCGTCGTAAACACCTTGGTTATCGAACCTATTTCGAAGATCGTGTCGGCCCTGGGGCTCGCCGCATTGTTCCGACTTACCTGGCCGAAACCTGCGACGCTGGTCTTACCGTTGTCATAAAGGCCGATAACGATAGCGCGCGCGTCCCCGTCGTCGATCATCGACTGGAGGCCATCCTCCACGCTGTCCAGGGCCGGGCCGGCAAAGGCCGGCAATGACAGTAAACAAAGCAATGCAATTTTAGTTTTCATTACGAAACTATGCGGCAGGCGTCTGTAATTCGCAAACGGCCGCAACGCGGAAGTAGCTGTAGCGATATGCCATACTCGGCGCTGACCTGGCGGCGGCAAATGCACGATGAGTAACCCGGAGAACCAGCTGAAGCGTGATATCGGTCTGATCGCCGCTTCGCTGCTGGTACTGAATGGCCTGATCGGCTCCGGCATCTTCGCACTGCCCGGCAAGGTCGCCGCCAATGCAGGACTCTTCAGCCCGTGGCTGTTCCTGATCGTCGGCATCCTGTTCCTGTCCGTCATTCTCGTGTTCGCGGAGCTGGCGAGTTACTACAAGACGACCGGCGGGCCGGTGCTGTATGCCCGAGCGGCCTTCGGACCGGTGGCCGGTTTCGGCACCGGATGGGCCATCTATCTAAGTCGTGTGACAGCGTTCGCCGCGAATGCGACCTTCCTAGCCGTGTACGTCGCCGAGCTGTTTCCCAGCCTCGGTGATCCGCTGACGCAAAAAGCGATAGCGGCTCTGTTTACCGTCGGACTGACGTGGGCCAACTACATTGGCGTCAAGGACGGCGTTCGGACGATGGGCGTGTTCTCGGTGCTGAAGTTGCTGCCACTGGTGCTGCTCGTCGTGCTGGGCCTCCAGGAAGTGACGGCAACGACGTTGATTCCGCCGGCACCGTTCGCCATCGAGGAACTCGGAGCCACGACGCTGCTGTTGATCTACGCGTACGTCGGCTTCGAGACCGTAGCCGTCACTGCCGGCGAGACGTCGAAGCCGCAGCGCACACTGCCGTTGGCATTGGTCGGCACGATGCTCGTCACGGGTCTGCTCTACTTCTTTATCGTGCTCGTGTTCATCTCGGTGATTCCCGCCGGCGCCTACTCAGAGTCGACGCTGTCTGACGTCGGACAGGCCCTCGCCGGGCCCGTCGGCGGCACGATCATCGCATTGACGGCGATCTTCTCGATCGCGGGCAACCTGGCCGGGTCGATGATCTCGGCACCCCGTCTCGTTTTCGCGATGGCCGAACACAAGACACTGCCCGCGGTGTTCGCCAGGGTGCATCCCGCTTACGCCACGCCGCATTTCAGCATCCTCCTGCATGGCGGGCTGGCTTTGCTACTCGGATTGACGGGCAGTTTCGAGTTGCTGGCTGTCGCAAGCGCAGTCGTACGACTGCTGGGCTACATCATCTGCATCGCCTCGCTGCCGACGATTCGACGTGAGAAGGGCGACGAGCCCGATTCATTCCGTCTGCCCGGCGGCTACCTGATCCCGATACTGGCCCTCGGCATCTGCCTGTGGCTGATCGCGCAGTCGAAGCTTCAATCCTGGATGGTCGTCGGCGCCCTGCTCGCGCTCGGCGGCATTCTCTACATCGTCGAAACCTATTACTTCTCGAGGAAGAAGACGTCATGAAAACATTCGTATTCTTTGCCGCACTGTTCGTCATGGCGACCGCCCTTGCGGGCGAAGGCGTCATTCGTCTGTCCGAGCCAGTAGCTGAAACCGATAGCTACGAGGACTTCGGCGCCGCTGTCGACGACAGCTCCGAAGCCCTTTCTTTGGGCGACGTTGTCGATAACGCCGGGGCCTACGAGGACAAGACCGTGCTGATCAAGACGCGCGTCTCAAAGGTCTGCCAGAAGAAGGGCTGCTTCTTTATCGCCCAGGACGGCGACAGCCTGGTTCGTGTCGCATTCAAAGACTACGGCTTCTTCGTCCCGACCGACATCAGTGGTAAGACCGTGACGCTGTCAGGCAGGCTCGTCAAGAAAAAGCGGAGCGCTGAGGAGGCCAAACACTTCAGCGACGATGCACCCGGCGCCGACCTGTCGGCCGGCACCGTCTACGAGATCATCGCCGACGCAGTTCGCGTTCCGAAGACGCCCGCCGACGGTTAGTTCTCGTGGCGCCGCGCTGCCGTCAGTTAATTCCGTAGTAGGTCGGCGTCGCGGGTCCAACCGGCAGCCCGATCACGAACACGTAAATGAAGAAGAACGTGCTCCACAGGACGATGAACGCCACGGAGTAAGGCAGCATCATCGCAATTAACGTTCCCACGCCCGCCTTCGGCACGTACCTGGCGGCGAAGGCCATGATCAGGCCGAAGTAGCTCATCATCGGCGTGATGATGTTCGTACTGGAATCACCGATACGGTAAGCCGCCTGAATCACCTCCGGGCTGTAGCCGATGATCATCAGCATCGGCACGAAGATGGGCGCCGTGACGGCCCACTGCGCGGACGCGGATCCGAGCATCAGGTTGATGAACGCGCAGATCAGGATAAAGAAGAAGAACAATATCGGTCCGGTCAGGCCGATGCTCTCGAGGAAAGTCGCGCCGGTCACAGCCGTCACTGCGCCGAGGTTCGTCCACGAGAAGAACTTGACGAACTGCGCCGCGAAGAACACGAGGACGATGTAAAGGCCGAGTGTACTCATCGCGTTCGCCATCGCGTCGATAACGTCACGATCCGAGCGCATCGTGCCGATCACGGCGCCGTAGACGACACCGGGCACGAGGAAGAAGACGAAGATCAGCGCGACGATACCCTTCAGGAACGGCGAGCCCTTGATCAGCCCGGTCGCAGGGTCTCTGAGGACGGCGCCCTCGGGCACGACCAGCAGCGCAATGCCGATGATCATGAACAGTGCCGCGAAACCGGCGGCCTTCAGCGCGCGGCGCTCGTCTTTGGTCAGCGGGTCCAGGCGATGCTCGTCGACGTCGTCGAAGCCGCCCTCAGACGGATCATAGTGCCCCAGCGAGGGTTCGACGACCTTGAGGCTGATGAAGCTCGCGACCGCGGTAATCAGGAACGTGCTGGCGATCATGAAAAACCAGTTGGCGCTGGCATCGACCGTGTACTCCGGGTCGATGAGGCGCGCGGCCTCCTGCGTGATGCCGGCCAGCAGCGGATCGACGGTGCCTAACAGCAGGTTGGCGCTGTAGCCGCCGGATACGCCGGCAAAAGCCGTGGCGAGGCCGGCCAGCGGATGTCGCCCCAGCGACATGTAGAGGACAGCGGCGAGTGGCACAAGGACGACGTAGCCCATCTCGGATGCCGTGTTCGATATGACGCCTGCGAATACGATGACGACGGTCACCATCTTCGGGTTGGCGTTCAGCACCATGGCGCGGATCAGCGCGGTCAGCAGCCCGGAGCGCTCGGCGACGCCGACACCGAGCAGCGCGACGAGAACGGTGCCCAACGGCACGAACTGCGTGAAGTTCGTGACGAGGTTCAGCACAATCATGCGGAACCCGTCTGCGTTCATCAGGCTGACGACTTCGATCAGGCCATTGTCGGCACGGCCCTTCGCGCCCTCCGGCCTCGGGTCGGGGACCGACACGTCCATCCATCCGAGCAGTCCGGATAACAGGACAACGCCGAGCGCAAACATCGCGAACAGCGTGACGGGATGGGGCAACGCGTTGCCGAGGGCCTCGACGACCTTCAGGAATCGCGTCATTCGGTTGGACTGTGGTGGGATGTCGTCCGTGATGTCTTTTTCTTCGGCCAACCCGCTTCTCCCGGTCAAAAGACCGTGGAGTATAAAGGAAGTCGCCAGCCTTCGGCATTCGGCGGGCTCGGAACTGGTGGCGGAAGCGGGTCGAAACCGTTAATCGGCGGGCTCTGCCTGGCTCTCCGCGGTATTCCTCGAACCAATCGGCATGGGCACCAGCGGCCACAACAACTGCTGCCCGGTCGTGGCCTCGTCGAGGTTCTCGACGCCCATGCGTTTCGGATAGCTGCGCGTGATCCTGGCCGTGCCGAACAGCACATCCCAGAAAAACAACAGGTTGCCGTAATTGCCCTTGTAGTGCGTGGCGGGATCCGACAGGCGCTTGCCGTGATGGGCGCTGTGCGTCGACGGCGTCGAGATCGTCCGTTCGACGACCCACATGACCGGTGACAGCCATTTGATGCGGTACAGCGGCGCGTCCCAGCGAACGTCGCAATGGGCCGCGGTGATAACGGTCATCTTGACGACCAGGTAGAACGCGTAGACCCAGCCGAGCCCTAGATAGATCAGGGCCCCGGAGAACCACAGGCTCGGCATGAACAGATAGTAGAAAACGTTGTTTCGGTAGACGACCCGGATCGACAGGTACTCGGCGTTGTGGTGCGCGCGATGCAGGTTGTAGAACCAGGGGCTTGTGTGACACAGCCGGTGCCACCCGTACTGCATCATGTCATCGAGCACCAGCAGCAGCCCGAGCTGCGCGACGATGGGCAATGTCGACAGGGCGCCTGCCGAGCCTGGTGCAATCAGGCTCGTGAGGTAGGCACCCCCGAACAGTACGAAGGGCTGCGTCACGAACATCAGCGTGCCGGTGCTGATCAGCTCAACCCAGGCATCCTGGCGGGTCTGGCCGGGCTTCGAGAAGAAATGCGTGAACAGGATCTCGAGGACGGCAAAGCCCAGGAAGACGCACAGGATGACGAGGATTTCCGGTTTCATGCGCTGACCCCGCGTCCCGCCAGACCTGCCGCCGGTGCGCGTCGACATAATCGAGACAGTATAATCCACCGCTCGCGTGTGCGGTGTGCGTCAGATCAAGGGAACTGATTTCATGACCGAAAACAGACAGCTGGGGATTCTTTTCATCGTAGTACAGGCCATGCTTGCGACAATGATCCTGACCTCGCTGGTCAGCGTTATGCATGCGTTCATGGGCGGAAGCCGACTAAACCCCGACTTCCTGCAGCTGCAGGCCTACCAGGTGTTCGGCATCGGCCTGTCAGTTGCCGTGTTCATCTACAGCCTGGTTTTCTTCTCGAAAAACGGCGCCCTCGCGACGGGCCTGGGCGTTGCCTGGCAGCACATGCCGGGCTGGCTGCTGTTTCCGGTTCTGCTGCTGAACATGCTCGCACTGGTGGGCGAATTGTCTTACCTGCTGCTGAAGGACGCGACCGAGCTGACAACGGAATGGATCAACCACGTCGCGCTGATCTGTCTCGGGGCCTCATCGATCGCGTTCGTTTTCATGTTCGCGGTCAGCCATGCGTACGAAGGCCGCACGCCCTACAGCAAGGATCGCTGGTCGGCCTGAGGCTACGGGTCGTATTCGATCTCGACGAGTATCTCGTTGCGCTTCATGAACCATGGCGTCATCGGTCCATTGAAGCGAGCGAAAGCCGGCACCCCGATGATTTCCAGGCCATCTGACTCGACCGCGTTCAGCAAGGCGTCTCTTTCTTTCTCGTAACGCGATTCTCTCGCGCTGCCCGAGTAAGGGCGGACCGCCATGATTCTTGCCGGGCGCTCCACCAGGCGAATGCGCTCGTCATCCGGCTTCGGCAGCGCCTCCATCGTATAGGCCCGCTCCATGACGAACGCGTAGGTGTATGTTGTCTTGCCGCCGTCGTCCCTGACTCGCGACTCGACCGGCACCGTCATGTTCATCTTCTGGCCCTGGTCGACAGACTCAACCGGTATCGTCATATTCATCTTCGTCTCCGGCTCGTTATCGCCGAAGATATAGCCCGCGAGAATGCGAAATGCCCGGTTGCCGGCACTTCTGAAGCTGCCGGTCACATCCACCTCGGCCACGATGTAGGGTGCATAACGCCGGATCTCGTACACGTCGGTGGACGTCAGGACTTCGTACTCGGGCTCCTCGTAAGCCATTGCAGCGCTCCCGCTTAACAACAGGACTCCGACCAAGAACAGCCGCTTCATATCAGCTTCCTTCGGAATATTGATGGTTCCATCCTAGACAATTCGACTGCGACGCTTTGTAACGAATTGTCTTTGACATTCGATCATTCGCCGATGGCGGTGAACAACGCTGCTAAACTCGCCCGATGATTCTGCTTTTTATTGGTGGCCTGATCGGCCTCGCGACCGGTGGCCCGGGCGGAATGCTCATCGGCGCCGGCATAGGCTATGGCATCTCCTGGGCCATCAGGAAAAGCTTCATCGGCGGGCTTCGCGTCGCGCAGAACCAGATGATGGACTCGACGTTCTCGATCATGGGTGCGCTGAGCAAGGCGGATGGCGTCGTTTCCCGCGCAGAAATCAATGTCGTCGAACAGATCTTCAACATGCTCAGGCTGAATAGCCAACAGCGTGAGCAAGCCAAGGCCGCCTTCAACCGCGGCAAGCAACCCGACTTCGATCTCGACGGCGCCGTCGACGAATTTGCCCGAATATCGCGGGCCCGCGGCCCCCTGGTGCAGCTGTTCCTGCAGTTGCAGTGCATGGCGGTTGCCGCCGACGGCAGAATCGATGCTGCCGAGCATGCCATGCTCGTTCGCGTCGCCTCGCGATTGGGCCTGAGCGAGCACGACGTCCGCCAGCTGGAGGCGCTGCTCAGGGCTACGACGGGCGGGCGACCGCCGCCGGGTGCCCCCGCCGCGAGCGACCAGCTCCAGGATGCTTACCAGGCACTTGGCGTCTCCAAGGACGCGAGCGACAGCGAAGTGAAACGGGCGTACAGGAAGTTGATCAGCGAGAACCACCCGGACAAGCTGGCGGCGCGCGGCCTGCCGGAGAGCATGCGCGCGGTCGCCGAAGAACGCTCGCGCGAGCTCAACAAGGCTTACGACCTGATCAAGGAGTCGCGCGGGCTGGTCTGACCTTCAGCTAATATCCGCGGCGCTGTGCCTTTCCGGGACGCGCAGCTCTTCCGGGCCCGATATCCTGTTCACGCGAACACCGCGGGCAACCGCCGGACGCGCTTCAATCGTCTTCGCCCATCGAACGACGTTCTTATAAGCTTCGACCTGCAGGAATTCTGCGGCGTCATAGGAATTGTGGAGCACCAGGCCACCGTACCAGGGATAGGTCGCGATATCGGCGATGGTGTATGCGTCGCCCGCCAGGAATTCACGTTCGGCGAGATTCCGGTCCAGTACGTCGAGCTGCCGCTTCACTTCCATGGCGAAGCGGTTGATCGGGTATTCGTATTTCTCCGGCGCGTAAAAGTAGAAATGCCCAAAGCCTCCGCCGAGAAAAGGCGCGCTGCCCATTTGCCAAAATAACCAGGACAAG
>JAAUYD010042627.1_pt1 | contig 11436 bp, 15 predicted proteins | sample 7278101 | NCBI WGS metagenome assembly JAAUYD01 (sample SAMN14350128, study PRJNA611818) | marine sediment metagenome | isolation source: surface marine sediment (0.6m) | place: French Polynesia: Moorea | collected 2018-08 | reverse complement strand
GAGCACGACTCGCGCTACCCAGAGCGACTGTCGTCGTCGCGGGGTCGCTCGTCAATGCAAGGTTTTTAAATCTCAAACCCCTATTGACTTGCACTTATGACCCAATAAAATCGCCTCAAAGCATTGACACATCAATATTTTTCAGTTATTCAGCAAACCCTACGTTAGGACATTGTTGAATGCAGCCAACCTATGAACAGTAAACTTATTACTTATTACTTATTACTTATTACTTGCGCGTAGTGCTAGCCAGCAGCTTTCAATAACCTATCCCACTATTAGGGACTTACAAATCAAAAAATATCCCATTGCAGGGGCAGGGGGATGCTCCCGTTTTGATTTCCAGAACTTGGGATAATTTATTCTCTGGAGTACCCTTATTTGTAAAAAGGGCAATATCTCCTATACTCTGATTCAGAAATAACTTAGGATTGCTATAACTGATTGGCTAAGGGCTGAAAGCTAATTATGAAGCGGCGGACTTTTTTGCAACGGTTTGGACCCCTTGTCGCGGCAATGGGGTTGTCTCAAGTAGAGTGGTTCTCTTTAGGGAACCACTATTACCAAGCTTTGGCACAACCCAGTCCGCGTAAATTTGCCTTGTTAATAGGGATTAATGAGTATTCTCAAAATCCCCCACTTGCTGGCTGCGTGACGGATGTAGAACTACAAAGGGAACTGTTGATTCACCGCTTCGGTTTCCTTAGTTCTCAGGTGCTGACTTTGACTGATGAACAAGCTTCCCGGGAATTTATTGAAGATGCTTTTCAAGAACATCTGGTTAAGCAAGCAAAACCAGGGGATGTGGCAGTTTTCCACTTTAGTGGTTACGGTTGCCGTCTTGAGTCTGACATATCTCTACCAAGGTTAAACAATGCTTTGGTAACTCCATCTAGTACAGGCAAGGGACAGGATTATCTACTAGAAGATACACTACAACTATTATTGCGATCGCTGGCAACTAATCGGGTGACTGCGATATTGGATAGTAGTTACTACACTCCTGATATAATGTTACCTTCAGGATGGCAAATCCGTGCTTGTCAACCCCCTGCTCAAGCCAGTGTGGCGGACGGGGAAAGGGAATTACAAGAAAATTTACGGAAGCAACTGGTAGCAAAAAATTTATTGGATCCAAGTTTACCAGCAACGGTGTTACTACCCACCTCTGAAACCGAACAAGTAGCTAGGGAGTTACTGTTTTCTGATTGTAGTGCGGGTTTATTTACCTATACCTTGACCCAGTACCTCTGGGAAACTGTGCCCGCCACCACCATTCAAATCAGTCTTGCCCAGGTAGGTAACTCCATGTATAAACTGGGTAGTTACCAGCAACCTAGTGTATGGAGTGGAAAGACAAATCAACAGCAAATCGCCGATAATTTCCTACCACCCCTCAGCGTTGGTGCAGAGGGAGTAGTACAGAAGGTGGACGAGGATGGGAAAACTGTTAATCTGTGGTTAGGGGGAATGCCAGCCCACGTGCTACCATACTATGATGTTAATTCCCAATTTTCTCTCCTGGGGGAAGAAGAGGACAAAACTAAGTTAGTATTGCGATCGCGCACTGGATTGACAGCAAAGGCTCAAGTTATTCGGGAAGGTAGCTCATTTATCCCTGAAGTTGGGCAACTGATTCAGGAAGCAGTTCGGGTTATACCCCGGAATATTGGCTTGACTATGGGATTGGGAACTAAATTAGAAAGAATTGAACGAGTAGATGCCACTAGTGCTTTCTCTAGCTTGAGCAATGTTGCAGCGGTAATTGCCGGTGAACAACCAGCAGATTGCGTATTTGGCAAGTTACCCATCACAAAAACCCCTGAATCGAATGGTTCAATGATGACCTCTCCCAGTCGCTATGGTTTATTTTCCCTTGCCAGCGATTTAATCCCCAATACTGTAGGAGAAGTTGGTGAGGTTGTAAAATTAGCCGTGCATCGGTTAGCACCCAAAATACATACCATGCAAGGGGCAAAATTATGGCGATTGACAGAAAATGCTGGTTCTTCCCGCCTACGGGTGAAAGTAAATCTGGAAATAGTTAGCGGCATTGTCCCACGAATAATTACCCAACAGCAAACCCTACGCACAATCTCTACCCTATCCCCCAACAAGAGAATACTTAGTGCTGACAGTGGTAAATTGCCCGTTATTCCCATTGGTAGCCGCATCCAATATCGGATCCAAAATATGAGCGATCGCCCATTATACATCATGCTATTGGGTTTAGATACTTCTATGAATGCTTATGCTTTGTACCCGTGGGAAAACTCAGGTAGTAATGGCAGCACTGAGAATAAACCTTCGCTCCAAAATTTAACCATTGCCCCTGGCAAAACCTTGATTCTACCCTTGCCCAAAACCGGGTTTCAATGGGTAATCCCAGGACCTGCTTTTTTTGGAGAAACCCAACTCATCTGTAGTACATCACCTTTTACAAATACCTTGGAGCAACAAGCGGCTAAACATCATGGTTCGATTCAACAGCGCATTGCTCCCTTGCTCACTCCGGTGGAAGTGGCGCAGGCTTTGTTGCAAGATTTACACAATGCTAGTACTGAGCCAGGCAAGAGCAATACCACAACTGACTTTTATAGTTTGAATGTGAATAATTGGGTAAGCTTCAGCTTTATTTATCAAGTGGTGTAGATTTTGGAAATTTATGAATCCCTTTGCACCACTGGTAGGACAAGCTCAGGCAGTAGAATTACTGAGCCAAGCAGTAATAAAAAATCGTGTAGCTCCAGCTTATTTATTTGTGGGACCGCCTGGAATAGGCAAGGTTTTAGCAGCACGGTGCTTCATAGAACTATTATTTACTGGATCCAAACATCGTCAAATTATTAACAATCATCCTGATTTATTATGGGTACAACCCACATATCAACATCAGGGACAACGCCTGACTATTGCAGAAGCGGCAGAAAAGGGATTAAAACGCAAAGCACCACCCGTAATTCGATTAGAACAAATTCGGGAAATTACTCAGTTTCTCAGCCGTCCACCTCTGGAAGCACCAAGACAGATGGTGGTGGTGTCAGATACGGAAAAAATGGCGGAGGGTGCTGCTAATGCTTTGCTAAAAACCTTAGAAGAACCAGGACAAGCAACACTAATTTTAATCGCCATTTCTCCAGATGCCATTTTGCCAACCTTAGTATCCCGGTGTCAGAAGATTCCCTTTTATCCCCTAGAACCAATAGCTATGGAGCAGGTATTAAAACACACAGGAAATGAAGCTATTTTACAAAATCCCACCATCTTAAATATAGCGGCTGGTAGTCCTGGACAAGCGATCGCTGCTTACCAACAGTTACAAAATATACCCCCTGAATTATTAACAGAGGTGACAAAAAAACCACAAAATTATCGTCAAGCTCTGGAAATAGCAAAACAAATTGATAAAGCTTTAGATACAGAAACTCAACTGTGGTTAGTTGATTATTTGCAACACTCTTACTGGCAACAAGGTTGTCAACCAAGTATGATTCAACAACTAGAACAAGCTCGTAAGTCCTTACTTTGTTATGCTCAACCTCGTCTAGTTTGGGAATCTACTTTTATGGGTATGTACATGTAGCCGCACCCTTCTATGGATGTTGTTGGCGAATCAGGGGTATCACCCTCTTGGGAGTGGGAGAGTGGGAGAGTGGGGGAGTGGGAGAGTGGGGGAGTGGGGGCAGAAAAAACTTAAAACATTTGGGATGCTCCCTTCCCTATTCCCTACCCCCACCAAAAGACTTTTTGCTGCAAGCCCGAATTAGTTAAATCCATCAATGAACAGTAGTTTTTTCCTCCACTAAGTCTTGAAACATGGGGGTACTGAGATAACGCTCACCAAAGGAAGGCTGAATCATCACAATTAAACAACCTTGATTTTCTGGACGTTTTCCTACCTGTATGGCTGCATCTAAAGCTGCACCAGAGGATATCCCAGATAATAATCCTTCTTCTTTTGCCAAGCGCCTGCCTAAAGCCATAGCGTCTTCGTCTTTAACTGTCACCACTTCGTCAATTAAATCTGTACGCAGTACCTCTGGCACAAATCCGGCCCCAATTCCCTGGATTTTATGGGGTCCCGGTTCACCACCAGATAGTATGGGACTATTACTCGGTTCTACTGCAATAACTTTTAATGTTTCTTTACGTGGTTTTAGTACTTCTGCTATTCCAGTAATTGTACCACCAGTACCCACCCCAGCTATCACAATATCCACTTTGCCATCCGTATCCGCCCAAATTTCTTTGGCGGTGGTTTGTCGATGAATTTGGGGGTTAGCAGGATTGCGGAACTGTTGCAACATATATGCATTAGCTGTATTTGCCACGATTTCTTCAGCCTTGCTAATGGCACCTTTCATCCCCTGGCTTCCTGGGGTTAACTCTAACCTGGCACCATAAGCGCGCAACATGGCACGGCGTTCCATACTCATGGTTTCTGGCATTGTCAAAATCAAACTGTAGCCTTTAGCTGCGGCTACCATAGCTAAAGCAATGCCTGTATTCCCTGAAGTTGGTTCTACTAATATGGTTTTCCCTGGCTGAATCAAACCGGATTTTTCCGCCTCCAGCACCATATTTACCCCAATCCTGTCTTTGACTGAAGCTGCTGGGTTCATTCCCTCCAATTTGACCACAATATTGGCAACACATCCCTCTGATTGGGGAATCTTATTCAATTTTACTAAAGGAGTTCTGCCAATCAGTTCTGTTACATTTTCAGCTATTTGCATTAGTCAACTCCTAAAAACGTCTATGGAAATTTTTTTACAGGATATACTTCTAGATAATTTTTTATTCTATGGGAATATCTTTGCTGATTTATTTTAGCTAGTAATAATATCTTCAAAATCAACATAAATAGATGTTCTGCTATAACTAATTGTTGACAAAAGTTAAATTCTGTATCCATAAATTCATATTCTGGCAAACTGACAAGTCAGGGGGAATTTAGAATTTAGAATGAAAAATTTAGAATTATTACCTCATCGATGAATCCAGAGAGAGAACACAATACTGTTGAATGGATGAATGGGTGACTGACGTGCACTAGTAGGGTGTGAGCGCTCCCCGACTTCTTAAAGAAGTCGGGGATCTGTTACCTAGCCATCAGAACTAATGGGACAAACTACTAGCTTATTTCTTGCTTAATTGCCATTAAAATTTATCTAATCCATGAGTACATAAATGCTAGTCCCCCATCTTCTTAATGCCAGTACCCCTTACTAGAAATACTAGAACCCAATACCCAATATTTTTTGGGAACGCCAATAGCATAGATGATTTGCTCCTGTGAGTACAACCTTAATCAATTTAATAATCTCGATCCGCCTGGCAATAACTACTATCAACGAAAGCTTCTGATATAAAACTTATAGGATTTACGCAGAGATTCCCCTCTACCCCCCTAGATTCTCAAGTGAAAACTTGGAAGCGAGGGGGGACTTCTTAATTAGCAGGGGATGAATAATGATATGAAAACAGCTCCACCAGTAAATTATTTCAGCTATGTAAAAGACTATTTTTGCCAACATTCATTATCTAGGAGAAAATTGGCTAGATGAGGTTAAAGCTGTTAAACTTGCTTACAGTATCTTTAGTTACTGTAATAATCCTTTATCCTGCGCTATTAGTATTGAGTGTGGTTTGGCAAGAGCATCTACAAATAGTTTTGGGCAAACAAAATAATATGTTCAAAATTATTCATTGGCTATTATTTCTCATTCCTATTTGCCTAGAGCTAGTAATTATTGGGTATGACAGGTATAAGAATCATCATACTATCACTGTGCAGCAACAAGTCAAAATGCTAGAAAAACTATGGCATCAAAGCTGAAAATCCTAGTGTTCCACCACAGATCCCCGACTTCTTAAAAAAGTCGGGGATTGCTCACACCGCGACTAGATTTTTCCATGAAAATGGAATTGCTCCCAACTTTTATTGCTAAATATAAACAAACATGGCAGAAGAACAGAAAATCACGATTACAGAAGAGCGGCAAAACTTATATTTCAGTCTTATCGATAGGCTCTTGAAGTGTCCTAATGGCCAAGAGCCAGAAATATTAGAAGCTGAACCTGAATTACTCGATGCAGGCTTTATCCATACTATACTTCAAGTATCAGCAGCGTTTGCACACCAGGGAAATTCTGATGGTGCGGAGTTTTTAGTGCATATTGCTCGTGAATTATCAAAGCAATTAGGACTTTATCCTCAGGTTCCAAATCAGGAGTAAGGGATGCAACTGACTTCAACTGATGCTGGAAACATTGCCTTAGATTTTATTATGGCTGAGTGGAATATTCCAGGAAGTGACAAAGATTGGTTTGTCATTATCAGTTCCCGGTTGCTTGGTGAAAGCTGGTATATCGTCGAATTAGGAATTCCTGGATTTCCCGATCGCTGGTATATTCAAGTCTATGACACTGGAGAGTGTGACCCTAATTATACCTTTACTTCTCCTATCGGTGGTGATCAAGGATATGTTGATCTAGAGAGTCTACCTCATTTACTGGGAGAAGTACTCATTTGTGAGCGTAATACTAGATGAATTTAGTCATTCAATTTTAGATTTTGGATTTTGGATTAACCCCATGTCTAAAGCCAGGGGTTTGAGATAATGATAGAAATGTTTGTTTTTTTCATGGATAAATCCACACGGCTTGTATCCAGTTTATTTTTCGGTCAGATATAACTCTTAACTTGCACATTTTATAACCCTTATATAGCAAGGACTTTAGCCAAACAAGAAATATGTGCTAGTTTCATTCGTTGGGAGGGAATTTCATTCTTTTGACTTTTGACTTTTGACTTTTGACTTCCCCTCCTGGGGTGCTCACATAATTAAAAATTCCAATCGCTTATAAAACATTTAAGTATTTTAACTCGTTGGCAAAATTGAGATACCCGACTTATTCCAGTAAGTCGGGTATTTGAATAACAAATTTCTTTTTTTAAATTATATCTCGTAAATAAATAGTAAATATCATTTTAACTTATGCTTGATATAAAAATATTTTTACTTGGTATTAATTTCAATAATAATTATTATTAATTTAATAACTATAAATAGCTATTTTGGTAGGAAATTTCCCTCGAAAATGCCAAATATTGAACAATTTTAGCTTTTAGATTTTAGACCTAATAAGTGTTCCACAGATAGGGGCTTGCAAATAAAAAATAAATTATTTTATTGTTATGTAAGCATAACAAATGTATGTTATATTAAAATAGTGAAGAGTTCTACAAAGAGATGTTTTGTGATGTTAACTGAAGACATCCTAGCTAGAGAATTCACCAGAATTGTTAGCCAGTATTACCCCCAAGTTGGAGAATTGTTAAAATCTTGTCATGTTAAAATCATTCGCGGTCAATGGGGAAGACCAGCCAAACATTTCCAATATGTAGGAATTTATTGCTCTGAAGAAATGATGATCTATCTACAGGCTCATCACAATCTTCTTAGAGATATAGCAGAAAATATGGGATTAGTTCAGGTAGTGTTCCTCAATGCTACGCGACTTTTGCGCGATCCTATGTCGAAGCTCAAACAATCTGATCCGCGTTTGTGGTTAGAGTTACATTTGCTTGCAGCATGATGAAAATAATAATTACTAGAAGTAGTCGAAGTAATTCGTAATTGATAATTCTTGATTACTAATTACAATTAGTAAGGGTTTGTACCTTCTTCGTTACAAATTAGTAATTATGTGGTCATATCCTGTAAGTTGTAAAATGAAGCGCAAAGCCCAAAACGGTTAATTTGATATGAGGAGAGCGCCATTTTTTTACAGAGATTGTGATTAACCTAATATCCCTCAACATCTGTTATGATCGCCACCTGTCGAACCAAAATTCAATTTCCATGACCAAGAGAATCTCGACACATTGGCGCTCAAATCCTCATTTTGTTATCTCTTCAGACAGAAGAATTTGACGTGCTACAACTAGGAGGTATCCGAATCGATGCATAAAAAACCATTCCTTCCTCCCGATGATATGCCTCCGAATGAGACAACTCAAACTGATGGTATATTGCGTCGAGAATTAGAGCAATCAACCTCTAGATGCTTTTATGAAGCTTGCGATCGCATTACCCAAACGTTATTATCTATGTGTCAGTGGCATATAACTACCAATTTTGGGCCTCCCATGTTGATTGTTGAATGTCCTGATATGCCTACCTACTGGAATATCATCAGCGATATTTCCCAATTAGGTAATAGGTTACAAAGGTTCGCCAATCGGGCAAAAATTCGCGTTTGTCCCCCTCCAGATAATGGTGCGCCCTTTGAAATTCGAGTTAATGAAATCTCTATGTACCGGGATTGGTTTTAACTGGAGTTTCACAGACCAATGGTAAAAGGGAATCAATCTTTCTGCTTCCTTTTGCCTCATAATCTAAATTCAGGAAGCGATCACTACAGGTAAATGATAACTCCCCATACTCCAACATCTTCAGATCCTCCTATGATTAATAGGGGGATTTTGTTGTTCAAGCTAGTTCTTTTACTTGGTTAACTATTGACCTAAAAAACCCTGACTAGCTCCTACATTTATCTCACTAAAAAGTGTCTTATCATCACAACTCACAATCATAGCTACTGTTCTTACTATATCTTCTACAGGCATAGCTTTTTGATATGATTCACTGGAACTATTTTTCTTCAGTAAGGAAGTTGCTACAGATCTTGGATTAATTAAACATACTCGAATTCCTAAACCAGCAAGCTCTTCGGCTAGACTTAAACTGAATCCTCGGATAGCATGTTTAACGGAAGAAGTGAGAACTCGATTTGACTTTGGATGGTATGACAGAGATGACCCTATATTTATTATTAGACTGCCAGGTTCCAAATAACATACCAAGCTAGAAATGATTTGCATTGGTCTAATGACATTAATCAAAAAATCCTTAGTAATATTCTCATAAGTTAATGTCGCAAATTCTTTTGATACATAAGTTCCAACACAATTAACTAAAATCCCAACATTTTTTTGAAGATTTAACGATTCTATTTTCGCTTGTATGACCAGATCGTTATCCTCAAAGTTCATTTGCTCTGTATAAATCTGTAGATTTTCAATTTGACTAAGTTCATTTTTCAGAGCAGATAATTTTTCCAAATTAGTGCCGAATATATATATTTTTTCGACTTGATTAATTAATTCATATGAAATGCCAGAACCAATTCCACCTGTTGCACCGAGTATTATTGCAAAGTCGTAAGATTTAAACCTTTTCCTCATTATACAATTGCTTTCTCATATATTTTTACTTGAAAACCTTGAGGATATTCACATATGATCACACTACTGTAATTATCAAGGTCAGTCTCTCCCTGATAAACAACTTTGAACCCTTTGGGTAAGGCTTTTAACGAATGTTCAATATTTTCTGATTCAACAAATAATATAGTATAAATATCTTCCTTCTCTTGAGAATAAAACTCTAAATAACCATGATTTATCTCAATAACCTGATGCTCTTGGTAACCATCATGAAGACTATTTTTAAATTTAATTCCCAGATTCTTAAGGACATCAAGCATTAACTGAGAAGCTGGTAATTGTAAAGCCAAACCAAGAAAACTAGTATTTGAAAGCTCGGTGTTTACAGTCATTTTGAATACTTAAACCTGTATTTTTGACTCAAAAATAGCAAAATTGTGTAGATACCCAGGGTTTATCATATAGTAATTCCTGCATATGTACAAAGATTTAGAGGTAAATAGTACTAAGAAAAACGGAAAGCTATACTATACTAGGTAAGCATTCCAACTTGTGAACAATGAGCAGTGAGTGATTAGGGAACCAGCGATCGCTACAGATAAATAATAACTCCCCATACTCCAACATCTTCAGATCCCTCCACTCGTAACGGGGGATTTTGTTGTTTTTAGGGCAGTTGTTAATAGTGTTGACATTGTGTATACAAAAAACTATATTTATTGTAGGCACAATAAAGAACAATAATTTATGCAGCCCCATAAAAGAGCGTCAAATCATCAAAACCGCGATGTCACCATCAACATCAGGGCACAACAGGCGCAACGGGATTTAATTGACCAGGCGGCAGAGGCGTTGGGCAAGAATCGTTCTGATTTCATGTTGGAAACAGCTTGTCGGGAAGCGGAAACGGTATTGTTAGATCGGCGGCTGTTTATCCTCGATGAAGACAAGTTTCAGCAATTTATGGAACTATTGGATACACCACCTAGGGACAATCCTCATCTTCGCAGCTTGTTAAATACCAAAGCACCTTGGGAGTAGAGCGTGACAGACTGCCAGTCACAGTCAATCCAAGTTCCCCAACCCATTAAAGAAGACCATCAATGGGAAGATTTTAACTCTGGCAATCCCGAACTGGATTACTGGTTAAAGAAACGGGCGCTTAAAAACGAAAATAGCGGTGCTTCTAGAACTTATGTTGTCACCTTTGAGCAGAAAATTATTGCTTATTATTGCCTCGCAAATGGTGCTGTGATTAATAGGACTGCTCCTGGCAGAGTCAGGCGTAATATGCCAGATCCAATTCCAGTGATGGTTATAGGCAGGTTAGCAGTGGATATCAACTGGCAGGGTCCAGGTATTGGTTATGGCTTGGTGCGAGATGCTGTGCTGCGTACTCTCCAAGCAGCCTCAATTGCGGGTATAAGGGCTATTCTCGTTCATGCTATCTCCGAACCAGCCAAGCAATTTTATTCTAAATGTGGTTTTAGGTCATCTCCTGTTGATCCAATGACATTAATGGTGACAATCGCCGATGCTAAAGATGCCCTCGGTATTGAATAGTCCGGTCAAATCTCCTCCTTTAATCCTTAGCGATCGCAATATCGCTAGATTTTATCACAGCATAAGCTTCTGTTCCTTCGTGTAACTCCAACTCTTCCACGGAGGATGTAGTAATAATTGAAGTCAACTCTACTTCATGAACAACTTTTAAAGTTACTTGACTACTAACTTCCCCTTTAGTCACTTTTGTGACTACACCTTTGAGGAGATTACGGGAACTTACTTTCAAAGGCTTCTTTTGTTTAGCAGTTTCCTCAGCTTTTGACTCTTCCTGTTCGGTTGGTATTGGAGATGGTGCAGAGTCTTTATTTAGTCCCCGCACAAGTTCCCGCAAAATATCTGTCTTCGTGCGCTGAGACTGCTGACAGAATTCCTCCAGAAGCTTTCGCTCTTCTTGAGAGGTTTGAAATGTAATCCATCCTTGTTCTTTTCTGGGCATACTTTTACCAAAATAGTTGGTAATTAAGTGGTTGTACTGATATAATCCTATCAAGCAGGCAAGGCATAGATCCTCTACAAAAATATTGGTCAGCACCCCGCTCTAAAGAGACGGAGCTTCAAGCCCCTATCTTTAGGTAGTTGACCAGCCGTGCGTCTTAACTGACTACGTTATCAGCAAGTGCCAAAGTTCCTACCTT
>JAAUYD010107041.1_pt1 | contig 11440 bp, 11 predicted proteins | sample 7278101 | NCBI WGS metagenome assembly JAAUYD01 (sample SAMN14350128, study PRJNA611818) | marine sediment metagenome | isolation source: surface marine sediment (0.6m) | place: French Polynesia: Moorea | collected 2018-08 | reverse complement strand
TTCAATACGCTGACCGCCAGAAACCCTACTTAAAGTCTCTAATTTAAGTCTTTTGCAATCTTGGCTGGAACAACCAGGCGTACTAAAATAATCATAAGCTAGTTCATGGTCCATGATCAAGTTATTATCGGTATCATACATGCTGATTTTGTTCAACCTAAGCCCATTAGCTAAATCAGCTCTATCTTGAGAAGTTGTGAAAACAACTTTACCTGAATTAGTAATGATCTGTTCGAGATAGCGCGGATTTTCAATCCTTACTTCAACATCTGCATTCCATTCTGCATATTCTGGTAATCCTGATACATTGTCATATGCCACCAAATCTGATCTCCCCATTCTATGGTATGAGTAGGTTATTTCAGGACCTGTACTATAAGAGAATTCAAAAATTTTATTCCCCGGTGTTATGATTTCTGACAAATACCAAGTAGAGACAAAAGTCTCTGCATCTTCATCACTTTCATAGATTAACTTAGACGTGGATATTTCACGATGCCCTTCCGATTTACCAAAGATATATTTATACCCGTTATGGTCGGTAAGCACCCAAGTGTTAGTGCTTCCTTGACAGATAGCTGGCACCAAGTGATAGTTTTTCTCATTATTTAAGAAAATTGGATTTCCATTATAGTCTAAGACGAACTTACCAGAGATTCCATTGAAACTAAAATAAAAGATATCTGCCTCAGCATCCCACTCCCCTTTTAAGACATTATCCAAATAGGACTCGCTTAAGTTATCAATCTCAGACCCTCTTTGATTTGTACCACAGTATCCATTTTCCTCTTCATCTGGCAAGCCTCTCATGGTGCGAGTGATTGCACCGCCTGCTTGAAGATTCCAAGCGAGACCTACCCAGCTTGCAATGTCTTGAACTTTGTTCCCTGATGCATGATAATTAAGTTCTATATTCAGGCTATAATCGATATTCTTTAAAGAGTAAATTGGAATTGAAATATTTGCCACTCCCACATTAAGATTTACTGGAATGTTGGCGAAGCGTGATAAACTGGCTGCATTTGGAGAAGGAGGAACTGATGGCTGAAGTTCGTAATACTCTTGTCCAAGAGTTGTTATTTGAATTCCAAAAAATAAGGAAAGGAAAATCAATAGCTTACAAGGGTTCATTTTGATTCGTTTATCTTTTGTTGGAAAAGGTTTCAATTTGATTCATACGACTCTTCAAGTCTTTATTTTCTTTCTTCAACTCAATCACATAAAGCGTCAACTCCTCAATTTTCTCCAAAAGCTTCGTATTCAGCTGACCTACTGACATTCCTTTTTCTTGCATCTCAGCCGCTGAGGGAATCCCTGGTAGATGGTTGTTTTCGGCGATAAAAGCTTCCACCTCTTCCAAGTCTCTGAGTTTGTAGTTGTCTTCAAAGACATAATCGGCACCAGTTGTATTTACTACAATCTCATCTACTCTTGCTTTTCCGGCTACATCCAGTTTGTATGACGTATTGGTCTGAGAAGTTTTGCCAATTAACAGGTTGCCGGTGGGTTTTACCACCAACGCAACTTTATCCACCTCACCATCATGATTTGAGTCTGTTCTTACCGCAAAAGAGTCATTACCGTCATTGGCTTCAATATCTAATACCAGGTGCCCTAAACGGCGATTAGTAATCGAGGCAGCAACTGTCGACGAACCTGGATTCAAGGCAGATACGTCAATATTAGGTTTTATGCGCATGTAAGCGTTAGGTTCACTGTTGCCATCAGTTATTTGAATACCTTCCTGCCCAAGCAACTCGAATTTTTCATTATTAACTTTTAAAATTCCACCAGGCCCACCTAGCAGATAATCACTAGGAATTGCTTCACCATCCGCATTAAGTACAATGGATGCTCCACTGCCACCAGGTACATCTACCGCCTTAAGCCAGAGGCCGAATATTTTCATGCTTTTGTCGTTGCAAGCAGATGGGATTTTGGCCTCCACCCGCCAATATTTTTGACTAGTTATACTTAAAGCGCTTGCTTGATCATTAGACCCAGGTATTTTCACCCAGTGCATGGCACCTTCATTAAGTTGGCCCCAGTCTCGAGGCACATCAAATGCGTGCCCGGCTTGATCTTTCCAACTAAACCAGAAGCGGAATTTCGATCCGTTCACGCTGCAGTTATCAATGTTGTCAGCCTTCCGAATACCCAGATGATACTCTCTAACATGACCTGCCGGCACAGGTTGACTAAAGAAATCTTCTACCGCAGTATACAACGTTTTGGAAACCACATGCCACTGGTCGGGATTAACCACAGCTGCTCCTTCCTCATGGCCAAAAATCTGAATCGCATTATACTCTACTTGGGCATAGCTCTGAATGCCAATAAGCAGGAAACAAATAAGTAATGACGTTTTATTCATGGGGTGTTTATTTTGTTTTTATTTATCACTTTTGCGGACCTTTAGAAGGTCAAAATGATGGCCACCATCTCCTGATATTCGGAGATAGATTTTGGGTCTCATGCATGGTAAAATAAAGTAGGGTCTCATATTGCAAACAGCAGTCAAAAAACCAAGCTAGAGTCTAAAAGCTTGTGCCTATTTCAAATACTACTGAATAAACAAGGTGACAAGTTGTAAGACCTGATATCACTGAATTGGTAATGTGTGGAGGGAATTAAAGCCATGTTCGAACGATTGATTTTATAATAACTATGACATAAACAATGAAGTGCAAATAAATTAATAAAGATAATTATATGCAATAAATAAGTTTAAAAAAGACGGTTAATCTTCAAAAAGGTGAGACGTAGAGCTTAAATAGCTGACTTGGGTAATCGACAAAGCAGACTCCCTGTCTGCAAAGCTATGGACTCTTACGCTAAAGCTTCAGCATGAAGGTGGGCTGGTCCCCGCTGCACATGCGGGGAATGACGTTCGGCGGGTCTATCAATCGAGTGTTGTTCTGAGCTATAACTAGCTATAATGCTGCTCGTAGTAACTCTGATACGCTCCCGAGGTCACATGAGCCAACCACTCCTCATTCTGCAAATACCAGTCGACGGTTCTATTAAGCCCTCCTTCAAACTGTAAAGAAGGCTCCCAGCCTAGCTCTTTGTTAATTTTAGAGGCATCAATAGCATAACGCAGATCATGGCCGGCTCGGTCTTTCACAAATGTGATAAGCTTGGCCGATTCTCCATCTTCTCGCCCAAGTTTTTGGTCCATGATGCTGCAAAGTAACCTAACGATATCAATATTCTTCCACTCATTAAAACCTCCGATGTTATAAGTTTCCCCAATTCTGCCTTTATGGAATACGTCATCGATTGCCCGGGCGTGGTCCACTACATAAAGCCAATCACGAATGTTTTCGCCTTTACCATATACCGGCAATGGCTTATTGTTTTTTATGTTGTTGATCATCAAAGGTAAGAGCTTTTCAGGAAATTGATTAGGGCCATAGTTGTTAGAGCAGTTTGATATTTTTACCGGCAACTTATAGGTGTTGGCATACGCCCTTACGAAATGGTCGGAACTTGCTTTTGAGGCAGAGTAAGGAGATTGTGGGTCATAAGGCGTAGTTTCCAGGAAATATCCTCCCTGGTCCAGAGACCCAAATACCTCGTCAGTTGAAACGTGGTAGAAAATATGGTCATCATAGTTTTCTTTCCAGCTATTGACGGCAGCGTTCAGTAGAATTACGGTGCCGAATGCATTTGTTCTTACAAAACTTAATGGATCTTTAATGGACCTGTCAACATGCGATTCGGCAGCCAAGTGTATCACATCTGTAATGCTTTCTTCGGTAAATATCGTATTTATAAGGCTCTCATCGCAGATATCTCCTTTGATGAATTTATAGTTAGAGGCATTTTCTACATCCTTTAAATTCTCCAGGTTTCCGGCGTAGGTGAGGGTATCCAGATTAATAATTTTGTAGTGAGGATATTTGCTCACAAATAGTCGGACTACATGTGAACCTATAAATCCAGAACCGCCTGTGACTAGTATGTTTTTCATGCTTCGTTATTTAAATATTGTGATTCTAGCAGAGTTATACACTTGGCTAGACTATACTTCCAATATGGAATGGTAAGGTCGAATGTTTGGCTTATTTTTTCTTTAGCCAGTAGCGAAAAAGCTGGTCTTACAGCTTTTGTGGGGAATGCCGATGAGCGGATCGGATTTACCTCACACCCTAAATCTGACAGATCAAAGATGGCTTTAGCGAAATCATACCAGGAAGTGACTCCGTTATTGGAGAAATGATAAAGTCCTGGTTGGTCATTATGCTTCCACTGATCAATTATATTAATAACTGAAAGAGCCAAATCAGCTGCATAGGTAGGAGTGCCTATTTGATCATATACCACATTTAATGATTTACGTTCCTTTCCTAAGTGTAACATTGTTTTTAGGAAATTATTACCATAGGAAGAATAGACCCACGAGGTACGAATGATGTACGCGTTGTCCAGTATTTCAAACACTTTTTTTTCGCCTTCGAGCTTAGACCGGCCATATGCTGATATAGGGTTTGGGCTCATTTCTTCTGACAGTGGTACGTTACCCTGGCCATCGAATACATAATCAGTTGAAATATGTATAAGTCGCGTGTTGGTATTGGCACAGTACTTTGCTAGTATTCCTGGCGCATCGGCATTGATGGCTGCGGCCAGGCTTTCATTGTCTTCAGCGCCGTCAACATTTGTGTAGGCTCCACAATTGATTATAACATCAAACTTTTTTCCGGATAGAAAGGAAAGTATAGAGGATTCCTTTGACAAGTCCATCTCATCTACATCGCAAAATCGGAAGTCGTGAACGCTCTCTCCGGCGAGCGCTTGAAACTCACTGCCAAGCTGGCCATTAGCGCCTGTAACAAGTATTTTCATAGGCTAGAATTGTGATTTTAATTCTTTGAGTTTGGGATGAATCTTATCTTTCTCAGAAACAATCACTTCAGACGAATGGATTTGCCAGTCAATGCCTAATTCAGGGTCGTTATAAAGAAGTCCTCCTTCAGATTCTTTGTTGTAAAACTGGTCACATTTATATAGGATTTCGGCTCCATCGGATAACGCTGCGAAGCCATGGGCAAATCCCGCGGGAACAAGGAGTTGTTTCTTGTTTTCGGCAGAGAGTATTATGCTATAATGTTGGCCATAAGTAGGACTTTTCTTTCTGATATCCACTACGACATCCAGTATATTTCCGGCTATTGATCGGATCAGTTTAGTTTGCTCATAGGGAGGGTTTTGAAAATGTAATCCTCTAATTACTCCCTTTTGCGATTTGGAGTGGTTATCTTGAACAAACGTGTTAAAAATACCGAATTCTTCTAGCTTTTTCTTGTTATAGCTCTCCATGAAAAATCCTCGATCGTCCTTTATTACTGTTGGTTCTATAACTAACAGGCCATCGATGGGTGTTTTTAAAATTTTCATTTCAGTTCTGCTATTTTCATGAGGTATTGACCATACTGGTTCTTACTGAGAGGTTTGGCCAGCAACTCGAGCTGAGTTTTATCAATATATCCCATTCTGTACGCAATCTCTTCTAAACAAGCGATCTTTAGTCCTTGTCGTTCTTCAATGGATTCCACAAAGTTTGAAGCCTGTAGCAAAGAATGATGCGTGCCCGTATCCAGCCATGCCATGCCCCGTCCCAGAAGTTGTACATTCAATGTGCCATCCTCTAGATAAAGCTTGTTCAAATCGGTAATTTCCAGTTCGCCTCTTGCAGAGGGTCTGATACTTTTCGCTTTTTCAACCACAGAATTGTCATAGAAGTATAATCCGGTTACCGCATAATTTGATTTAGGTTGTGCTGGCTTTTCTTCAATTGAGAGTACCCTCCCTTCTTTATCAAAGTCGACAACCCCATACCTTTCAGGGTCATTCACATAATAACCGAAAACGGTAGCTCCTTTTTTAATTTGAGTAGTTTCCCGGAGTACTTTGGAGAAGTTATACCCGTAAAATATATTATCACCCAGCACCAGGGATACGCTGCCGCTACCAATGAATTCTTCACCCAGTAAAAAAGCTTGTGCAAGTCCATCGGGACTAGGTTGTATTTTATAAGAAATGCTAACGCCGAGATCCTGGCCGTTGCCAAGCAACTTTTCAAATAAACCAATGTCCTGAGGTGTAGATATTATTAATATATCTCTTATTCCCGCCATCATAAGCACTGATAGCGGGTAATATATCATTGGCTTATCATAGATTGGTAAAATCTGTTTGGATACCGCTTTAGTGACGGGATAAAGCCTGGTACCAGAGCCTCCAGCCAGTACAATTCCTTTCATTATTTCCTAGTTTTTGAATTTAGTCCTTTAATTTAAGTTGCCAATTCCAGGCATCTCTTAGCCCTTCCTTCAAACTTAACTCTGTTTGCCAATCCATCTCTTTTTTTGACTTTTCAACATTAGCAAAAACTTTTACCACATCTCCTGGTCTTCTTGGAGCGAATTTGTATTTTAATGACTGGCCTGATACTTCTTCAAAAGTCTTGACTACTTCTAAAACCGAATTACCATGTCCTGATCCGAGATTAAAAATGTCGTACATTCCTTCGGCCACATTTTCAGAGTATCGGAAGGCTGCCACATGGGCCTTTGCCAGGTCAACCACATGTATATAATCCCTAATACAGGTTCCATCAGGTGTGTCATAGTCATTTCCAAATATGGATAGTTCATCCCGTAAACCGGAAGCAGTCTGCGTGATGTAGGGGACTAAATTGTTAGGGACACCAAGTGGTAATTCTCCAATAAGTGAAGTGGGATGGGCGCCAATCGGATTAAAGTATCTCAATGAGATCGCTTTAAAGTCTTCATTTGACTTGGAGTAATCGCGAATAATATCTTCACAGATCTGCTTAGTTCGTCCATAAGGCGATTCTGCCGGCAGGATAGGTGAATGTTCCGTTACCGGCAATTCTTCAGGTTGGCCATAGACTGTACAAGAAGATGAAAATATAAAATTATTCAAATCAAAATGCCTGAGGAGCTTTAGCATGTTGATTGTGCTGCCAATATTATTTTCATAGTACGCTAGAGGCTTTTGGGTAGATTCACCCACGGCCTTGAATGCCGCGAAGTGAATGATGCCGGTTAGGTTAGAAAAGTCTTGAAGGTGATTTATTAGATTATCATAATCTAAACAATCTAGTTCAAGTAAAGCGGGTCTGTAACCTGCGATTTGTTCAATTCTATCAACAATGAAATGGCTTGAATTGGAAAAGTTATCGATTATGATGGGTTCATAACCCGATTCTATCAACTCCACACAAGTGTGAGAACCGATATACCCCGCTCCCCCGGTGACTATGATCTGTTTTTTATTCATGATATTAAAGCCTGGCTGTAATCTGATCTTTCGGCCAAAAGGCTTTCAGATCAAACACTACGGTCTTTTCATGTTTTAAGTTATGCAGGTCAATTGCGTTAAAATCGCTGTGTCCCACTGCCAATATAATGGCATCGTATGAATTATTAAGTTCCGGAATCAATTCTATTTGATATTCATCCATCACCTCAGCTCTGTCTGCATGTGGATCATAAACATCAACATCGATTCCAAAACTTTCCAGTTCTCTTACCACGTCAATTACCTTGCTATTTCGAATGTCAGGACAATTCTCTTTAAAAGTGATCCCCAGCACCAGCACTTTACTGTTTTTTATGACATTGCTACGCTGTGTCATAAGCTTTACTATTCTATTTGTCACATACAGGCCCATGGTGTCATTTATCCTTCTACCAGCCAAAATCACCTGAGGGTGATACCCAATCTCTTCAGCTTTATAGGTGAGATAATAAGGATCGACACCGATGCAATGCCCCCCCACTAGTCCGGGTTTGAACGGAAGGAAATTCCATTTTGTGCCGGCGGCCTGAAGTACATCCTGAGTATCAATGCCCATTTTTCCAAAAATAAGTGCTAATTCATTTACAAAAGCAATATTCAAGTCTCGCTGGGCATTTTCAATCACTTTAGCAGCTTCGGCCACTTTTATGGATGGTGCTTTGTGCGTACCTGCGGTAATGATGGATTGATATAGCTTATCAATGTGTTCGGCAATTTCAGGCGTACTGCCGCTAGTTACTTTCTTGATGTTAGGTAAGCGATGCTTTTTATCGCCTGGATTAATGCGTTCCGGAGAGTAACCACAAAAGAAATCTTCGTTGAACTTGAGTCCGCTCACCTTTTCCAAAATTGGAACACAAACATCTTCCGTACAGCCAGGGAAAACGGTGGATTCGTAGATAACAATATCACCCTTCTTTAACACTTCACCGACAGTTGTACTCGCTTTTTTTAGTGGTGTTAAGTCGGGGGTTTTGAATTGGTCAATAGGAGTAGGGACAGTAATTATAAAAACATTCGAACTAGCCAGTTCTGTTATATTATTAGTACAAGTCAATTGGGTGGCTGCCTTTAACTCATGATCTTCAACTTCCAGTGTTCTGTCAACTCCTTTGTTTAATTCATCAATTCTGTTTTGATTGATATCATATCCGGTAACCGACATTTTTTTTCCGAATTCCACAGCCAGGGGTAGCCCCACATAACCTAAACCGATTACAGCAATTTTATCCATTTATTGTAACATATTTTTTATACCAATGATAAACCCTTTTCAGCCCTTCTTCAAACTTTACTTCAGGGGTATAGCCTAACAAAGACTTAATTTTTGAAATGTCCGCCTGTGAGTGTTTCACATCTCCGGTCCTTTCCGGCCCGTATGTAGCTTTGATATCCTTGCCTGTTACATCCCTAAGTGTTGCCATCATAGCGTTTAGGGTGTTTCTTTCCCCACAGGCCACATTGTAGATTTGATTTATGGCGACTTCATTTTCTGTGAAGATAGCTTTTACATTTGCCTGAATGGCGTTCTCTACATAAGTAAAGTCTCTTGAAGTTTCCCCATCGCCATTTATTTTGGGGGACTTGTTTTCTAAAAAGGCCTTGCAAAATATTGGAATTACAGCCGCGTAGGGGTTTGTCGGACTTTGTTTTGGACCAAAGACATTAAAATACCTTAATCCAATGTAGTTTAAGCCGTATACTTTCAGAAAAACATCAGCAAATAGCTCAATCGCATATTTCGTAACGGCATATGGGCTCAGTGGGTCGCCAATTACATCTTCCTTTTTGGGTAGGGAAGAGCTATCGCCATAGGTGCTGGATGAGCATGCCAGAATAACTCTGTCAATCTTATTTGCCACTGCCGCATGCAGTATATTGACTGTTCCGTCAATATTTACCTTAGTAGAAAGCATTGGGTTTTCGATGGATCTGGGAACAGAACCTAGGGCAGCTTGATGCGATATGACGTCAAAACCTTTCGTCAGCTCCTTCATTCTATCATAGTCGCAAATGTCGTCCTGAAAGAATTCAAACTTCGGATTATCCTCAAACTCTTCTATATTGGAATAATAACCATTTGAAAGGTCATCAATGACCCGTACCTTTTCAATCCGTTCATCAACTAATAGTTGTTCCACCAGGTTTGAACCTATGAAACCTGCACCACCAGTAACTACTATCTTTAATTTATTCAAATCGTGAATCTATATGGCCGCAAAACTAATAATTCCAACCTTTAACTCTAATATGAACCACTTATTTGATAAGATTGCAGCAAATATTCCATCGCGCATATAGCAAACTGATTCATAGTTGATAAAACAAATTACATACCTCATTCTCAAAGAGATGCAAATTGAGTGGAGGAACCGATATGCGCTCAATGGCATATTACTCTACTTGGTGAGTACCATTTTCATCTGTTATATCAGTTTCAATGTGCGCGCCAATGAGCTTAATCCGGTAACCTGGAATGTTATCTTCTGGATCATAATTTTATTTACTGCGGTGAACGCAGTAGCCAAGAGTTTCATCCAAGATAGTGAGGGCTCGTTCCTATATTTATATTGGTTGCACAGTCCGGCATCCATTATACTCAGCAAAAGCCTGTACAATGCCTTACTGCTAATTATTTTAGGGCTCACAGGTTTTGTAGTCTACGGCCTGATTCTGGGGAATCCTGTTCAGGATAAATTACTGTTTACCGGACTTATAGTTTTAGCATGTCTGGGGCTTGCTTTTACTTTAACTATGGTTTCGGCTATAGCTTCTAAGGCCAGGAATAGTCATACGTTGATGTCAATCCTTAGTTTTCCAATTATACTGCCGGTCTTACTTATGGTGATCAAAGTATCAAAAAATGCCATCAACGGGGTGGAGTTAAGCGCATCTTACAATGAAATAGCGGTTTTACTCGCAATAAATGCTATGGTGGTGGCCGCTTCTTATTTATTGTTCCCGTATCTTTGGCGCACCTAAAACGGGCTATGCAGATGAAGTGGTGGAAAGTTCTGACCTTGCTGTTATTGGTCTATATCATCGTTGGTGGTTTGCTGTTTGACGTGCCCCGCCTTAACATATTAAATGAAACTGTAAGAGCGCTCTATTTCCATGTTCCCATGTGGTTCGGCATGATCATTATGTTATTTGTATCTATGATCTTTTCAGTACGCTATCTTAGAGGCAGTGCTGAAATTGAAGATACGAGAGCCATTGAATTTGCCAATGTCGGAGTATTGTTTGGTGTCTTCGGTCTACTTACCGGTATGCTATGGGCACAATTTACCTGGGGGGAATGGTGGAGTGGGGATCCAAAGCAGAACGCTTCGGCTATTGGGATGCTGATCTACCTGGCATATTTCATTCTGCGGGGATCCCTGGAAGATACTCAGCAGCGGGCTAGGATTGGGGCTGTGTACAATATATTTGCTTTCTTTGCTCTTGTACCTTTATTATTCATCCTGCCTAGACTCACCGATTCCCTGCATCCCGGTAGTGGTGGAAATCCGGGATTCAATGCTTATGATTTAGATAGTCGCTTAAGAATTACATTTTATCCAGCCGTTATTGGCTGGACTATGCTAGGTGTGTGGATTGCGACTGTACGTATAAGAATCAAGAAAATACAGATAGCCGAAGATTTATGAAGAAACTACTGGTTGTTTTATTGAGTATTCTTTTGTCTGTCGGCCAAGCCCAGGACAAAATTGAGATTACGGACAGTGACTATGCCAATCAAGAGGTTGAAATGGCAGACCGTTTCAGGGAAGAAGGGAAAATATACGTACTTACAGGTATAATTCTGATCATACTTCTTGGAACAATCGGTTATCTGGTTATTATCGATCGTAAGGTGTCTAAAATAGAAAAACAACTCCAAAATAAGGGTGACTAAAATATATTCCGGGCTTAACTTTGCAAAAAGCACAGGAAAATGAAGAAATCTCACATCATAGGTATTGGTGTTATAGCCATAGCCATCTTTATAATAATCTCCACAGTTGGTGATGCAAGCACTTACGTCACTTTTTCGGAGGCCAAAGAATTAGCCGAAAGTGGTGCAAAAGAAAGCATTCATGTAGTGGGTGAACTTACAAAAAGTTCC
>JAAUYD010017022.1_pt1 | contig 11440 bp, 5 predicted proteins | sample 7278101 | NCBI WGS metagenome assembly JAAUYD01 (sample SAMN14350128, study PRJNA611818) | marine sediment metagenome | isolation source: surface marine sediment (0.6m) | place: French Polynesia: Moorea | collected 2018-08 | reverse complement strand
GTTCGGACCAGAAAAACGGTCCTTTAATTAGGGGGAACACAATGAACATCAAACGTGCGATCGCAGTACTCGCGTTACCTGTAGCTGCGATGTCTTTGATTCCACCGGCTGTTGCTCAAGAAGACGAAGAGCCTATTGACGAGGTTGTCGTACTCGGAATCCGCGGGGCTCTGGCAAATGCGGTCGATCAGAAACGCAACGCGGACAATCTCAAGGAAGTCATTATCGCGGAGGACATCGGTAAGCTGCCTGACCAGAATCTTGCGGAAGTTCTCGAGAACGTGACGGGTGTCCAGATCACACGGACCGCCGGTGTAGGCACGGGCGTTCAGATCCGAGGCACCAATGCGAACCGTATCGAAATCAACGGTGTATCCACCGTGGGCTCCGGCTCCGGCCGCAGCGGTATCGATTTTGAAGACGTCAATGCATCGATTATCTCCGCTGTCGAGGTAATCAAGGCGCCGGAAGCCAAGACCATTGAGGGTTCGGTCGGCGGAACGATCAACCTGAGGACGATCCGTCCGCTTGAGTTGACCGATACGCTCGGAGTCATCCGGCTTCAGGGTGAGGACAGCAGCCTGAGCACGGAGAGCGCTCAGCCGAGGATCTCGGGGGCGTTCGGTGACAAGTGGTCCACGGACGCCGGTGACTTTGGCTTTGTGATCAGTGGTAGCTATACGGAACAGGAGTCGGTGTCGTTCCGACCTCGTGCAGACCGCGATAACCGCGTTACCCCGACCGGCGCAACAAACCCGGATGAATGGCTCGCAATTCAGTTCCTCGTTCAGGAGCAAGAGAATTTTGACTATGAAACGACAAATCTTGCGACGACCCTGGAGTGGGCGCCGAATGACAGCCTGAAGTTCACGTTCGACGCCATCATCAACGAGCAGGAACGAAGTCAGGACAGTTACAGGCTGCAGGCATCGGGCGTTAGTTCGTTTCGCAATGACAGCATTCCTACTGCGTTTGAAACCGTCGATTTCGGCATAGGTCCGGGCACCCTCTCGGCAGCGCTCAGAGGGAACATTGGCAGGAACACGGACGCAGATGACAACCCCAACCTTCGATTCTCGAGTGACACGGGTTCTCGCGTCACCGATAGCGAAATCTTTGCACTGGCCGGTGAGTGGACAGGCGAAAGGCTGTCTGCCCGTGCCGAGGTTGCGACGACGCGTTCGGACACGGTCAATCCAAACCTGAGCTCGACGCTGAACTTCATCAATCCGAACGGCAATCTGGTGGCCAGAGTCGATTTCGATGACGGCGCCGGAAACTCAGGAAGGGTCAATGTCCCACTCGTCGGCACAATAACGAGCTTGGCCGACGCTATTGGAAGCGTGCCCAATTCCACGGGAGGATTTATTTACAACGACAACTCAACGCCGTTTGTTTACGATCTGAGCGGCAATTCGTTGTCATGGGGTATCGATTTTGCCTCGCCGTACGCGCCAACGCCTGAGCAACTGCTTGACCCCAGTAACACGGTTCTCGACCAGGTCATTTTTGGTCGCAACACGACCGAAAACGAAGAGACCGCGTTCCGGTTGGACTTCACCTACGATCTGGAGTGGCAAGGTATAAACTCGCTCGACTTCGGTTTGCGATACAACGAATCGTCCAGCGTGTTCAACGACGTTGAAGACCGTATCGGTGGCTTTAGCCGCATGGTGGATAGTCCCAACGGCTCTACGTTCTCCGAGATCATTGTGCCGGGCCCCGGCAACTACAATCGTGCCGATGGCAGACAGCTGTTCATTCAGAATTTCCTGCTCGTAGACCCAAACAGGTCATTCTCCGATCAGGCGGGTACTCTCGCGATTCTGCAGAATGCGGTTATCGCGCACGATCCTGCCAGTCCCGACATTCTGAATCCTGTGTCTGACCAGAACCAGTTTTTCGACGTCAGCGAAGAAACCATCGCGCTGTATGCGCAGGCCAATTTTGAAGTCGGCATTTTCCGTGGCAACTTCGGTTTGCGGTACCTCGAAACTGACGTTGATTCGGTCGCTTTCGGACCCGAAGACACGAGTGGGAACCGCCAGCTGCAGTCAACAAAAGGCAGTTACGACTTTATACTGCCGCGTTTGAATGTCGTAGCCCAGGTCCGCGACGATGTGCTGGTTCGCCTGGGTTATGGCACTGACATCAGGCGCCCGGATTTCAGCGATCTGAATACAGCGTTTACATTCGACAACCAGGAAAACACGGCCGTCCAGCTGGGTAATCCGGGACTCGAGCCAGAAGAAGTCGACTCCCTGGATATTTCGGTCGAGTGGTATTTCGCCGATGCTGCGGTAGTCAGTCTTGGGTACTTCACGAAAGACCGTACCAATATCTTCGGTTCTCGTTTCGAAGGTGCGTTGTTGGTACCCGATCCGAGTGTGCCCGGTGGTCTCGCGCGTGAGACAGATCCGACCTGCCCGGGCGGCGGTATCTTCAATCCGATCGTCATACCCAACATTCTGGGCGATCCGAATACCATGGGCCTGTGTGTCGACTTCACCCAACCTGCAAATGATCCGTCAACGACGACGCAGTCGGGCTTTGAGTTTGCATTCCAGTACGATCTTCTGAGCTTCGAAGATCAGCTGGGTTGGGCGTCCGGTTTTGGCGTGCTCTTCAACTACACCAAACAGGACTTCGACAACGACTCGGAAGGCGAGGGACGCTGCACTTCCGGCCGTGGACTGCAGGTCCTGGGTGATGTTTGCCAGCGTGTAGGGCTGCTCGACTTCTCCGAGGATGCGTACAACCTGACGCTGTTTTATGAGAAGTACGGCCTGTCCGCAAGAATGCGTTACACATGGCGTGACGGGTTCAAGACAGAGGACTTCGGCGGCGGTGCAAACACGAGCGGCAGCAGCACGTTCAGTTTCCCGGTCAACACGCTTGACAGGGGGCAGCTGAATGCCAGTGTTCGCTATGCAATTAACGAGAACTTTGATGTCGGCATTGAAGCAGTGAACCTGACTGAAGAGGAGATCTACCAGCACTGTGTTGCCGAGTCCGGCCCGCTTTGCTTTGCCGGATACCCTGACAGGCGCATCGTCTTCGGTGGTACGTACCGCTTCTAGCATGAGAAGCTAGATATCGAAGCAGTTCGACGAAAAGCCCCGGCACCCGCCGGGGCTTTTTTTTGGCTGCCGCGGTACGCGCTTGTCCGGTTTTCCGGTTTCATGCCGGATGGCCGAGTGACAAGCGCTGGCGGCTTTGAGCATATTTGGCAAATTGGCGCGAATGAGCGCAAGTTCATCGATGACAGTGCCGGTGGCTTCCCGGAGCAGCTGTCAACCAATTGGTTTGAGGATCGTTCAGGGAGAAAAGCGACTTTTGGTCATATAAAACGGTTGACCAAAATGCCCAGTTTTGGTTAGATAGTGTGATCAAAAAGTGAAAACTCGGGGGAAAACCGATGAGAACGTTCCTGAGCGTCGCGTCCAGCGTCCTTCAGCGTCAGGCTGTCTTCGCAATCACTGCTTTATCGATCGCGCTGAGCGGGCTGCTGTTGACGTCACCGGCCGTTGCGCAGCAAGCCGAAGAAGAAGCTATCGAAGAGATTATTGTCGAGGGCACACGCGCAACGATTCAAAGCGCCATTGATATCAAGCGAAGCGCCACGGTCATTGTCGATGGCCTCTCCGCGACCGATATCGGCGATCTTCCCGCGCTGTCGATCGGTGAAGCCCTGGAAACAGTGACCGGGGCGTCGTCGCACCGAGAAAATGGCGGCGCGACAGAAATCTCCATCCGCGGTCTGGGACCGTACCTGAGTGCCACGACGTTCAATGGACGCATGGCAACCAACGGCACGGGCGACCGCTCGGTCAACTTCTCGCAGTTCCCGTCCGAGCTGATGAACAAGTTGGCGATCTACAAAACTCAGGATGCCAGCCTGATTGAAGGCGGCGTCGCCGGTTTGATCGAACTCGAAACGCTGCGGCCGCTCGACTATGGCAAGCGCCGATTCCAGGTCGACTTGCAAGGAAATTACAACCCCGATCAACAGGACATTGGCGATACGTTGGCCGGTGGAATCGGGTATCGGTCTACGTTGAGCTACGTCGACCAATTCGAACTCGACGATGGTGGGCTATTGGGTATTTCCTTAGGCCTGCAGCGTAGTGATATCTCGCAACCGGAACAGGAAATGCGTTCCTCGAGTCCAAGTGGCACCTCACTGTTCGCTTGCCTCGCGGACAATGATCCCAATCAGGGCTATTCGAACCTTACTGGAACGAATGACGATTGTGAGGACAACCCGGCCGGCTCAAGTTCAAACGGCGGATACGATACAACCATCGATCCCGTGACCGGTGTTGCCGCGGACGACGGCCGTCCCTTCGCCTGGGCGGGCAGCTCACGCGGATACCGTCAAAACGACACTCATGATGAGCGTGACTCGGTGTTCGCGGCCTTCCAGTGGCAGCCCGATGACAGACTGGAAATAAACATCGACGCTCAGTGGTCTGAGCGTATCCAGTCAGAGGATCGTTACGATCTGAATTTCGCGAACATGAAACGCAACACGCGTGGCACAACGCTCGACAACCTGATCTTCCAGAACAATGGCGTAGTGACAAGCTGGGCAGGAGAGACCGACATTGATTCCAACGGCGAGCTGTACTCCCGGACGGAAGAGTACACCGGCTGGGGAATCGACCTTGAGTACTACATCAACGATCGCTACAGCGTCGCAGTTGACATTGCTTCATCCAAGACCACACGTCTGGAACAGCAAGCTTCGTTCCGCCAGCAAAGCCAGAGCCGACAAGACACAACGTTTACGCGCAACAACGAAGGCTTTGTCACCTGGACGGTTGAAGACTTTGACATTACTAATCCGCTCAACTTTGACGATGGTTTACGCGTGCGTCTCGATACGGATGCGGACCGGGAAAACATCATCGACGCGATACGTGTCGACTTCAATTACGATCTCGAATCCAGTTGGATTGATAGTGTCGACTACGGTGTCCGCTATTCCGAACTGAGCTACTACTCGGCGCGCGGTGGCAGCGCATCGAACACTAACGACGCCCGCTTTACCTATACGGTAAGCGATGCTGATCCGGCGGTGATGGCATGCGCGGCAGCCTTTCAGGAAGAGGGTTTCCTCGGCGCGGCCGATGCAGGGCCCCTTGTCACGAATGTCGACTCGAACGGCAACGTCATCGGTACCTACAGTAGCTGGGCGACCTTTGACAACACCTGCCGTTTGAACGCCATTCTCGCGGGCAATGATGCGTCCCTCGAGTACCCGGTGCTGGACGTCCACCCGCAGACGGTTGATGTCTCCGAAGACACCCTGGCGTTCTACATAAAAGCCAACTTTGCGAGTGAGCTGGGCGGCAAACCCGTGAGCGGCAACTATGGTGTCCGTGTTGTAAATACCAACGTGACGTCAGTTGGCTACCGAAGCGCATTCAATATTGTTGTGGTAGACCCGGTCACGGGAGAGCTCGAGCTGCAGACGACAGGTGATCTCGAGGCGATCGCGGCGAAACACGATTACACAGTGGCGCTGCCCAGCATCAACTTCGTAATGGACTTCAGGGATGACATCATTTTCAGGGCGGGCATCTTCCGAGGTCTGTCCAGAGCCGATCCAGGCGATATGGGGTTCCAGCGAAGCTTCACGGTGGCTGATGAAGATGACGACCCGACGACCGTTGATGCGTTGCTGACGGGAGTTACCGGTCCAGGCAATCCTTATGCGGATCCGCTGCTCTCCTGGAATTACGACCTCGCGCTGGAGTGGTATCCGAACGAGGATTCGATCCTTGCCGCAACAATCTACATGAAGGACTTCACGGGCGGCTTCACGAACACAACCGTGCTTGAAGACTACGTCGTCGACGGTGAAACACTGACATTCCCAATCGTGTTGCCGCAGACAGATGAAAGTACGAGCACCTTGACAGGCATCGAACTGACCGCCACACACAGATTTTCGTATCTGCCAGGTTTGTTGAGCGGGTTCGGCGGCAAGATCAGCTACAACTATGCTGACTCCGACTTTGAGTTCGAAGATAGCCTCTATGGCGACCGTGGCTTCTTCGACGAGCAAGGTAATTTCGTGCAAACCAACGAAGGCATCATTCCGCCTGGAAACGTCCCGGGATTCTCAGAGCAGACGTTCTCCGGACAGCTCTATTACCAGGCCGGCGAGTTTGACGGCTCTCTTATCTACAAGTATCGCAGTGAGTATTTCCAGCCCTATACCTCTAACGGTACTCGTTTGCGGTATGTGGGCGAAGTCGGCGTCTGGGAAGCTCGCGCATCCTACGACATTACAGACAACATCCGGCTATCGATTAAGGCGATCAATCTTTTCGACGAACCTAAATCTCAGTATTTCTTCGTTGACGACAATTTGGGCGAGATGAACTACTACGGTCCGCGAGTCTTCGTCGGTCTGCGCGGCAAGTTCTTCTAGAACCCCATCAGGATTCGAGGGATAACAACATGAATTCAAAACTAATTCTTTGCACAGGGGTTGCAGCGATACTGATCGGCTGCGAAGGTGGGGACAGGGAAATCTCGGACTTCGGTACGACCAATAGCCCTGGTACCGCCACCATCTCTGGCACCGGCCTGGTCGGCGAAACTCTGACCTCTTCCGTGTCCGATCCTGATGGGGTGCAGCAAGGCACCGTGGCTTATCAATGGTACGGAGACGGTGTAGCAATTGCGGGCGCCGATCAGTCTTCTTACACATTGACTGCCGACGAGGGTCGCGAAGCGGTAACCGTGGGAATCCAGTACACCGACGACAGAAATCTGACGTCTACAGCGGTTTCCAATGCCATTACGGTCAGGCCGCTCAATTCGGCGCCGACTTTGGCGATAAACGTGCCAGCCGCCGGTCTGATCAAGGGCCAGACGGTTACGGCCGTGCTCAGCGACGACAACGGTTTCGGCACTGTAGCGTATCAATGGAGCGGCAGTGTCTCGGGACCCTTTGCCGGCGCGACAGGCTTCAGTCTCACGTTGGCGGATGAGCAGGTCGGTCAGAACATCTCGGTAAGCGCCACCTATACGGACGACGATGGCTACGACGAGGACCTGGCTGCTGGTCCGGTGGGCCCGGTTCAGGACGCACCGCCTGAGGGAAGCGTGGCTATTTCCGGTGAGATTGTGGTCGGTTCAACGCTCACCGCTACGATCGTCGACGGCAACGGGTTTGGTGCCGTTCCTTCCATTAACTACGTGTGGACGGATGAGAACGGGGTCGAGCTGGCGAATGTTGTGACAGATCAAACCACGAACGACCTTGTGCTGCAGCCGGCACAGCTTGGTCTTTCGGTAACCATCACCGCGACTTACACGGATGGGGCTGCAAACGCGGAAGCACCGTCTGCGACGACGAGAGACTTCATACACAGCTTCATTGTCGATGGCGAGACGTCGCTTGCTTCGGCTATTGGCCTGGCGATGGACGGCGATATTATCGGACTCGATAGTGCCCTCGGTGGCGACGATTATGAGGATATGGCCGAGCTGGAAATCGTCACAGACAATGTCACTTTGCGCCTTGTCAACGGCAGCTCGGCGATCATCACCGGATCCACCTGCATTGTCTATGGAAGCTCTACCTCGGGTGTAGTCATCGACGGCCTGGTGTTCGATGATTTGTCGAACCCGAATACCGCTAACTGTGGTGAAGGTGAGGGTTCAATTCGACTGCAAGGGTCAGGCAATACCTTCAGCAACAACCAGATTCTCGGCCAGATAGACACGCGTCCTTCCCACATCGGTGGTAGTGATGAACTGCACTACATGACGGTGGGCGGAACCGACAACGTGGTTGAACGCAATCTGTTCGAAGGTTTGCCCACGAGCGAAGCCAAAGAAGGCGCCGCGATCAGTATGTTCATCAGCAGATCGTCGGACAGTGATCCGGTTAACCAGTCAAACGGCAGCAATGAACGCAATATCGTTCAATACAACCTGTTCAGGAACTTCCTGCCGGACGCCGTTGAAGGCGACGATCCAGGCGAATGGGATACGGATTCCAACGGCTTTGGCGTCCAGGTCGGCCGCTCATCAAGTCGCGATGGCGCAGGTCTCGGCGCTCACGTCATTCAGTACAATCGGTTTGACACCGTGCTGACTGATCGTCGCGTCATTCTGGTTCAGGGCGGCGGCAACACGATTCACGGCAACACGATCGTGAACTCCTGGGGCAATATCGCGCTGGAACACGGGTACGGCAACACGGTGTCCAGCAATATCGTTATTTCCAATGGAGTCGGCTACACGGAAGATCCCGGCCCCGGCGGTATTGCGGTCTCCGATAACCTGGACGGCGGCATTTCGTTTGTTCCGCTGGGTCACACGATTATCGACAATTTCGTCGGCAACATCTCGTCAAATTCCTCCGACCGAGCGGGGTTGCATATCGATTCCGAAACACTGGAACCGAGCGATTCATCGAGCTTCACAATTCTCGGTTCCGGTCTGGATTTGACCAACGTCGTGGCCCGCAATACGTTCATCAACATCCGGAATGCGATTCAGTTTGAACACGATGCTAACGAAAGTAGCAACACACCAAACGTTGAGAATTGTCAGAACCTCGATTACATCCTGGATTTCGACGACAACCTGGTCGCGAACCAGAGCTCAGCCCAGAGCATCTTTGGCACGAGCGCTGGTGCAGGCAGAACGGCAATCCTCCTGGACGACGACACGGTGGATCATGGGTGTCGGCTCGATGATGCGTCCGAGTTTACGAACACGCGCATCTATTCGCAGACAATCTCCGATACTGATCTTCTGTTCAGGGCCGGCGGATCGGCACTGGTGACGGGTACGAACGGCAATATCTTTGTCGATGGCTCGGAAGACGGCGCCACATTGACGGCGCCTGACGCGAACGGCCTGGTCGAAGGTGCCGGCGCTGACGCAGGAATTGGCGCCGATATCGATTCGCTGATCTTCATTACAGAAGACATGGTTGGCCCGGGTTCAACCTGGACGGCTCCTTGATGGCGCGTTGATATGAAGAAAGGACCGGTGCGCGCGCACGCCATCGGTCCTTTTTAATTCTCAATGAACAGCTTAACCACACCCGCCAAAGCTCGCGTACACATTGTTACGCTACTGGGTGCACTGCTGGTATTAAGTGGGTGTAGCTCTGGCGGCGGCAGCACGGCTCCGCCGGACCCAGCGCCGCCGCCGGCCGTTGCTCCACCTGCGGTCGATACCGCGAGTTACACTGTGCTCACAACACGCTCGCTTGACGCTGACGGCGACCAGTCCGGTCTGGATGCCTATGAGCTGATTCGTGATTTTGGCGGTCCGAATCCTATCGAGGCGCCCGATCTGTATGCGGTCAATCACCCGGGTGTTCGGCATATCTACGAAGACTTCGATGCAACCGTGGGCAATCACTTCGTCTTCATCATCCACCGCGACGACGATATTGATCGCGATCGCACCGACATCACGGATAGGCAGCGTAATGAGATCAAGACCTACAACAGCTCTGAAGAGGCTGTAAAAGGTTTTGAGAACGAGACGTTCATCTACCGCTGGAAGTTCAGGATCAATTCCGAGATGGAGGTTTCCACACGGTTCTCACACTTCTTCCAATTAAAGGCTGTAGGTGGTTCAGACAGTCACCCGGTGCTGACAATTTCCGGCGCTGAGCGGGGCGGCGAAGACGGCATCGAAGTTCGTTACAGCCCGCTACAGCAGGACACCATCCTTGCAAGAAAGAGCTGGAGCATGGTGACTGGCGAGTGGCTCGAGGCTTATTGTCGGGTGACTTTCGCCGAGTCCGGCGACCTGCGCCTGATCGTTTCGCGCATGAGCGATGACGAGGTCATCTTCAATATCGACGAACAGGGTCTTGATTTGTGGCGGGGTGAAGAGCCGGGCCACTTCGTTCGACCCAAGTGGGGAATTTACCGATCAATTCTCGATCTCGACAATTTGCGGCCCGAGGAAGAGGAAGTGCGTTTTGCCAACTTCAGCGTTAGCGAAGTGATGCTCACCACCTAGAGGTATTCGTCCGATGTCGAAAACACGAATCTCTACATTGACGACTCTTTGCGTTGCTCTCTGCAGTACGTTGGTCTTCCCGGCGGCGGCTCAGACTCCGGGAGAGCAAATTGACCTGAGCTTCTGGAAGCTCACTTTACCAATGGACGACAACGGTGACGGCAAAGTCGACGAGATCAAGGTCCGCGAACTACAGAGATATACGCATCCGGATTTCTTCTTCGTTGATAAGCATGGCTTCGTAGTCTTTGCGGCGCCAAACAAGGCAGCAACGACGGCCAATTCGACCAATGCTCGGAGCGAACTGCGGCAGATGTTCCGCGGCAAAAACACGAACATTGGAACGCACGAACCCAAAAACAACTTCGCGATCAAGGCGCACAAGCGAGCCAGACTATTCGCTGACACGGGTGGGCAGTTGGAAGCGACACTAAGAGTTCTCCGGGTGCCGCTGCGTGCCAAATACCCCGACAAGCGCCCGGCGTTCTCTGTCGTCATAGGCCAAATCCACGCAACGAAGAATGAGAGTCTGCATCGCAAAGGATTCGGGTATGGCAACGAACCGCTGAAGATCTTCTACAAGAAATGGCCCGATCACGAGACGGGCTCCGTTTTCTGGACCTACGAGAGGAATCTGGCAAGGGACAACCCGGACCGAACCGATATCGTCTACCCGGTTTGGGGGAACAGCTGGGACAACCCCGAGGACCCGGGTGAGAACGGCATCGCGCTTGGCCAAGTGTTCAATTACAACGTCAATGTGCACGGAAATGTCATGTACCTGACGTTCAGGACACATGACCCGTCGCAAACGGTGACCTACGAGATCGATCTCTCGAACAACGTCGATGCGAATGGCAAGGTCGATGAGAAAGACAATCCAAACGGGTACGCGGGCGATGCTTTTTATTTCAAGGCGGGGGCCTATAACCAATGCAGCCCACTGGATGATCCCTCGTTCCGATATCCAGCCTGTGCTGGCACGGGCGACTGGGCTACCGACAAAGCCAACGGTGACTATACGGCCGTGGCTTTTCGTCGTATTACGCTGACTCGGTCTGTCGCTCGTGACAGGTAACGTAGATGACGATTTCGCCATGACTACAAGAACGAAAACAAACGCGGTAGCGGCGTTGCGGCTGTCAGAGCGTGACGACGCGATCTCGAGGTGCCTCGTCGATGCCAGGCTGACAGCTGAATTGTTGCCAGATTTTCCGGATCGCCTGCCGACAACCCTGGAGCAGGCGTACGCCATCCAGAGTGCGTCGATCGATCGATGGCCAGATGTGGTTGTCGGGTGGAAGGTTGCGATGTTGCCGGTACCGGACCGGTCGCGTTTTCCTGCTGAACGTCTCGCGGGACCCGTATTCAGCAAAAAAGTCAGGGCAATCGAGTCGGGATCGAAGGTCGTAATGCCCGTCTACGC
>JAAUYD010060554.1_pt1 | contig 11441 bp, 11 predicted proteins | sample 7278101 | NCBI WGS metagenome assembly JAAUYD01 (sample SAMN14350128, study PRJNA611818) | marine sediment metagenome | isolation source: surface marine sediment (0.6m) | place: French Polynesia: Moorea | collected 2018-08 | reverse complement strand
GGCGGCAACCACTTCAACGAGACGTTCCTCACCGACGTCCGCATCCCGGCCGACCACCGCATCGGTGCCGAGGGCGACGGCTGGCGTCTCGCCAACGTGACGCTCGGCAACGAACGGGTCTCGCTCTCCGAGGGTGGCGTGCTGTGGGGCATGGGCCCGTCGTTCCGCGACTGCATCGACGAGATGCGGGTGCGCGGCGCCGGGGCGGACCCGATCCGTCGCCAGCAGGCGGCAACGGTGTACTCCGAGGGCGTCATCGGTGAACTGTTGACCCAGAAGATCGTCGAGGCGATGGTCGACGGTCGCGATCCGTCACCGATCGCGTCGATCCGCAAGGCCAAGACCGACGCCAACGCCCAGGCGATGCTCGACCTGCTCGTCGACCTGGCGGGCGCCGACGGAGTGCTCGGCGAACAGCACGAGCACAGCGAGGAGACCGACCCCTGGCACTGGGCCTTCCTGTTCAGTCGCGCGTTGACGATCGGTGGCGGAACCTCGGAGATCCAGCGCAACATCATCGGCGAGAAGTTGCTCGGACTCCCTCGCGAACCGAGGGCCTGAGGCCCGGGTTCAGCGCTGCGGGCCGCGGGTGATCGTGATCGTGCGGTCGGTGGCGTACCGGTTGCGGGTGCGGCTGCCGAACCAGCCGGCCATGTCGGCGAGGAACCCGAACGCCACGATGACCCACCCGAACCCGTTGATCGGGTCACCGAGCGCGTTCATGATCGAGTACGCGAGCGTCGAGTAAGGCAGGAACAGCCACCCGACGAACCCGATCCAGAAGCTGTCGAACGCCCGGTCGTTCCAGTTCGAGAACAGCTCGACGAGCACCAGGGTGAACCGCGGGAACACCATCCCGAGGAAGATCACGAGGCAGCCGCACACGACGCGCAGGCTACGCCGTCACTCGTGGGCGGAGATCCTCCCGGACCGGATCGCCTCGACGAACGCCGCGTGGTCCCGTTCGTTCTGATCGGCGTACGCAACCGCGAAGTCCGCGACGGCGCGGTCGAAGTTGTCGCCCCGACCGAGGTACCCGGCGATCACGGCCGGTTCACCCGCCCGCGCGTGGGCTCGGGCGAGCGCCCATCCGCACAGGCCGGCGTAGCGCTCCATCGGCTCGCGTTCGGCGCCGTCGACCTCGATCGACCCCTTCATGTCCTTGAACTGGCGCCAGTAGAAGTGGTTCCCCGACTCGGCGACGTGCCAGCCGAGGAAGCTGTCGCTGACCGCCTGCATCAGGCGCTGTCCCTCGACGACCCGCCGTCCCTGTTCGGCATACCAGCTGGCCGGGAGGTGCGCCTCGAGGACCGAGGGCCCCGCCTCCTTCACCTGCAGGAACAACGGATCGCCCTCGTCGCGCCCTTCGAGCAGCATGATCCAGCACCGCGTCCCGACCGAGCCGACACCGACCACCTTCAGCGCGAAATCCCGATACCGATACCGCCGCACCAACCGGGCGACGTGGTCGGGCAGCGACGACAGGTACCAGTCGAATTCCTCGAGCAGGCGCGCCTCGACCTCGGCCGGATGCTCGTCGAAGGGCAGCTCGCGCAGCGGGATGATCAAGGGCGGTTGGGAGGTGATCCGCCTGCCGGCCCCCGTCGACTCGGTGAGCCGGTCGTAGACGCGGAGGCTGTTCCGCGCTCGCGCCTTGCGGACGAAACGTTCGCCCCGCTTGCGCGCCGGCTTGTCGATCTGGTCGCGGAAGCCGGCGAGCACCTCCTCGACGTCGAGGTGCGAGTACCACACATCGATGTGACGGGCCTCGGCGAACTTCCGCATCGCGACCCGGTACGCGGCGACCGAACGTTCGGCGAGCTCGTGGTCGGCCCCGGTGCCGTGGTCGTTGTTGCGTGCGGCGATGGCGAAGCTCGCGGCGAGGCGCTTCACGTCCCACTCCCAGGGGCCGGGGAGCGTCTCGTCGAAGTCGTTCACGTCGAAGACGAGGTCGCGTTCCGGCGAGCCGTACACCCCGAAGTTGGAGAGGTGGGCGTCGCCGCAGAGCTGTACGTGGAGCCCGGTGTTCGGTGTCTGTGCGAGATCGGCGGCCATCAGCGCAGCCGCACCGCGGTAGAAGGTGAACGGGGTCTGCGCCATCCGGTGATGGCGGATCGGGACGAGGAACTGGAGGCGGGCGTCGTTCTGGGCCGTGATCGTCGCGACCGGGTCGGGCCGCTGCTCCCCCGGCGACCAACCTGCGTGGCTGCGGCGGGGGACGCGCTTGCGGAGCTGCTTCCCGGCCTCGAGATCGGCCGCAGGGTCGGGCGTCACCGGTGCGTTCATGCGGTCGTCGAGGCTAGGTCAGCTCCGAGATCTCGAAGAGATGGCCATCCGGATCGCGGAAGAACGCCCGCGTCTCACCGTCTCGGACGTGCGGCGGCGCCAGGAACGAAGCGCCGCGCGACGACAGGAGCTCGTACGAGCCGACGCAGTCCGCGACACGGAAGATCAGCTGTGCACTGACGGCGTCGGGGTCGCCCGGCGGTGCGAGTTCGACCGTGGGCTTGCCCTCGTCGGGCCCGCCGCCGGTGACGAGCAGGATCCAGTTCCCCAGCAACTCGAGCACGACCGACGTTCCGCCGTACTCGCTGTACACCTCGGCTTCGAGCACGTCGACGTACCAGTCGCGGCTGCGCTCCACATCGGTCACGACCAGCATGTGCGTCAGCGCGGAGGCCTCGAACCGATCCATCCGCGGACCGTACCAAGTGCGCTGCCGAGCCCGAGCTTCCTCCGGGTCCGCGTCGCGTCGCGTCGGTGGACGCCACATGCCACGATGAGGTGGCACGCCCAGATCGGTCGTCGAGAGGAGACCCAGGTGATCACGATTCGAGCCGTCCGCGTGGCCCGGCCCGCCCCGTTGGGCGATGGCCTGACGTCGTCGATCGCCAAACGTCCGGTCGACGCCGCCGAGCTGCGGCTCTCCGAGATCAACCTCGAGGGTGATGATCAAGCGGACCGCACCGTCCACGGCGGGCCCGACAAGGCCGTCTACGTCCACCCGTCCGAGCACCTACCGCTGTGGGCGGACGAGCTGGACGACCCCGACCTCGTCGAGTCGGAGGTCTCGCCGTTCGGGGAGAACGTCTCGACCGTCGGAGCGACCGAGGAGACGGTCAACATCGGCGACGTCTGGGCCTGGGGTGACGCCCGGCTCCAGGTGTGCCAGCCGCGCTGGCCGTGCCAGAAGCTGACCGTGCACCGCGGGTCCGCCCGCGTCGGCCCGAGGATGCGTCAGACCGGCCGGACCGGTTGGTACCTCCGCGTGCTCCAGACGGGCAGCGTGCCGACGACCGGCACGATCGACGTCGAGCGCCACCCGGCCGGCGTCACCGTCGCGGACGCCCATGCGGCGATGGCTGACCGGCGGGTGGCGGACCGAGACCTCGTCGAGCGAGTCGTCGCGCTCGGTGACGTGCTCGCCGCCGAGTGGCTCGATCCACTCGTCGAACGACTCAGCGGCTGACTCCCCCGGCCGACCGACGGTCAGGGACGGTTGGCGTCGATGTACGCCGCGGACGCCAGCAGTGCGTCGCTGGCCGGGACGTAGGTGAACCCGAACGTCGACTCGGCGTTGGAGCCGTCGACGTCGCTGTTCATGCCGAGGTTCTTCGCCGCGACCTTCATCTGGGGGTTGACCAGCCCGAGCAGCTTGACGAGGAGGTCCGGTGCCTTGCGCGTCGAGATCTTCTTGTCGGGGTAGGCCGTCGCCAAGGTCTGCGCCATGCCGAGCAGGGTCAGCGCTTCGGCGTTGGCGGCGTAGCGGTTGCCGATCAACTCCGGTGTTTCGATCGCCTGCACGTGCATGTGCGCGACGTCGCGGACGTCGACCACTGGAAGGTTCATCGAGGGATAGGCGGGGAACTCGCCGCCGAGGATCTGCTCGACCAGTTCGAGCGAGGTGCCGAAGTTCGGGTCCATCGCCTCGCCGAATACCGCGCCGGGGTTGATGGCGGTCAGCTGCATCTCGGGATGCTCGGCCACGAAGTCCCATGCCGCTCGCTCGGCAAGCGTCTTCGAGGCCTCGTAGGCGGAGGTGGCGGGACCCTCCGGATCGGTCCAGTTCGCCGCGGTCGACCGGTCTCCCTTCGGCTTCGAGGGATCCTTGTAGATCGCCGCGCAGCTCGACGTGAGCACGACGCGGGTGACACCGGCCTCCTGCGCGGCACGAAGAGCACGCAGCGTTCCGTCGACCGCGGGGCGGATGAGCTCCTGCGGATCCTTGGGCTCGTCGCCGGGGAACGGCGACGCCGTGTGCAGCAGGACGTCCACACCTTCCATCGCCTCGGCCCAGCCGTCGTCGCTGGTGAGGTCGAGGTGGGCGAACTCGAGCTCGGCGTCGGGGAACAGCGCCCGGATCTCGTCGGCCCGGCGCTCGGAGCGGACGGTGCCGCGGACCCGGTAGCCGCGTTCGAGCAGCTCGCGCAGGATGTGCTTCGAGATGAAGCCGGATGCTCCGGTGACGAGGACCGTGGTGTCGCTGGGGGCGGGTGTGTCGGACATGACGATGTCTCCTGGGTGGGTCTGGTGTGAGTGGGTGGTGACGGTCGCGCCGCCGGATCAGATCGAGCCGGCGGGCTGCAACGTTCGGTCGACGAGGACGCGGGTGAGGCCCTGCCACATGACGTCGAACGCGGTGGCCGAGGCGGCGGGATCGGCGTCGAGCCCGAGTTCGATCGCGACGTCGAGTTGGGCCTGGATCACGGCGCCGACGAAGCCGGCGGGCAGGCCCGCTGCCGTGGCGCTCGATTCCAATTGCTCGACGACGGCCATCGGTCCGGCGAGGCCGGCGAGGCTCTGCTCGACGACGGACGGCGTGACGAGATCGGCCCCGGTGAGCAGCCGGCCGACCCGCCAGTGGGTCGGCGCGATCGTCGCCCAGCGGAGCCAGCGTTGCCAGATGACTCGGGCCCGGTCGACGAGCTCGGCGTCGTCGTCGAGCTCACCGATGGCGAACACCAGCCCGCGCTTGATGCGCACGTACATGGCGTCGAGCAGCGCCTGCTTGGTCGGGAAGTAGTTGAAGAGCGTCCCGTTCGAGACGCCGGCCCCTCGGGCGATCCGGCTCGTCGACACGCCCACGCCTTCGTCGGCGACGATCTCGATCGCCGAGTCGAGGACCTCGTCGGGCGTGAACTTCATGGGGATCACCATAGCGCGATTTTAGAGTGATCAGTCACTCCAGATCGTGACGTCGGTCTCCGGCGAACTGCACGGGGATCCAACGCGGTCTTCGTCCGTCCTGAACATGGGGTCTCGACCATGTGGTTCATCAACCAACACCCCCGTCACGAAAGGACGAACACATGACCACCCGCCGAGTCTCCAACCGCACGCTGAAGGCCGTCATGGCCGCCGTCGGCGCCACCGCCCTGGTCGGCGGCGCCACCTTCGGTCTCGCCGGAGCGAGCTCCGGCTCCGGAGCGACGCTCCAGCAGGCCGAGGAGGAGGCGCCCGACGACGAGACGGGCGACGAGCTGCCCGAGGACGCCGACGGCGAGTCCGACGAGTCGATGCCCGACGACGAGTCGGACGACATGGACGATGACGACGAGCCGGGCGATCGGGACGACCTCGACGACCTCGACGAGTACGAGGACCTCACGCCCGAGCAGGAAGCGCAACTCCTGGCCGAGTGGGCCGCCGAGTTCGCCGCACTGCCCGCCGAGGAGCAGCAGGAGATCATCGCCGAGGAGACCGAGGAGGCGGCGGAGCTGATCGAGTTCCTCGACGTCGAGGGCGTGTCCTACACGCTGGTCGCCGACCCGGTGACCGGCGTCGACTTCCCCGACCTCGAGCAGCTCGACGAGGCCACGCTCATGCGGCTCGAGGAGCTGGAGGACGCCGAGGACGAGGACTGCGAGGACCACGAGGTCGACGACCGGGACGAGGACGGTGACGACGAGCCGGACGACGGCGAGGACGAGCCGGGCGATCGCGACGACGAGGACGCGGGCGACGAGGAGGTGGACCAGAGCTGATCCCCCCATCCGATCAACCCCCGAGCCCCCACTGATCGGGCGTAGGGTGCACCGGGCCACACGGGCCCGGTGCACCGGCGCGGAAGGACGCGAACTGCAATGGCACGACTGATCGTCGCCGAGGACGATCCCAAACAAGCCGACGTCATCCGTCGCTACCTCGAGCACGAGGGACACGACGTCGTCACGGTCGGCGACGGACGACTCGCTCTCGACGAGGTGCGGCGCCGCCAGCCGGACCTCGTGATCCTCGACGTGATGATGCCGGGCATGGACGGCCACGACGTGTGCCGGATCCTCCGGTTCGAGACCGACATCCCCGTCATCTTCGTCACCGCACGCACGACCGAGGACGACGTCCTGCTCGGGCTGGACCTCGGCGCGGACGACTACCTCACCAAGCCGTTCAGCCCTCGCGAACTCGTCGCCCGGGTGCGTGTGGTGCTGCGCCGGCTCGGTCACACCGCAGCGGCCGCCGACGACGTCACCACGCACGGGATGCTCGAGATCGACCGACGCCGCGCTCGAGTGCGGCTCGCCGGCGAGACCGTCGAGCTCACGCCGAAGGAGTACGCACTGCTCCTCGCCCTCGCCGACGACGCGGGCCGGGCGTTCACTCGACGTCAGCTGATCGACGCTGCGTTCGGCTTCGACGCCGATCTGCTCGAGCGGACGGTCGACGTCCACATCGCCAACCTGCGCCGCAAGGTCGAACCCGACCCGGCTCGGCCGGTCCATGTCCTGACCGTGAAGGGCATCGGCTACACGTTCGCCGAGGACGACTGATGTTCCGGGGCCTGCGCGTCCGGCTGCTGCTGATCGCCGCCAGCGTCGCTGCAGTCGCTGTGTTGGCGACCGCGCTGATCGCCCAGCAGGTGGCCAGCGACGATCTGCGCAGTGCCCTCGACCGTGATCTCGAGACCCAGGCGGAGATCATCCGGTCGCTCGAGGACTTCGTCGCGACGGCCGGTTCCTGGACCGGGGTCGACGATCTCGTGGAGGAGCTGGCGGACAGCGCCGAGGACCGGGTGGCGCTGGTCGACGGCGGTGGACGGACGATCGCCGACTCCGACGGTGACGCCCCACTCCCCTCCCAGCCGGTCGGACAGATCGACCCGACCGCGCTGTTCGACGAGACGGTGCTCGCCGACTTCGACGACGACGAGATCCTCGAACGCTGCGAACTCGTCGCGGGGAGCGACGACGACGAGTTCGATGACGACGTCGACGACGGTGACGAGTTCGACGACGAGTTCCGCGACTGCGTTGCCCAGGAGCTCGGCGAGGCGGGTGTACCCGACGCTGCACTCGTCTACATCGGCACCGGCGACGCCGACGCCGCATCGATCCTCGGCGAGGACGGGCCGGACGCGCGCCTCGTCGCCGTCGCCCTCCTGCTCGTGCTCGGCGCCGTCGTCGTCATGGGTCTGGCGCTGCGGCCGGTCCTGGCGCCGATCGGCGACCTGCAGTCGGGCGCGCGGCGCCTCGGCGCCGGCGAACTCGACACCCGCGTCCCCGAGGCGGGGGCCAGCGAGATGGTCGAGCTGGCGCGGACCTTCAACTCGATGGCCGAGTCCTTGGAGGCCGACGACGAGCGCCGGCGGCGATGGACGAGCGACGTGGCCCACGAGCTGCGCAGCCCGCTGCAGAACCTGCGGGGCCACCTCGAAGCCGCCCAGGACGGGCTGATGGCCACCGACGACGAGTGGTTCGACTCGGTGGTCGACGAGGTCGGCCAGCTGGCCCACCTCGTCGACGACCTCCAGGTCCTCACCCTGTCCGACTCGGGCCGGCTCGCCCTCCAGCGGGTGCCCGCCGACATCGGCGAACTCGCCGACGACGTCACCGCCGCCCATCGAGCTCGCGCCCAGCAGCTCGACATCGAGCTCTCGGCGTCAGGCCGCTGCACCGCGTCGGTCGACGAGCGTCGGATCCGCCAGGTCCTCGGCAACCTCGTCGACAACGCACTCCGCCACACGCCGGCCGGTGGCTCGGTGACGCTCACCGTCAAGCAGGTCGACGATCGAGTCGACGTCACGGTGGCGGACACCGGCGAGGGCATCCCCGCCGACGCACTCGGCCGAGTCTTCGATCGCTTCGCCCGGGTGGACGAACACCGCGGGAGGAGTGCGGGCGGCTCCGGGCTCGGCTTGGCGATCGTCGCTGCGCTGGTCGACGCACACGGCGGGCGGGTCGACGTCGACAGCACCGAGGGCGTCGGGACGTCGTTCCGGGTCAGCGTGCCGGCCGACGCGCCGACGTCGACGTCGACGTCAGGCTGACCCGCTCGCGGACGGCAGCACGACCTCGAAGCGGCATCCCTCCCCCGGAGCGGTCTGCAGCTCGATCGAGCCGCCGTGGGCCTCGGTGATCGACTGGGCGATCGCCAGCCCGAGCCCGGAGCCACCGGTCTCCCGGGTCCGGGACGCGTCGCCGCGGAAGAAGCGGGTGAAGACCTGGTCGGCCGACTCGGCGTCCATGCCCGGCCCGTCGTCGACCACCTCGATGCGGACCTCGTCGGCGGTCGACGAAGCTCGGACCTGGACCGTGGCGTCGGGCGCATGGGTGAGCGCGTTGTCGACGAGGAGGACGACGAGCTGCGTGATCCGGTCCCGGTCGACCATGGCGGTGACACCGCCGTCGGGAACGTCCGAGGTGATCGACCGCTGCCGGTTCGCCACCGACGCGTTCGCGACGACGTCGGTGACGACCGCGGCCACGTCGACCGGGGCGAGCGCGAGTTGCTGCCCCTCGTCGTACCGGGCGAGTTGTAGGAGATCCTCGACGAGCACGCCCATCCGGCCGGCTTCGTCCTGCATCCGTCGGACGACGTCGTCGAGCTGGCCCTCCTCGCGGAACCCGCCGGCTGCGTACAGATCGAGGTACCCGCGAATCGAGGTCAACGGCGTGCGGAGCTCGTGGGAGGCATCGGACGCGAACCGGCGCAGGCGGTCCTCGGCCGCGTCGCGCTGGTCGAGCATGATGTTGAACGCCGCCGCCAGCTCACCGGCCTCGGTGCGTTCGTCCAGCTCGGGTGCCCGCCGCTCGCGGTCGCCCTCGGCGACGGCGTGGGCGGTCTCGGCGACCGTCGAGATCGGCCGCAGTCCGAGCCGCACCACCCACCAGGCGAGGACGCCGAGCAGCGTGGCGATGCCGAGTGCGGCGAGGGCGAACGTCAGGATCAGCCGGTCGACCGTCTCGTCGACGTCGGTCGACGGGATCGCGAACACCACCGTCACCCCGGTCGGCGAGGGCTCGGCGAGCACACGGAACCTCGTCGACCCGTCCACGCCGTCGACGGAGACGAACGTGCGGCGCTCACCGAAGTCCACCGTCACCGACGAGACGTCCGGCGTCGTCTCCAGCAACTGTCCGACGACGAGCTCCGTGACGTCCCCGCCCGCGGTGACCTCGGCGATGTAGACGTCGGAGATCGGCGCCGCGGGTTCACCGAGGTCACGGACCTCACCGACCTCGTCGGGCGACGGTGCGCCGTCGGGTGCAGGCCCCGGTCCCGGTGGGCCGCCACGGTCGAGCGGCACGATGGCCTCCAGGCGCCGGTCGAGCTGATCGGTGAGCTGGTCCCGCTGCGAAGCGACCACGGCGATGCCGACACCACCGACGATGGCGAGGACCAGCGCGAACCCGGTGAGGATCCGCGTGCGCAGCTTCATTCGTCGACCCGGAGGCAGAAGCCGACGCCGCGGATCGTGTGGATCAGCTTCGGTTCGACGTGATCGACCTTGCGGCGCAGGTAGCTGATATAGGTATCGACGACCGACGAGTCGCCGCCGAAGTCGTAGTCCCACACGTGCTGCAGCAGCTGCGCGCGGCTGAGGACGCGCCCGGCGTTGCTGATGAGGACGTGGAGCAGCTTGTACTCGGTCGGCGACAGGTCGACGACCGAGCCGGCTCGCGTGACCCGATGGGCGTCGTCGTCCAGCTCCAGGTCGGCGCACCGCAGCACCGTGCTCGCCTCCGCCTGCCGACGACCCTGCAGGCGGAGTTGCACCCGTGCGACCAGCTCGGCGATGGCGAACGGTTTGACCATGTAGTCGTCCCCGCCCGTGGTGAGGCCGTGCACTCGGTCGTCGGTCGAATCGCGGGCGGTCAGGAAGATCACCGGGATGCGATTCCCGGCGTCGCGCAGCCGCCGCAGGGTCTCGAAGCCGTCGAACTCGGGCATCATCACGTCGAGCACGATCAGATCAGGGCGTCGAGCGGTGACGACCGCGAGCGCCGCCCGACCGTCCTCGGCGGCGACCGTGTCGATGCCGGCGAGTTGGAGGCCGGACTCGACGAGGTAGCGGATGTTCTCCTCGTCGTCGACGACGAGGACGAGCGGCGGTTCGGCCGCCATCAGGTCCCCCGGATCGATGCGAGCACCGCGTCGGCCTCGGCCTGGATCGTGGCGACGTCGACGAGCTCGGCCGCCTGCTCGGTGAGCACGGCGACCCACGTGGCGACGATGTCGTCTGCGGCACCGCTGGTGTACATCGCGGCCGTCAGCTCGGCGACCGCGTCGTCGTACGACGCCGCGAAGTCGGCGTCGGCGAGGAAACGCTCGGCGAGGACGTTGCCGCCGAGCGGTGCCCCACCTCGGCCCGGGCCACCCGCGGGCATCACACCGTCGGCCGGCGCGCCGGGCGGCGGGCCGCCCAGCCCCGGACCCCCGCCGCCGACGTTGGCGGTGCCGAAGGCGAGGTTGAGGTCCCAGTTGACGACGGTGAACCGCTCGGTGTCGGTGTCGTAGAACAGGTAGCTGTTGTTGCCCGGGCCGTCGATGTCGTCGAAGTTGTCGACCAGGTCCTGGAAGGCGAGGTAGGTGGCGAAGGCGTCCACGTCGAGATGGTCGGACAGTTCGGCGGCGAACGTGGCGTCGTCGCTGTTGTTGACGAAGTCGAGGAACTCGATCAACGGCGTCAGGTCGTCGTCGCCGGCCTTCTGATCGAACACGTCGTCGTACGCGTCGGGGTCGTCGCCTCGGTAGCTGTAGTCGCCTTCGCTGTCCGCCTTGTACAGCAGGCCGTCCTCGTCGTCGAAATACTCCTCGACCCAGACCTCGTCGGGGTGCTCGACCGCGAGCCGCAGCTCGGTCTCACCGCCGTTGACGGTGAAGGTCGTGGCGATCGCCTGCTCGGTCGCCAGACCGGCGACCTCGAGCAGTTCGAGCGCCACCGCCTCGTTCATCGCCGTCTCGGTCGAGTTCGACCGGATGACGAGGTCGCCGTAGCCCTGATACGTCTGGTCGTCGACGTACTTGTCGAACCGGATCAGCCAGGGCAGGTCCTCCGGGTTGCCGGAGGTGTCGGCCGTGAGGCCGAACAGTGACGAGTTGCCCTTGAGGCGGAGACCGACGTCGTCCATCGTCGTGCCGTCGATCGTGATCGTGGCGGTGATCCAGTCCTTCTCGCCGGTGGTCTCGTACGTCACGATCATCGCATCGTATTCGTCCGG
>JAAUYD010110141.1_pt1 | contig 11442 bp, 7 predicted proteins | sample 7278101 | NCBI WGS metagenome assembly JAAUYD01 (sample SAMN14350128, study PRJNA611818) | marine sediment metagenome | isolation source: surface marine sediment (0.6m) | place: French Polynesia: Moorea | collected 2018-08 | reverse complement strand
CGTGCGGCAGGGCGTTTAGCAGGGCCAGCGCCCGCGCGGCGCTGGCCGGCACGATGACCGCGTCCGGGGCGTCCGCGGCCGCAAGCGGTTCGCAGCCGATGGCCAGATGCGGCTCGCTCGCCCCGTTTTCTTCCGCGCAGACGGCCTGAAAGCGCGCGAGCCCCTCCTGCAGACCCGCTTCCTTGCCGGCCGGCAGCCCCACCACGGCCCGGGCATCGCGCGGAATGGCGTTGTGGGCCGATCCGCCGTTCAGGCTGGCCACGCGGAGGTCCAGCTCGGCCACAAGCCGGCCCAGCACACGCCCCAGAATGCGGTTGGCATTGGCCCGGGGCTTGTGAATGTCGATCCCGGAGTGCCCGCCGCGCAGGCCCCCCACGGTGATCGCATGAAATTGCCGGGCTTCACCGGCCGGCTCGTAGGCGAGCCCCATGCGGATCCTTATTTCCTCCCCGCCGGCGCAGCCGATGGTGACGATGTGGTCGTCCTCCGAATCGATATTGATCAGCACCTTGCCGCTGATCAGGGCGGGATCCAGCTGGCTGGCGCCGATAAGCCCGCTCTCCTCGTCCACGGTGAACAGCAGTTCGAGGGGCGGATGGGCGATCGATCCGTATCCCGCGACAAAAAGCGCCAGGGCCAGGGCGATCCCGTTGTCCGCCCCCAGCGTGGTGCGCTCGGCGCGCAGCCAGTCCCCGTCGCGAACGACGCGGATGGGGTCGCGGTCGAAATCATGGTCGCTGTCGGGGGCTTTTTCGCAGACCATGTCCATGTGTCCCTGCAGCACGATCACCGGCGCCTGTTCAAAGCCCGGCGTGGCCGGCACGCGGATGACGAGGTTGCCGGCCGCATCGGTGGCCCGCTCCAGCTGATGTTGGTCGGCCCACGCGGCCAGCCAGCGCCCAACGGCGGCTTCGTTCTTGGAACAGCGCGGAATGGCGTTGATCTGTGTAAAGATGTCGATGACGGTATCCGTGGGGGTCGGCATGGATGCTGTGCTCCTGAAGTCGATTGCGGTGTTGCGACGGCCGTTGCGGGCCGCTCTTTTGGCTGGCGGGGAATATATGGTAAGAAGTGTTCAAAGTCAAAAAATCAGCAGACCCGAACCGGCTCGCCGGCCTTTGCGGCCGGGGCCGTCGGGGTGATGGACGAGGTGATCCCATGACGCTACTGGACCATGGCCGCGCCGTGATCTCCCTGCTGCTCGTGGCGCTCAACACCCTCTTCTGGGGTGTTCCCGTCTATCTTCTCACCCTGGTCAAACTGGTTTTCCGGGGCGCTTCACAGCAAGAGGTGCTCGCGCGGGCGCTCATGCGGACGGTCAATTTCTGGATCTACGGGAATCTTTGGATTCAGCGCGTCATGCTGGGCATCCAGTGGGACATCCAGGGAACCGAAGGGCTGCGGATGGACGAATGGTATTTCGTCAACTGCAACCACCAGTCCTGGGCCGACCTGCCCATCCTGCTGGAGGTTTTCACCGGCCGAATCCCCTTTCCTAAAATTTTCACCAAGCAGGAGCTGATCTGGCTGCCGATCATCGGGCAGGCCCTGTGGGCCATGGACTACCCCTTCATGCGCCGCTACTCCCGGGAGGAGCGCCGCCGCCATCCTGAAATCGCCGGGAGAGACCGGGAAGCGGCCCGCCGCGCCTGCCGTAAATACCGGCACACGCCGGTGGCGATCCTCAACTTCCCCGAAGGCACCCGCTTTACGGCGGCGAAACACCGCCAACAGGCATCGCCCTACCGCCATCTGCTCCCGCCCAGGGCCGGGGGGCTGGCCTATGCGCTGGAAGCGCTCGAGGGCCGGATTCGGTGCCTGCTCGATGTGACCATTATTTATCCCCAAGGCGAAACCAGCTTCTGGGCCTACATTGGCGGCCAGGTCAAACGGATCGTTGTGCGCGTGCGGCCGATCGAGGTCCCGGCGCGGTTTTTAGAGGGAGACTATCACGCCGATCCTGAATTCCGCGCCGCCTTTCAATCCTGGCTGGGAGCGTTGTGGCGGCAAAAGGACGACCTGCTCGAGCGTCACCTCAAACAGGATGCTCACCTGCCCCGCGAGCCCTGAGAAACGCAACCGCGCATTCCAGTTAGCCCGGCGCCGGTCCCGGGCTCAGGCAATGGAACCGCAAGCGCTGCCCGCGAGAATGCCGAAATGTGTTCAAGGTTTGGATCGGGATGCCAGGGACGGCGGTGCCAACCCGTCATCCGCGACAACCGGTCGGTCTTCCGGGGACTGGAAGCGAGGGCTCAACGCCGCATCGGGGCCCAAAGACCATTCAGTACTGAGGCAAAGAAGTCTTCTTGGGGACGGTTTTGCAAAAAAGTCCGAGAGCACGGCTTGCGAACCCCGCGGAATGAAGCGTACTCAGGTACGCTGCAATGACGAGGGGTGAAGCATAACGCCACGCCGGGGCCCAAAGGCCGCATGGTACTAACCCCGAGAAGTCTTCTCAAAGGCGGGATTTTGGCTTCAGCGCAAGGCGGCCGGGAGAATTACCCGCTAATGCGGGATTCCCCTTCTGATCGATTATCCCTTGTGGGTCGAACCGGAGGAATACACGGGTATTTCGAGGATTCAATTCGAGCGCCCAACGCCGCGCTGGGGCCAAAAGACCGTTTTTGTGATGACTTCTAGTCTTTTTGCTCGTAGAGCAGCGTGATCGTCACCGTGCGGTTCAAGGCCCGGTTTTCGGGCAAGTCGTTGCTGAAGAGCGGATCGAAGGGCCCCACGCCGGCGTATTTGAATGCCTCGGCGGAAGCCTCGCCGCGCACGGCGGCAATCTGGTTGAAGACCGCCCGGGCGCGCCGCTCGGACAGATCGAGGTTGTAAGCCTCCTTGCCGATGTTGTCCGTATGCCCCACGATGTTGACGCTGACATCCGCAAGGCTGTCGATGCGGGCCACGATCTGCCGCACGATGACCTCGTTGCGCGCCTTGATGGCGTCGCTGTTGAAATCAAACAGAATCAGGGCATATTTTTCCTGGACCTTGTACCCCAGGTTGCGCGCCCGCCGCTCTTCGCGCTTCAGGAAATTGACCGCAATCGGATCACTGGCGACGGTATAGACCTGCCCTTCCATGTCCTCGACTTCCATTTCGGCCCGGATCTGCTTGTAAGGTGCGATCGCCAGGGGGGCGAGTTTGTCCGGCGGCAGGTTCAGGTTCTCCTCCAGGCGGCCCGATCCGGTCATGCTGTGAAGCGGCGTGTCATCGCCCAGGATGGTCAGTTTCCAGCTGTAGATGCCGTGCTCGGCGACAATCAAGGGCTGCAGTTGGAGGGCTTCGGCATCCATGCGGGCCTCAGCATAGGTGCTGGTGACCACGTCGAGGATCTCGTCGCGGTCGGCATGGATCTCCACCCGCTGATTCTCCTGGCGGCCCTCGGGGGTTCCGCGGGAGCTGGGCACTTCCGGCAGGTTGCGGGCTTCCACGGCCAAGCGGGACGGTTCCACCCCCCAGATATACTGCAGGTAAGCCTTGACGGCCTCCGCCCGGGCGCGTGAGAGATCGATGCGGCCCTTCTCCTCGCCCATGTCGGTGTTGCAGCCAACGATGCGGATGGCGGCATCCGGAAATTCGGCCAGGCGCTTGCCCACGATGTTGAGCACGTTCAAATACTTCTCCAGCGTAGCGCGCAGATTGGCAGGGTCGAATGCGTCGGCCTGGTCCTGGCTGCGGAAGCGGACATATCGCTCCGGGATGGCGCTCTGGCCGGTATCGAAATAGATGTAGTTGAGCAGGGGGGCGCTGTCGATGGTGGTGATCTCCTCGACATTAACGACCGCGGGAACCAGGGCCAGCGTTCCGGTGGGCGGGTAGAGAAAACGGTAGGCGACCACGTAGCGGTAAAGCAGTTTGGACATGACGGCCTGGAAGATGGGAACCAGATCCTCGGCAGCGCTGGCTTTCCAGATGCGCCCCCCGTGGCTGGCACTGAAATCGCTCAGGAACGGATTGGTGCCGCTGGCGGGCATGTAGTCGATGGCATAAGCTTCGAAATTGGCAATGCCCTCGGCCGCCTTTTCCACCACCGGGCCCCGGAAGGCACTGTTGATATCCTCGCCGTCGGTGAAGACCACCATGAATTTGTTGGCCTCTTCCGGGAGATTGTGCAACACGGACAGCCCCGCCAGCATGCCTTCGTAGACAACCGTCTTGTTGGTCAGATTCTCTTCGAAGCTCTCGCGGATAAAGGCGCGCAGCTCCTCGATCTGATTGGACTGTTTCATGCGCACGTGCAGGTTGTAGTCGCCGAAGGGAATGGTTTCATCGTCACTGAAGACGATCACGGTGATGTTGTCGATCGGTCGGATGATGGCGTAGAGGTTCTCCATGGCCCGGATGATCGGATCCACGGCCCGGCGCCGCCGCATGGAGGCGGAATTGTCCACCACCATGACGATGTTCAGACTAACGTCCTTGCTGGTCTCGAGCGGTTCCGCCGAAAGAATCTGGGCCTGCTTGCCCGCGCGCTTCACGATGAAGTCTTCGATGGTCAGGTTGCGCAGCGGATTGCCTTCGCCGTCGGCCGCGGAAATAAGCAGTTTATTCGTTTCGAGGTGCTGATAGCTGAATTCGACCGCTCCGGCGGGAGCGACGACTTCAAGTGCTTCCTGGGCACGGGCCGGCAGGGCGATCAGCCATAGGGCGAACAACAATAACGGCAATCCGGTGCGTGTCCTCATGCCTCCTCCTTGGACCTCAATGGTCTTTGCGGCTTAGCAGGGTTCTTAAAAAAAATCGCATGGTGGGCATCCTCAACTGTCGGGCCGACGGTCCCCGGCACAACAGCCCGGGGGATATCAGCCGAATCGGAGATTTATATTGCAGCCGGAATGGATAATCAAGCCCGGAGCCGACGGCGTGATGGGACACCCGGGATGCGGGGTTGCACCGTGCGGCGGCGCGACACGCCGGCAACAGCAACCGAAGTACCGGCCGAAGCGCCAGATTTTGATTGAAAACTGTCGTCGCCACGTTTAATCTACCGGGAATTTCCTGGCGAAACGCCCGATGCGCGCCGTGGAGCTTTTTTGGTAGGATAAGGCCACTCATCCGGCCGAGGCCTGCGTCGCGGCGGCTCTATATTCAAACGCAATCTGGAGGAATGACAGATGCCCAAAACGATATTCAGTTTCCGGCCTATGGGCGCCGCGGTATTGCTCGGTGTTTTGACCCTGCTGGCGGGAAGCGCGCTGGCCCAATCCCCCCCGTTGAAAACCACGGGCCAGACGCTCTACGTCCCGGTCTATTCACACATCTACAGCGGTGACCGTGAACGGCCCGTCTACCTGGCGACCACCTGCAGTATCCGCAACACCGATCCGTCCCACGCCATTCGGCTCTTGCGGGTGGACTACATCAACGGCGAGGGCAAACTGGTGCGCCGATATCTCGAGGCGCCCGTCGAGTTGGGCCCCATGGCCTCGACGCGCTTCATCATCGGCGAATCGGACAAGGCCGGCGGGTCCGGCGCCAACTTCATCGTGCGCTGGGAGGCGGCTTCGCCGGTGAGCCCCCCGATCGCCGAGGGAATCATGATCAGCACGGCCTCCCAACTGGGCATCTCGTTCACCTCCCGCGCCCGGGTCATACCGGATTAAGGCTGCTTCAAGGAGCATCGGTATGGACCCTTTATGGATCAGCACCGCGTTCTTGCTTGGGTTCGCCGTCCGACAGATCGGCCTGCCGCCCCTCATCGGATTCCTCCTGGCCGGCTTCGCCCTGAATGCCCTGGGGGTCGAAGGGGGGCCGTTTCTCCAGGATGTCTCCGATCTGGGGGTGACCCTGCTGCTGTTCACCATCGGTCTCAAATTCAAGGTCAAGAGCCTGCTACAGCCTGAAATCTGGGCCGGCACCACCCTGCACATGGCGATCACCGTCCTCCTGTTCGGTGGCGCCCTCGCCATGCTGTCCGGAACCGGCATCGCGCTCTTCGCCCCCCTGGATTTCAAACTGGCGCTGCTGATCGCCTTTGCCCTGAGCTTTTCCAGCACGGTGTTCGCCGTCAAGGTGCTGGAAGACAAAGCCGAGTTGGCCTCGTTTCACGGTCGGGTGGCGATCGGCATCCTGATCATGCAGGACGTTCTGGCGGTGATCTTCCTGACCGCCTCCACCGGCAAGCTCCCTTCCCTCTGGGCCCTGGCCCTGTTACCGCTCTTCTTCATCCTGCGCCCGGTGATGATGCGTCTGATGGAGAAAAGCGGCCATGGCGAGCTGATGATTCTCTTCGGGCTGTTTCTCGCGCTCGTCGTCGGCGCGGGCGGCTGCGAACTGGTGGGCCTCAAAAGGGACCTGGGGGCGCTGATCATCGGCATCATGGTGGCCGACCACCCCAAGGCCGGCGAGCTGGCCAACCACCTGATGGGTTTCAAGGACCTGTTCCTGGTGGGTTTCTTCCTGAGCATCGGTCTTTCCGCCGAGCCCACCTGGGAGGCCCTGGGCGTGGGTGCGCTGCTGGCCGCGGTCATGCCCCTGAAGGTCGTTCTCTTCTTCCTCTTTCTTACGCGCTTCAAGCTGCGGGCCCGCACGGCCACCCTGGCCGCCTTCAGCCTGGCCAACTACAGCGAATTCGGCCTGATCGTGGCGGCCCTGGCCGCGGGCAACGGCTGGATCGACAATGGCTGGCTGGTCACGATCGCCATCGCCCTCTCTATGACCTTCATTCTGGCCGCCCCTCTGAATACACAGGCCCAGGCCATCTACAACCGCAACGCGGCGTTTCTGAAACGCTTTGAAACCCGCAAACGCCACATCGAGGACACCCCCATCGACCCGGGCGATGCGGAGATCGCGATCTTCGGCATGGGTCGCATCGGCACAAGCGCCTACGACACCATGGTGGCGCACCATGGCGACGTGGTCATCGGGGTTGATTTCTGCCAGGAAACCGTCGAGCGGCAGCAGGCGGTGGGACGCAATGTCATCCTGGGGGACCCCACCGACCCGGATTTCTGGGAACGGGCCACTCCCGAAGAGGACGGCCAGGACCGTGTCAAGATGGTGATCCTGGCCATGCCCAAACACGCTGCCAATCTGGCGGCGGCCAAATTCTTGCGCCAACTGGAATATGAAAACGTGATCGTCACCACGGCCAACTACGAGGACCAGGTGGCCGAATTGCAGGAGACGGGCGTCAACGGAGCCTTCGATTTCCGCACCGAAGCCGGTATCGGTCTGGCCGAAGAGGCCCATCAACTGCTGGAGGAACATCTGCTGCGCCAGCAGCGCACGGGCTGACCCCACCTTCGATCGCCGCTATTTTAATGGGTAAGCGAAGCGTCGCTTCCGGCTGCATCGATTTGATTGAAATGCTGTGGTCAGAGGTGCTGGAAGCGGGAGGTGATGGCAAAGCGCTGAGACGGTTCAGGGACGGGTTCGGGACGCGCCCCGGCAAGCGTGCGATGAGCACCTGTCGGCGGATGGATCAGCTTTCGGTCTTGTCGAACCATCTCCAGAAGGCGTCCGATCCGAAAGGTTCGGGTGGAACATCGATGGCATCGTCACCTTCGATCTCGTCTTCCGCCACGCAGGACTGGAAGAGTTCCACCGGAAACGATGCCGTGGTTTCCTCAGGGTCCGCGTCGCCGGGCCTGATGGGCGTGATCTTCCAGGCCACGTCCCCGTAGCCTGCATCGCGAAAGGCGTTGGCGACGCGCAGGATGGCCGCTTCGTTCAGATCCTCGGAATCGATGACCCGCGTGTATTTGACCTGAAGGCGCTGGTCTTCCTCGGCGCAGGCGTCGACCGGGTATTTCTGACGGTACTCCCGGTCGCTGTCCGGACCCAGATGCTCGTGGATAAACGGCTGGATGTCGCTGTAGGCCACTTTTTCGGCCAGCAGCGCCATTATGGAAACACGTACCCTGCCCTCCATCGGCTCAATGGCTCCTTTTGCGGTCGGCGCCGCGTTTGACGGAATGTCTTTCGCCCAAGGCGGCGGCCACCTTTCAGGCCTTCTTTACTTCTCCACAAAGCAGCCGGGGATGTCAAGGCTAAGTCCCTAATTTTATAATTTTTATTTACATTTTCCTACACACCCCCCTAAACAGATTTAATGGTGGCCGAATAATCGTCTACGCCGTTTACAGCTAATAAATTATTTTTAGTCCCTGCAGGATGGTTGCGCATGACTGTGGCGGGCGGGACGCGCCGGGATCCTTGGTCCGGGCGGGATCGATCACCGGTCAAGCGGATGTTTTGAAGATTTCCCGATGGACGATCAATTCGCGCCGAACCGCAGGGAGCGCCCCACCGCATTTGATGCGGCAGTATTCGCAGGGCGGCGCCTGTTCGAATACGCTGCGGAAATAATCACCCTGCAGGATATCCGCCAGGGGACGTGTCTTGAAATTGATGGCCGCCAGGTGCTTTTCCACCAGGGGGACGATGAAGCCGAAGCGCCGGTTGTGCTCGGTTATGTACATGATGTGGGCCTGGCAGCATGGATGGACGGTGCCGTCGGCGGCGATGAAGATCGATCCTTTGTGGAGTGGCTTGCATCGGGCTGTCGTCTGATCGGCGCTGAGGGCTGCGAACAGATCCCGCTTGACCGCCACATTGAAGGCGTCCGGGGCCTCGAGCCGGTCATCGTAGTCGCGGGAAACCACGGCGGAGAACCCGAAGAAGCCGATCTCGCGGGCCATTCGGCAGGCCGCCTCGACCTGGTCCTGGTTATGCCGGAAAACGATGAATTTCCAGAAAGCCGCACCACCGGCGGCAATGAAGGCCGCGGCGTTGCGCAGGATGGTGCGGAAGTCGGTCCCCACCCGGTGACGGGCGTGGGTGTCGGCCAGGCCGTCGATACAAAACCCCATCAGACCCCGACCCCAGGCGCGTCCCAGGGTGGCCCACCAGTCTTCGGACTGCACACCCCCGTTGGTGTCACCGCCCATGACGACTTCGGCGTTGAGCGCGTGCATGTGGGCAACAATCGACGGAAAATCCGGGTTGGTACACAAATCCCCGAAATTGCCCCCGTAGTTGATCCACTTGAGCCGGCGGAGCATCGACGCGGGCAGCCGCCTGAATTCATCCAGGGTGATGAGATGGCGACCGTACACACGCACCTTCTGCATGCGGCTGCAAAATGGGCAGCGGGCATTGCACCGGGATGAGGGTTCGATGTGCAGTCCTTTGATGTCTTCGGGTGATAGCATGAGTCGCCCTTTGCGTAGGCGTTAAGGGTTGCGGGCGATCAGACCTGAATATTGCATGATAATTTTCGGCACACTAAATTTTGTAATAATATATCAATAATATAAGCGCTATTCGAGGTATGATTTGCCGGTGACGGTATCTAACCGGCTTCGATTTCCGGTAACGCCGAAAAATTTAAATCTGAAAGCATATTTAATATTTTTTTAATCAAATTTTTTAATTAGTTATAGCATTAAATCTAATGCGTAGCATTAGACTTTTTGACAATGAACATCTTGATCGCCTGAACAATCCGGGCTTAGCAGCCGATTACGACCTCCGGGAAGTGCGGGAGGCATCGGCGCCAGTGGCCCGAGTTGACCGCCGCCGGCGGTCGGGCGGTCAGCGCCACGGGGTTTGACGTCCGCGCCACCCTGATCTATAGCGATGGTATCTGACCTGGTCGGCGCGAGTGTCGCCGCAACCACCGCCCGGGCCGATCGTCGACCCGGAAATGCCCGTTGAGCCGCCATGACCCAGAAAATTATTCTCGATATCGACAATGCCTTCACGATGCCCGCTCAGGACACCGACGACGCACTGGCGCTGGCGCTCGCCCTGGTCTCCCCCGAATTGGAACTGGTGGGTGTTACCACCTGTGCGGGCAACTGCCGGACAGAGGCGTCCACTCGCAACACGCTACGCCTTCTCCAGGCCGCCGGCGCCGAAGGAGTGCCGGTGGCCGAAGGCCGGGCCAAACCGCTCAAACGCGACCGCGAGGCTCACTTTCGCTATCTTGCGCATAAAAGCGCCGGACCGCAAGCGCGTTTCTGGCACGATCTCCCGGCGCCACCGGCGGTGGATTTGAAGCCGCTGGCGATGCCGGCGCACGCGTTCACCGCCCGGTTGCTGGCCCGGTTTCCGAATGAACTGGTCTACGTCGCTCTCGGTTCGCTGACCAACCTCGCCCTGGCGCTGGAAACGTCTCCCGAACTGGCGCAGACGATCAAACGAGTGGTCCACATGGGCGGCAGCTTCGCGCCCCGTTCGGGCCCGCCCTTTGTCTGGTCGACCCCCGATATCCCCGACGACGTCTGGCGGACCACGCTGCGGTTCAACACCGCTTTCGACCCCGAGGCGTCGGCGGCGGTGTTCCGCTCGGGCGTCCCGCTGACCTTCATCACGGCCAACGTGACCAGCCGGGTTTTCCAGCGCCCGGCCCACCTTGAGCGCCTGCAGGCGGCGCAAACGCCGTTTCACCGCTTCCTGTACACCTACGCCCGTCCGTGGGTGGAGTGGTCGGTCGCCGAACGCCGGCTGCCGGGCGCTCACATGCACGACCCCCTGACCGTCGCCGCCGTCATCGACCCCGCCTTCTGCCGTCTGGAAACCCTTTACCTGGACACCGAAAGCTATCTGGGGGGGCAGACCCCGTGGCTCGTGCACGAACCCGCGGGACGGCCGGTCGAGGTGGCCACCGATGTCGACACCGCCCGCTTCGAAGCCTTCCTGGCCGAACGGCTCACCTGGACGGTGCTGCCGATCTATCGACCACGCGCTTAAAGCTTCTGCTTCCGGAAAAATGCGCCGCAACCGCCAGGTCATGCGGATGTCGGCGGATGCGCCGCGGCGCGTTCAGCCCCGGGCGCCGCAGGCATCGGCGTAATGGGCGATCACACCGCCGATCTGATGACGGATGATGGCCTCTGGTTCGGGGGCGAGACGCCCATCGGCCACACGCGGATAGATCGCCGGCAGATGTTCTGCGAACAACGGCGCCGGCGGCGGGTATCGGCGCAGGTTGGCCACCAGCCGTTTGAAGGCCGCCTGCGGGCCGGGATAATGCCAGTAATAGCGGATGCGGTCCGAATAGCTATGAATGCGCAGCCATCGGGTTTCCTCCGCAGCCCCCTGGTAATGCTGCTGCCAGTGCCGCGGATCCGCGAGCATGGCGGCTTCCATGGTTTCAATCAGCCGCGAGCGTCGCACCCCGCGGCGTGTGCCCAGGCTCAGCCGTTCGATCCGTGCCAGCGCGAACGCCGTCTCCCTGAAGGCGTAGGTCAGCCATGGGCCGACTTTGAGAATGGCCATCCGGCTGGCGATCATTTGCCCCAGCGCTCCGGGGGTCTGATAATCGGTGGCGTGCGCCTCGTAGACCACACCGGGCAGGGCGTCGATCAAGGCGATCAGGGCGGATGCCCGCCCGGCATCGAAGGGCTGGACGTTGCGGCATGAAAAATCGGCGCCGGTGTGCACCACGACGGCCACGACCCGCGGCCAGGCGATTGCCAGCCCGCT